>ERZ780208.85-NODE-85-length-102455-cov-6.140195_pt1 | contig 102455 bp, 78 predicted proteins | sample MGYA00511167_ERZ780208 | MGnify/ENA primary metagenome ERZ780208 (study PRJEB29588, sample SAMEA2159202) | human gut metagenome | biome: human gut; feature: human-associated habitat; material: faeces | place: Denmark | collected 2008/2010 ...
GTTTTAAAAAAGATAGAAATTATAAAATTTATGTGGATAAAACGGAATTACTGGAATATTTAAATGAATTAGTCGAAACGCCGAAAAATTGTGTAGCAGTAAGCCATGCAAGGCGTTTTGGTAAATCTCATGCGGCTGGCATGATTGATGCGTATTATAGCTTGGGATGTGATTCTTCTAATCTGTTTGAGAATACCAAGATTACAGAGCACGCAGATTATAAGAAATATATGAACCAATATAATGTGATTCATCTGGATATTTCTTCTGTGTGGGATTTTCATAAGGAAGATATAGTAGAAGCGGTTAAGGAACGTATTATCGACGATTTTAAAGAAGAATATGGAGAAGATCTAAACTATAGTAAAGATATCAATCTGCTTATAAATGATATTTATCGCAAAACGAATACTCCATTTGTGATCATTATTGATGAGTGGGATTGTGTTATTCGAAATAGCGATGATAAGGCACTTGTACACCAATATTTACAGTTTCTTCATTCATTATTTAAATCAGAGGAATCAAAAACATTTTTGGCATTGGGATATATTACAGGAATTTTGCCGATCAAGAAGATCTGGGATGAGTCGGCACTTAATAACTTCTGTGAGTATACGATGTTAAAATCAAAACCAATTACAAAGTTCTATGGTTTTACGGAAGAAGAGGTAAAGGAGCTTTGTAAAAAATATCAATTGGATTTTGATTCCGTGAAAGCATGGTATAATGGATATCTTATAGATGGAATTCATATGTATAATCCAAATTCAGTTGTTCAGGCTCTGTTAGACCAGGATTTTGATTCGTACTGGAAAAATACGTCTTCTTTTGCATCGATCAATACATTTATTACAATGAATTATGCGGGACTTAAAGATGATGTTATGATGATGCTTGCGGGTGGTAAAGTCAGAGTAAATACAAGTACATTTCAAAATGATTTTTCAACGATTGCATCAAAAGATGATGCATTAACAGCTCTTATTCATCTGGGGTATTTGGGATATGATGCAGATCGAAAAAAAGCGTTTATTCCCAATTATGAAGTAGCCTCAGCTTTTGAGTCGGCGTTACAGGTTGGCGGGTGGTCGGAGATAGCCAAGGCGATTTCACACTGTGATGAACTGCTTGATGAAACGATAGATGGTAATGCAGAGAGAGTTGCAGAATTGATAGAGATTGCTCACGACACATATACATCAATACTTAAATATAATGACGAGAATTCGTTAAGTTGTGTTCTTACTATGGCATATTTTACTGCACCGGCATATTACAACATTATAAGAGAGATGCCGGCCATGAAAGGATTCGCAGATATGGTATTTATACCGCGGAAAAATGCAGGATTCAGGCCGGCAATGGTAGTTGAATTGAAATATGATGAGTCAGCAGATTCAGCAATAACTCAGATAAAAGAGAGAAGATATCATGGTGCATTGTCTGGTTATTCGGATAAGATACTTTTAGTTGGTGTTAATTATGATGCGGCCGGAAAGGATAAAAAGCGTCATACATGTGTAATAGAAGAATGGCCGGGAGATATTTTGGAATATCGGGAAGACCGCAAGGAGGGATAACAAACCCGCATTTCTGATGAGTTATTCTTATCGGAACATATAAGAAAAATATGCTTCCTTAAAGGCGGCATAATTATTCCGGGAAATGGGAATATTTATCCCGTTTTTGGTACTGATCTGAGTCTTGGTAAATTGTTCTACATGGTTTAGGTTTACGATATAGCTGCGATGGCACTTAAAGAAGCCCTTTTCCAGACTGAAGATTTCTTCACATTTGGAAAAAAGCTCTCGTATTTCTATGTCCGTATCATTGGACAGGGACACCAGGACTCTTTTGTTCTGTGCCTCCAGATAATCCACGTCCTCCAGTGTGATCCTGCAAAAGCCGGTGTCGGTCTGGGCGGCAAAGGATTCGCGGGCTGTGTGGGTTGTTTCCCAGAAATCATCCAGGACACGAAAAAGATGATCGCTTTCAAGGGGCTTCATCAGGTAATGAAATGCCTTGACTTCATAAGAATCCACTGCATACTCACAGGAGGAGGTCAGGAAAATAATCGGGACCGACTGATGATCATGGCGCAATTCTCTCGCGGTATCCATTCCGTTGAGAAGAGGCATAATGATATCAAGAATGATCAGGTCCATACAATATGTCTGGTGTGCCTGGATCAGGTCATCTCCATTGGTGAAGCGGTATGGGGTGATATCAATCCCCCGCTGATCTGCCCATTGTTTTAAAAGACGTTCTGTTTCATCTAAATATGATAACTCATCATCACAAATTGCTATCTTCATAAACCGGTACCTCAAAAAATAATATCCATGCTTTGCCGAAAAGCCATAAAACTTGAAGCGCAGGCACAAATAGCAGTTCTCAAATTATAATTCTTAATATAAATGTATGATTCAATACAGAAAAATGATACTGTCCGTGCAGCTGCTCTACATAGTATACAATACTTTTAACTCCAATGCCATGCCCTTTTTCGCTGGATGCGGGAATTCCGTCAATAAATTTTGGAACCTTATCCACGGGATTCTCGATTTCCAAGAGAAGCTGGTGATCCTTCTGGGTCAGGGAGAGACGGGCCCATTTGTCGTCGGACTGCAGCTTTTCCAGAGAGTGCATGGCATTTTCAAGGGCATTGGACAGGATCGTACAGATAGCAAGATCCGGGCAGGAAAGCGTTTCGCCGGTGCGTATCGTACAATGCAGCGCGAAGCCCTTGTCCGAAAAGCGCATCTGATAAATAGAAATAACAGAATTGATCATTTCGTTACGGCTGTATCGTTCAATGATCGTCTCATCATAAGCATCACCGATTTCTTTAATATATTTGCGTGCCGGTTCGGTAGAATCTTCCTGCAGCAGTGTCATCAGAATATTCAGGTGATGGCGCATATCATGGCGCAGGATAGAAAGCTCCTGTTTGCTGTTTCGAACCTGGTCAATCTCTTTTTGAATGGATAAAAGCTGAATTTCCATAAGATCGCTGTATTGACGGATTTCCTGTTTCTTTTCGAATTCTTTATAGTACACCAGCAGAAAGATCAGATATGCAATACAGAATGCAAAGCTCATAAACTCTACGACAGCCTTATTGCCGGAGTAGAGCAGATGGGAAAATTTCGTTGTGGCATAATCAAAAATATAATAGGTTAGCGGAAGAAAACCGATCACGCAAAGCTCTCGTTTTTCTTTTGCAAATACAGCCGCAGTTGTGCGGCACACAAAACGGCAGAGCAGAAAAAAAGTCACAAGCGTTGTGATAATACGCGCCGTATAATAGCACCAGTCCTGCCCGGTAAGATCCAGAACAAACAATCCGACCCAGGTGCTTACCTGACAGCATAAGTAAGCAGAAAATATCGAGGTAAAGCAGGAGAGCAGCGGATATTTATAATATAAAAAAAGAAAGATTGCCAGAGGCAGGTGAACGATCAGCGGATAGATCTGCCGCGCAAAGGGATCGCTGATAGTCAGAGAGAACAGGAGATAGGTAAGTCCCTCTCCGCAAAAAAATAAAAAAAGGATGCCGGTATTTTTGTAATTCTGACGGACACCCAGAAAAAAGGCGGAGATGTAAATGCCAAACAGTAATGTCGTCAGGTCGTGTGTCATAGATAAAATTTCAACGGGCATTGGCAGTCCTCCTTTATGTCATAGTTTAATTATAAAAGAATTTTATAGGAAATACAACAGAATCCTTTTACCATTCACGCCATATATGCTCCGTTCGCGCAAAAAACAGTAACGCTGATGCGGAAATGATATACTAATGTTGTTAAATAATGAAAAAATAATTTTCCGGAAGGAAAGCAAGAAAAAGGAGGAAAATGCATGAAAAGATTATTAAAAAGATTATCAATATGTTTCATGATGTTATTAAGTCTGACTGTGTTTATGCAGGTAACACCTGCAAGTGCAGCAGGCGATCAGGAGGCCACGATCTATGATATCAGAAGTGATTATGGGGCCAAGGTCAAGGTGCCGGCAGATCTGCCGAAGGAATATCAAATACCGGACTATGTTAGGGGTACCCGGTACGAGGTAGTGTCTGGATCTGATTCTGTGACTGTATCAGCGAAAGGTCTGGTTACGGCCAAGCGCAGTTATTGGAAGATATATGAGAACGGATGGGTGCTGGCTGCCAGTCCGAGCAACTATGATTACTATACGATCACACCCGGCGATGCAGTGATCGAAATTACTTACAAGGGTGAGACGAAAAGCCTGACGGTGCATCTTGTAAATTATGAATCTGTTTATGTGGATCAGGTAATACAAGATTACATTGATGCAAATATCAAAGACGATATGAGTGACATGGATTTGGTAAATGCGATTGCGAAGTTTGCAGCACAGTATGATTATCTCAAAACATCTTCTTCTCTTTCGGATATGGTGATTTTGAAAAGCTGTAATGATAAAGCTGCAACAGAAGCGGTTGTCAAGTTGTCTGAGAAACTGGGATATGATGCCTGGTCGATTGATGAAACGAAAAAGGATTCCAGCAGGAAGCTTGCTCTGGTAAAGATCAACGATCAGTATTATCAGATTGATGCCGGTCTGAATCAGGAAAAGGACAGCGGATATCGTCCATATGCGGTTACGAAAAGGAACACGCTTTTCCGGTATGAATTAGACGGGGAAAATGCAAAGATTACATCCTATGATGGAAAAGAATCTCCAAAGATTTTGGAAGTGCCATCCAGGATTGATGGATATACAGTGACCGGTATCGGCTTCAAAGGTCTTGGGAATCTGGACTGCACGAAGATTGTTTTGCCGGATACGTTAAAAACATTGGATGGACGTGTTTTTTATAATTGCAAGAATCTGAAAGAGCTGGAGATACCGGCGTCAGTAGATACAATTTCTGCTGCGATCACAGACGGCTGCATCAATTTGGATACACTTACCGTAGCAAAGGACAATCCGACATTTATGTCCAAAGATAATGCAATTTACAGTAAGGATGAAACAGAACTTGTTACTGTGACAATTGTTTCAGAGTTTAAAGTTCCTGATACGGTAACAGTAATTGGACCGGATGTATTTTTCAATAATACAAATCTGATCAGTGTGGAGATCCCGTCAAGTGTAGTGAAGATAGGTGATTCCGCATTTAACAGTTGTAAGAACTTAAGAAGTATACAGCTGCCGGAAAAATTGGTGGAAATTGGTGAAAACTGTTTTTGGGGAGATAACAGTTTATCGGTGGTTCGAATCCCGGCTACCGTAACGAATATTGGATATGGTGCATTTCTCAACTGTAAAGGATTGACGGCGGTATATTTTTATGGAGATCTGCCACAGTTTCAGTCGTCAGAACCGACAATGCGTGCCAATATGATTTTTAGCAGCTGCAGCAAACTCAAGACAGCATATTATCCAAACGGAAATACGACCTGGACAGCAGACGGTGTTGCGAAAAAGCTGTCATACCAGGTAGAAAGAGGTAAAACACTCACTTGGAGTACCTGGGATCCAAGCACGGTGCAGTCTATTTCAAGTGCCCAGATTACTCTGCCGGCTGCAACATACACATATACAGGAACAGCGTTTACTCCTGCAATTACTGTGACTTTGCAGGGTAAAACTTTGACAAATGGAACCGATTATGTAGTAAGTTATTTTGATAATATCAATGCCGGTACTGCCCAGATACAGGTAACCGGATGCGGCAGTTATGAGGGTGTGGCAAAAAACATTTTCCAGATTAACAAAGGATCGCTTAAGGAAACTCCACTTGTAACAGTGAATAAATTAATGGTGGGAAAGACAGCTCGATTTACAAAGATTTCCTCTGTTAAATGGCAGTTTCAATCAGACAATACAGAGGTAGCAACCGTAACATCCGAAGGTGTGATCACAGCAATAGCACCGGGCACAGTTCAGGTTACAGCGATTTATCCGGGCGATGAAAATTATAATATGAAGGGCGTCAGCTACTCTATTGAAGTTATTGCAGATCCGAATGCAACTCCGACACCGGCACCTACGGCAACACCGGGAGCCATTAGCACAGCAACACCGGGAGCCATTACCACGGCGACACCGGGAGCAGTCACTACAGCAACACCGGGAGCAGTTACCACGGCGAAACCGGGAGAGAGTAGTAAGCCGGCCGGACCGTCAGGCAGTGGAAAACCGGATGTAACGGCGAAACCGGGAGAGAGTGATAAGCCGAATGTACCAACCGCAGCACCGGGAGAGAGTGGTAAGCCGGCGAAACCGTCAGCATCACCGTCAGAGAGCAACAAGCCGAATGTGCCAACTGCAGCACCGGGTGCAAGTGATAAGCCGGCGAATCCAAGCGCAGCGCCGGGTGCATCAAAGAAGCCGTCTTCTACAGCAGTACCAACCCAGAAGCCGACCTCCACAAAAGCACCATCTTCAACGAGTGATGGAAAAACATCTGTAACCGTTGGATCTACTGTAACTTACAAAAATGCAAAATATCGCATTACCGGAAAGAATACTGCTGAATTTGTCGGTATTGTTAAGGGCAAGACAGTAAATATACCAGATACCATTACCGTGGGAGGGAAGGTTTATAAGATAACCTCTATTGCTGCCAAGGCATGTAGAGACAATACAAAGATTACGAAGCTTGTTATTGGAAAGAATGTAAAGAAGATTGGAAAAGAAGCATTCAGGAATTGTACAAAGCTGAAGAGCATTAATTGCAAGACGAAATTGTTAAAGGCAGGTAAAGTCAAGAAAAACGCATTTAAGGGCGTGAACAAAAAGGTTGTTTTGAAGGTGCCAAAGGCACAGAAAAGCCTTTATAAAAAATTGTTTATTTTCTAAGGTCAGATAAAGGAAAAGGAATGAACCGTTGTAAGTGGGTTATGCCGGGAGGTGTAACCCGCTTATTTTGTGTTCTTTTATCCTGCTTTATGAAAAATGTCGTTTTCTATGGAAAATAAAGGAATTCACGAAATTTGCCGATTATTATAGTAAGGATATGTTGTATCAGAACATGGATGTGTGCGCAGACCGAAGGTTTGCTTTCAAGGAGAATGAAAATGAAACAGGGAATGATTACAGGGAATATGGACGGTTCCTATCGCCGGGGCAGGACGACAGTGACCGGACATTCCAAAAGCCGGAGAACTTCAGCAGAAAAAACAAGGCGTACGGCGTCAACAGGTATAGCGAATGGAAAGCAGGGTGCTGTGGATCGCAGAGGCATTTATGATGAGAATGTGCAGTACGATGTGTCGGAGGGCAGAAGCAGAGTAGCGCAGATCTTAAGGCAACAGCAAAATATGTATTCCTATGAGGGAGACAGCTGCGTTACCGATCAGGGGGCAGGAGCGTCGGAAGACGCTGTACCGGAAAAGGGACAGATGACGAACCGGGCAAATGAAAAAACTCCGGTGAAGACGGGCACTGTGACTGCGGAACAAACAGCAGAAAGCGAAGCGGAGACTGACGGGGAGGATGTATCGGAAAATGCAGATACCCAGGGATATTCTGAGTCGGATATAGAGTATATGGAGCGTCTTCTGGAAAGCATGCGCAAAAGCAGGGAAAATATATCTAAAACCAATGCAAATGCAAAGAAGACACTCACCTATAATTACCGTAAAGTTTCCGGTGCAATTATGCGTGCCAAAACCAGAATCCAGGCGGGAAATGCCCTTGCTTCTGCAAAGTCAGAGCTTTCCGGTCTGAAACGCAAGGCGGGGTCCGGACAGTATAAGGACGAGGAACTGCAGATTGCGATCAACCATGCCAATAAAATGATCCGGACGGCACGTCGGAAGATGTCTCATCTGAAGCTGGAGGAAATGCAGAAAAAGAGTGACAACGATACGGTACACAGCAAAGAACGAAAAAATGAGAATATAAAAAAGCAGGAGCATGTACAAAACAGTACCGCAGTCAAAGCGGATCTGGATCAGCAGGTGCTCCAGTTAAAAAAGAGATTAAAACAGATCACGAAAGCGGAGAAGAACGGGCATCGTCGTTCTGAAAATTATGACCTTCTGCAGGCAGACATGGAATATTTAAAAAGAAAGATCGATCTGCTCCGGCAGGATCAGTCCGGACAGAGCAGCGATACAGCGCAGCAGAATGGTATGGAGAGTGCAGCGGGAACGGATATTGTGACCGGGACAACGACAGTGACGGGGACAGATACTTCTCAAAATGCCTCTGCGGTACAGGTGGCAGAGCAGGGAATGGCAGAACGGGCAGATTCCCCGCCGGCTACGGTTTTATAAAACAAAATACAATGTTATCTTACACGGCGCTTCGGCGCCGTATTTTAATGACATTAACGAAAATATGTGGTATAATTTGAAGGACAGACAAGCATAATATAAACAGAAGTATGATTATTATGAATAGAGGTCTGTTATGAGTAAAAATGAAAAATGGAAACCTATCATTCCGGCAGATAAAACACTGCCGGAATTTACACCAGTTTCTTTGATATTGGGACTGATTCTTGCTGTCGTATTTGGAGCGGCCAATGCTTATCTGGGATTGCGGGTTGGTATGACGGTTTCGGCGTCCATTCCGGCAGCAGTTATTTCCATGGGGATTTTGCGGTATCTGCTTCGCAGGGATTCTATCCTGGAAAACAACATGGTGCAGACCATTGGGTCGGCGGGAGAGTCTCTGGCGGCAGGAGCCATCTTTACCATGCCGGCGTTATTTATGTGGGCAGAGGAAAGCCATGAGGTGGCGATGCCGTCGTTTACGGAGATTGCTGCGATCGCAGTCTGCGGCGGGCTGTTGGGTGTCCTGTTTATGGTACCCCTTCGCAATGCGTTGATCGTGGAGGAACACGGGGCATTGCCGTTTCCGGAAGGGACAGCATGTGCGGAGGTGCTTCTGGCGGGAGAAGAAGGCGGTGCAAAATCAAAGGTAGTTTTTGCCGGGCTTGGGATTTCAGCACTGTATAAGTTTATTACAGACGGTTTGAAGCTGTTTCCATCGGAGGTACATTGGAATCTTCGTTCTCTCCGTACGGCGTTTGGTCTGGATGTGCTGCCGGCGCTGGCAGGAGTCGGTTATATCTGTGGCCAGCGGGTAGCGGCAAATATGTTTGCCGGTGGTGTGCTTGGCTGGTTTGTACTGATTCCGGCGATCGTTCTGTTTGGCGGCGATAATATGATCGCACCTGCTGCGGACCGGATTTCCGAAATGGACGTAATGAGCATCTGGGGAAGTTATATCCGGTATATCGGGGCAGGAGCCGTGGCGGCAGGAGGTATTATCAGTCTGATCAAGACATTTCCGGTGATCCTGCGGACCTTTACCAAGGCGGTCAGGGGCATTGGAGTACAACGGCAGGACGCTCTGCGCACCTCAAGGGAGCTTCCTATGGGAGCGGTTCTGGCAGGTGTATTGCTGATCGCCGTGGTGATCTGGCTTCTGCCGTCTGTTCCGGTCCGTTTGTTTGGGGCAATGCTGGTGATCATCTTTGGATTTTTCTTTGCGACGGTGTCCAGCCGTATGGTGGGGCTTGTGGGGTCCTCCAATAATCCGGTCTCCGGTATGGCGATCGCAACTCTGCTGATCGCGACGGCACTGTTGAAGGGAACAGGAATGACCGGGTATACCGGTATGGTATCTGCGATTTGTGTGGGGACGGTGATCTGTATCGTGGCTGCAATGGCAGGAGATACGTCACAGGATCTTAAAACAGGCTTTATCGTGGGAGCCACTCCTATGTGGCAGCAGATCGGAGAGCTGATCGGTGCGGTTGTGGCGGCACTTACCATTGGCGGTGTGATGTATCTGCTTCATGCGGCATGGGGCTTTGGTAATTCGTCACAGCTTCCGGCACCGCAGGCAACCCTGATGAAGCTGGTGGTAGAGGGCGTGATGGGTGGCACATTACCTTGGGGGCTTGTCTTTTGCGGAGTTTTTGTTGCCATTGTGATTGAGATCCTGGGGCTCCCGGTATTACCTGTTTCCATCGGCCTTTATCTGCCGATTCATCTGTCAGCTCCGATTTTTGTGGGAGGAATGATCCGGAAACTGGTAGAATCCCAAAAGATGGACACAGAGGAAGCAGCCGCTTTAAAAAAAGACCGCGTGGACAGAGGTCTTTTATACAGCTCCGGTATGATTGCCGGAGAGGGACTGATTGGTATTTTACTTGCCGTTCTCGCAGTAATTCCGATGCGGGGAGGAACGGTAGCACAATATATACAGCTTAATTTTTCATTGGGAAATGCAGGAGGCATTGTATTTTTTATTTTCTTGCTGCTTTCATTTTTAGGTATTGTTAGAAAGGTGAGGTAATTTGTATGGCAGTATTAGAAGGATTGGAACCACAGGAGGTTTTTCGATGGTTTGAGGCAATCTGCGGGATTCCCCATGGTTCATCAGACACCGGAAGGATCAGTGATTTTCTGGTGGATTTTGCGGTGCAGAGGGGACTCAAATACCGGCAGGATGAATGGAATAATGTTATCATATGGAAAGCGGCTTCTCACGGATATGAGCAGTCGGCACCGGTGATGCTGCAGGGGCATATGGATATGGTCTGTGAGAAGGAAGCGGACTGTGATATTGATTTTGCTGCAGAGGGACTCCGGCTGAAGCTTCAGGATGGTGTGATTTTTGCAGAGGGAACGACACTGGGTGGCGATGATGGCATTGCGGTAGCGTATGCTCTGGCGATCCTTGATGCAGAGGATATTCCACATCCGCCGCTGGAGGCAGTCTTCACAGTAGACGAGGAGATTGGTATGCTGGGGGCGGCAGCCATGGACTGCTCTGATCTTCATTCGCGGATCATGCTGAATCTCGATTCGGAGGATGAGGGACATTTGCTGGTAAGCTGTGCCGGGGGTGTCACCACAGAGGCGCATCTGCCGGTAGTCTGGGAGACTGCGGGCGGAGAAGTGATAAGACTTACCATAACAGGCTTGCAGGGCGGTCATTCCGGTGTCGAGATCGACAAGGGGCGTGGTAATGCATGCTGTCTGCTGGGCAGGACACTCTATGCGTTGAAGGAGGCAGGGAACTTCCGGCTGCTTCGGCTGGATGGAGGCATGAAGGACAATGCCATACCGAGAGAGGCTGTGGCAGAGCTTGTGTGTGAATCGGGAGATTACAGCAGGATCATAGACGGTCTGAGGGAGATGTACCGGAATGAGTACAGACAAACGGATCCGGATATTGACATATTATGGGAAAGACAAGGGGTCAAAACGGGACAGAAGGCTATGACGAGCCGGGACACAGACCGGGTGATCGCTGCACTGGTAAATCTGCCGGGCGGGATTCAGAGGATGAGCTTTGATATTCCGGGACTGGTGCAGACCTCGTTAAACCTTGGTATTATGATCACGAAGCAGGAAGAGGTGTCCTTCTCCTTTTCTGTCAGAAGCAGCATTGGCTCCGAGAAGGAAGAACTGGTACAGAGAATACAATGTCTGATGGAGGCTTTGGGAGGAAGTGTTACATGCACCGGGGCATATCCGGCATGGGAGTACCGGCAGGATTCCCCGCTGAGGGATCTGATGATACAGATCTATCAGGAGCAGTATGGAGAGAAGCCGGTGGTAGAGGCACTTCATGCCGGAGTGGAATGTGGCCTGTTTGCCGGAAAGCTGCCGGGACTGGACTGTGTATCTTTTGGTCCGGATATGGATGATATTCATACACCAAAAGAGTCCATGAATGTGGAAAGTGTACGCAGAACCTGGAAATATGTTCTGGAGATCTTAAGAAGGTTAAAGTAAAAGTGCAGCAAGAGAAATGGGGAACGTTATGGGAAAATATTTGGTTGTTTCCAGAGTGGAGACACTTCGGGAGCATATGGCACTGAGCAGAGAGTATGGGGTTGGATTTGAGATCAACGATTTCTTTGATCCGGAGCTGTTAGAGGATCCGGAAAGACAGCAGGAGATCATAGATACTTATCTGGAAGTGGGACTTCCGGAGGGAAGTACTATGCACGGTGCATTTCTGGATGTGACGGTATTCAGTCAGGATCCGCTGGTCCGGGAGGTATCGCAGAGGCGGATGCGCCAGAGCATGGAGATTGCAAGAAAGCTGCAGGTGAAGGGTGTGGTATTTCACACCAATGTCAATCCGATGCTTTCCTCCAGAGAATATGATATCCGGGCCATTGATATGACGGCAGATTATCTGAAAATACTTCTGGCCGATTTTCCGGACATAGAGATTTATCTGGAAAATATGTTTGATGCTTCCCCGGATATTCTGGTGAGGATTTCAGAGAGGCTCATGGATTTTCCTAATTACGGTGTCTGTTTTGATTATGCCCACGCTGTGATCTATGGATTTCCGATGGCAGTCTGGATCCGCCAGCTGGCACCGTATATGAAGCATATACATATTAACGATAATGATCTCAAGCATGATCTTCACCTGGCTTTAGGCACAGGCAAGATCATATGGAGCCAGTTTTTTGATTATTATGATACATATTTTAGTAACTGTTCGGTGCTGATCGAGACACCGCAGCCGGAAGCACAAAGGATATCATTAGAATACTTGACAGATATAGGAGGCTTATATGGAGAATAGGCGGGTATTAAATGCAGAGGAACTATTAGAAAAGATATTTTTCTTTATGAATGAGATGGTAGATACGAAGGATTTCGGGTCTACGATCCTGCTTTTGACAGAACTTGGGCGTACTCTTGCCAATTCGGAAAGAGCCTCCTTCTGGTACTGGGACAGAGCCAAGAAAGAGTATTGGACACTGGTAGCGCTTGACAGTCCCCGTATCGTGGTTCCGGAGGGAAGCGGTATCGTGGGAGCCTCGATAGCCGGCAATGAGACGATTCTGATTAACGATCCTTATCAGGATGATCGGTTTAATCAGGAGGTGGATAAAGAGACGGGATACCAGACCAGATCCATTCTCTGTATTCCGGTGACGAACTCCAAGGGGGATGTGATCGGGGCATATCAGGCGATCAATAAAATGGATGATCAGGGATATTGGTATTTTGATGACCGGGATGAAAAGCGACTTGCAATGGCGGCCGTTTTTTGTGGCAAAACACTGGAGTCCCAGATTTTGTACAGTGAATCGCAGCTTGATCAGTTGACGGGGTTGAAAAACCGCCGGGGATACTATGAATATTATGAAAAGAATGTCCATCCTTATCTGTTGAAACAATCCTGTTCCATTGTGATGGCAGACATCGATTTCTTTAAACGTGTCAATGATACCTATGGACATAATGCAGGAGATGTTGTATTGAAATGCATTGCTTCTATTCTCAGAAATATGGCGGGAACATCCGGTGAGGTGATCCGCTGGGGCGGCGAGGAGTTTGTGATCCTTTTAAAGGAGTGTGCCGTGTCCCAGGCGGCAGCTTTTGCTGAGAATGTCCGCAAAAAGGTAGAGTCTTCCATCTGTTATTTTGAAGATGTGCCGATCCGCGTGACTATGTCCTTTGGTGTGAAGGCACTGGATTCCCATTTGTCACCGGAGGAGAATGTAAAGGGTGTGGATGAGAAGCTTTATGAAGCCAAAACGGCTGGACGCAACCGGGTAGCGGTTGACGAAATCTGATGTAGGGGGATAGATTGGGTATGGGAAAATCCGTTTTTATCAGTTACAGCTCAAAGGATGAGCGATACATAAAAAAAATGACACAGATGCTGGAGAAAATGGGGATTTCATATTGGATCGCACCGGATATGATACCGGCGGGTTCGAATTATGCCAGAGAGATTCCAAAAGCGATCCGGGATTGCGAGATATTTTTGCTGGTTCTTTCCCAGGCATCCCAGCAGTCAATCTGGGTGGAAAAGGAGATTGACAGTGCCATTTATTACCGGAAAACTATTGTGCCGTTTCAGATTGATGACAGCGTAATGACAGATATGTTCCGGTTTTATCTGAATAATGTGCAGACGATTCGTTGTGCCAACCGGCCGAAGGAAGCAATCGAGGAATTGAAGCATCGTCTCAGATCACTTTTGATGGGACCGAAGGAGGTTGCAGGAAATATAACTGTACCAAATAGCGGACAGAACAAGGATAGACAGGCAGGGAAAGGATCAGAACAGCATAGCGCAAAGCCGGAGCCGCCCAAGGAACAGGAAACATCAAAAACAGAGAATGTGACCAAATCGGAGCCGCAGGAGAAGCCGGACCCAAAACAGCACAGTACAACGGGAATCCGAAAAAAAAGATCTTCATTTCTGGGATCAAGCGGCATTCCCACAGAGTGTAAATATTGTGGCGGGAAGCTGGAGAAAATCTCTCAGGGAGTATACCGTTGTAAAGAATGTGGCAAAGAAAATTATGATTATCTCCGGACGGTACGCAATTTTCTTCAAAGAAACGGGGCAAAGCCGGCGTTTGTGATCGAACGGGAGACCGGTGTACCCCGGAAGGTGATCGAACAGCTGATCTCGCAGGAGTATCTGGAGATACCGAAGATGGAGACCGCAAGGCTTTCATGTGTGCGCTGCGGAGCATCGATCCGGACAGGTACTTTATGTGACCGGTGTAAAGAAATTGGAATCCGGACAGGAAGCTCTTCTTCCGGAACGGGAGGTTGGCATTCCTCCAGACGTCGATAACTGCTATTTGCTTGAGGAAAGGTAAATAGCTTTGATGGTAGAAATGAGGATTATATGGGGAGAAATATATGGGTGATCGGCAATGACCGTCAGGAAATGATAGAAGCTCAGCGCAGGATTAATTCCACGGGTGGCATGAGAGCAGTCTGCAAGCTGTCTCTGGAGGCGGTACAAAGATCCATAGAGGAGAGGCGGCTTGTGGAAAAGGCAAGTCAGGAATGGAGAGAAGCACCTTCCTTGATTGTGGTGGATTATGGTATGTCCCAAAAAGAGGACTTTGCTACAGTATCCTATATTAAAAAGCAGAAGGATCTGGCGGGTGTTCCGTTATTTTTTATGACAGAGGTGAGAACAAAGCAGCTTGATCGGGAGTGCTATTCATGGGGAGCGACAGTAGTTTTACATAAACCATTTTCCAGAGAAGGGATCATGCGTATTGAGCAGACAGCATGGCAGCATGATGTGACGAAAAATTACGAAAAGCTTTTGGTACAACAGGCAAACCACCTGCGGGAACAGGAGGAGATCGTAAAGCTGAACCGCCAGTTGGAAGCAAGGAACAGTCTGCTTCGTCAGGTATTTGGGCAGTACTTTTCCGATGATATTTTCAATGAGATCCTGGAGCATCCGGAGGGGGCCGCTATCGGTGGCAAAAAGCGGGAGCTGACAGTTATGATGGCGGATCTCAGAGGATTTACCTCTATTTCCGAGGGATTGTCGCCGGAGAAGGTCACGGATGTTTTGAATTACTTTTTTCAATGTATGCTTCCGGCACTGACGGAGCATAAAGGGACGGTGATCGAGTATCTGGGAGATTCGATCCTGGCGGTCTTTGGAGCACCGATCGCTTCGGAGCATCAGACGGAAAATGCCATTGCGGCAGCGATCAAGATGCAGAACAATATGGAACAGGTCAATGAATACTGCACCCGGAACGGATATCCACTGATGGAAATTGGAATTGCCATTCACCGGGGAGAGGCATTTATCGGGAATGTGGGTTCCGAGCAGCTGATGAGGTACAATGTGATCGGCAGCGTGGTCAATGAATGTTCCCGGATCGAAAGCTTTAGTGTAGGCGGGCAGGTTTTGGCATCCAGAGATTGTCTGAGCCATATTAATGCACCGGTGGAGATTTCCTCCCAGCAGGAGATTCAGGCAAAGGGAATGCAGTATCCTATTACGGTGTGTGAGATCCGGTCCATCCGGGGCAGTTATAATTGCCAGATCAGGGAACAGAGAAATGATGTACTTCATTTGGTAGACAGATGGGTGCTGTTTAATATGTATCCCATTGAAGGTAAACTGATACAGGATATCTGTGTCACCGGAAGACTGTGCCGTTTTTCGTACAAGCGTGCTGTGGTACAGATGGACGAAAAAGAGGAATATGATCTACGGATAGGGATGGATGTGGAAATATTTGCCGCCGGGGATGACGGCAGGGCATTATTTACGGAGATTTATGCTAAGATTGTTGAGATTAAGGATGGATTCCTTACCTTACGCTTTACCCATGTAAACCGAAGCTTTCGCAGTTTTGCAGGGCAGATATGGGAGAAACAGGAGGAGTAATGGGAGAAGAGAAAAACACAAAATGGAAGTATGTACCGGATATGGGACATCATATGCTTCCACAGGCGGAGATCTGCTGCAGGGATCAGGATGAGAAGCTGGTGGCGGCACAGATTTCGGAGGAGCAGGCAGCGCAGTTCTTGAAGCATTCGGAAACGGAACAGGAGAATGCGGTGTGGGATAATGGATGGCTGCAGGAAAAGCTGGATATGCTCCGTGCATCGGGCAATCATTTTCTGCTGCTTTTGTGGGGAGAACATGAGGAGAAATGTCTGTTGTTTTTGAGTGATACAAAACGGGTGCGTCCGCTGGAATTTCTGGATTATCTGATGCCGGACTTTGGGCTGATCCGGGGAGATGTGTCCTGTGCCAGTGTACGGGTATCATCGGTGATACTCAAGCTGCAGATGGAAGCACAGGGGACGGAGAAAACCATTGAATATCTGATGAATCAGGCAGAGTCCTATTTTCGGGACTGTGATTGGATCGATGCGAGGGAGTATGGGGAAGCCCATACAGAGGAAATTAAGTCATTTGAATATTATCGTAAGAAACGGGTGGCGTGGGCTTATGTCAAAACAACGGACGTGTCTCCGGCGGGAACAACCTTGTGGATCCGTTCATTGGAAAATGAGTCCGGGCTGGAGATTACAGCGGCAGAGGATACATATATTATGATTGGCTGTAAGGGCGAGATCTACGATATTGAGCGTCAGAAGTTTGAAAACAGCTATGAAACTACCAATGAGCCGCTGGATGTATTTACGCAGATGATGGACTTCTGGCCGGAGCTTCAGAAGCTGCCGGAGCAGGACTTTATCAGCATTGATGAGTATGCCCGTTTATGTTATCCGAAGCAGGAGGCCGGAATTTATGCCCGCCGTCTGGAAAAACGAACAAAGATTTTCCCGGTGGGGAAAAGCCATGAATATTTCCTTGGCCGAAAGGGAGATTATATGGCGGTGCGTCCTGATGATCTGACAGATATCTATGTGATCCGGGGAGATATTTTTGGACAGACATATGAGGAAAACTGACTATCTATCCCAAAAATCGGACAGATATTTTCCCATAGAGTCTGCGGTGACGACATCATAAGGGAACCATTCTCTTGGAAATAAGGACTGATAACTGTTTTGCAGGAAGCGTTCATCCAGCAAAAGGATGGCACCCCGGTCAGAATCGGTACGGATCACACGACCGGCGGCCTGCAGGACTTTATTCATACCTGGGTACTGGTACGCGTAGTTAAAGCCGGTACCCTTTTTTTCGTCAAAATAATTCCGGAAAAGTTCATTTTGTGTACATACCATAGGCAGCCCGGTTCCTGCGATCACTGCACCGATCAGCCGGCTGTCCTTAAGATCGATCCCTTCGCCGAAGATTCCGCCCATTACACACAGACCGATGGTGGTTTTTGTCGGTGTGTCCTCAAAATGGGACAGGAACTCCTCCCGTTCCGTTTCACTCATGGAAGTTTCCTGAACATAAACATTGACACATTCCTGACAGTAGGAGGAGCTTTCGATATAACTCCGGATGTCCTCCAGCATACGGTAAGAAGGAAAAAAGATCAGATAATTTCCCGTTTTTGCCTGGATGAAACGTAAAATATAATCGCTGATGCGCTGATATTCTGCCGGGGTGCGTCGGGTATATTTCGTGCTTACGTCCCTTGCGATCATCAGAAGGCGGTTGGAGGAGGAAAACGGGGAGGGAGCGTAAATGGCATAGTCATCCTCCCGTCCTGCCAGCTGATCCCGGTAGTACTGTACCGGAAGCAGGGTTGCCGAAAAAAAGACGGCGCAGCGTCCCCGTTTCAGGTAACTGTCCAGATTGCCGGAGGGGTCCATACACTGCAGATGGAGATAAAATGCTCCGGCAGGATCGTAGTCCCCGTAAATAATATATTTTTCATCTAATGTTTCGTAAATGGACAGAAAAAAGCGCAGCTCAAAATAAAATGCCAGAACATCCTCTCTGGAATCACTGTCCAGAGGCAGCGCAGCCGGATCCCCCGGTGTAATGTCGGGGAGTGCTGTATAATCTCCGGAGTCCGTCCGGCTGTGAAGATATTCTTCTAACAGGGAGGAGAGGCGCAGCGCCTTCATTACAAATGGTTCAATCTCAATGGAATCATAAATTTTTCGTTCTTCGCATTCCCGTTTTAACTCCAGAAGCTCTTTGTTACAGCGTTCCAGACTGCGGGCAATTTTGCGGGAGTGAGTGGTCATGATCTTTTTGATCTTGAGAAAATCCTCCTTGATCAGCGTAGAAGAGTACATTTCACGGGCGCGGTCCACCAGATTGTGTGCCTCGTCGATCAGGAATATATAGGGATTTTCTGTCTCCTGGGCAAAGAAACGTTTCAGGCATGCCGTGGGATCAAAGGCGTAATTGTAGTCACCGATGATGGCATCGCACCATGTACTCACATCCAGGCTCATTTCAAAGGGACAGACATTATGCTTCTCAGCATAGGAGAGGATCATATCACGGGAGATGGAATCCTCCTGGGTCAACAGATCATACACGGCATCATTGACCCGGTCAAAATGACCCAAAGCTCTGGGGCATGCCTGAGGGTTGCACTGGGGCTTATCTAAAATGCAGATTTTTTCTTTGGCGGTCAATGTGATAAATTTGAGCCGCATGCCCTGTGCCGCAAGGAGAGTAAAGGACTCCTGGGCAACGGTCCGGGTAATGGTCTTGGCAGTAAGATAAAAGATTTTTTCGGTGATTCCCTCGCCAATGGATTTGACGGCAGGAAACACAGTGGAGATAGTTTTACCTACTCCGGTAGGTGCTTCGATGTAGAGACGTTTCTTCCGAAGAATACTTTGATAAACACCCTTCACGAGAGTCTGCTGTCCCTCCCGGTAATCAAAGGGAAAGCGTAAGCTCCGGATCGTGAGGTTGCGCTCCTCCTGCCATTTGATCTCCCAGGCAGCCCATTTGGCATACTCCTGTACCAGATCCAGAAACCAGTTCTCAATCTTCCGGAAGGAAATGCGTTCCTCAAAGATGCGCACCTCCTCTGTGGGAATATGGCAGTATGTCATCCGGATACCGATATTCTTGAGCTTGTTTTTCTTTGCGTAGATATAGCCGTAGCACATGGCCTGTGCCTTGTGGACCAGAACCGGTTCCTTCAGACGGGAGACATGACGGTAAATTCCCTTGATCTCGTCAATGGTCATGCCACTTCCGTCTTTTGCCGGGAAAATGCCGTCGGCGCGCCCCTCCACAGTAATTTCAAGGGAAACCCCATCATAGGTTACAGGTACGGTAATGTCTAAGGGAACCTCGGCCAGATAGGTGGAGCCCATGCGTTTCTGAAGCTTTTTGTGGATCCGGGTACCCTCCTGCATGGCGTCGGGATCCGCCAGACCACTTTCGGACGCAACAATATCGCCGCTTCGCAGAATAAACTCTACGAGATTACGCACAGAAATTTTAACGCAGTGCACGGGATCCCTCCTTTCCTATAGCATCTTCTCCAGCATATCGCGATCCCAGAGAACAACCCCGATCTTGTCTGCCAGCTTACGGGCGGCAGGGGTAAAATATTGATTGGTCAGAACCATCGCGACATGACATTCATAAAATGCGCGTCCCGCATATACCTGCTGGACAGCTTCGATGCCCACGTCGTAGTTGTATCGCTTGCACTGGATCGCAAAGGAAATTCCGTCCCGGTAAGCAAGAACATCTACGCCGAAATCGCCGCTTGCCTTCGTGTTCTCTGCCAGCTCAAAACCGTTGGAGGCAAGAATGTCGCAGGTCAGAGCTTCAAAATCCGCACCGGAGATATCGTCCAGATCGGTCAGTGACCAGTCCCCGCGAATATAGCGGCTCCGGGAACGAAACAGAGAGTGGATCTTGCAAAGGCAGAAGATCATAAAAAGAAGTCCTACGCAGACTGCCGGGGCAAAAAAATCCCGCGGTGCTCCCAGAAAGAGAAATACAAGTCCCACAGGAACCAGTGCCGCCAGCATACCCCACAGGAATATATATAAAGTCAATCGCTTATGTCTCATAATAAATTTTAATCCTTTCCGAGTCCTTAAAATTTGGACTGCAGGAACAAAGTCACCGTGTGAAAGTTAAGTTTCACAACATTCTTAAACAGATTACAGAATGTTTGTTCGGCAAAGAATATATTATATGATGGCGGAAGAAAATGCAAGGCGGAAAAAGTGAAAAAAACGGAAAGAAAATAAAACCATGTGTGTGATACACTATATTTGCAGCTTGTTTTATGATAGGAAAACATAAGGAGGAACTATTTATGAAGAAGGGTTATAAGGCAATCGCAGTGACTCTCAGTATGGTGCTGGCGTTGACCGGTGTTGTTGGAGGGGCTCCTATGAAAGGCGAGGCAAAAGCCAAAATTAAACTGAACAAGAAAAAGGTGACATTGACTGTAGGTAAAAGCGTGAAGCTGAAGCTTAAGGGTACCGGCAAAAAGGCAAAGTGGTCATCCAGCAATGAAAGCGTTGCCATGGTGAGCAGTACCGGTAAGGTTATGGCTGTGAGCGTGGGAAAAGCGAAAATAAGAGCCAAGATTAAGAAAAAGAAATATTCATGTAGTGTAACCGTTAAAGGAAAAACAACAGAGCCGGAGAAATTCTGGCCTGTAACACAGACAAAGACACCGACTGCCACAAAGGCACCGGCAGCGACGGCACCGGTAAGAAAGACGAATGCTCCGTCCAACACAAAGAATCCGGCAGGAACTGGCAGGCCATATGGAACAAATGTACCGGGAAAGACGGACGCACCGGAAGTGACAAAGACACCGGTTAAGACAGAGGAGCCGGAGGAGACAAAAGCACCGGCTAAGACAGAGGAGCCGGAGGAGACAAAGACCCCGGTTAAGACAGAGAAGCCGGAGGAGACAAAGACCCCGGTTAAGACAGAGAAGCCGGAAGTGACAAAGGCACCGGTCAAGACAGAGAAGCCGAACGATACAGCGTCACCGGTTAAGCCGAGAGTGGTTTATCAGTTTGTCGGAAGCATAACAGGATGGGGAGGGCCGGATACCTATCCATCATCCAGGGATCACGAGCAGGGAGACGGCGGATCCAACTCCGTGAATGAGAGTCTCACAAACATCAAGGTAAGGATCGGCAGCTATAAGTGTGGTCTTGAGCTTATGAACAAATACAGTGACAATTTTATCGGAGCATCCAATGAGCTGTCACAGATCATTAAGGGAATGACAGATCCTGTCATCCGTGTGACATTGGAAAACGGTGGTGCTGCATCCGCTTATAACTGGTATGATGAGCTGAAATGTCCAAGTGGAGAGGAAGTAGCTCTGACCAAAGAATTCCTGAGACATGAGTACGTTGGCCTGTTCGGAAATGATGATACGATCACAAAGGTAGAGATCTATGACCGTGCCGCTGCAGCAGTAGAGCCGGAGCTGCCGGAGGACACAAAGGAACCGGAGCAGACAGCGGAGCCGAAGGATACAAAGAAACCGGAGCAGACGGCGGCACCGAAGGATACGAAAGAACCGGAGCAGACAGCGGCACCGGAGAATCCATCCCGGCCGGAAGAAAGTTATACACCGGATATTCCGGTTGTTACACCGGGATCGGCAGATGCGGAGAATGAAGCGCTTGCAAGTAATCTGAAGGTGAGCCTTCAGAAGCTGGCAGATGGTAAAATATTGATGAAGCTGGTAAATAATAATGATGTTACGGTAAATTATTTTACAATAAAAATCACCTGGAAGGATGCCCAGGGAAATACTTTAACATATGAGACTTCAGATGGCGAAGTATGTCCGGATACATCATTTTCATCTGGATATTTTCTGGAAAAGAATGGATGGTACTATGATGGGGCATATACCTATAGCGAAAATAAAGACAAGGTAGACCTGTCAAAGAGTGAGATCAGTATAGAGGTAGATCAAACACTTTGGGAGGATAGCAACTACACACCTTTAACATCCAAGATAGCAGTAACCACTCAGAGACAGATGGATGAAGAGGATGGAAGCAGTAAAATTGTGTATGAGATCAAGAACAATGATTCCCAAAGTGCATTGATATCTATGGAGATCTTGTTTAAGGATGCCCAGGGAAACGTGGTTGGTGAAAAAGACACATTTGAGACTGTTTCAGCAGGAGAAACAGTCAGCGATTATTTGTTTGGTCCCTGGGATGATAATTGTGAGGATATTGACTTTGTATCCTATGAGGTGCATATCAACGGATACATGCATGAAGCATCTGAAAGCTAAATCGTCTGGTAGTCTGCAATTTTCACAGATAATATGGACATAATATAATAAACTTTTTTAAGGGCGCATATCAAATTGTTTCGATATGCGCTCAAATTATGCCCTGAATAAGCCGGAAATTCTGTTTTCGCAGTTGGTGCAAGCGAGGGGTTATGAGTCCTCCGGGGGTTTTTCTGTTTGACAGGGGATTTGTAGGAGAGTAAAATTTAATTCAAACCGATTTGATTCAAATTGGTTTGAATTAAATCAATTTGAATAAAAAAGCAAAAAGTACATTGATAATGAATGGGCTGACAAGAATCTATATATTATTCTTTGCGGTTCGGCACTCAGCTTTATGGAGGATAAGGTGCTCAGTGAGAAAAGTCCGTTGTTTGGACGGCGGGATTCCCAGATCAAATTGGATGCATTTGATTATCTGGAGTCTGCATTATTTGTGCCAGCTTATACAAATGAGGAGAAGGCCATCTGTTACGGTGTAACAGGCGGTGTTGCAAAATATCTTTCCATGATCGATCCGGAGAAGAGCTTAGATGAAAATATTAAGAAGCTTTTTTTCCGGACCGATGGATATCTGTATGATGAGACACGAAACTTCCTGATGCAGGAATTTTCGGATATTATATTCTTTAAATAAGCTGATCAGTGTAGGGATTGTGGAAAAAAGACGCTGTATTACAGAAGAAAAAAATAAAAGAAAGACAAAATATGTTTTAAAGGATTTCATGTTTAAATTCTGGTATGAATTTATTCCAAAGGCGTGTAGTGTCATAGAAATGTGCCAATATTATACACTCAAAGAAGGAATCGCAGGGAAATTTAACTGCTTTCTGACAGAGACCGGAACCTGGTGGGGGACGGAGGTGTTTGTGGATGAGCAGGGAGGTAAAACAACCCGGCAGGCGGATATTGATGTGGTAGGCCTGTCCGCCATAGATAAGGTGATGGTTGTGGGAGAATGCAAGTTTAAAAACGAAAAGATTGACAGATCCATTTATGAAACTCTGGTCAGAAGAAGTAAAGCGATTCCGGCAAAGTACCGCATAACCAGATATTTATTCTTTTCGCTGAGTGGATATACGAAATGGTTTGATGAGATTGACCGGAATGAGGTATGCCTGTTTACGCTGGACGATCTGTATCAGTAGATTGCCGGTTTAAAAGACAGATGCATGGCGGGGTTGCTGCGTATAGGCACAGAAAGGAAGGGACAGCATTATGGATTATTTATCACATAATATCGCAGTTAATTTAAAAAGGGTCCGCACCTCAAAAGGTATGAGTCTGGATGTGGTGGCAGAGCAGACAGGGGTCAGTAAAAGCATGCTGGCGCAGATCGAGCGGGGAACGGCAAATCCATCTATTGGCGTGTTGGGCAAGATCGTCAGCGGCCTCCGGTTAAGCTTTGATGAGCTGATCCAGACGCCGCCCCTGGATGCGTATCTGGTGAGGGTGGAGGAGACCATTCCCATCAAGGAAATTCCGGGGCAGTACCGGGTATGGAACTGCTTTCCGATTGAGGATAATAATACTGTGGAGATTTACCGGATCGATATCCTGCCGGGGGGTGTTTACAGCAGCGGCAGCCATGGAGAGCGGACCAGAGAGTATGTCACGGTGATGGATGGTGAGCTGGTGGTGGAGCTTGCGGACGGAGAGCATGTGATCACGAAGGCAGATGCCTTTCGTTTCGAATCGGATCAGCCACACTGGTATCGCAACCGTGGAGAGGAGAAAGTGCGGTTTATGACGTTCTTTGTGGTGTATTAAGGAGTTCTGGCTTTTTTCTCTGCTATCGTGATCTCACCCTGTTGGGTAAGATATGACACCTTGAGAGTACATATTGTACAATATAATGCACAAAAGAAAATAAACCAAACTTTTTTACACATTGCTATTGACAAGACACAGGCATCGTGGTATTTTAATGGTGTCCAATATAAAGGACATCAGATGTACGACATCAAACAAACTTTATCACATATCATACATGCAACAAAGGCGTTGTGGTTTTCAATTTTTGAAACCCGGCGCTTTTTTTGTATTCTCAAAGGAGGAATTTATTATGAAATTAAAGGATACAGGACTTACCAAGGAGCAGCTGAAGGAAAAAGTAAATAAATATATGATCGAGACATATGAGCGTTTTGATTTTATTGCAGAGACGGCAAAGGATATGTATATGTATGACGAAAACGGGACACCTTACCTTGATTTTTATGCAGGTATTGCCGTAAACAGTGCCGGTAACTGTAATGAAAAGGTTGTTGCAGCGATTCAGGATCAGGCAAAGGATATTATTCATACTTTCAATTATCCCTATACGGTGCCACAGGCTTTGCTGGCAGAAAAGATCTGTACCACGATCGGAATGGACAAGATTTTTTTCCAGAACTCCGGTACCGAGGCAAATGAAGCAATGATCAAGATGGCGAGAAAATATGGCGTCGAGAAATATGGTCCAAATAAATATAATATCGTAACCGCAAAGATGTCCTTCCACGGACGTACCTTTGGTGCTATGAGTGCAACCGGCCAGCCGGACAATGCGTGTCAGGTCGGCTTTGGTAATATGACACCGGGATTTACGTATGCTGACTACAATGATCTGGAGTCCTTCAAGGCTGCGGTAACGGACGATACGATTGGTATTATGATCGAGCCGGTACAGGGCGAGGGTGGTGTAAACCCGGCAACGAAGGAATTTATGACAGGACTTCGTAAGCTCTGTGATGAGAAAGGAATTCTTCTGCTGTTGGATGAGGTTCAGACCGGATGGTGCAGAACCGGTGCTGTTATGTCCTATATGAACTATGGTGTAAAGCCGGATATCGTTTCTATGGCAAAGGCAATGGGTGGTGGAATGCCGATCGGTGCCATCTGCGCAACGGCTGAAGTAGCTAAGGCATTTACTCCGGGCTCACACGGTACAACATATGGTGGTCATCCGGTAGCCTGTGCCGCTTCTCTGGCGCAGATCGGAGAGCTTCTTGACCGTGATCTGGCAGGCAATGCCAAGAAAATGGGAGCTTACTTTATGGACAAGCTGAAAACCCTTCCACATGTAAAAGAAGTGCGTGGACAGGGACTTTTGGTTGGCGTAGAGTTCGATGATACCATCAGCGGTGTAGATGTAAAGCATAAATGTTTTGATAAGAAGCTTCTGATCACAGCCATCGGAGCACATATCATTCGTATGGTGCCGCCACTGATCCTGACGGAAGAGGATTGCGACAAGGCTTACGAGATCGTTAAGGAGTCTGTTGAAGAATTAGCCGATTAAGCCGGGAGGTAGTAAAATTGGAACAGTATGTGGTTACAGTCGGTTGTGAGTATGGCTGCGGAGGATCTGCTGTAGGAAGGGCTCTGGCAAGGAATCTTGAAATTGCTTATTATGACCGTACGTTGATTGATAAAATTATAGAGGAGACGGGAGTTTCCCATGATCTGATGAAAATGGCCGATGCCGGAAAGGACATAAAAGGAAAAAGAGAAAATGCGTCCGGACCGGCAGGTCTCCCGAAATATAAAAACCTGACAGACCGTGTTGTTTATATTCAGAAAGAGGTCGTTAAGAAGCTGGCGGCCCGTTCATCATGTGTTATTATCGGACGATGCAGCGATTATATCCTGCGGAACAACCCACGGTGTGTCAATGTATTTATCTATGCACCGGATGAGGTTCGTGTCAGCAATGTCATGAAAGAGCTGAAGGTAGACGAGGAAAAAGCGAAGGAACTGATCCGGGAAAATGATCAGATGCTTCATGCCCGTTACAAGCAGATGACCGGATCCAACCGAGGGGCCCGTCACAATCGTCACATGCTCATTGACAGCAGTGTTCTTGGCATTGAAGGAACGGCAGAGTATATTGAGGAATTTGTGAAGAAATATCTGGCAAAGGAGGCGGGTACTCATGGAGAATAAAAAGACTTCGGAGTTTGATAAGGTATTTAGTGCCTGGGATATTCTGGTGATCGCATTTGGAGCGATGATCGGCTGGGGCTGGGTGGTTTCCAGCGGCGACTGGATCACAAAAGGCGGTGTGCTGGGAGCAGCTCTTGGATTTGCCATTGGCGGTGTGATGATCTTCTTTATTGGCCTGACCTATGCGGAGCTGACTGCGGCGATGCCACAGTGCGGCGGCGAGCACGTGTTCAGCCACAGGGCTATGGGACCGGTGGGATCCTTTATATGTACCTGGGCGATCGTGCTGGGATATGTCAGTGTTGTGTGCTTTGAGGCATGTGCGCTTCCTACGATCATTACATATATTTATCCCGGCTTTTTGAAGGGATATCTCTATTCTGTGGCAGGGTTTGATATTTACGCTTCCTGGCTTGCGGTGGCGATCATCATGTCTTTGCTGATCACTTATATCAATATCCGTGGGGCAAAGACAGCGGCTGTCCTGCAGACGGTTCTCACGGTTATTATTGGAGGTGTGGGTATTCTGTTGATCGTGGCATCTGTGGTAACAGGAGATACCTCCAATCTGGATGGGCAGCTTTTTATGGGAGGAGACAAGCTAACCTCTTTTAAGGCTGTGATCGCTGTGGCAGTAACAACTCCGTTTTTCTTTATTGGTTTTGATGTAATCCCGCAGGCGGCAGAGGAGATCAATGTTCCTTTGAAAAAGATTGGAACAATGATGCTTTTTTCCATTGTTATGGCGGTGACCTTCTATGCGCTGGTTATCCTGGCAGTGGGCTATGTATTAAATCATACGGAGATCGAAAATGCCATGAGTGGTTCCGGACTGGTGACAGCAGATGCCATGGCAAAGGCATTTAACAGCTCGGTTATGTCAAAGGTACTGATCGTCGGCGGTATGTGTGGTATCGTTACAAGCTGGAACTCCTTTATGATCGGCGGAAGCCGTGCGATGTATTCCATGGCAGAGTCTTATATGATCCCAAAGGTATTTGCAAAGCTTCATCCGAAGTATAAAACACCGATCAATTCTTTATATCTTATTGGTCTGTTGTCCTGTCTGGCGCCTCTGGCAGGCCGCCGGATGCTGGTATGGATCAGTGATGCCGGTAACTTTGGATGCTGTCTGGCATACTGTATGGTATCCATCTCCTTTCTGATCTTGCGGAAAAAGGAACCGGATATGCCAAGACCTTATAAGGTGGGACCGTATAAATTTGTCGGAGCCATGGCGGTGATCATGTCCGGATTTATGATCGTAATGTATATGATTCCGAACTCCGGTGCGGCTCTGGTATGGCAGGAATGGGCAATGGCCGGCGGCTGGTGTGTTCTGGGAGCCATCTTCTTTGTGGTATGTAAGCTCAAATACAAGGAGGATTTTGGCTCGCTGGTAGAGGTCATCTCGGACGAGGATGCGGCAGCGCTGCAGTCCAGCGACGAAGAGATCAATGCTGCTCTGGATGCGGCGATCGACGCAGCCATCAACTCCGTATTGGAGAGAGAATATATAGGTTCGTTGTTGTAGAGATGCAGATATTACAAACAAAGGAAGGACAAATATCATGAACGAATTTACTTTTTCGGTACCACAGAACATTATCGTGGGCAGGGGAAGTCTTGCAAAGCTCCCCGAAGTTGCAGAAAAATCAGGTGGTAAAAAGGCGTTTATTATTTCCGGTCCTCATCTGAATAAAATGGGTATTGTACAGTCCTGTGTGGATGCCCTGAAAGCAAAAGGAATTGAGAGCAGTGTTTTTACAGAGACCGAGGGAAATCCTTCGGTAGAGACAGTAGATAAGGCGTCCGCCGCATATAAAGAAAGCGGTGCTGATTTTATCGTGGCACTGGGTGGCGGTTCGCCGATGGATGTGGCGAAAGCAGTCGGTGTCGTTGCCAGATATGGCGGAAGCATTACGGAGTATGAGGGGGCTGACAAGGTGCCGGGAGATATTATTCCATTGATCGCTGTACCGACGACGGCGGGAACCGGCTCAGAGGTAACTGCATTTTCTGTCATTACCGATCACAGCCGGAATTATAAGCTGACCGTGTTTAGCTATAAGCTGATCCCGTCCTATGCAATCCTTGATGCGGAGCTTCTGACGACGGCCCCTGCATCAGTGGCGGCAGCCTGTGGTATTGATGCCCTGGTGCATGCACTGGAGGCATACATTTCTACAGCAGCTTCCCCGTTTTCTGATGCTATGGCGGAGAAGGCACTGGAGCTGATCGGTGCCAATATCCGTTGCTATGCAGCAAACCGTGGAGACATTGAAGCGGCGGAAAATATGCTGGTGGGCAGCTTGTTTGCAGGGATTGCTTTTTCGTGGGCACGACTCGGAGATGTTCATGCCATGAGCCATCCGGTCAGTGCATACTTTAATGTACCTCATGGCGTTGCTAATGCAATTTTGCTTCCTACGATAGTGGAGTATAATATGCTTGCAGATAAAGGAAAGTATCTCAATATTTATAATTATATTGCTGAGCTGCCGGCTGTGCCGGAAGAGTTTACTGCCGATATGCTGGTGGATGAATTATTGAACCTGAACGAAGCACTGGGAATTCCGGCCGGTCTGGAGGAAGCAGGTGTTACAAAAGATAAATTTGATGCTATGGCAGACGACGCCATGAAGAGCGGAAATATCGCTGTGAATCCACGAAGCACGACGAAAAAGGATGTGCTGGCATTGTATGAAAAGGCGTTTTAAATGGAAATATTATACAGAGAATAATTTGCTTGACAGGATATGAGAAAAGTATTCTATTGATTTAAATAAGGTGGCCGGATATGATATATCCCAAATTTGGGACACATTCATATTCGACCACCTTTTGGTGACTTGATGTGTTGTTTATTTCTTCACTTTAATCTTTTTAACCTTCGTCCACTTGCTGTAGATCTTTTTCGTTCCCTGAAGCTTATAAGCACGGACGCGGACGAAATAGGTTTTGGATCGCTTTACTTTTTTTACAGTACAATAAGTGGTTTTTACTGTCTTTTTCTTTAAGGACCTGGTAAATTTCTTGTCCATTGCGTACTGCACTTCATATCCCTTGACCGTGGTCTCCGGCAACCAGGTGATGATAAGCTTTAACGGCTTTTGGTTTACAATACGAAGTCCCTTGACGGCTTTTGGAGCAGACGCTTTGGTGGAAGTCTCTGAGGAAGCATCCTGTGTACCAGAGGAAGCAGACGGCTTCTTTGTTGCGGATGGTGTATTGGAGGAAGATGGCTTCTTTGTGGCTGCCGGTGCATTGGAAGCAGCCAGAGTGTTGGAAGTGCCGGGTTTATTGGAAGCAGCCGGTGTATTAGAAGTGTCAGGCTTATTGGATGCAGCCGGTGTCTCCGATGCAGTTCCCTTCTTTGGAATGACTTCTCCCTGCTGGAGAACCTTCTTACATGCCGAGCAGATCGTATCGCCGGTGTATCCTTCTTCGGTTGTTGTAGCATCTTTTTTATTTACCACCTCTTTGCTGAAATGGTAGTCAGGATCGATCGGAAGAGTTATTACTTCGCTCTTGTGACATTTTGTGCAGACGCGGGTTGCGGTTCCTTCCCGGGAACAGGTTGCCCGTTCGATAACTTCCGCTTGGATCCACTCGTGTTCACAGGTATCGTTCTCTTCCCAGAGTGCGTAGAGGGTGATATCACCCGTACTTCCTGCCGTAATCTCTGTAACCTGCTGTGTGCACTCTTTGTCAGAGAACCAGCCGAGGAAAGTATATCCCTCCAGAACAGGATCGTTTAATTTGATGGTATCAGACTTATTGGTGTATGTGTTCGGATTATCATTTGTTGCATTGTTTTTGACCAAAACATATTTGATATTGTATGATATCTCGGAACTATCCCTCCACATAGCATATAAGGTGATTTCAGCCTGATCTGTTTCTGACAGTGCTTCGACAGAGGCTCCGTTCTTATAGGAATCGCCACTGCCATCTGCTTTTGTGTTCCAGCCTGTAAAAACATAGCCGTCCCTTGTGTAGGTATTTTTGGCAAGGTCGAAAGGATAGTCATCGATCATACATGTCTGTACGTCCATAGTGCCTGCAGTTGCCCCGTTTCCATCGTAGGTGATGGTGTAAGTTCCCTTTGGAAAACTGATAAAGCGGCCGGACCAGACACCATCTGCCTTATCTGCCATAGCGCGGATATCTGCTTCCGGAATATCGGAAAAGATATATAATCTGTCGAAAGAGCTTTTGCTGACCGAAAACGCATTATCTTCAAATTCCTGGAGTGTGTTTGGTAAATAAAGCGTTTTTAATACATCCATATTGGCACAGCTCGAATAACCGATCTTTGTGATGGCGGTATTGCTCAGATCAAGGGATTTGATCACTGTTCCGGAAAATGCCAGATAGCCAATTTCTTTTAATGTCTTAGGCAAGATCACTTCCTCCAGACCGGTACAGTTTCTGAAAACACTTTGCCCTATCGTTTCGAGAGAGCTGTCAGACAGATCGATCTTTGTCAGCTTGGAGCAGTTGCAAAATGCGTAATTATCTATAGTTTTTAATGTCTTGGGTAAGATCGCTTCCTCCAGACCGGTACAGTCCGAGAAAGCACTTTGTCCTATCGTTTCCATAGAGCTGCCGGACAGATCGATCTTTGTCAGCCCGGAGCAGTTGTAAAATGCGTAATTACCTATAGAATAAATATTTGTTGTAGAGCAGTCCACTGTTTCCAAATTCGTACAATCCTGAAAAGCATAAGCGTCAATGGAAAGATTTTCCTGTTCGCCCAAATATACGGAGGTAAGAGAAGTACAGCCCTTAAAAACCTCCTTGGAAAGCTGAGTTACGGAGGTGCCTCTGAAGTCCACGGACTTTAGAGAGGAACATCCTGAAAATTGCTGAGGTGAAAAAATCTGGGTGGATTTTGGCATGTTGATCTTTTCCAATGCGGTGCAGTCTTGGAAGGTTTTACTATAAAAGTATTTAACGGTATCAGGAAGCTTTACGGTTTTTAATTTGGTACATCCCTCGAAGGTTCCTTGAGTAGAGGAGTACCTCGTCGCAATCGTTTGTATGGAAGTTTCACTGAAATCTACCGATTCGATATCTGTTCCGGCAAAACCGTCGTAAACCTTGTGGATAGGTATACCGCCGACATCGGTTACTTTCACATCCTTTGAATAATCTTCACTCCATGGTCCGTACAGCGTCATATTCCAGTCTGTCATGTCTTTCCAGGTATCCAGATCCACAGAGGTATTATAGTTGCTGTCATTGCAGTGGAAAGAATATCGTAAACCGTCCTTTACCAGGTAGCCACAGGAATATACCATATGGGCGGCCCGGTCATACAGCATTGTCTGCGGAGTCATATCAAAGCCGGCGCTGTTATATCCGCCGGAGGTCCAGACCTCTTTTGCATCCGGAAGGAGCTCCCTGTTCTCGTCTCTTTCCAGATCGTAACGATTTGTGGAACATCCGGTGGCATCGATGTAGATCCAGCAGTCAGAATCTTTGTTGTAAGCAATGCTGTAGGCGTGGGTTTTTGTTAACAGCTCAAAGCTCGGGATACCACGGGATACCAATAAAGTGTTTAAAAGATTAGTATATCCGCCACATACCGCCTTCTTGTAGAACCAGACATCATACGGGTTATCCGATGTGAGTTCTGTTCCGTGTTTTGGGTTGAAACGTTTGTCGTTCAAATTGTAATATACGCGGTTTGCAACGTAGCGGGATACCGCTTCCATTTCTTTATATGAGGTGGTGATATCGCACTGGTCAAGATAGGTCTGCAGATCATCTGTCATCTCTTTGAGCTGGTCGTCGGTGTAAGTCGATTTATTTTCATCAATACATTCTTTGAGCAGGTACTCCTGAAAGACTGCATCCAGCTTTTCGAAAGCGGAGATTTCCTCATTTGATGCAGCCGCAAATGCAGTGGGTACATTTATGGTGATCGTAAGTAATAAAAGCACCAGTGCAGGGAAGAACAAGCCCGGGAAATATTTTGGTATATTTTTTTTATTCATATCGTATCCTCCTTGTATAAACTCAAAATAAAATTCTTCTTTATTATATGATTATATGGGATAAATCAAGTAAATGAGAATATTTGCGTGAACGGTTCATATATGGCGTGAACGACGTGTGTTCTTTTTGTGTGGAATTCGGCACAAGTAAATGAAAAACACCTTGAGCCGGTGTCGGAAAACGTGTACAATGAAATTGTTGCAAAACGCATCTTGAGTTATTAAAAATGGGTTTAATTTTTAAAAGAAATCATTATAGCAACAGAAAAGAGGGTTAATATGGCAGAGAAAGAAAGCAGTTATGGATTTGAGGAGACAATGGTAACACTGACAGATGAGGATGGTCTGGAGAAGGATTTTTATGTGGACGAGATCTATGAAGTGGATGGCAGACTTTATGCAGCAGTTATTCCGGCAGATGTGGAAAATGTTACAGAATATTATGTATTCCGTCTGATCGATCTGGGAAATGATGATTTTGAGATGGAGGATATCGAGGAAGAGGCAGAGTATGATGCGGCAGCAGACGCTTATGAGGAGATTCTGGATACCCGGATGTGGAACCGGGAGTTTGAAGGGGAATAGAGTGGGCGTCTGCAGAGGATGTTGCATTTTTATGATCTAAAAATAAAATATAGTTGTACAAATATCCGGGAGTTATTAAAGTATACTTTAATAACTCCCGGATATTTTATAAAATATACTTGTATTTTCGGGGCGGAGATATTAAAATATAATATAGTAATTTTGGTGGAATTATAAAAGTATATAAAATTAATTTTAAGAGATAACAGATATATGGAGGTGGTACGATGGCAATTGTCAGTGATGATCAGGTGATTAAGGTGCTGCGCCAGTATAATACATGGTGGCGTAATGTGTCTGAGGTAAAAGAGGAAAGTAAGCCTCAAAGAAGACTTGCTTATTATAAAGCGTTAGAAATGATGAAACATAAGACTCTTCGTCGTTTTGTAGTATTATCGGGGGCACGACGCGTGGGGAAAACAACGATCATGTATCAGATGATTGATAATTTGTTGGAGGAAGGGATCAATCCAAGAAATATTCTATATATATCCTTCGATAATCCGATTATAAAACTTGTTAATGTAGAAAAGGTATTATCTATTTATGAATCTCTTTATCCCCTGGACGGAACGAAATATGTATTTTTTGATGAAGTTCAATATATGGAGGACTGGGAACTGTGGTTAAAAGTGATCTATGATAGCAGAAAAGACTTTCGTTTGACGGCCACCGGATCCGCAAGTCCGATTTTGGAAAAGGGTTCCGCTGATAGTGGAACAGGGAGGTGGAATGTATTAAAGATACCGACGTTATCGTTTTATGAATATTGTAAGTTACTTCAAATTAAGACGCCGATTTTACCAAAACATTTGAAATTGACAGAGCTTGTGAAAATGAATAAGGCGGAACTGGGGGATCTGATGGAGCAGTTTGTTTCTCTGGAGGGACACTTTAACCGCTATCTTATGATTGGTGGATTTCCGGAGCTTGTATTGTCAGATGATGATGTTTATGCGCAAAGGATGTTGCGGGAGGATGTGGTTGATAAGGTGATTAAGCGGGATGTATTGACTCTGTTTAATATTCGCAGTCCGCTTTTGATGGAAAAATTGTTTTTATATTTATGTATGAATTCTACGGAGATTTTTAGTGTTACAACGGCAGCAAAAGAACTGGAAAACACATCTGTCAGTACGGTGGAAAGTTATATTACGGCGTTGCAAATGTCAAATCTCATTTATCTTTCAAAGCCGGTTAACGTGGGAAGCAAAGGGGCGTTAAAAGGAAAACCGAAGATTTATATAGCAGATGCGGCCATCCGAAATGCTGTGTTAATGGTAGATGATATTTTGTCGGATGAAAAAGAGCTCGGAGCAATGGTAGAGACTGCTGTTTACAAGCATATTCTTTCCTTTTATCAGGGATGTACAGCGCAGATAGGGTATTTTCGAAAGGCAAAGGATAATCAGAAAGAGGTTGATGTTGTGGTAGAACTTCCGCGGCAAAAGATCCTTTGTGAGGTGAAATACCGCAACAATTCACATATCCCTGCTTCTGATGCGATTGTTGAATTATGCCGTGACAAAGAATCAAAGGTTACGGATGCTTTTATAATCACAAAACGGTTAGAGGATTTTGGAATTGCACAGCACGAAACAAATGTACCTGTTTTCAGGGTGCCGGCAATTGTATTTTTATATCTGTTAGGAGAAGCAGAAGCGAATGGACAGCAGGGAAGATTGTAAGAGCAAGCCACCCGCTGTAGTAAATATCGATGTTGTTCGGTATTTACTACAGCGGGTGGCTTTTGTATAAAACTTATCTCTGTCCTATCTTCGGTTTCAATCATCAATACACGTCATTATAAATGATCGCTTCTTTCACAGCATCGGCTGTGGCCTTGTCCTTCAGGGCTTCGATGATGGCTCCGGCAAATTCGATACAGGTGCCCATGCCGCGGCTGGTGATCACATTGCCGTCGGTGACAACCGGCTGCTTCACATAATCGCCGGTAGCAAGCTTATCGGCAAAGGATGGGTAGCAGGTTGCTTTTTTGCCGGCAAGGATGCCAAGCTCTCCGAGAACGGTCGGTGCCGCACAGACAGCAGCGACTTTTTTGCCGTTTGCAGCAAATTCTTTGAGCTTTTCACAGAGGAGATCACAGGCACGAAGGTTTGGGGTGCCGGGAATGCCGCCCGGAAGGATCAGCATTTCTGCTTCATCAAAGTTTGCTTCGCTCAATGTCTTGTCTGCGGTGATCGTTACATTGTGGGAACTGGTGACTTCCTTCTGATCGGTAATGGAAACCATATCGATCGAAATTTTTGCGCGGCGGAGCATATCAACTACCGTCAGCATTTCCACTTCCTCGTAACCGGTTGCTAAAAAAATACATGCTTGAGCCATAATAAATTCCTCCTTTTGACGTTGAGATCTGTAGTTTGCAAATCAATTCTATTTAATGTAACAAATTTCTTTATTAAAAAAAGGTTATAGTTTATTCCTTTTCGGAATAATCAGTCTGTCCGGGATTTCGGTGACATACCAGACGGCAGATCGGGTTGCCCTTTCGGAAAAACTTCTCCTCGTACTCTGTCATAATATTGTTTGGAGCCGGGCCGTCTGCGTGCAGATCAAAGCTGCATTCATCCAGAATCCAGCCGGTGTCCTTGATCTCTTCCAGAGAGAAGTCAAAGAGAGGACGGTTGTCTGTCTTAAATTGAATGCTTCCATCCTGTACCAAAAATCGGTCATACCGCTCTAGGAACTGACGGGAGGTCAGGCGGCGTTTTGCGTGCCGGTCCTTTGGCCATGGATCGGAGAAGTTCAGATATATTTTGGCAACCTCGCCCGGTGCAAAATATTGATCAATGTCTTCCGCATCCATTCGAAGGAACAGAAGATTGTCACTTTCCAGTTCCTCCCGGTGATCCAGTGCCCGGACAAGCACGCTGGAATATTTCTCGATGCCGATATAGTTGATATCGGGATTCTGTCGGGCCATCTCCAAAATAAACTTGCCCTTGCCCATGCCGACCTCGATGTGAACCGGATGATCATTGTGGAAGAATTCCTTTGCCCATTTGCCCCTGTAATCGGCACCGTCAGCACCGTCGGTCTGTATCGTGTATTTGTTTTCTAATATGCGCTCCTGTGAGCCGGGGATATTTCGTAATCGCATAGATACCTCATTTCTGTATCGCCTGTGAGAAGAAGAGTTCGGATGGTCTTCTTCTGGTATTCCGGCGTTTTTTGTATATTCACAGATAGTTTAAGATAATCCGTGGATAAAGTCAAATTTGAATTACACGCAATGCGAACGACACAATGTTTGCGTGAATTAAAAAATGGATGTTATTTATGAATATTTTTGAAGTATCCGCAGATACTATGACTGTCAAAAGGAAAATTTAGGAAAGGCAGGAAAGTAAAATGGTATTAACGGAAAAAGAAACAGCAGCATTAAAGGATCTGCAGTCTCAGGAAAAAACTTGTGCACAGAAGTATCAGAAATACAGTGAGCAGGCAAAGGACCCGGAGCTAAAGAATCTGTTCCAGACAATTCAGAAGGAGGAGCAGAAGCATTATGATTCCCTTGGTCAGGTGTTGAACGGCACAGTGCCGGAATGTGACTGCAACGACAGCAAGGGAAAGGACTATTCACCGAAAGCAACCTATATGTCCGATGATAATTCACAGGACAAAACAGATGACTGTTTTCTGGCGACTGACTGCATTGGTACAGAAAAGCTGGTTTCTTCGGAATATAATACGGATGTTTTCGTGTTTGGGGAGCCGGGAGTGCGTAAGCTGCTGGCAGATATCCAGGTCGAGGAGCAGAATCATGCGGAGATGTTGTATAAATATAAGACAGTAAACCGGATGTCATAGGGAGAAGTTTCTAATGACATAAAATGGTGTTGGGATCAAAAGGTATTTTGCTCCTTGCATCATAAAATATTTAATGGGCAGTGATTTGGTTAGTATAATTTGTAATCAATTCACTGCTTTTTTGTTATAATGTAAATAAAAATTGACAAAAGATGAGATAATGTATTATATTATATACGTTATGGAGGTGGATATATGCCGAAAAAATCAGTCGTATTATTACCAGAGACAGAGGAAATTTTAGAACAGATGGGGACTCAGATTAAATATGCACGATTGCGTAGAAGGCTTTCCTCGGAATTAGTGGCGGAACGAGCCGGTATCAGCAGGGCGACTTTGTGTTCTATTGAGAAGGGAGCATCATCTGTGGCAATAGGATGCTATGCGGCAGTGCTTCACGCGTTGAATTATATGGATAAGGATTTGCTGCTGGTAGCAAAGGATGATGAACTGGGGCGAAAACTGCAGGATTTAAATTTGCCTATTAGAAAACGGGCTTCGAAACGGAGTGATGGGAAATGAAAGGGAAAACGATATATGTGTATGCGGATTTTTTTCCATATCATAATGAACTAATAGGACGTTTGTATGTATCACCGGAAAAGGGAAGGGAGATATATTCCTTTGAATATGATCAAAAATGGATTTCGCAGGCAAATGCCTTACTGATAGATCCGGATTTGCATTTGTACAGAGGAAGACAGTATATTAGTGATGGTAAAAATATATTTGGAGTGTTTGCTGATTCTTGCCCAGATCGTTGGGGAAGGGTACTAATGAAGCGAAGAGAGATGATTCGTGCCAAAAAAGAAGGAGTTAAACCAAGGAGGTTGTTGGAGAGCGATTATTTACTTGGGGTATATGATCAATCCAGAATGGGCGGCCTTCGGTTTAAGACAGAAGCACAGGGTGATTTTTTGTCTGATGATGAATTACTTGCGACTCCACCGTGGACTTCTTTGCGAAAATTGGAACAGGCGTCTGTTGCCTTCGAAAAGGACGATAGCGGTTTGGAGGAGAAGTGGTTGAAACAACTGATTGCTCCAGGATCATCATTAGGAGGAGCCAGGCCGAAAGCAACAGTCAAAGCGCCGGATGGTTCTTTATGGATTGCTAAATTTCCATCACGGAATGATGAGCGGAATATGGGGGCCTGGGAGATGGTTGTGCATGATTTGGCTCAAATGTGTGGTCTTGATGTTCCAGAGGCTGGATTGGAAAAATTTTCTAAGCTTGGAAGTACCTATTTGGTAAAAAGATTCGATCGGCAAGGAGAGCAGAGGATACACTTTTCGTCAGCAATGACGATGTTTGGAAAGAATGATGGAGCTTCTGCTGTAGATGGAAGCAGTTATTTGGAAATTGCTTCTTTTCTAAAGGCAAATGGTGCATCTCCGCGGGAAGATTTACTGCAATTATGGAAAAGAATTGTGTTAAATATGGCAGTATCGAATACAGACGATCATTTTAGAAATCACGGATTTATTATAAAACAGGGCGGATGGCGATTGTCACCTTTATATGATGTAAATCCTGATATATATGGAGATGATCTGTCGTTAAATGTAAATGAAAGTGATTCAGATATAGATTTTGATTTGGCAATTGATTCAGCGGATTATTTTGGTGTATCTCAAAAAGATGCAAAAAAAATTGTGAAAGAAATCTCGAAAATAGTTTGTGAAAACTGGATTGATTTGGCTAAAAAATATGGAATCAATAGAGGAGAAATAGAGAGAATGGAACCGGCATTTCAACAATGCCTGCGATTTTCTTAAGATAATTCATAATTATATAAAAACGAGGTGACATACGTGCATACATTAAAAAAATTCATACCATATTATTCGCCGTACAAGGCGGTATTTTTCTTAGATCTGATCTGTGCGGCAGCGATCAGTCTGATCGATCTGGCGTATCCGCAGATCCTGCGGATGATGACCCGGACCGTTTTTGCGGGGGAGCCGTCCGACATATTAAAGGCATTGCTGCCCATTGGTCTGGCTATGCTGTTCATGTACATCATTCAGGGGCTTTGCAAATATTATGTCAGCTATCAGGGACATATGATGGGAGCCAATATGGAACGGGATATGCGGCAGCAGCTTTTTGATCATTATGAGAAGCTGTCTTTCTCCTATTATGATCAGAATAATTCCGGTCAGATGATGAGTAAGCTGGTGTCAGATCTGTTTGATATCTCCGAGATGGCACACCACGGTCCGGAGAATTTATTTATTTCTTTGATCAAGATCATTGGTTCCTTTGTCTTTTTGTTTTTGATCAACTGGCGGTTGGCTGTCCCGCTTTTGGCGCTTGTCTTTTTTATGGTTCTTTTTTCGTACAGTCAGAACCGGAGAATGCAGGCAACTTTTATGGATAACCGGCAGAAGATCGGGGAGATCAATTCCAGTCTGCAGGATACGCTGGCGGGCATCCGTGTGGTACAGTCTTTTGCCAATGAGGAGATTGAACGGGAGAAGTTTGGGCGCAGCAATGAGAACTTCCTGCGTTCCAAGGATGCCAATTACCGTTGTATGGGCTCCTTTATGAGTGGCAACTTATTTTTTCAGGGATTGATGTATCTGGTAACTCTTGTATTTGGCGGATGGCTCATTGCCAGAGGTCAGATGGAGGTGGCTGATCTTGCCATGTATGCGCTGTATATCGGCATTTTTATCAGTCCGATCCAGATCCTGGTGGAGTTGACGGAAATGATGCAGAAGGGATTGTCAGGTTTCCGGCGTTTTCTGGCGGTCGTGGAGACAGAGCCGGATATTGTGGATGCCCCGGATGCAAAGCCTCTGGAAAATGTCAAAGGAACCGTGGAATATGACAAGGTATCTTTTCATTACAGCGATGATGACACGCTGGTGCTTTCTGATGTTTCATTTCAAATTGAAGCAGGCAAGTCTGTGGCACTGGTGGGACCTTCCGGCAGCGGCAAGACCACGATCTGCTCACTGCTTCCGAGGTTTTATGATGTGACGGGAGGAAGTGTCCGCATTGATGGACAGGATATCCGGGCACTGACACTGGAAAGTCTTCGGAATCAGATTGGTCTGGTGCAGCAGGATGTTTATCTGTTCTGTGGCACGATTCGGGAGAATATTGCATACGGTAAGCCGGGGGCCTCTATGGAGGAGATTGAGGATGCCGCCAGAAAGGCAAATATTCACGACTTTATTATGTCGCTGCCGGATGGCTATGACAGCTTTGTGGGAGAGCGTGGAACGCGTCTGTCCGGGGGGCAGAAGCAACGGATCTCCATTGCCCGTGTCTTTTTGAAGAATCCGCCGATCCTGATCCTGGATGAGGCCACCAGTGCTCTTGATAATGAAAGTGAACGCTGGATCCAGCACAGTCTGGAGGAGCTTGCAAAAAACAGAACCACGATCACGATAGCACATCGTTTGTCCACCATACGAAATGCAGATGAGATTCTGGTGGTGGCAGATACCGGAATTGTGGAGAGGGGAACGCACGAGGAGCTTCTGGCGATGAATGGAATTTATGCACATTATAATGAGATGGCATAGTGTGGCTGCATTCGTGCGGCTTCTTCATTGATTGCTTTAGTAAGTTTGAGTACATAAGCCGTAGAAGTTGCGTTATAATGTCAATGTCAGAAAAAAATAATCTTTTCTTAAGAAAAAGCTTCGGATTTCGAAAGATCTGTCTGTTATTCTTGTGTTGTTGCAGGATGACGGCATCTGGTCAGGTGTTAAAGCATCTTAAATGATGCGACTTGGTTTATAAGGGATTCGAAAGGCAGTGATTTATTATGAAGAGAAAAGATAATTCGAAGAAGATCGTAGCTAGTGTACTTTTATTGCTTGTGATGATCTGTGCAGCAGTGTATGGAGTTGCATTGTATCACGGAACGCCACATGGGGATAATTATATTGAAATGGAGAATTAACAAGACGCATGACAAACATTTTGCTGGTAGAGGATGATAAGGAAATCGTAAAAAATCTTAGTCTTTTTTTACAGGAGGAAGGCTTTCGGGTAAGGGCTGTCTCCGGACAGAAGGACGCATTGGAGCAGATCGAGGAGCATGGACAGGAGATCGATCTGGTGCTGTTAGACGTGTCGTTACAGGATGGCAACGGATTTGCTGTATGTGCGGCGGTCAAGGCAAATACAGAGATTCCGGTGATCTTTCTGACGGCCTCCGGTGATGAGTACAGTACGGTAACGGGACTGGATATGGGGGCGGACGATTATATCAGCAAGCCCTTCCGGCCAAGGGAGCTGATATCCCGTATGAAAGGTGTTTTGCGGCGCTGTGGAAGGACACAGGCTGTGTTGGAGCTGGGGGATGTCCGGGTGGATACGCTGGGAGGCACTGTGACGAAAAACGGACAGGAGATCATTTTGTCTGCTTTAGAGTACCGCTTACTTCTGATATTTATCAACAATAAAGGGATTGTACTCACAAGAAATAAGCTGTTGGAGGAGATCTGGGATGCTGCAGGAGAGTATGTCAATGACAATACGCTGACGGTTTACATCAAAAGACTCCGGCAAAAGATTGAGGACGATCCGCAGGAGCCTGTGCTGATCCGCACTGTCCGGGGAATGGGATACCGGGCATAATTTTATCTGTTCAGCAAAAGGAGGGCTCTATGGAGTTATTTCGAAATCCGGAGATCCGGAAAGAAATTCTATATTATATTGTAATATATCTGGCAGGAGCGGCATTGGCATTCTGGCAATTTGACAGTGTGGCGGCCGGCATGGTGGTATTAGCCGGAACTGTGGCATTGATCCTGCATCTGGGATTGATCGGGAAACGTTATAAAAGGATTGCCAATATGTCCGAAAAAATGGACAGTATATTGCATGATGATGGGGAGACGCTGCTTCAGGATTGTCAGGAGGGAGAGCTTGCGATTCTTCATACACAGCTCAACAAGCTGGTACGACGTATGAGGGAACAGGCAGACGTGTTACGACAGGACAAGGTTTTTCTGGCCGATGCATTGGCCGATATTTCTCATCAGCTCAAGACTCCGCTGACCTCTCTGCAGCTTTTGGCGAGTTTTTTGCAGGAGGATGAGGTGAGCCCTGAGAGGCGCCGGGAGATTGCAAGGGATATTATTACCCTGCTTGGGCGGATTGACTGGCTGGTATATGCACTTCTGAAAATGTCACGTCTGGATGCGGGTACCTCCGGAATGAAGGAGGAGACAGTATCCGTAACAGAGCTGACAGAGCAGGCATATCAACTGGTGGCGGTTTCCATGGATCTGCGGGATATCCGCTGGAAATGTCATGTGGAGCCCGGCTGCAGCTTTCAGGGAGATTTGTCCTGGAGTGTAGAGGCGGTGGGGAATATCTTAAAAAATTGCATGGAATATTCGGAACCCGGTGGAGCAATTACGGTAGAGGGGACAGAGAATCCTCTTTATACAGAGCTTATGATACGGGATGAAGGCAAAGGCATTGCACCGGAGGATCTGCCTCATTTGTTTGAGCGGTTTTATCGTGGAAAGGATAACAGTACGGAGAGTGTGGGGATTGGTCTGTCCTTAGCGCAGAAGATCATTACACAGCAGAATGGAACGATACAGGTAAAAAATGGAACAAAACGTGGTGCTGTGTTCACGATACGCTTCTACAAGAGTGTAATATAAATGGGAAGTCTATACAAATAAAATCCAAAGTGACAGATCTGTCACAATAAAGTCACCGCTCTGTCATCTCATTCCGTTATCTTATGGAGTGTAGGGAACGGGTTACAAAAGTAACCAATATGGTAAACAGTTCAGAAAGGAATGGGAAAGTCATGGAGATTTTACGGGTAGAACATTTGAAAAAGACATATGGCGAGGGGGAAAATGCAGTACATGCGCTGGATGATGTGTCGTTTTCAGTAGAGAAGGGGGAGTTTACTGCGATCATCGGACCGTCCGGCTCCGGAAAGTCCACTCTGCTGCATATTCTTGGTGCGGTGGATGTACCTACGGCAGGCAAGGTGTACATGGACGGACAGGATGTTTTTGCGCAGAACGAGGAGGAGCTGGCTGTGTTTCGCCGTCGTCAGGTGGGACTGATCTACCAGTTCTATAATCTGATTCCGGTGTTAAATGTCCGGGAAAATATTACACTTCCGATTCTGATGGACGGACGTAAGATCAATGAGAAACGCTTGCAGGAGATGATCCACACCCTTCGTTTGGAGGGGCGGGAAAAGCATCTGCCCAATCAGCTTTCCGGTGGACAGCAGCAGAGAGTTTCCATTGGAAGAGCACTCATGAATGCGCCGGCAGTTGTTCTGGCTGATGAGCCGACCGGTAATCTGGACAGCCGCAACAGTCACGAGATCATGGAGCTTTTGAAGGAGTCCAATAAACAGTACAACCAGACACTGATCATGATCACTCATGACGAGAATATTGCCCTGCAGGCAGACCGTATCATTGCCATTGAGGATGGAAGGATCACAAGAGATGAGGTGATCCGGTCATGAATATTTTCAGTCGTTTTACACTTCGTACATTAAAGAAAAATAAAATGCGTACGTTGGTGACCATTATCGGAATTGCTCTTTCTGTGGCAATGTTTACTTCGGTTACTTCAATTATCGTAAGCTTTCAGCAGTATCTGATGAATATGGAGATTGTCCGGGATGGTACATGGGAAGGTCGTATGATAGCAACCAATGAACAGTGTATTCAGGATATTTCAAAGGATAAACGGGTCAAAGGTATGACCGTAATGGAAAATCTTGGGTTTGCCAGGCTGGGTGATATTCAGAATGAGGATAAGCCGTATCTGATGGTGAAGGCTATTGACGATTCCTTTACCGATTACAGCCCGATCAATCTGATCGAAGGCCGGATGCCGAAGAATTCTTCAGAGATCGTGCTTTCGAAGCATCTGGAATACAACGGTGGTGTGAAGTTTGACGTGGGAGATACATTAAAGCTTCAGATGGGCACCAGGTATTATGCAGAGAAAAAGGGAGACAAACAACTGCCGGTTGAAATGGAGCCTTTTCAGGCGGGGGAGACATTAAAGGAGAAGTCCGAAAAAACGTACACAGTCGTAGGAATCTGTGATCGTCCTGTCTCTGAGGATTATTCGGCAGCGGGTTATTCCGCTTTCACCAAAAAGGGGGAAGAGAAAGCGAGATCCTATGATGCATTTCTGACATTTACCCAGCCCAAAAAAAGTTACGATATTTTGGAAAAATATACCAAAACGGGAGCATATACAACGCATCAGGATCTGTTGCGCTTTATGGGAAACAGTACAAATGACAGTTATAATCGGGTTTTATATTCTATGGGAGCCATATTGATAGGAATTATTATGATCGGTGCCATATCCCTGATCTACAGCGCATTTTCCATTTCTCTCAGTGAGAGGACAAAGCAGATGGGACTTTTAGAATCTATTGGTGCTACCAAAAAGCAGATACGGCACAGTGTGATCTTTGAGGCATGTGTTCTGTGTGCGGCGGGAATTCCGCTGGGACTTGCAGCCGGGCTTGGGGGAATCGGCATTACGCTTCATGCCATTTCCGGATTGATGGGTAAGCTCTGGTCAGCAGGAGAAAAAACAAAGTTGTATCTGGTGGTGACATGGCAGGCAGTTCTTATCGCAGTGATCGTCAGTTTTATTACTGTACTGATCTCGGCAATGATCCCGGCTTCCAAAGCCGTGCGTATTCCGGCGATCCAGGCGATCCGCCAGAGTGATGAGATCAAGCTTCGCGGGGAAAAGGTGAGGACATCACGTCTGACCTATAAGCTGTTTGGATTTTCCGGCATGCTGGCAGGTAAGAACTTTAAAAGAAACCGCAAGAAATACCGCACCACTGTTTTTTCACTTTTTATCAGTATTGTATTGTTTGTAAGTGCCACCAGCTTTAGTGCATATATGAAGGTGTCTACTTCCGGGCTTGGAAGGGAGGAGGATTATGATATCAGTTGTGAAGTGACGGAGCCGAAGGATGGCAGTAAAACAGTGTCGGAGATTGAGAAAGAGATTGAGCAGATCGGATCTGTGGACAGTGCCACATACCGCAAGGAAGGGTGTGGCGAAGTAGAGGTGCCGGAGGAGCAGATTAGTAAGGAGTATTTGGATTATCTGGAGGAGACTGATCCGGAGAGGATCAATGAATCAAAAAAAACAGTTGTAATTGCAGTGCAGTTGGAGCTGCTTCAGGAGGAAGCGTATCAAACATATTTACAGGAAAAGAAAATGGATGTGTCCAAATATATGGACACGAAGTCGTGGAACGCATTAGTCTGGGATGGATTTTCCGTATATTGTGGAAAAAAGATAAAAACCATGAATATTTTAAAGGCAGGAGAAACGGATGCGCAGCTTTTGATCCCGAAGGCAATGAAAGGATATTATTACAGTATGCATGAGGGAAGTGACTATGTTTATCTGAGTGATGAGGATAACGGGGAAAAACGGATTTCTGCGGCAGAAGCAGTCAAAAAGCATCCGATACATCTGGGAAAGAGAATGACAGCAGCTCCTCCGGAGGGAGTGGCAAATTCCCAGTGGAATGAAGCGGTTACGATCGTTTTGCCGTACCGTGCTGCAGATGATAAAGTGTTTGATAATATGGCAAATCCAATGCCTTATACATCATTTGCATTGATGGCAGAGCAGCATGAAAAGGCATGTACCGAGCTTTCGGATTATTTTGAAAATCAGTTGAAGGACAGCAGCGCTTCCGGCTCTATTATGGATCTGGCGGCAAACCGGGATTCCAATCAGGCATTGATCCTGATCATTGATGTATTTTCCTATGGATTCATTATATTGATCTCACTGATTTCCGTAGCAAATGTATTTAATACGATCTCTACCAATATTCTGCTGCGGCGTCAGGAGTTTGCCATGCTCAAGTCCGTAGGAATGACGCAGAAAGGCTTCCGGCGGATGATGAATTATGAGTGTATGCTGTATGGGTTCAAGGGGCTTCTTTACGGACTGCCGGTTGCCGGGGGACTGAGTTGTCTTATGTATAAATCGGTTGCAGGTGGTCTTGAGGTAAAATATATATTCCCATGGCAGGGAATGGCGATATCTGTAGTCAGCGTATTTATTGTTGTGTTTACTACGATGATCTATGCCATGAGCAAAATTCGAAAAGACAACACGATGGAAGCGCTTCGCAATGAAAATCTGTAATAGACAGACTTTGATGAATCAGGGGGATGCTTTGTAATAAAAACTTATGATTTTGGATATAGATATCTTCTCTGACTGAGGTTATAATAAAGGGGAAAAGGATTTCTATGTAAAAAGGGGACAATGTAGTTTGTGCGGCGGGCTGGGGAACCGGCCGCAGAATGGAGATAAATATGCAGAATATTATAGTACTTGATGATGAACAGGAGATTGCGGATCTTCTGGAGGTGTATCTGGCCAATGAAGGATATCAGGTATTTAAGTTTTACCGGGCAGAGGGGGTGCTTGACTGCATTCAGGAAAATGAAATCTCACTGGCGATCCTGGATGTGATGCTGCCGGATATCGACGGCTTTCAGCTTTGCCGTCAGATCCGGGAGAACTGGTATTTTCCGATCATTATGCTTACGGCGAAGGTAGAGGACGTAGATAAGATCACGGGACTTACTGTGGGCGCAGACGATTATATTACAAAGCCGTTTAATCCACTGGAGGTAGTGGCGAGAGTCAAGGGGCAGCTACGGCGGTCCCAGACTTACAATCCATCCATGACCGGGCAGGAGGATGAGGAAACCTACAATATCCGGGGGCTGGAGTTGACGCCCAATATGCATACTTGTTATCTTTACGGAGAGAAGATCGATCTGCCTCCGATTGAATACGACATACTGGTTTATCTTTGCCGCCATCTGGGGAAAGTGGTATCGGCAGAGGAGCTTTTTGAGGCTGTCTGGGGGGAGAAGTATCTTAACAGTAATAACACGGTGATGGCTCATATTGCCCGGATCCGTGAGAAGCTTCATGAAAACGCCCGTGCACCGAAGTTCATTAAGACGGTCTGGGGTGTGGGCTATAAAATGGATAGATAAGAAGTACAGTGGGGACAGATAAAAGGGAGTAAAGCCGGAAAAGACAGAATGGAGAGATAAATATACATGGATGGTGAAGTTCGTCAGGAGGTTGCGAAGCAGCTGGTAAAGGGATATCTGGTGCACATGCTGGTCTATATCGTTGTGGTATTGGCTTTTCTTGGCATAGCTTACCGCTGGTGCGGCAGTCAGGTATGGTATCCGTGGGATGAGCTGTATCCGCTGGTACACTGGCTTCATGTCAATGTTGTTCCGGTTTTTCTCTGTGTGCTTTTGGTGGGCTGTGTTGCCATAACATGTGTGCATTTTTATCAGATGGCGCGGCTGCTGGAGCTTGTGACCAATGCGGTGGATGACCTGTATGCCAACCGGATCAACAGTGTGAAGCTTCCTTCCTCGCTGCAGGAGGTGGAGCGTAAACTCAATCAGATCATGGTGGGGATCCGTGCCAGCCAGCAGGAGGCGAAGGATGCCGAGCAGCGCAAAAACGATATGATCATTTATATGGCGCACGATCTGAAAACGCCACTGACTTCAGTGATCGGATATCTGACACTGCTAAAGGATGAGCCGGAAATTTCACAGGAGCTTCGTCAGAAATATCTGGATATCGCCTGGAATAAGGCGGGACGTCTGGAGGATCTGGTCAACGAATTCTTTGAGCTTACCAGAATGAATTTTGCCCATATGACATTAAACCGCAGTATGGTCAATATGACGATGATGGTGGAGCAGTTTATGTATGAGTTTAAACCGCTTCTGGCAGAGAAGGGCATGGATTATGAGCTGGAAGCAGAGCCGGAGATCATGGTGTACTGTGACATTGAGAAGATGCAGAGAGTGTTTGACAATCTGCTGAAAAATGCGATCAACTATGGATATCCGGATAGTATGATCCATGTATATCTGGACAAAAACGGGGAACAGGGAATGAAGCTGATTGTCCAAAATCACGGACAGACCATTCCGGCGGAAAAGCTCAGTTATCTTTTCGAACAGTTTTTCCGGCTGGACAGCTCCAGAGATTCCAAGACGGGCGGCACCGGACTGGGACTGGCGATCGCCAAGCAGATCGTGGAGCTTCATGGCGGCAAAATTTCCTGTGAGAGCTCCAATGAGACAATTGTTTTTATTGTGGAATTATAAAGGGACACGAATCAACGTGTCCCTTTTATGGGATAGGTGCAAAAATTTTTGATCAATACATTAGAGTATTTTTGTGCCGGATAAAAAACGGAGGAATACATCGACACATGGAAAATCAAAAGGGAAAACAGTTAAAGTATGTACAGCTGATGGCAGATCTGAAGAAAAAAATCCTGTCCGGCGAGATCCTGCCGGGAGAGAAGATTCCATCTGAAAATATTCTTGCGGCACAGTATCAGGTAAGCCGTCAGACGGTACGGAAAGCCATTGCCATTATGGAAAACGAAGGTTATGTTTATGCGGAGCATGGAAGAGGAACCTTTTGTACGGAGCTGGTACGTCATAAGCATGAATCGGGAAATATTGCGGTGATAACCACATATCTGTCTGACTATATTTTTCCGCAGGTGATCCGGGGGATTGATAAGGTTCTGACCAGGGAGGGTTACAGTATCATTCTCAAAAACACAAGAAATTCCCGGACGCAGGAGATCCATTGTCTGCAGGAGCTTTTGCAAAAGGATATTGATGGGGTGATCATCGAACCAAGCAAAAGTCAGATTTACTGCAAGCACACGGAGCTGTTTGCAAAGTTTTGGGAGTTTCAGATTCCCTGTGTATTTATTCAGGGGTGCTATGAGCAGATGAAACAGCAGCCGCAGGTGCTGATGGATGACTGCAAGGGTGGTTACCTGATCACCAGGCACCTGATCGGGCTGGGACATCGGAATATTATCGGTGTATTTAAGGCGGATGATACCCAGGGGCAGAATCGTCATAAGGGATATGCAAAGGCTCTTGGCGAGGCGGGTATTGCCTATGATCCGGAGAAGGTGATCTGGTTTCACACGGAGGACAGGACGGTGCATCCCTATGAAAAGATCTGTCAGATGATTCGGGAGACCGCCGTTATGGATGGCATTGTCTGTTATAATGACCAGATTGCGTGGGAGGTGATCCGGGCATTACAGGACAGTGGTCTGCGTGTGCCGGAGGATATATCGGTATGTGGATATGATGATTCTTCCATGGCATTGTCCGGCAATCTGCGGCTTACCACCATTGCGCACCCACAGGAGAGGCTGGGGGTGATGGCGGCAGAGCTGCTGCTGCGGCTGATCCATGGAGAAGAAAACGGGGAGAAGGACCGGATTATGATAGAGCCTGAGCTGGTAGAGGGAAACTCATGTAAAAAAAGAAAAAACAACTTGTAAATACGAGTGTACAAGTTGTATGATAAAGATAGAATAAACGGTATGTGCTTACAAACTTGATAATAGAACATGTATTGGAGAAAAGTTGTACCCGTGGGACCGGGTTCACGGGTTGAGAAAGGAAGGTATCATTACTATGAATGCAAAAGAAAGTATTGTGAACGGAAAAGCAGCACTTGGCATTGAGTTTGGTTCTACCAGGATCAAGGCAGTGCTTGTGGATGAAAATTGTAAAGCATTGGCGGTGGGTTCTTATCAGTGGGAAAATCAACTGGTGGATGGTGTCTGGACCTACAGTCTGGAGGCAATCCATACAGGATTGCAGGCGTGTTATAAGGTTTTGGCAGAGAAAGTGCAGGGGCAGTACGGGGTGCCGCTTAAGAAGCTGGCCTCTCTGGGAATCAGTGCTATGATGCATGGCTATATGGCATTTAATGAGAAGGATGAACTGCTGGTTCCATTTCGCACCTGGCGAAATACCATGACCGAGGAGGCCGCTGCAAAGCTGACGCAGGAGTTTCAGGTGAATGTGCCGGAGCGGTACAGTATTTCCCATCTGTATCAGGCTGTTTTAAGAAAGGAGCCTCATGTAAAGGACATTGCATTTTTTACAACTCTTGCGGGCTATATTCACTGGCAGCTTACCGGGGAGAAGGTACTGGGCGTGGGAGATGCCTCCGGAATGTTTCCGATTGACTGCAGCACAAAGGATTATGATAAGGAAAAGCTGGCGAAGTTCGACAAGCTGGTAGAAGAATATCATTTCCCATGGACTTTAAAGGATATTTTACCGAAGTCACTCACGGCAGGGGAAAAGGCAGGCGTCCTGACGGAGGCCGGTGCAAAAATGCTTGATCCTACCGGGGCACTGGAGGCAGGTGTGCCAATGTGTCCACCGGAGGGCGATGCCGGAACCGGTATGGTAGCAACCAACAGTGTGAAGGTGCGTACCGGAAATGTATCGGCAGGAACCTCTGTTTTTGCCATGATCGTTATGGAGAAGGCATTGAAAAATCTTCATACAGAGATTGATCTGGTGACTACGCCGGCAGGGGATCTGGTGGCTATGGTGCACTGCAATAACTGTACCTCTGATATCAATACATGGGTGAATCTTTTTGAGGAGTTTGCGGAAGCGGCAGGAATGAAGATTGACCGGGGTCAGTTGTTTGATCTGTTGTTCAAGAAAGCACTGGAGGGAGAACCGGACTGCGGAGGTCTTCTTTCTTATAATTATTTCTCAGGAGAGAGTATTACAGGCTTTGATGAGGGACGGCCGTTATTTGTACGTCATGCAAATGATAAGGTCAGCCTTGGTAATTTTATGAGGGTTCATCTTTTCACGGCCCTTGGCGCATTGAAAAACGGACTGGACATTCTGCTGAAGGAGGAGAAGGTGCCTGTGGATAAGATTTACGGACATGGTGGATTCTTCACCGTGCCGGGTGCCGGACAGAAGATTATGGCAGCAGCCATGAATACACCGGTGTCCGTGATGGATACGGCAAGCGAGGGCGGTGCCTGGGGCATTGCGGTACTGGCACAGTATCTGGTGACAGGAGCCGGAAAGGATCTGGCAGATTATCTGGATCAGGAGGTGTTTGCCGGACAGACGGGAACTACGTTGGAGCCGGATGCTGCAGATGTGAAGGGCTTTGATGATTTCCTGGTGCGTTACAATAAGGGACTTGCGATAGAGCGTGCCGCAGTAGAGAGTATATAAAGCGGATTACAGACTGGTTATCTGAGATATGGGATAATATATAGCAGAAAATCTATGTGTACGAAATATGGCACAGATGAAAGGAGCATGGATAAATATGTTAGAAGCATTAAAACAGCAGGTTTACGAGGCAAATATGGAGCTGCCGAAGCGGGGGCTGATCACATACACATGGGGAAATGTCAGTGGTATTGACAGAGAAAGCGGTTATTTTGTTATTAAGCCAAGCGGCGTTGATTATGATAAGCTGACACCGGAGGATATGGTGGTAATGGATCTGGAGGGCAATAAGATCGAGGGAAAATATAAGCCGTCCTCTGACACACCGACTCATCTGGAGCTTTACAAAAAATATCCGGAGATCGGCGGCGTGGTACATACCCATTCGCCGGAGGCAACCTCATGGGCACAGGCAGGCCGGTCGATTCCATTATATGGAACCACTCATGCCGATTATTTCTTCGGGGAGATTCCATGTGCCAGAAGTCTGACACCGGAGGAGATTGATGCAGCCTATGAACAGAATACGGGACTGGTGATCATTGAAACCTTCGAGGAACGGGGACTGAATCCGATGCATACACCGGGCGTTCTGTGCAAGAATCACGGACCTTTCACATGGGGGAAGGATGCCGCTGAAGCAGTGCATAACGCAGTAGTTCTGGAGGAGGTTGCTAAAATGGCAACCAGGACGGAGCTGATCAATCCGAAGGTACAGCCGGCACCGGACTGTATCCGGGATAAGCATTTTTATCGCAAGCACGGTGCAAACGCATATTATGGTCAATGATAAAAATTAAAGATTCAGATCAATATAGATGATGCCGGGGTCAGAAGCGGATAGCAATTTGTATGTAAACATACATTGTTATCTGCTTTTGACTCTTGCATTATATAGATATTTTACTATTGATTTGATACAATAGGACATAAGAGAGAGAATCGAAACCGGTTCTGTAAGAAATGGGGAGCGTGTATGTATAAGGTATTTTTGATCGAGGATGAGATTGTGATCCGGGAAGCACTGGAACGGATGATTCCATGGAATGAATATGGTTTTGAACTGGTGGGTAAGGCGAAGGATGGAGAGATCGCACTTCCTATGATCCGCAAGACAAAGCCGGATGTGTTGATCACGGATATCAAGATGCCGTTTATGGACGGACTTACGTTAAGCGGTATTGTAAAGAAGGAAATTCCGGAGATCCGCATTGTTATTGTCAGTGGTTATGACGATTTTGAATATGCCAGAAAAGCGATTGCCCTTGGCGTTGATGATTATTTATTAAAGCCGATTGCCAAAGCAGATTTTGTCCGTGTTCTGCAGAAGATCCAGAAGGACTTTGAAGAAAAGGGAAAGCAGCAGGATTATTATGAGAAATTTGAACAGGAAATCAAAAAATATGAAAACCACTCCCGGCGTGATTTTTTTGAGCTGCTGGTGACAAAGCACGCAGATCTGCCGGAGATTTATGACAGGGCAGAAAAGCTTTCCATTGACATTATGGCAGAAAGCTATAATCTGGTATTTTTCTCGCTGGCGGAAAGCCGGGATACGGATACGATCGATCAGGAATATTCTCAAAGGGCGGCAGATGTACAGAAGCAGATCGATGACACGCTGCAAAAGGAGAAAAATCTATATATGTTCCGGAATCAGACCTTCAGCTATGTACTGCTTTTGACCGGGGATGCGGAAAATATACAGGCACATACGGAGCACTGTGTAAAACTGCTTCAGGGTATTCTGGAAAAGGACCAGAGCGGACTGGAGTGGATCGTATGTGCATCAAAGCCGGTGGAACGTCTCAGTCAGATGCCGGATTGCTATAAGGAGGGAATGCAGCTTTTTGCATATCGTTATTTTGGATATTCTCATGTGATATCCCAGGATATGGTTCCCATGGGCGAAAGTCAATCCCGGGATAATGAGATCAAGGATCTGGTCAGCGTGGACAGTAATGTTGTGAATCCGGCAATCTTTCAGAACTTTCTATGCAACGGTCTGGAAAATGAAGTTGCCGGTTTTGTAGAAAATTATCTTCAGATGGTAGGAGAGTCCGCATTGAAATCGAAAATGTTTCGCCAGTACATTCTTTTGAACATTCATTTTTGTATTGTATCCTTTTTGCAGAAGCTGGGATATGAAAAGGATGTGGTAGATCATTCTCTGTTGGAAGCCTCTGGTATGGGGAAGCCGCTGGATCATGATAAAATTGCGGCAAGCATATCCGGTGCCTTAAAACAGGCAATTCAGCTGCGGGAAGAGAAAAGTAAAGGAAAATACCAGAATGTTTTGCAAAATGCCGTTCAATATATGGAAGAAAATTTTGCAGACGAAAATCTTACATTAAATACGGTGGCATGTGTGGCAAATGTCAGTGCTAACCATTTCAGTGCCATGTTTAGTCAAAAAATGGGACAGACCTTTATTGAATATCTGACGAGTCTGCGAATGAACCGTGCGAAGGAGCTTTTGCGCTGTACAGATAAACGATCCGGAGAAATTGCACTGGAGGTAGGATATAAGGATTCCCATTATTTCAGCTTTTTGTTCAAAAAAACACAGGGATGTACACCGAGTGAATATCGTAATCAGGGGGCAGTTTCGTGAAAAAGAGAAAGACAAAATATGAGGAATTAAACATAAATCAAAAAATACAATATCTGATCAGGAGCCTTGCACTGCCATTGCTGTTTTGTATTTTGCTGTTGGTGGCTTCTATGTGCATTTCCATCGGAAATTATTCTACGATCACCCATAATATGAATCTCAGCAGTGAATTCAGTCTGAGCTTTAAGGAGAATATGGATCTGAAAATGTACCATTATTGTGTGGGAAGCGCAGAACAGAAAACGCTTCCTGTGAAGGACGTGAACCGGGCGATCCGGTTGGCGGAAAAGCTGGAAAAAACGACGGTACGAAAGGAAAGCCGCAGAGCCATCGAGCTTGTGATCGCAGATTGTAAAAATCTGAAAAAGCGAATGCGTGCCATTGCGGAAACGAAAGGGTATGATTCCAGACAGGTACAGCTCACCTATAATGTATATGTGCTTACGGAGCTGATACAGAAAGCAATGGGAGACTATATTTATTATGAGGCAGGATATCTGAAAAAGGTAGAAAATGATATGTTTGCCCGGATTCTTGCCGTGGGGATCATTCTGGGAATATTTGTGTTTGTGATCGTTGCATTGGTGGTAAAAAAATCCTTCCGGCTTGCCGGGGAGATTACAGATCCCATAGGTGGTGTCAGCGATAATGTTCGAAAAGTGGGACACGGAAATTTTGATATCACACCGGTGGAAACAAATGTGATCGAGGTAAAGGAACTGGACCGCGGCATTTTGAAAATGGCGGGGCGCATCCAGACTCTTCTGGAAAATGTTAAGGAGGAGGAACGGAAGCAGCATATGATCTAGCTGGAGCTTCTCCAGGCACAGGTAAATCCGCATTTTCTATATAATACTCTGGATACGATCGTATGGATGGTGGAGGCAGATATGCATGATGAGGCAATCGAGATGCTGACCCATTTGTCCGTCTTTTTCCGGACTGTTTTATCCAAGGGGGAGGATGTGATCTCGCTGCATGACGAGGTGTTACATACGAAAAGTTATCTGGAGATTCAGCAGATCCGTTACAGTGATATTCTTGATTATACCATCGAACTGCCGCAGGACATGGAAGAGATCCGTCTGCCAAAGATGACATTGCAGCCGCTGGTGGAAAATGCGCTGTATCATGGAGTAAAGGAAAAAAGAGGAAAGAGCAGCATCTGGATCACTTTTGAGGATGCGGGCAGGGATATCGTCATTCAGGTGAAGGATGATGGGATCGGTATGACAGAGGATCGTCTGCGTGAGGTACAGGAGGGACTTAAGAACAACCAGAGCGTAGGCTTTGGAATGTCTGCAGTCGAGGGGCGTCTGAAGCTATATTATGGAGAGGAATATGGTCTTGATATTTGTTCAAAATATCAGGAGGGTACTGTCATTCGTGTTAATATTCCGAAAAAATTTAACTTTTCGGATAAAAAAACAAACAAGATATAATCATTTGATAAAATATTAAACTTTTTGCATAAGTATCTTTATGGTAAAAAACAGGAAAAAATCTATAATAATACTTGTAAGCGACATACAAACTCAAATTGGAGATAGAGGAGGAAAACGATATGAGAATTAAAAAAATTATATGTTCAGCATTATTAGTATCTTGTATGGTCTTTGCAATGACAGCATGTGGCTCCAAGAAGGCAGCCAAGACCGGAGGCGATGCAAAGAGCGGTAACATTACCGTAGGCTTTTCACAGGTAGGAGCGGAGTCAGACTGGCGGACAGCAAACTCCACTTCTATGAAAGAAACGTTCAGTGAAAAAAATGGTTACACATTAATTTTTGATGATGCACAGCAGAAGCAGGAGAATCAGATCAAAGCAATCCGAAACTTCATCCAGCAGGAGGTTGATTACATCGTACTTGCTCCGGTAACAGAAACCGGATGGGACACTGTACTTAAGGAAGCAAAGGATGCCGGTATTCCGGTAATCATCGTAGACCGTATGGTTAAAGTATCTGATGACAGTCTCTACACCGCCTGGGTTGGTTCAAACTTCGAACTGGAAGGCAAGAAAGCAGCAGCGTGGTTAAAGGCATACTTAGAAAAGACAGGACGTGGCGACGAAGAGATCAATATCGTAGATATTCAGGGTACGATCGGTGCATCTGCCCAGATCGGACGTACAAAAGGACTTGAGGATGCCTGCAAGGAGAATAAAAACTGGAATCTGCTGGCAAAAGAGACAGGTGAATTTACACAGTCAAAAGGCCAGGAGGTTATGGAGTCTCTGTTAAAGAAGCATAAAGATGACATTGATGTTGTATATTGCGAGAATGATAATGAAGCATTTGGTGCCATTGATGCCATCACGGCAGCAGGTAAGACCGTTGGAACCGGCAAGGATGATATTCTGGTAATGTCCTTCGATTCTACTAAGACCGGTCTGACTGATGTAAAGGATGGAAAGATCATTCTTGATACCGAGTGTAATCCACTTCACGGTCCTCGTGTAGAGGAGATCATCAAGGCTCTGGAAAACGGAGAGACACCGGAGAAACAGCAGTATGTAGATGAAGAGATCTTCGCAGCAGTAAAAGATGTAGAAAGCGTAAATGCTGACGGAAAAGATTATGATGTCACAGTTGTTAATGACAAGGTGATCAAAGGTCGTGCATATTAATCTTTCATAATATAATCTCATAAAAAGCAACGCTAAAGTGTTTCAGGGATAGCGCAATATAGAAAGCAACACAAAGCTGTATTGCGCTATTTTTGTACCATTTTTGGGCAGAAAGCAGGTGAAATCAATGGCTGAGAAAGCAATTTTGACAATGAAAGGCATTACAAAAACTTTCCCGGGCGTAAAGGCATTATCTAATGTAGATTTCAAATTATGTGAAGGCGACATTCATGCTCTGATGGGAGAGAATGGTGCCGGAAAGTCAACACTGATCAAGGTGCTGACGGGAATCTATCCTTTTGACGCCGGAGAGATCATAATGGATGGGAAACCGATGGTGAATAAATCCCCGCAGGATGCCCAGAACAATGGTATCAGTACCGTTTATCAGGAAGTAAACCTTTGTCCGAATCTGACGGTAGCAGAGAATCTGTTTATTGGCAGGGAGCCGAGAAAACTTGGAATGATCAACTGGAAGGAAATGAATGCACGCTCCCGTAAGCTGCTTCGATCTCTGGACATTGATGTGGCACCGACGACATTACTGGATGAATGCTCCATTGCGATCCAGCAGATGATTGCGATTGCAAGAGCAGTAGATATGGAATGCAAGGTCTTGATCCTCGATGAGCCGACATCTTCTTTGGACGAAGAAGAAGTAGAAAAGCTGTTTGGTCTGATGAAAAAGTTAAAGGCAAAGGGTGTCGGCATTATCTTTGTCACACATTTCCTGGAGCAGGTTTACGAGGTGTGTGATAAGATCACGGTTCTTCGAAATGGCACACTGGTGGGTGAATATGATGTGGAAAATCTTCCGAGAGTTCAGCTGGTTGCCAAAATGATGGGAAAAGACTTTGATGATCTGGCGGATATCAAGAGCGACAGAGTCGGTTCGGTAAAAGAAGGAGAACCGGTTATCGAAGCAAACGGAGTTTCTCATCATGGAAGTATTAAGCCGTTCGATATGACCTTTAACAAAGGTGAGGTTGTTGGTCTCACCGGACTTCTTGGTTCCGGCCGTTCCGAGATGGTCCGGGCAATCTATGGAGCCGATAAGGCGGATACCGGTGAGGTAAAAGTATTTGGCAAGAAAGTCAAAATTAACACGCCGCTCGATGCAATGAAAGCAGGAATGGCATATCTGCCGGAGGATCGAAAGAAGGACGGAATCCTTGCAGATCTGTCCGTCCGGGAAAATATTATTATTGCTCTTCAGGCAAAGCGTGGAATGTTCCATCCGATGAAACGAAAAGAGATGGAGGATGCAGCAACAAACTTTATCAATTTGCTGCAGATCAAAACAGCAAGTATGGAGACACCGATCAAAAGTCTTTCCGGAGGAAATCAGCAGAAGGTGATCCTGGGACGCTGGCTGCTGACAAATCCGAGATTTTTGATTTTGGATGAGCCAACCAGAGGAATTGATATTGGTACGAAAACAGAGATCCAGAAGCTCGTGCTTCGTCTGGCGGATGAAGGAAAATCCATTGCATTTATTTCTTCGGAGGTAGAGGAGATGCTTCGTACCTGCAGCAGAATGGCGGTTCTTCGTGACGGAAAGAAGGTCGGCGAGATTGAGGGCGACGATCTGACACAGGAGAAGATCATGGAGACCATAGCAGGAGGTGGAAAGTCCAATGAGTAATGAAAAGAAAAAATTTAATTGGAAAGCGATCACGCAGCATCATTTATTTTTACCAATTGTCTGTCTGCTTGTTGTACTTTTAGTAAACGTCATAAAAACACCGGACTTCTTTGTGATATCCATGAAGGGCGGTGTCCTTTACGGATATCTGGTAGACGTTGTAAATCGTGCTTCCGAACTGGTGATCGTGGCGATCGGTATGACACTTGTGACAGCAGCATCCGGAGGACAGGATATCAGTGTCGGTGCTGTTATGGCAGTTGCAGCGGCTGTATGCTGTCAGATTTTATCCGGTGGCCAGGTAACTACAGATCAGTTGATGAACTCTATGGCATTAGCCATTATCGCAGCAGTCATTGTAGCCGGTTTATGCGGCGCATTTAATGGATTTCTTGTGGCAAATCTTGGAATCCAGCCGATGGTTGCGACCCTGATCCTGTTTACTGCAGGTCGTGGTATCGCACAGCTTGTAACAAAAGGACAGATTACATATGTACGAGTAGATTCCTTTAAGGTAATGGGAGGTTATATTGGAAAATGTCCGGTACCTACCCCGATCTTCTTTGCAATAGCAACGATCATAATAGTAAATATTGTTTTAAAGAAAACGGCTCTTGGTCTTTATATTGAAAGTGTAGGTATCAATGGTTCCGCATCCAGACTGGTAGGTCTCAATTCTACAATGATCAAGTTTTTAACCTATGTGATCTGTGGTGTACTGGCAGGTGTAGCAGGCATTGTGGCATCCAGCCGTATCTATTCTGCTGATGCAAACAATATCGGATTAAATCTTGAGATGGATGCGATCCTTGCCGTTGCTCTTGGCGGCAATGTACTGAGTGGTGGTAAATTCAGCATTATGGGATCTGTGATCGGTGCATATACCATTCAGGCATTGACAACAACTCTTTACGCAATGGCAGTATCCGCAGATCAGCTCCCGGTTTACAAAGCAATCGTTGTTATCATTATTGTTGTCATCCAGAGTCCGGTATTCCGTAGAAATATGGAAGCCTGGAAGCAGAAAAGAGCTTTGAAAAATAAAGCGTTGGAAGGTGGTCATTGATATGGAAAAGAAAAAGACAAAAAAGAAAATTAATAGCAGCACATTCCTGTTGATGATTACTATCGTATTATTTGCAGTAATGTATATTGCAGGAATGATTATTTTCAACGATAAAGGTTTTGCAAAGCCTCAGATGTTTATGAATCTGTTCATCTCGAATGCAGGACTTATCGTGATCGGATGTGGTATGACTCTTGTAATGATCACCGGAGGAATTGATATTTCCGTTGGTTCCGTGACCGCTCTTGTATGTATGTCTGCCGCATATGCCATGGAAAACAAAGGAATGAGTGCGGTGGCAGCCGTTGCCATCTCTCTTTTGATCGGAATATTATTCGGTATCGTACAGGGGTATCTGGTTACTTATCTGGAAATTCAGCCGTTCATCGTAACATTGGCGGGTATGTTCTTTGGCCGCGGACTGACGGCGGTGATCAGTACAGATATGATCGCCATTCAGAATAAAACATTTCTGAAGTGGGCAAACTACCGCATCAATCTTCCGTTTGGTACATATAACCGGAGAGGAGTATTTATTCCGGCATACATATATCCCACCGTTATTATCGCACTGGCGGTTGTCATTCTGATCACGATTATGCTGAAATTTACAAAATTTGGCCGAAGCCTTTATGCGATTGGCGGTAATCAGCAGAGTGCCGTAATGATGGGACTCGACGTGAAGAAAACGAAAATGAAGGCTTATGTGCTGGATGGTTTTCTGGCAGGTCTCGGAGGCTTCCTGTTCTGTCTGAACAGCTGTGCCGGATTTGTTGAGCAGGCAAAGGGTCTTGAGATGGACGCCATTGCCTCTGCCGTAATCGGTGGTACACTCCTCAGCGGTGGTGTTGGAACCGTTGTTGGAACCTTGTTTGGTGTACTGATCAATGGTACGATTTCCAGTCTGATCACCACACAGGGAACCTTATCAAGCTGGTGGGTAAGAATTACACTGTCAGCACTGCTTTGTTTCTTTATCGTATTACAGGCTGTGATCGCAGCAGTAAAACGTAAGAAAAAGAAAAAATAATGGAAATAAATAATATGCCGGAAGAGGGCTGCTATACGATGTATGGCGGCCTTTTTTTCAGGATATAGGAAAATCTCTAAAAGGCTGTCAGAAGAATGATATACTTCTTTTAAAGGATCTGCTAAAGTAAATTCAGAATTGATCATATATAGAGCAGGCAGAGTATTACTCTGCCTGTTTTAGTGTATGTCCGAAAATCAGGACAGCCAGAACAGCGGTAAGAGCCTCGGCGATCCAGAAGGCATGCCATACGCCCACAGCACCGAGAAAACGACTGGTGATAAAGGCAATCGGAATGATCAATACCGCATAGCGGCATAAGGAGATGATCAGTGAGGAAAGCCCTTTGCCTAATGCTTCCAAAGCACCGGAAGCGGTGACGGAAAGGGAGGATGTGATAAAGCCTGCACTGATAATACGAAGAGCCAGAGCACCGGAGCGGATCGTGTCCGGATTGTTCGAAAAAAGTCCCATGAGCTGCTGAGGAATTGTCAGACAAAGCAGCATACCGCCAAGCAGGATCAGAAAAACGATGATCAGAGCATCTTTAAAAATATTGCGTACACGCACAGGTTCCCCGGCACCGTAATTGTAGCTCAGCAAAGGACGCATTCCCTGAATAACGCCATTGGCGGTAAGATACAGGAATGTCTGTAATTTATAGTAAACACCCAGGATAAAAACATAAGTCTGGGAATATGCCGTCAGAATGACATTGAGGGAAGAAATCAGCAGGGACGGAAGTGCCAGATTCAGGGAAGCAGGAATGCCGATGGCATATAGCTTACGGCATATCCGGCGATCGGGACGAACGCAGTCACGGCGGATCCGGACAGACAGTGGACGGCAGAAATAAATGACAACGTAGGACAGAGCACTGATGGTCTGGCCGAGTCCTGTGGCAAGGGCGGCCCCTTTAATCTCCATGCGTGGAAAAGGTCCAAGTCCGAATATCAGGATCGGATCCAGGATAATATTGGCAATACACCCGATCATCATGCAAACCATGGAAACAGCCATGCGTCCCACTGCCTGAAACACCTTTTCGAAGACGAGCTCCCAGGCGAACATGACGGAAAAAGCAAATACAATATGGGAATATTGCAGTCCCAGTTGGATCGTCGTTGTATCAGAGGTGAACAGTTTTAAAAATGGATGGATCGTCAGCAGGCAGAATACCATTAAAAGGATTCCGTGAATTGTACTGAGGATGACACCCTGCGTTGCGGCGCGGTCTGCTTTTTCCTGATTCTGCGCACCAAGATAAAAGGAGATCACGGCATTGATCCCGACCCCAAATCCAATCATCACGGCATTGATCAGATTCTGCATAGGATACACCAGAGATAATGCGGTCATGGCATCTTCACTGATCTTTGCCACAAAAAAGCTGTCCACAATATTGTAAAGAGAGTTTACCAGCATAGAAATGACCATAGGCAGTGCCATGGTCAGAAGCAGCCGGAGCACCGGCTGGGTTTTCATATAAGTCTGATCTGTGTTTTTCACCATAATTTTTCTTCCTTTCCTGTAAAATGAAAAAACAGTGTTTACCTTTTTGCGATATGTTTCCCGGCATTTTTCTATGAACGAAAAACGCCACATGACCGGATGGTCATGCGGCGAAAAGTAAATGTGCTTACACATTTAGAAAAATCCACATAAGTTTTAGAACGGGTTCTATACTAACATATGAAACAGGGAATGTCAAAAATAAATATCAAAAAAAATTAAAAAACTGAAGGTTTTTGTAAAATCCACTCGTTTGTATATAATGAGAGGGGTGAGAAAGGAGGTGGTGAGACTTGACGGACAATTCCATACAGACAGCGCAGCTGGAAAGAGCTCTGGAAAAATATGAGAGACTGATCTTTTCCATCTGCTATCGTATGGTGGGTGATTATTTTGAGGCGCAGGATGCGACACAGGAAACATTTCTTACATATTACAAAGTGCTGGACCGCTTTGACGGACAGAATGAGAAAGCATTTTTGACAAAGATTGCGACGAATAAATGTCTGGACTTTTTGAAGCAAAAGAGAAGGAAAGAAATGCCTTCGGAATCGGAGGTATTGGAAAGCAGGGCTGGGACGGTTTCATCACCGGAGGAAAGGTTCCTGGAGGAGGAAGTGAAGGATGAGCTTGCAAAAGCATGCCGCGATCTGAAGCCTCCCTACGGGCAGATTGCCTACGAATTTTATTGCTGCGACAGGACCGCGCGCGAGATCGCAGAGCAGAAGGGGATCAAATTAAAGACAGTGCAGACGCAGGTTTTGAGAGCCAGGAAAATGCTTCAGAAAAAGCTGGGGCCAAAGATAGTCAGACCATGAAAGGAGGGAAGTGTGAAAAATACTACTGATGCAGCATTTTTCACACGGCTATTTGCTTCTGAGTGAAGGCAAATAGCTTTGATGGCAGAAGTGAAATCGACTGCACGAATTTCACTTCGCCACTTTGCGATAAACGCTCAGAAAGAGAGGAATATTATGGCACATATTACAGATCAGCAGATCACGAAATATTATCAGCATGAGTTGACGGCAAAGGAAGAAATAAAAATATTGCAGCATGCAGCACAGTGCGAATACTGTGCCGGAAGATTGGCGGCAGGCCTCCCAGAGATAGAAATGATATCGCTGCCACGGGGAGTAACAGCAGGAATTTTGGAAAAAGCAGCAAAGATTCCTGACCGGAGGCAGAAACAGAGAGAATATTACCGGTATTGCACCAGAGTGGCACTGGGAGTCTGCATGGCACTGGGACTTATGGTGGCGGCAAATTTCCAGGGAAATGTGGATCTGCCGGTAACGACCCGGCCACATATCATTTCAGGCTGGGAGACATCCGTTTCCGGGGATGATCCGGAGAAGATCATATCAAAGCAAGATTCTGAAAAGCTTGCTTACCAACAGGAATTAGCGGAGGAAAAGCAGAAACAGAAGGAGCAGAGAGAAAAGTTTGTAGAAAAAAGGCAGCAGGAAAGTAAGAGGGAAATCAGTAACTGGTTTCTGAAAAAGAAGAAATAAATTTATCCGTTTTAAATTTAAGAAAATATTAGAAATTAGGAGGATCATTATGAAACGAAAAAGAGGACCGTTTATGACATTTATTCTATCCTGTATTCCGGGAGCCGGACAGATGTATCTGGGATTTTTTAAGGAGGGCGTCAGTCTGATGCTGCTTTTTATCGGAGTTCTGGTATTATCAAGCTGGCTGTATGTGGATGTACTTGGCTTACTGGCAATCGTTGTCTGGTTTTACGCATTTTTTGACGCAATAAACAAAAATTCCATGCCGGATGAGGAGTTTGCGGCATTGGAGGATCATTATGTATTGCTGGAAAATGTTCAGGAGCTGCCGAGATTATCTGTGGGTAAGGGAAGAAAATTTGCAGCCGTATTTCTTATTTTGTTTGGAATTTATCTGTTGGGAAATGATGTCGTGGCAATTATGGCACAGTGTGGCATTTACCTTTCCTATGAGCTGAGCCGGATTCTGACCCGTTATATTCCGCAGATGTTGATCTCATTCTTGATCATTGGACTTGGTATTAAAATGATCCTTGGCAAAAAATCAGATCTGCAGGATGACGATGATAAATATCTGGAAGGGAGAGAGGACGAATGAGAGAGCGCAGGATTGGAACGATTACTATGGGAGTTTGTCTGGTAGTATTCGGTGTACTGTTTTTGGTACATATCTTTGGAGGTTTTTTGAATTATGAATTAATCTTTCATTTATGGCCGTTGATTTTGATCGGTCTGGGAATGGAAATATTATTTTACACCTGTATCGCATCAGGCAAAGCAGAAAAATATGATTTTGCCGCGATCATTGTAATATTTCTTTTGACAGGATTTTCCATGTGTATGGCAGGGGCAGACTGGGTCATAACAAATGTTCCGCAGGATGTATGGTTTAATTCCACGGGATATGGTTTTTAGATTGCAGGATCAGGTGCAGTCCGGACGGTCACAGGGCTGAATAAATTTTTTGCTTTTATTGCAGCATTTTTAAAAAAAGCGTGTCTATATAGGTAGATGCGTTTTTTTAGTGTATAAGAAAATGCTTGTAGCGTAGAGGGAAGTCAACGAGAATTGCGAAGCAATTCTTGGAGGGCAAAACGCTGGTTTTGCCCTTTTTTATTTACAGGAAACGTGCAGTTTTTTGTAAAGACGCTTTATTCTAATATATGACAAAGGGGGATTTTCAGATGAAGTATTGGAGGAGAAAGCAGTTTTTGGCAGTGCTCATGGTATTTTCTTTGATCGGGACGGCAGGATGCGGCAGAGTATCGGGAACCGGCCCAAATGGCAGAGGCGTGGAGGAGAAGGAGTCTGCGGTTCCGGAGGAAAACGGAGGTAAAGCAACGCCAGTGAATTCTTCAGAGAGTGAAGGAGGGACAGACACCCGTGTAAATGATGAAGATGAAATCATGGAATCCGATTTCAAAAAGCAGTATCAGTCTTACTGCGAGGCGTCGATTTCGAAATTCCTACAGTTAAATTGGGGAGAGAATCCCGGACAGGGAACCGTATTGTACTCTCCGGTAAATCTTTATATGGCATTGGGAATGCTGTCGGAGATGGGAGATGGAGAGACGAGACTACAGTTACAGGACGGCTTAAGCGGCCTGGATGAGGAGGCGGCAGTGAAGAATCATATGTGTGTTTCTTCTGAGGAGCAGCAGCGAAAAGGAAATGGAAGGCAGACTATGATACGGCAGACTTCTCAATGGCTGTACGGCAAAGCAGCCTCCGGTGTCTGCTCATTTGGAAATTCAGTCTGGTTCAGCGACCGGTATGATTTTTCTGACCGGATAAAGGATATTCTGGAGAACAACTATGATGCAAAATATGACTCTGGCAGAATGGGAGATCCGGCTTTTGATGAAAAGATACAGAAGTGGCTGGATCATCAGACAGGAGGAAAGCTTCGGAAGAAGATTTCTTCCAACATAAAAACAAAGCCGGATATGGCAATGCTGCTTTTGTCTGCTGCTAATTTTAAGGATGAATGGGAGGAACCCATATTTGACCGGAAAGATACAGGAAAGGATACATTTTATGGACGTAATTATTATACCTGTGGAAATACCACTGAGGAGGAAAAGCTGGATAAGGTGACATGTGATTTTATGAATACCTCCTGGAATGGTCTTTGTGTAGAGAACAAACACTTTCAGGCAGTATCTATCCCTATGAAGAATACACGGATGACACTGGTGCTCCCAAGGAAAGGGATATCTTTTGATAAGGTGAGCAGTACAGAGCGTATAAAAGAAATTATAGAGCTGTGTGATCCGGAGAGTCCAAAATGGAAGCAGGGTCTTGTAAAGCTGTCCCTCCCGAAGCTCCAATTTCAGTCGGATCTGGACCTTATCCCGATGCTGCAGGAAATGGGGATTAAGGATGCTTTTCAGGTGGAAAAGGCAGACTTTGGACGTGTCTGGAAGGAGAAAGAACCGGAGACATCGGTACCGGATCTCTATGTAAGCAAGGCGAGACAGGCGGGGGCGGTAAAGGTTGACGAGAATGGCTGTAGTGTGGCATCCTATACAGAGATTGCAATAACGGAATCCATGATGATTCCCGACATACAGATGACAATGAAGTGCAACCGGCCATTTATTATTATTGTGTCGGATGAAAAGGGGATTCCATTGTTTGTTGGGGCAGTGAGCCGGATTGAGTGACCGGAGTTATAAGGAATGACTGGTCAGGATCTATGGTATATTACAGAACATAAGGTCAGAGGATAGCGTTTGGGCGAAACATTATACAGGAAGGGGGGATGCGCAGATATGGAGAAACGTATGGAAGATGAAAAGATCATACAGCTGATCTGGGACAGAGAAGAGCAGGGGCTTAGGAAATTATCTGATAAATATAATAACTACTGTTATAGTATATCATATCGGATTGTCCATGATGAAGAGGATGCCATGGAGTGTGTTAACGATACATGGTTTCGGACATGGAATGCCATCCCGCCGAAACGGCCGGCAGTATTGCCCGGTTTTCTGGCAAAGATTGTTCGAAATCTGTCGTTAAACAGATACAGACATATGCATACAGAACGAAGAGGGGGAAATAGTGTGGATATTGCTCTGGAAGAATTACAGGAATGTGTCTCCGATGGCAGGACAGTGGAGGAGCAGATAGAACTTCAGGAATTATCAACAAGTATTGCGAGATTTTTAAACCGGCAGTCTGAGAGAAACCGGGCGATATTTCTGCAAAGATATTTCTATATGATGCAGACGAAGGAAATCGCAGAAAAGATTGGAATAAGGGAAGGGACTGTGAGATCAATACTCAGCCGGATGCGTAAAGATCTGAGGGGATGGCTGGAGAAGGAGGCGGTTTATCTGTGAAGAAACAGGATAGAGATAAAAGGGCAGAACAGATTGCAGATGCCATTGGAGAGTTGCCGGAACAGATGATCTGTGATGCTTTGGAGTTTGAAAAAATAAGGAGGAAACGGAAACGGAGACATCGCATAGAGGCTTTCGGTGGTCTGGTGGCGGCAGCAGTCATATGTATTATTGTACTGTATGGAAGTGATCACACATTGATACCAGGACGGACGGCAGATATAGATAAGACAGAAGAAAAGACTGCGTTAAAAGCCTCTGATCAGATGCAGTCTGCCTCACAGGAGGAGCTGGATATCTGGTGCATGGCTTCCGGACCGGAAGATGAAGTAACCGTATATTCCGATTGTCAGGATGAAAGCTCTGATGAAAATGCAGATGTGAAAAAAGAGAGAGGTACAGATAATCAGAAAGAAAGCCGGGGAGAGTCTAAAGATAAAGAGATAGCTCCGATGCCGGGAAAGAATACATCGGATAATGATCCGGTTTCTGCCGGAGAACAGCTTCAGGCAGGAGAAAGACAGCTTCTCCATACCAATATTATAGGCAAAGGGGAGAATAAAAAGGTACAGTTTGCATTACAGTTTGGGGAAACAGATAACCGGATCAGCTATACATTAAAGGCTTCCAGGTTATCTATGGAGCTGATCGCAGAAAATGATAAAGAACAAAAGAAGATTATATTACAGGGAAATAAGAAATCAAAGATAACCTGCGTATCCGGTACGCAGATTGGCTGCTCTCTTCGATTTGCAGATATAACGGATAAAACAGTATCGCCATCTATTTCTGTTTCAAAGAAAAACAATAAGACAGGGGAGAGGATAAAAGGGGAGATAAAAGTGGAACAAAGAGGCGGAAAGTATTATTTGTATTTGACGGAGAAGTAATGGTAATCCCGGAAATTTTCCGATAAAACATGCGTTGTTTTCTGTAAAGCAAATAAAAGCTTCCCGTATCCAGGTTTGGAATAGGGGAAGCTTTTTGTCAGATAATATAAAACCAGGTCTCATCAGGATCGACAGGTTCGTTGACTGTCTTCTTACCCTGGTGATATTTTAATTCCTGATTTTTGATATTTACCTTTGTTCCGGCAGGGATAGAGGTTGTGATAAAGACATTACTTCCAATCACGCAGTTTTCGCCGATAATGCTGTCTCCACCCAAAATAGAGGCACCGGCGTAGATGGTGACATTATCGCCGATCGTAGGGTGGCGTTTCTTGCCTTGCAGCTTCTGGCCGCCGCGGGTAGAAAGAGCTCCCAGCGTAACACCCTGATAAATTTTGACGTTATTTCCTATGGTTGTAGTCTCTCCGACAACAATGCCGGTTCCGTGATCAATAAAGAAATATTCGCCAATCGTGGCACCCGGATGAATGTCAATGCCGGTGGTGCTGTGTGCGTATTCTGTCATAATACGTGGGATCAGAGGCACATTTAACAGGAACAGCTCATGGGCGAGACGGTTAATGGTGATTGCCTGAAGTCCCGGATAAGACAGGATTACCTCTTCTTTGGAGTAGGCGGCAGGATCGCCGTCGAAAGCAGCCTGCAGATCCGTCTCCAGAAGGGCGCGTACCTTTGGTAATGTGTGGAAAAAATCCACGGTCAGACGTTGTGCTTCTACATGAAGCACACAATCATCTGCATTCTCGTAGTTTGGAGAATATTTTAACGCCAGTTCGATCTGTTTGTTCAGACGAAACAGTGTATCCTCGATCAAAACGCGGGTGCTGTTTTCCATGATATATATTTTGTGGGAGGTATCCCGGAAATATCCCGGATACATAATCTTCATCAGGTTGTCAATGATCTTGATGATCACAAAACGATCCGGCTGGGTAAATAGTTTCATTTTGTCGATGGAACGATCATGGGTGTAGTCCTTTAATATGGTATCAACAATGTCATTTACGTTATTTTCAATAATTTTATCCATTTGAGTCCTCGTTTCTGTGTATGAGATCCGAAAGTGGTCTTACACGTTTTATTTAAAATATATATTTGGTTTTACCAATTTATGATGCGGGAAGTTTGAGTTTATTGCTGTAATACTTACAGTTTGATCTGGTCCAGATCCCTCATCCACATTGCCACGGAAGCATCGCTGGGCATGCGCCAGTCGCCTCGCGGAGAAAGAGCGACACTTCCGACCTTCGGACCGTCCGGAAGACAGGAACGCTTGAACTGCTGGGAGAAAAATCTCCAGTAGAAGGTGCGGAGCCATTTGTAGATCGTATCCTTATCGTAAGCCCCCCGGAAGGTATAACAGGCGAGACGATAGATTTTGGAAGGAGTGTAACCAAAACGCATCATATAATAGAGATAAAAGTCATGCAGCTCGTATGGACCTACCAGATCCTCTGTTTTTTGTGAGATTTCTCCATCCTTTGGAGGGAGAAGCTCCGGGCTGACCGGAGTATCCAGAATATCAAGCAGCACGGCACGGAGTTCTTCGTCATCGGTGGTCTCGGCGTAATATAGAACGAGATAGCGTACCAGCATTTTCGGAATGGAGCAGTTGACGCCGTACATAGACATATGATCTCCGTTATAGGTTGCCCAGCCGAGAGCCAGTTCTGACATGTCTCCGGTACCGATCACCATACCGTTTGCCTGATTGGCGATGTTCATAAGGATCAGGGTGCGTTGGCGTGCCTGGGAGTTCTCGTAGGTAACGTCATGAACCTCCGGATCGTGACCGATATCGCGAAAATGCAGATTTACCGCTTCGTGAATTGGGATTTCCTGCAGGGAAGCTCCAAGCTTTTCTGTCAGTGTACAGGCATTTTTCATGGTACGGTCTGTGGTTCCAAAGCACGGCATGGTAATAGCTTTGATGCCGGTACGGTCGAGTCCTAAAAGGTCAAATGCCCGTGCAGTGACAAGAAGTGCCAGTGTCGAGTCAAGACCACCGGATATGCCAAGAACAGCACTTTTACAGTGGGTGTGAGCCAGACGTTTTTTCAGTCCCATTGCCTGGATATTAAAAATTTCGTTGCAGCGGCGGTCACGGTCTGCTTTGGCACTTGGAACAAACGGGGTGCGGGAGTAGAAGCGTGTCAGCTTTGTTTTATTCAGATTCCGGAAGGAAAAGTGACATACTTTGTAACCGGCCTGGGCAGGCGGTGTGATCTCGAAAGTTCCCATACGGCGGCGTTCACTTACAAGACGTCCAAGATCCAGCTCAGACATCGTCATTTCATTATGAAAGCGTTCAGACTGTGACAGGATACTGCCATTTTCTGCAATCAGATTATGACCTGCAAAAACAAGATCTGTTGAGGATTCTCCCTCTCCGGCATCTGCATAAATATATCCGCAGATCAGGCGGGCAGACTGGTTACTTACCAGTTCCCGGCGGTAAATTTCCTTGCCGGTGGTTTCGTCACTGGCTGAAAGATTTGCAATCACCGTAGCCGACGCCAGGGCATGATGGCATGATGGAGGAATCGGCATCCATAAATCCTCGCAGATATCAATGCCGAGGACAAAGTCCGGCAGATTGTCCGCTGCAAACAGAAGCTTTGCCCCGAAAGGAATCTGTCTGCCATGGGCACCCAGAACGGGAATGTCTACAGCCTCATTTTCGGCAGGTGCCGGTGCAAAATGTCTGGCTTCATAAAACTCGGAGTAGTTTGGAATGTGCTGTTTTGGCACAAGTCCCAGAACCTCTCCCTGATAAATCACAGCCGCAATATTATACAGCCGGGCATTAAAAAGGAAAGGAAGTCCCACAACGATCAGCATGTCATGGGTCCGGGACGCAGAACGGATCTGTTCCAGACCCTCCAGACAGCCCTCCAGAAGGATATTTTGCAGAAAGAGATCATTACAGGTATATCCTGAGATACAAAGCTCCGGGAAGACCAGAAGCCGGACATCTTCTTTTCCGGCAAGCCCAATGCATTGAATGATCTGCTCTGTGTTGTAGGCAGTATTACCGACTTCGATATCCGGTGTGACTGCTGCGACCTTGATAAATCCATCTTTCATAAGAATGTCATCCTTTCCTGAATAAATAAACGATTATTACTAATTATACCCAAAAGAGCGGAAAAAGCAATCACTGTCCAACGGGAAGGCGTTATTCGATGGCAGGCGGAACAGACCGGGGAAGTAGGTGTTTTCCACAGGAGAGAATTGTGTTATGATAATGCTGTTGTTTTGCAAATAATGTGCCTGCGGACTAAGGTTTGCGGGCAGAGAAAGAAATGTAGGAATATGATGGATATTTTATATCAGTTATTTTATACCGTATTTTCCATGAGCTGTATGGCTCTGGTACTGCTTCCGGTGGTGTTGCTTTTCCGGTTTGTATTTCGTGGACATTCCGGCAAAATCACTATGGCTTTATGGGGAATCTTGTTTTTGCGGGCGGTCTGTCCGTTGGGAATGAGCAGCCCGGTTTGCCTGTATGATCCGTGGAACCGGCAGTTTCATACTTTACTGCGTTCGCTGGGGTTAGAGATTTCACCGGATCAAGGACTGTTAACCGGCTGGAGATATGTATTTCAAGGGAATATCAGCGCATCAGCCACCTATCGGAGTTGTGTGTTGATCTGGCTTGGTGGAATGATACTTTTACTTCTTGGGACCACAGGAAAGCAGCTGCGGCTTGAACGAAAATTGAAACAGCATTCCCGGTGTCTGTTTGACAGGATCTATCAGTCCGGACTACTCGCATTTCCGGTCAGGACAGGGATTGTTAAGGGCAGGATCTATCTGCCGGATGGACTTCTGGCAAAGGAAATGAAGGACATTATAGCATATGAACAGCTCCGGAAGCGGCGGAGAGACGATCTGTGGAGAAGATTTGCTTTTCTGGTATGTTGTATTCACTGGTGGAATCCGGGAATATGGCTGGCGTATTATCTGTTCTGGCGCGACCAGAATATGGCATGTGATGCAGTGTTTGTCCAAAAAACAGGAATGGAACCGGCTCAGTGTGCGCAGGTGCTGGCAAACATGAAAAAGGATAAGGAACGACAAATATCATTTTCTTTGGAGAGCGGTTATGAGGGAGACTTGTTCCGCCGGGCAGAAAATCTGTTATATCTGAAAAAAAGACCGTTATGGCAGAATGGTGTGGCGGCATTTCTTGTGACATTATTCGTTTTCTGGGCATTTGCTTTGTCAGCTTTTCATAGTGGAAAGGGAAATGATCAACCTCCGAAGAAGCTTTTTGACAGTACACAGAAAAGGAGTGTGGCGGACCGTGTCATTGCGGGCTGCGATGTACAGGTGTCCAGTGGGAGCGCTGTACGTCTGTCTCTTGTTGTATCGAAGGGAACATATCAGAAAGGAGAAGGCTACCGGGGTACCTGTCAGCTTCAGCTGAATGGCACACAGGGGAAACAGACAGTGTCCCTTGATCTGAATAAAATATTTTCTGACAGAGAGACTCTGTATTTTAATGAAAATGTTTCTTTGGAAACTGCAGATTATAATGAGGATGGCAATCCGGAGCTTGCGGTTGGACAAAAGGCGGCAGCAAAGGGAAAAACGGGATACGATTTTTATATTATTGATATCAGGAAGAATGATCTGGAGGTCGTCAGTCCGGCGATTCATTTTGAGCACGTTACAGCATTGCAGGAAGGCTCTATGGTGTTGTCCTATGTGCAGGGGGCCGGAGGAGTCATTACGGTTACGGAGAATGATCAGACGATTTATTATGTCTGGAACACGCAGACAGAGCGGTATGAGCAGCAGGAGATGACCGAGGAACAGCTGGAAAAGCGACGTAGCGAGAAAAGTGCAGGCACGCAGAAAGCGCAGACACGATATTCGCTCACGGATGATAAAGGCAGGGAAGTGATGGATGTGGCTGTGAGTGAGCAGGAAAATGGAGGGCTGTCCGTGAAAAAGCTTCGGATCAATCCGGATGGACTGGATCAGAGAACCGGGACAAAAACCATGACAGATGTGGAGGGCTATTATCTGGATCTGCAGTGGGCTCCGGCCGATAAAGATCAGAAGAGATATGCGCTGCTTACTTATAATGGAACCAACGGCAGAACTTTTTCTCTGTACGATATAAAAGAACAAAGGCTGTGTTACCGTCCGCAAAATGGTAATGAAGCATTGCAAAAGATTTTTCGGAAATATGGTGCTTCCGATGATATTACCTTTGAAAAAAACGGAGCCGTGGTATATTCCCTGATGGAGATTGATGATAACGATACATTAAAGGTGAACTTCGCAGCCAGCGCAAAGGATGATGTGGCAGTTAAGGGAACATATCTGTACAGTCTGTCATCGGGAGAAGAAACATCTCTGCAGTACAGTCGTGAATAATGACAGATAAAAAGAATCCTTGGGCAGACTTATGGGATGTCGCCAAACTCATTCTTGCAGAGATACGGTATATGCGGTATATTAAATATAAATAAATTGATATGAAGAGGAGGTGTTTCCGTGGTTACAAGATCAGCGGAGTTATTTAGTGAGGCGCCTCGATGCACACAGTGTGGGAGAATTCTTCCTGATGTTTATGAGGAGGATGATATCTGCCCGGTCTGCAAGGAAGCAAACCTGTTTGCAGAGGTGAAGGATTTTATACGGGAGAATGATGTTCGGGAAATGGACGTGGCGGAGCATTTTGATATTCCGGTATCAAAGGTGAGAAAGTGGATCAGAGAAGGCCGGATACAGTACAAGGGAGAAGTAGGACAGACCATATCCGGTATTCATTGTCAAATCTGTGGAAAACCCATCGAATTTGGTACATTATGCCCGGAATGTCATAGAATGCAGGGACTGCAGATCGTAGCGAAGCAGTATGCAGAGCAGAAGTCAGAGATGCGTTTCTTTAATAAAAACAAATAATCGGGCGGGGCTCAGACTGTATTCGGGGACAGGCTGCACCAGGCAGATTTTAATCCTGCAATAGTACAAAAAAGACAACGGGAATTGTGATCAGGGCGAGCAAATTGGAGATCAGAGCCATGGATGCACCGATTGTCGTGTCGCTGTCGTAGGCGGCCGGAATCACAATGGTATTTAAGCCCAGCGGCATGGCATAGGTGCAGATCAATACATGACGGATATCCGGAGCCAGCCGGATCAACCGGGCAAGCAGAGCAAAGAGAACAGGCATAAAGAGCAGCCGGTAAAGAGCGACGACATAGATTTTTCCGGCAGAAAGCAGGCTACGCAGAGGATAATCGCCGATGATAAAACCTGTAAGGATCATAGCGACAGGAGCCATACAGGCACTTCCGGAAGCAATGACGGCGGGAAGCGGTGCCGGCAGAGGAAGCTGCGTGATACCAAGGAGCACTCCGAGCAGGGAGGCGAGATTGATGGGACCAAACCATTTCTGACGCCAGGATAATTCGCCGTTATCCGGCATCAGCCAGGAAATACCGATACTGTTCAAAAACAGATTGATCGGCAGGGTAAACATCAGATAGTCAAAAAGAATATCGTTTCCAAAGATGCCTTCCACGACGGCATTCCCCATAAAAGCAATATTTGCGACCACAAAAGAGTAGCGGTAGATACCGCGCTCTTCTTTTTTTGCGGCAAAAAACGGAGTCAGAAGTAAAGACAGACCAAGGGCGATGGCCAGGGAAAGGAGGCTGTAAAGCAGAAAGGACATTTTTTCCGTAAGATTTTCAACCGTACACCGGGTTATAAAAGTATTTAGTACAAGACAGGGCATAAATATCAGATTTTCCAGCTTTGATAATACAGAACTGGAATTTTCCGGAATCCATTTCTTCTTTCGCAGCACATATCCCAGAAGCATAAATAAAAACATATAAAGCATTTGTTGAAATGCGGATAAAAATACGTCCATAACACACCATCCATATTTTAATTCTTTTTTAATCTAAAAATAGTATGGTAGATATTGAAAAATTCATACGGACAAATTATCAAAAAAATGACATAAATTTCCAACATTTATGCCATTTTTACAGATTAATATCATATCGTTGACACGATAGAAGAGGAGTACACAGCAATGGATCACAGAAAAATTTTATATCTACATATAGGAATGCCAAAGACGGGGACAAGTTCTCTGCAGGTGTTTTTAATGCAAAATGAAGAGGCGCTGGCGCAGTATGGAATCGCATATCCTATGATGCCGGGAAGATATCCGATGATTTCACCAAGCCGAAATGCCCATTTTCTGATTGGAAAGCTTACGGATGAGCAGGGGCGGGAGGATCCGGCGCAGACAGAAAATATGATAAAAAAATCCTTTGAACTGCTGGATCAGACCTTTAAAAAAGCAGATAAGGTGATTCTCAGTGATGAGGCAATCTGGAATGTATATAAGCCGGATAAGCCGGACTGTCTGCGATTGATCCGGACATTTTGTGAAGAAAGAAATATAGAAATTAAATTGATCGTTTATCTACGCCGCCAGGATTATTATCTGGAGTCGTACTGGAAACAGCAGATTCGTAAACGCGGCGTGACATGGACATGGAAAAAGATGGTAAAAAAGACGCCAAAATATATTGTCCTGAATTATTATGAGCATCTCAAAGAACTGGCAGAAGAAATAGGCCGTAAAAATATGATTGTTCAGTCCTATCATGAAGAAAATTTTGATCTGTGCGTTGAATTTCTGCATCTCCTTGGTATCCGGCATACGGAAATATTTCAACCGTTAGAGACAAAGGCAAATCTCAGTCTGAATAATAATTATGCGGAGATCAAACGGATTTTGAATCGTATTCTTTCAGAGGATCCGGAGCAATGGGGACGGGAGCAGAAATGGCTGGGAAAAATTGTGGTGGATTGTTCCAGAGAAGAAAAAAGGCAGTATGAAAGTTCTATGTTTTCCACAGAAGATCGTCAGAAATATATGGAGAATTTTCGGGAGATCAATCACCGGATTGCTCAGGAATATCTGGGATGTGAAGATCTTTTTGAAGAAAATGAGGAAAAGAACCGGACGCTTCCCAAGTGGACACCGGACAATTCCTTTCAATATGAGGATACGGTTCTTTTCTTTGGCAAGGCATTGCTGGATATGAAAAGAGAGCTGGAGCTGCAGCGTGCAGAAGTAAAACAGCTGGAAGCAGGAAAAAGAGGCGTTGTACGGAAGGTTGTTGATAAATGCCGCACGATAGTACGATAAAAAGGAAACGGCGGCAGGCCGATAAAAAAGAATGAAAATCCCTGCGTTGACAAGCAGGGATTTTCTGCTTATTATTAGTAGGTAGCTTTAGGAGTATATAATCGAAATAGAAAGATCGGTATATGATATGATAATCATTGAAGAGACGGAAGAAGATAAGAATAGAGCCGCATTGCCGGACGAGGATTCCTTTGAGGATGAGGAACTGACCACGGAGGAAGCAAAATACCGCAGCGCAAAAGATCTGAGAGATTCGCTGGAATGTGTGGAACGGTATGAGCAGGGTGTCAGAACATTGTTAGATGCAGCAGCGCTGTTTGATGAGATTGACGACTATGAGGACAGTGCCAGACTTGCGGAGAAATGCCGCAAAAAGGCGAAAGACTATGAGAAAAAGGGTATGGAAAAGGCTTATCAGCAGGCAGTAAAGCTTTGTAGGGAGGCAGTAACCAAAATGGATTACCGTACAGCGATCACGGAGCTGGAGCGTTTTCCTCAGTATAAGGATAGTAGGGAACGGATTGAAGCCTGCAAAAAGGAGATCGTTCGTCTGGAGACAAAGGCTGCGTGGAAGAACCGGATCATTGCGCTTGTTGTTATTGCGGTAATGGCACTTTGTATCTGGGGCGTTTTCTCTTTACTCTTATAAATTTGAAGTATACACAAGTGAGGAAGGATAAATTATGTATTATGTACTAAAAGATGTATTGACAACCAATCAAATTGCTATGCTGGGAGTTCTGGCTGCATTTATACTGACATTTTTGATGCTGAAGTTTCCGTTTCCGTTTCTGCCGAAGGATCAGGGACGTGCATTCGCAGTAAATGGAGCACTTTCCAAAGGAAAGCTTCGTGGTGTGGGATTGACCTTTGTTTGTGCATTTATTGTATGCTCTCTTTTATTTTTACCAATTACCAGAGAATATGTTATTTATTGTATTCTCCTGTTTGCTATGATGCTCAGCGGTTATCTGGATGATGCTTCTGACAAGCCATGGAACGATTACAAAAAGGGAGCCATTGATCTGATTCTTTCACTGGTGGCAATGTGGACCTTTGTTTCCAACAATTCTACAGATATTATGTTGTTTGGCAGCACCATTTCCATTCCGGTTCCTGTTTATTTCATTTTGGGAGTCGTTTTACTGTGGGTATCGGTCAATGTCACAAATTGTACGGATGGTGTCGATGGGCTTTGTGCCAGTCTCTGTATGGTTGTGCTGGGCGGTTTTACAGTGATCTTTTCCAAAGAGCTGGGACAGTATGGCATTGCAAGTCTGATGTTTATGGGTGTCCTGCTGGCATACCTGTATTTTAATTCCAAACCAAGCTCTATGCTGATGGGAGATGCCGGTTCCAGAGCACTGGGATTTTATCTTGCCGTGATCGCTATGAAATCGGGTCATCCGTTTGCATACATAATTCTTGCATTGGTGGTTATCATAGATGGAGGAATCGGACTGGTAAAGATCTTCCTGAAGAGATTCTTTAAGATCAGTATTTTGAAAAATACGCTGACCCCTCTTCACGATCACGTCCGCAAAAATAAGGAGTGGTCAGACACACAGGTGGTTTTCCGGTTCTGTATTTATCAGATCGTGCTGGTGGCGGTTGCCTATATTTTTGCAGCATATCTGTAAAGAAAAGGGTGCAGAATATATTAAAATGTTGTTTTATGTGACCGGGCCGCATAAAGGGGCGGCAGAATGGAGTCAGTTATGGTAATTACAAAATATTCCCTGATCGGAGCGGTGCTTCAGATGTACCCTTCCGCAGAGAAATGCTTTAATGAAATGGGGATGCATTGTGTATCCTGCCATATGTCGCCGAGAGAGACATTGGAGCAGGCGTGTCAGGTACATTCCTGCGATGTGGATGAATTGATTCAAAAGTTAGACGAACATATTAATGGACCTGCCTGAGCAGGTCCGTTTTTTGTGTATAGAAAAATGCAGAATTTGCCATTAGCTATAAAATAACAATATTAGCACAGGAAAAATCCTCTGCCAGATTATAGACCCTGCCGCTTTGCAGCCCCACGACGGTAGGACGCAGAACAGAAAGTGCGCTGTTTTTTACGACACGGGCTTTCTCACCGTTGCTCAGCTCTACGGTAGAGTCCACCGGATACAGAATGACGCTGGAGAGAAAGCTGCGCATGGCTGTGATATCCAGCTCACCGGACATGGACATGACCATCTCTACTGCTGTTCTCTGGGAAAATGCCTTTTTGTAAGGGCGTTCCGTGACAAGAGCGTCATATACATCCACGACGGATAAAATCTTGGCATATGGAACGATCTTATCGCTGCCAACGCCCATGGGATAACCGGATCCGTTCATTTTTTCGTGGTGCTGAAGCACCGCAAAACAGATGCTGTCGTTGAATTCGTTTTTCTCTTTAATGATGCGGTAGCCCAACAGGGAATGCTCCTTTATTATTGCAAATTCATCATCCGTCAGACGTCCCGGTTTGTTCAGGATATTTAATGGGATCTTTGACTTACCCATGTCGTGAAGAAGTCCGGCGATGCCGATGTTGTAAACATCCTGCTGGGACATCTGCATATTTTTGGCAACGATCATAGACATGGTAGCGACGTCTACACTATGCTTGAAGGTGTATTCATCGCTTGTTTTCAGGACACTGATATCCACGGCTACAGCAGCGTTGTCATCAATAGCACGCATCAGATCGCTGGTGATCGTGGTCGTTGTCTGGCTAAAATGCGGATTGTTGGTATCGCTGTACAGATGTTGTATTCCTTCAGAAATACGTTTTTTTACACTGACGGAAAGGCTCACCTTGGCGGGATCTGCCTCGCGGTATTTAGCAATATTGTTTTTGGCAATGGCAGAAGCAGGCTCAGCAACAGAAGAGGGATCCTCATCATCTTCTCCCTCCCGGATATACACACCATTGATATTAAGTTTTTTGAGTGCCTCAATCTGGTATTCATCCAGATAAGAGCCGCGTACGATCAGGGAATGCCCCCAGCTGTTTTTAATCTCCTGATCGATCCGCATCCCCTTACGGAGATCTCGTGTTCTCACAAAATATCGTTTTATCACATTCTTACCGCCTTTATGTACAAGATATACTTATAATATAGTATACAATATTTTTGAAAATAGATAAAGACCTCCGTAAAAATAAAAAAACTATCGCTTTTTGGGATGAAATTCGTTATACTTGAAAGAAGTAGTTCGGAGAAAACGTTTATCCGAATAAATTAAAATCAGAGAAAGTGAGGAATACGTAATATGAAGCAATGCAAAAAAGAACGGAATGAATGTAGATCAAGATTTTTACTGACAGTGGCATTTCTGTTGTGCGCATTGATCTTTGCAAATACTACCACAGTAAATGCAGCAGTTTCGCAGGATGGTCAATATACCTATGAGCTGGATGCTGCCGGTCAGGCAGTGCTGACTTCTTATCTGGGACAGGATACAGAAGTGGCGGTTCCGGCAACCATGGACGGTATCAGTGTCTCTGCGTTGTCAGGCACATATCAGAATCATAATAAGATTACCAAAGTGAAAATTCCGGCAGGCATCACATCAGTAAATGAAACGGCATTTGCAGGCTGCTATGGGATCAGTGCCTTTGAAGTGGATCCGGCGAATCAGAGTCTGTGTAGCGACGGAGATGGAGTGCTTCTGAGCAAGGATGGCACAGTATGCGTGCGTTATCCGGTAGGAAAGCATCAGAGCTCCGGGACATACCGTATTCCGGCAAGTGTTGTGAATATCGGTGGATATGCCTTTGAAGGTTACAATACGCCAAGTATTGAAATTCCTGCAAATGTCCGCGTGATCGGTGACTATGCCTTTGCCAATACACAGAATTTTAATGGCGTCAGTGTCTGGGAGGAAGGCACACAGATCATAGGAACGTACGCATTTTACAAATGCACCAATCTCCGGCTTCTGGACAAGGCAGCTTTGCCGGCATCAGTAAATAAGCTGGGAGTTTATGCTTTTGCAGAATGTTCCAATATACAGATTGATATTTCCAAATCCACGATCACAGAGATTCCGGATTATCTGTTTTATAATTGTGACAATCTTCACAATCTTACATTGCCGGAGACCGTGACAACCGTAGGAGCATACGCATTTTCTGATTGCAGCAATCTGAATGAAGTAATCTTCGACGCAGCACTTCGACAGATCAAGGAAGGGGCATTTGCCAAATGTGGTAATCTTCATACCGTCAATATTCCGGAGGGAGTGACCGCGATTGAAAACAATACCTTCAACGGCTGCCAGAATTTGAATACCGTTGTGCTGCCAAGCACACTGAAAACTATTGGAGACGGAGCATTTGCAGGCTGCCGGAATATTCATTCCATCAATATTCCGGAGGGTGTCACCTACATTTCCAATACAAGCTTTGAGGGCGTGGATACATCAGCGATTGCATTGAATATAAAGGTGCAGAAAACAACTCTTAAGTCAGCAAAAAGAAAAGGAAAAAAACTGACGATCCGCTGGAAAAAGACAGAGGATGCCCAGGGCTATGTGATATATCGTTCCAAAAAGAAAAATGGCGGATACAAAAAGGTGAAGACCATTAAAAAAGCGGAGATCTGCAAATGTACCCAGAAGGTAAAAAAGCAGAAAAAGAATAAAAAATATTATTACAAAGTAAAAACCTACAAAGTGGTTCTTGGAAAGAAATATTTCAGTTCCTTTAGTAATGTAAAAGCAGTACGGTAATAGGAAAAAACAAAGCATTACTGTGTAAAGACAAAAAAGAAAGGCAGAAAAATTATGGATGGAGACTTATTTTCTTTTGGAGAAGAGGAAGAGAAGGCTTTGAAAGCACAGGAGAAGGAAGATAAACGAATATTAGAAGAGAAAGGTTTTTCTCTGTCAGATGGTGATGAACTCAAAGGGGTTGGAGAGTTTTCGCTGGATGATGTGGATGAAGATTTATGGTAAAAATAAAACTGTTTTCCGGTTTTTCGGGAAGCAGTTTTTTAGTTTTTCTCGTAATCATTTTCGTAAATAAGTAGGCTTGAAACAGCGAATTTTCTTGACAAAAGCACAACATGCGCCTAATATATAAATCAGGTTATATATAATACTTATTATGATAGGAGATACGTCAGCAATGCCACCGAAGACACAAATACCAAAAGAAATGATTTTAAAGACCGGTTTGGATCTGGTGATCCGGGAAGGCTATGAAGTGATCAATATTAAACGTCTGGCAAAGGAGCTTGGCTGTTCTACGCAGCCGATTTCCTGGTCCTTTGGCAATATGGAAGCGTTTCGGGAGGAGCTCTTTCAATATGCATTAAATTATATGAATTCCAAAATGAGACCCAATGGAAAGAATCCGGCAGCGGCATTTTTTTCTGTGGGGGAGACCTATGTAAATATGGCCTTTGATGAGCCAAATCTGATCCGTTATCTGCGGACGGATTCAAAGGGACTTGTCAATCTTGGCGGCATCGGAGCTGTATTTGACGAGGAGAAGAACAAATCTCTCCGGGAAGCACTTTGCCGTGTTGTGGGGATCAGCGAGGAGAAAGCCAGGGAATTTATGAATACGGTCGTGATCTATACACAGGGACTAGTGACGTTTATTATAGACGGAACGATCACCGTATCCCGTGAGGAAGCCATGCGGATGCTGGAAAATGTGGGCGTGATGCATATGGTATATGCCGGCATTCCGTTTGAAAAGGCATCTGTCCTTTTTAAGGAATGATGGATTTGTCAATTTTTTAGGGTAGTCTTACACTGCAATATTTGATACAATTATACTGATATATTCTGAAACAGAGCAGGGCGCAGTATTGTTGTACAATATTGCAGTTTTTCTTTTGTTAGAAAGTAAAATTTCTAATGAAGTAACAGGAGGGACGAAATGAAGAAAATCAAAAGAAGGGGTTTATCATGGCTTCTGGTTATGGCCATGGTATTGTCCGGTCTGGCACTGCCAAACGGACAGAAAGCAAAGGCGGCGGAGACGTCGTATGATCTGACGGTCAAGAAGGGACAAAGTCCTTTGACGATTGCTGCAAACGAGTATGGAACGGATTATATTGCCGATGTTATCTTTAACGTGCCGGATGATGCAAAGGAAAAAAGCAAGCTGAATGCATCCGGATCAAGGATAGAGATAACAGGTAAGATTAACAGCATCAGCAGTGATACAGGCAGCCTGCAGGCGATGATCTATACGCAGGACGACAGCTGGAATTGGAATCAGATGGAAAAGGCGGCATCGATAAAGGCCGGACAGGAGTTTAGTCTCAGCTATGATCTGACGCAGATGTCCTGGAAGGGGTCTACATTAGAGAAGATTGGTCTGCGTTTTGTGGATAATGCAGTAAATACATCAAAGGTCAGCTATACCCTTGATTCCGCAAAGCTGATCGTGGGAGATTCCTCTTCCGGTGGCGGCACTACAGGCGGTTCTGCCGGAGGCACCACAGAGGATGGTCTGGATGCCAATGCCAGAGAGGATTCCAGTCTGTATTCGGCATCATATACCGCTAAACCGGGTAATCAGTATTGGACGGAATATACATTTTCTATTACAAATCATACATCACAGGCAGTTTCTAAGGTGCAGGCAGTGATGAAGACCAGTGGAGAGCCAAAAGGCTTTAAATCCTTTGAATCGATCAATGCGGTATATAATGCGACGGTTGGCGGTGTGATCGTTTATTATGCCGGGGAGATTGCAGCAGGAGCCACAGTTAATATTAATGGAAAGATCGGCTTTGATCCTACCTCTGTCACGGTTAGTTCAGCTTATGTGCGTGCGGTAAACTGCAATCCGCCATCAGGGGAAACCACAGAATCTGGCAAATTAAATTATAAATTGACCGGAACCACAAAGGATATTCCCTATGCACAGACGCCGGTTGGAAAGCATGGCAAGCTTCATCTGAAGAAGGTGGAAGGCTACGGAAATGCCCCGGTTATCGTGGATAAGAACGACAATCCATATCAGCTGCGGGGGGCAAGTTCCCATGGTATTCAATGGGAAGTTGGATATAATTATGTCAATAAAGGAGCTATGCAAAGTCTTCGTGACGAGTGGGGTGTCAATCTGTTCCGCATGGCATGCTATGTAACACAGGATGGTTATACGGTAGGAGCCCAGAGCAGAATGGATCAGAAGATCGAGGAGGGTGTTCAGGCAGCGAAAGAGCTGGGAATGTATGTGATCGTAGACTGGCATATTCACGCAGAGAATCCTCATACGACGAAATCCTGGGCAAAGGATTTCTTTAAGAAATATGCAACGAAATATAAAGATTATGATAATGTGATTTTTGAGATCTGTAATGAGCCGGCAAATGTACAGTGGTATACAGGCGGTGGTAATGATCTGTACAGCTATTGTAAAGAGATTGCCGGTATTATTCGTGATTGCGGTAGTGATGCATTGATCGTCTGCGGAACCAATACATGGTCTCAGGATGTGGAGGATGTTGCAAAAAAGCCGTTAAAGGACGATGGATTTGAAGATATTCTTTATACGTTTCATTTTTATTCCGGAAGTCACTATGCAGATAAAATGGCAAAAGTAAAGACAGCCACAGCAGATGGTACTCCGATCTTTGTGACCGAGTTTGGTATTTGTGATGCTTCAGGAAATGGTGGCTTTGATACAGCCAATGCAGATGCGTGGATTAAACTGTGTGATTCTTATAATATTAGTTATGCCTGCTGGAGTTTTTGTAATAAAGGTGAATCAGCATCTTATTTGAGCACTTCCTGCAGTAAGACCACAGGAGGATATGTAGCTTCAGATCTTGCGACTACAGGAATCTGGCTCGTCAATACATATCGTGCACATCAGGATATTGAAGAGGGAATCGATACCAAGGTGACACCAAAGCCGTCGACAAGTGCCAGCGCAAAGCCGGGTACAAGTTCAAGTGAGAAGCCGTCAACAAGTGCCAGCGCAAAGCCGGGTACAAGTTCAAGTGAGAAACCGTCAACAAGTGCCAGTGCGAAACCGGGGACAGATCCAGGCAGCAACCCAGAGGTCAGTTCCAATCCAGCAACGGATAAGACACCGGTACCCGGAGAATCGCAGAAACCTGGAGAGTCTGCAGGACCGGTACCGGGGAGTTCTGAGGCACCGGTACCCGGAGAGTCTGCAGGACCAGTACCGGGAAGCTCCGGGACGCCGGCACCGGATACATCATCAAAACCGGGAACTTCTCCAACACCGACAAAGAGCCAGGATGGATCTACGACATCCGGTGGCGGCAAGACGACAACAGCACCTTCCGGCAGTATGGCACAATCTCCATCTACAGAGGACGAGGATCTGACAGAGGATGGAGAGAAAATAACACTTCGTTTAGCAAAGAAAACATTAACGATCAAGCGTGGAAAGAAAAAACGTATTGTTATTAAGGTAAAAGCATCCGGCGATAAGGTGAAGCGATATAAAGTAATTGGCAGGAAAAAGATTGTCCGGGTCAATGCAAAGGGTGTTGTCGCAGCAAAGAAAAAGGGAAAAGTTACGATCAAGGTTATTATGAAGAGCGGCGCAACAGCAAAGTGTAAGATAATCGTAAAGAAGTAAAATAATAACGTAATTGCAGTATAAGCAAGTGATCTGAAGATACCTCCGGAATTTATTTCCGGAGGTATCTTTGTTAAAGAAAAAGAAACATATTATTAATGGATTATTCATTGTATTTCCGATAACCGTTTTGTATAATAATTTCGCTTTTTGGAATATTGCAATGGAGGGAAAGAAAATGTCTGCAAAAAAAAGTAAAATGAAAAATCTGACGGAAGGTTCTCCGGCCAAGCTGATCATCGGCTTCGCAATTCCTATGTTTTTGGGAATGCTGTTTCAGCAGTTTTACAGTATGGTGGACACGATGATCGTGGGAAAGTTTTTGGGATTAAAACCGTTGGCGGGGGTAGGGTCTACGGGATCTCTTAACTTTATGGTCATCGGCTTCTGCATCGGTGTGTGTAATGGTTTTGCCATACCGGTTGCACAAAAATTTGGCGCAAAGGATGAAAGTGCTTTACGTCGTTTTGTAGCAAACGCCACATGGCTTTGTGTCGGTTTTGCGGTCGTGATGACACTGGCATCGTCTGTTTTTTGCAGGGATATTCTGCTTTTTTTGCGGACGCCGGAGGATGTATTTCAGTATGCCTATTGGTATATGCTGATCATATTTCTGGGAATTCCATGTACCTTTTTATATAATTTTCTTGCGGCATTGATCCGTTCTTTGGGAGACAGCAGAACACCAGTTGTTTTTCTGGCAATTTCGTCTGTCCTGAATATTGGACTTGATTTGCTGTTTATTTTATTGTTCCACTGGGGAGTGATCGGGGCTGCACTTGCAACAGTGCTTTCACAGGGAATCTCCGGTGTATGCTGTTTGTGGTATGTGGGAAAGACATTTCCAATCCTGCATGGCAGCCGAAGCGAGTGGAAGGCACAGCCAAAATATATGGTACGCCTTTGCACAATTGGAATTCCTATGGGGCTGCAGTATTCTATTACAGCGATCGGAACTCTTGTGATCCAGGCGGCAGTCAATGGATTTGGAGCCACTGTTATGGCAGGAGTGACCGCAGCGGGACGTTTGGGAAATTTCCTTTCCTGTCCAATAGAAGCACTTGGACAGACTATGGCACCATATGTTGGTCAGAATGTGGGAGCCGGAAAACTGGACAGGGTAGGAAAGGGGTTAAAAGCGGCATCACTGATGGGCTTTTGTGTGTCAGCAGTGCTTTTGGCGATCGTCGTTCTTTTTGGACGCAGAATGTCTGTTCTGTTTCTTGATGCGAATGAGGTTGAGGCGATGGGATATGCATATCAGTATATGACAGTCACAGCGGCCGGATATTGTCTGCTGACTCTTGTTAATACAGTGAGGTTCACCATTCAGGGAATGGGATTTTCCGGAATTGCCATTCTTGCGGGAGTGTTTGAAATGGCGGCGAGAACTCTGGCGGGAACACTCCTGGTAGCTGTTAGTGGATATTTTGGAATCTGCATGGCCAATACATTGGCATGGATCTTTGCAGATGCATTTTTAATACCGGCGTTCTTCCTTTGCCGCAGAAAGCTGGCAAAGCGGTAGAATTATATATTTACTTTCTTGAAATATATACGCAAAATGCTCCAAAACGGAGAGAATTAAAAGACCACCGTAAAGCGGTTATAAACAATACCGGTTCATGGTGGTTTTCTTTTACACTTTTTTACTGCCGAAAAACTTCCTGCGTTATGTATCCAAGCTTGAGATATTTATTTTTCTTCTTCTGTTTCTTCCTTTACGGCTTGTTTGCGCGCTTTGATTTTTGCAAATTCTATCATTTCTTTCTTATCTTTTTCGGACATTTTTTGAAAATAAAAAAGAAACTCTTTTTCCAGAGTCGAGGTAAACATATATTTTTTGCGGTTTGCCGGATTGTTATAAAATTCAAGATATTCGGAAAGTTCTGAACTGGAAGAAGTAGGCTGTGGAGCGTCGTACGAGATATCCCGGTCGATTTGTAGTGTCAGATGCATTAGATCGTCAACAGAGATGTTGTACAGTCTCGCCAGCTTATATAGGGATTCGGCATCCGGCATTCGCTTTCCTGTTTCATATGCAGGTAAAAATGTGTAAAGAAAGACCACCATGAATTGGTACGGATTGTAACCGGTTCGTGGTGGTCTTTTGAGTTTCTTAAATTAGGTGATATCTGAAAAATAATAACGAAAACTTTTGGTATTGCTATTTGGTGTGGGAAGTTTTCGTTAATAATCAGTCATATCGCTATCTAAATATTTCCGAAATTCGTTCGTTGAAATCTTTAATTGATCTGCGGCAATCTCGACAGAGATATTTCCGGATCTGCAGAGAGATACCAGAATTTTGATCTGTCCCTCAGCTAATCCCCTGGCGTGTCCTTCGTTGATCACCCTTGTAAGAGCATCATCCATAGTATTCACCTTCCCTTTCTGTTCCGGATCGGCAAGAATAGTCTCGTATCTGTGATCACCGCTCATCACAGCGAGAAGCTTGAGGACGGCGTCGATGTGTCTGAGAATGGTCTTGTCATGGGGAACATAGTTTTTATTTTTGCGTTTTTCGGAAAAATACCTTGCCACAACACGAAAATCACTCTGGAACATGTTGATCTGCTCGTCGGTCAGCCATGCGATTTCAAAAACATGGATATGGTAATCATTGACATAAGACTCCAGACCGTCCGGAATATCCATCAGTGCCTTAAGATTTTGTGGATACTGCCATCGTTTCTCTGTGCCAAAGTATAATACTAATGTGATCACCGGAGTGATCTGCTTTGCCTTGTACTGGTTGCGGTAGTTGGCACCTTCATAGCCAATGACGCGTACTGCCATCTGCTTCTCCGGTTCTGTCTGATGCTCCAGCCCCAGCAAAGCGATCTGGATCCTGCCGTCTGTCCATGCCTTGAGGATATCGCGTTCCTGCTCATGGAGTCTGGAGTCATCTGCCTTATAATGAGATACAGTTTTGGTGGATCGCAGGGAGTCCGGATGCACCCGTCTCTCGCCGTGAAACAACAGGACATTTACAATATCTGCAAAGACGTCCTCGTAATCTGCAAGCAGCTTTTCTGAAATATCTTTCTCTCCCAAATAGTGCTCCTTTCTGTAGGAAACAGCATATCCGGGGCATGTTGGAACTCAGAATGGAGTGTGATGAAAATATTGTGCAGAACAAGTTATTTTCGTATATTTTCCCTATTATATGCCGTTTTCGGTTAAAATTCAATAACAGAATCTAAGGTGTTTTGTTCATTGAAAATAAAATGAAATTTTGAAAGGTCAGATGAAAGCTTATTGATCTATACAGATTTCAAAGCTTTCCTATCAGATTATGTTTCTGAGAATGTACGATCGTTTTCTGACTTGCAATGATTGTAACACCCTGTTAAGGGAATGTCGAGAGGAAATGCTGGTTTTTCTTGATTTCGTCATTGTATATGATTTAATGTGAAAAACAGAGACAAATATTAGCTAAAAATAGAGAATTTGCCGTTTCAGACACGGCAGAGTCATAAAAATGCCGTGTCTGAGGCGTCATGCGCTTGCTACGGGAAAGGGTATATATTATACTAATGATGTTGGGATCGAAAGATATTTTATCCCCAACTGATGTAAAGAGAGTCTGATGGAAATGTTTATAGTGACCGGAGGGGAAACGTGCAGATTACAGATAAATTAATGAAACCATTGACAGAGGTAAAGTATCTAAATGCGGATAATGTCAGCAGATACCGTTGCATTATGCGCATTTTTTTTGATAATTATGAAAAACTTCACTATTGGCTTTATCAGGAGGATGTGTTTGAAGCATTAAAAAGAGATCCTCATTTTGAGGATTACCGGATGGAGCAATGCCAGCAGGATCTGGCGATGTTGACAGAGTGGAAAAATTTAAATACGATTCAGGATACCAGAAAAGTTGCTTCCATTGAGGAATTTTATTAAGGGATTACAGCGAAATGTGGGGGCTATTGATGAGGAACTGCGTCTGCTTCCGGATGAAATAAAGCAACGGATTTTTGATAAGATAGTGGATTATGAATTATCGATTCCACGCATGGATGTTGAAGTTTCCCGTGGGAAAATATCGGAAAAAACGATAGGGCGTTATCAGAGTATTTATGACTGGTTTGTCCGGGAAAACGGACAGGAGAATGAAGCGGCAAAATTATTTGATGCAACAAATGATATTATACGAAGGATCACCAGATATGCGGCACAGATTATATGGAATGCAGATCGGATCGACAGATCAGTACAAAAAGATTGAAAGCACTGGATAAAATTGTTGATCCAGTGCTTCAATCGGTGGCTGTCAGGGTAAAGAAATTGCAGACAGCCGGTTATCAGGAGGGATTAGTAAAAAGATATCAGGAGGATATTTTACAGCTCTGTTGATATCAGTTCAAAGGCGATACTGTGCATTTTCAAACCGCCCTGTGCAAAGAAGAGGCGCAGATTGGTATATTTGGAGAAAAGCGGAATATCTGTTTCAAAGGAAACAGGGAGTCCGTTTGTGCCGTTCCAGGTAAATGTCCCATATGCTGTACCCAGGCTGAAAAGGGTGACTGGAATTTGCGCTACCTCACTCTGCGTAGAGCTGGCGGTAAGGGTCATTCTGTATTTTCCCATAGTTTTTATATCGAGGCCAAAGCTATGGTTTGTCCCTTTATCGGTGCAGATGTCTTCCAGATTGATCGTGAGATTTCCGTCGAGTTCATAGAATTTCACGGAGGATTCGTCAACATCAGATTCATCTGCCGGCCGGTTGATAATATCAATTTTTGTTTCGGTGCCTTCCAGACGCGCCATGGCCTGTGTATTCATAAGAAAACGACAGATATTCGCAGCATTTCTCTGAAGCTCACTGCGCTGCAGAGTGCCATTTTCCAAAGAGGCAAGAATATTATCATCATTTTCTGCACCAATGGCACATACCATATATACATCATTTTGGGCGATCGCCATAGCGGCAAAATCTGACTTATCCACTGCCTGGCCGCGGCGGTTGATGTTGGCCCACCAGTCTGTCATGGTAAAGCCAGTAAAACCCCAGTCGTTTCGCAGAATCTGTGTCGTCAGATCAAAGCTGCCGGCTGTCCAGACTCCGTTAATTGGTCCATAGGTGGTCATAACAGAATCGGCATGTCCTTCTTTGACAGCGATTTCAAAGCCCTTCAGATAAATCTCTCTCAGAGCACGCTCAGAGATGACGCCGTTGGTATCATGACGGTTCGTTTCCTGATTATTTCCACAGAAGTGCTTGATGGTTCCGGTGACGCCGGACTGATGGAGTCCATGAAGCTGAGCCGATGCAATGGTTCCGGTCAGATAAGGATCTTCCGAAAAATATTCAAAGTTTCTGCCGTTTAATGGGTGACGGTGAATATTCATTCCCGGTCCCAGAAGACAATCGACCTTGTTTGCGATCATTTCAAGACCGGTCAGGGCAAAGAGTTCTGTGAGAAGTGTCCGATTAAAGGTACACGCCATCATTGTGCCGTTTGGCAGACTGAATGCTTTGGTGCCGCAGTCAAGACGCATACCGGAAGGACCATCATCGCAGCAGCCACAAGGAACGCCAAGGGCTTCCAGTTCTTGGGAAACACCGCCGAATGCGGAAGCGGTACCGGCAGTTACCCTTGGGCTGTTCATTCCCTCTCCGCGGATCACGCAGGCGAGATCATAATTGGTCATCTGTGCAATAAATTCTTCCATGGTGTGGGTGCCTTTTCGGACATCACAGAGGCGGATTCCACGATCACCGGTAAAAGGTATTTCCTTCGGAAGATTTTCAAGACGGCGTTTTGTCTCATCTACCTCAGAAAGAGGAACCGGTTCCATCTGTGGTTCGTATCCGTCTGTTGACAGTACCGGTTTTATGCGTTCAAATGCCTCTACGGGAGCAAGAGCCTGTTGGTGGCTGGAAATCACAAGTGTACCATTTTGTGTACAGGTATATGTTTTCACGGCATGCCGGACATCTGTTCCTACATAGAAATGATAGTCTCCTTCTTCCAGAATAAAGCAGTGAGCATGGCCGGAAATGCCGGAGTCATCATAGGATGCAGTCTGGGTCTTGCTGACAGAGATGGTCACAGTCTGGGATTCGCCCGGTGACAGTGTATTTGTCTTTTCGTAGCCACACAATACACGGACCGGTTTGCCGAGTTTGCCCTGAGGTGCTTCACAGTAGATCTGCACAACTTCTTTGCCGGAGCAGCTTCCGGTATTGGTGACGGTTATAATAAAGTCCCATTTGTTGGATAGCTCCGTGATGTCGTTTGTCTTAATCTGAAAAGTGGTATAAGAGAGTCCGAAACCGAAAGGATACAATACCTTATCCGGGGCAAATGTTTCAAAATAGCGGTATCCCACATAGATATCCTCGGAATAAAAATTTCGCACAGGATCACCGAAGTAAGGAGCGGATGGATAATCTTCAACATGCTTTGCAATGGTATCTGTCAACTTGCCGCATGGACTGATCTTGCCGGTCAGAACATCCGCTGTGCCGGTACCGCCTGTCATTCCGCCCTGCCATACATATAAAATAGCGTCGGGGGCAATCTCCAGAAGCTCATTCATATCAATAATATTTCCCACGTTTAACAGGACGATCATTTTTGAAAAATGGCGGCGTACGGTGGTGAGCATTTGTTTCTCGTCAGAAGATAAAAGGAAGGAACCTTCTGTGAGGGAATTGTCCTGTTCCTCCCCGGCGGTACGACCGATCACTGCAATGGCCGTCTGACAGCGTTTGGCAGCGCAGGCGGCAAGAGAGTCCTCCAGAGGCATTTCCTTCTGGGACCATGGTTCTTTGCCCCAGCCGTCTCCGAGGTCAAAGGGATTTTCATTATCCCATTTATGGTACACATCCAAGAGTTCCTGATTTAATTTTATGCCGCTTTCCTGCAGACCATCTACAATATTTGTTACCTTGGAAACATTAACCATGCCGCCGGAGCCGGTACCGCTTTTATAATAATGAAACTGAATCCGGCCAAATAATGCAATCTCCTCATGGGGCTTCAAAGGAAGAGCCTGATGCTCATTTTTCAGCATCACAATTCCCTCGGAAACTACCTGGGCCGCTGTTTTTAGATATTTGTCCCAGTCAAGTGTTTTTGTTGTCTGTATCATAAAATAACCTTACCTTTCTTGCTTATATTTCCACAGCAATGCAAATGCGGTGCAGCACCTGCAATAGAATCTCATACCATCTTATCTGTAACCCTCCGTATGGTCAAGGAAAAACAAAATAATTTACTGAAAATTAACATATTACCCTCATTTAAATTATTATTATTCAGTATTTCATTCATATATTGTATTTGTGCCGGTTTTACGGTATGATTTTGTCTATATATGTCGCAGAGCCGAAGTGCTGGTCAATATAACATTTGTATCTGCGGCATGGGACAACATGTGTAAACTGGAAGGAGGAATGTATGCCAAATTACATATTGATCGTTACGGTGATCATCTTATTGTGCCTGTTTCTAAATAAGCTTTCGTCAAGGCTTGGTATTCCGGTGCTTCTGGCATTTATCCTGCTGGGGATGCTTTTTGGAACAGATGGCCTGCTAAAGATTTCTTTTGATAATTACAGGATCGCGGAGGAAATCTGTACGGTTTCTTTGATATTTATTATGTTTTACGGTGGTTTTGGCACCAACTGGAAACAGGCGAAGCCTGTGGCGGGAAAGGCGGTATTGCTCTCGACACTGGGGGTACTTTTGACAGCCGTGGCTACCGGATTATTCTGCTATGGTGTTCTTCATTTCCGGTTCTGGGAAAGTATGCTGATCGGTGCGGTTTTAAGTTCTACTGATGCTGCTTCGGTATTTTCAATTCTTCGTTCCAAACAGCTCAATTTAAAGGACAATACTGCGTCTATGCTGGAAATGGAAAGCGGAAGTAATGATCCGTGTTCTTATATGCTGACCGTGATCATTCTGGCGGTGATGAAGGGAGGATTTACCGGAGGAAGTCTGGTGCGTCTGGTGGTGCTGCAGCTTGTATTTGGTGTTGTCGTGGGAGTCATCGTGGCAGCGTTTGGCGCCTGGGTGCTGTCACAGATGAAAAATACCAGTGATGGTGTGGATACGATCTTTGTGTTTAGTATGGCGCTGCTTGCGTATGCCGGGGCAGCTGTACTGGGGGGCAATGGATATCTGTCCACATATCTGGCAGGATTGATTTTGGGAAATCGCCCGCTTCATAATAAAAAGTCATTGGTGCATTTCTTTGACGGCCTGACCGGACTGATGCAGATGCTGATCTTTTTCCTACTGGGGCTTCTGGCGTTTCCGTCCGCCCTGCCGGGGATCATTCCGGTGGCATTTGCCATTGCGTTATTTCTGACATTTGTGGCAAGACCGGTTTCGGTATTTGCTATTCTGACGCCGTTTCGCTGTTCGGTGCGTCAGCAGCTTCTGGTTGCGTGGTCGGGACTTCGGGGGGCGGCATCCATTGTTTTTGCTATTCTGGCAACAGTTGATCCGGCATATACCAAAAATGATCTCTTTCATATTGTAATATTTATTGTACTGTTTTCTATTAGTATTCAGGGATCGTTGCTGGGGATTATGGCACGGAAGCTGGACATGATCGATGACAGGAATAATGTTATGAAAACCTTCAGTGATTACTCAGAGGAGGTGCCGGTGGAGTTTGTAAAGATTGTGATCAAGAAGGATCATCCATGGGCCGGAAGAATGATCAAGGATGTCACATCCCTTCCGGATCTGCTGCTTGTGTTGATCCTGCGTGGGGAGGAACGGATTGTGCCAAAGGGGGATACCGTGATCCTGGAAGGGGATCGGATCGTACTTAGTGCATTGTCGCCGGAGGAGCATTTAGGACTGTATCTGTCAGAAATTTCCATTGATAAGGAAAGTCCATGGATCGGTCTGCCTCTTTCAAAAGTGAAACTGGAGGAAGGAAGCCTCGTGCTTGTCTTGATGCGGGAGGACCGGGTGAAAATACCAAATGGCAATACAGTGATCCGTGAAAATGATATTCTTGTGGTGAGTCAGGTGTGAATTTCATTTGAAATATAATCCTGCAAAAAATTAAAAAAATATAAATTAGATGGCGAGGGTGCTTATTGATAAAAACAATCAATAAGCGCCCTTGTCTTTTGAAGAAAAAAAGTGTATAAAGAGGGGTAAACAAAAAGATGATATATGAAACAAGAAGTTTCTAACAGAGAATAGGAGGCATAATTATGTTAGATTGTTTGAAGAAGATTGATAAGGTAAAGACAGGCGTTTTTGCAGCAGGCGTATTGTTTGGTACAGCAGGCGTTAAGATCCTTGCAAGTGATGATGCCAAGAAGCTTTATACAAACTGTACTGCAGCAGTTCTTCGTGCGAAGGAGTGCATCCTGAAGACAGCAGCAACTGTTCAGGAAAATGCAGAGGATATTTATGCAGAGGCAAAGCAGATTAATGAGGATCGTGCAGCTCAGGCAGAGGAGTTCGAGGACGAGGCTGTTGAGGATGAGTCTTTTGAGAAAGTAACAGAAGAGTAATGGATGAAACGGGGAATTTAAATGAAATTTCAAATTAAACATGAAATTAAGGGAAGGCTCCGTATTCATGTTATACAGAAAAGAATGACCTTTGCCCAGGCAGACACACTTCAATATTATCTGACGGGCTATGATTTTATTCAGAATGTAAAGATTCAGGAGAGAACCTGTGATGCAACCATCCGTTTTCAGGGAGACAGAGAAGATGTGATACACGCATTACGTCGGTTCTCCTATGAGCGCATCGAGGTGCCGGAGGATTTTATTAAGAATTCCGGGCGGGAAATGAACCGTTTTTACTGGGATAAGTTAATGGATCAGGTCATCTTACATTACGGAACCAAAATTTTTCTGCCAATGTCAGTAAGGGCCGGGATTGCCACCGTGAAGTCGGTAAAGTATATCTGGGAAGGCTTATGTACTCTGGCCAGGGGCAGGATAGAGGTGCCGGTTCTGGATGGTACGGCGGTCGGTGTATCTGTTTTTCGTGGAGATTATGCCACAGCAAGCTCTGTGATGTTCCTTCTGGGGATTGGAGAGATTCTGGAGGAGTGGACCCACAAGAAATCCGTTGGAGATCTGGCGCGCAGCATGTCTTTGAATATCAGCAAGGTCTGGGTATTGCGGGATGGCAGAGAAGAGCTGAAGGAGGTTACTTCCGTGCAGACGGGAGATCAGGTTGTGATCCATATGGGCAATGTGATCCCGTTTGACGGTGATGTGGTTGGCGGAGAGGCTATGGTCAATCAGGCATCCCTGACCGGAGAGTCCAACCCGGTGCGCAAAGCAGAGGGCGGCTATGCCTATGCAGGCACTGTTGTGGAAGAAGGCGAGATTACCATCCGGGCCAGGGAGGTCAACGGTTCCAGCAAGTATGAAAAGATCATGACTATGATCGAGGAATCTGAAAAGCTGAAATCATCTCTGGAGGGTAAGGCAGCACATCTGGCAGACCGTCTGGTTCCGTACACTTTTGCAGGGACAGGTCTTGTCTGGCTGCTTACACGTAATGCAACGAAGGCGTTGTCTGTTCTGATGGTAGATTTTTCATGTGCATTAAAGCTTGCCATGCCGCTGACTGTATTGTCAGCGATCCGCGAGGCAAGTACATATGATATTACGGTTAAGGGCGGGAAATTTCTGGAGGCAATGGCAGAGGCAGATACGATAGTATTTGACAAAACCGGAACACTGACAAAGGCGCAGCCTACCGTAGTGGACGTGATTTCCTTTAACGGACAGTCATCCGATGAGCTTCTCCGGATCGCAGCCTGTCTGGAAGAGCATTTTCCTCATTCCATGGCAAAGGCGGTTGTCAATAAGGCAATAGAACGCAATCTGGTTCATGAGGAGCTTCATTCAAAGGTAGAATATATTGTCGCCCACGGCATTTATTCGACACTGGAGGGCAGGAAGATCATCATCGGCAGCCATCATTTCGTATTTGAGGATGAGAATGCAAAGGTGCCGGAGGATAAAAAGCAGCTTTTTGAGGAACTTCCGGAGCAGTATTCTCATTTGTATATGGCGATTGACGGACTGCTTGCGGCGGTAATCTGTATCGAAGATCCGCTTCGTAAGGAAGCACCGGAGGTCATCCGGCGGTTGAAGAAGTACGGCATCTCCAAGGTGGTTATGATGACGGGAGACAGTGACCGGATCGCATCGACGATCGCCGATAAGGTGGGCGTGGATGAGTATTATTCCGAGGTGCTGCCGGAGGATAAGGCAAAGTTTGTGGAAAATGAAAAGCATGCCGGACGAAAGGTTATTATGATCGGAGATGGTATCAATGATTCTCCTGCGTTGTCCGAGGCAAATGTTGGCATTGCCATCAGTGATGGGGCAGAGATTGCCAGAGAGATCGCAGATGTGACGATCAGTGCAGATAATCTTTATGAGATTGCGACATTGAAGCAGCTCAGTGATGCGATGGTGCGCAGGATCAATACAAATTATCGTTTGATCGTCGGTATCAATACAGGCCTGATCGTACTTGGCATTGCCGGTGTATTCCAGCCGACTATGTCAGCACTGTTCCATAATACTTCTACGATTCTGATCAGTTTGAAGAGCATGAATAATCTGCTGGATCAGGAACCGGTGGAAGAAATCAAATAGAAAAGACAAAAATATTATAAACGAAAATTATAAAATTAAAATATAACTTATTGCAATGGCGCACTCGTGGTATATTTGCGCCGCAATGGGTTATATTTTTTTTGTATAAATGCTTATAATACAGAGGAAAGCGGGGGCAGTCACCCTGCAATAAAAAATGAATATAGATTTTATAAAAGTTATCTGCTATAATGAGACATGCAGTATCGTTGTTTTGGTAAAATCTATTGACTTCTTATGTGAAGAGAGCAAGGGAGAAAACAACGTATATCGTTAAAGGAAAAGGTTTGAAAAGCATCTGTAAACAGGTGCAAAAGAAAGAAGGTCTGTGAAAGGAGAAATGTGTATGAAGAAATTTTTTAAGCAACGAGGGAAAAAACTGACTGCAGTGGCGACAGCATTTGCATTGTTGTGTACTGTCGGCGTATTGCCGGAGAATGTGCGGCATGCATCTGCAGCGGAGGAAACCGGAAGTAGTCAGGCAGAAGAGCAGGTTCCGGAGGAGGATCAGACTTCCGGGGAAGGACTCGCTCTTACCAGAGAGAATTTCCCGGACCGGGTTTTCCGGAGTTATTTACAAGGATATTGGAAAGAATGTGACAAAGATGGTGATGGCAAATTGTCTGATAAGGAATTGCATAGCCTGACGATTTTCGAAACAAATGTGGATCAGAATGATGATTCGAGCCCAAAGATAAAAAGCCTCCGGGGAATTGAGAAACTAAAATATTTAGAAGAAGTGAAGGTATACGGCAACAGTATTCGCGGGGCATTAGATATCAGCGATTTATCTGCTCTGACGCGTCTTGAGTGTGGCGGAAATAAGATTACGTCTATTGTTTTGCCGGAGGAGAGCAGATTAAAGGTATTGGAATGCTCCTTGGATCCGATCACATTTCTGGATCTTAAAGGACAGACAGAACTGGAAGAGTTAGCTTGTCCAATGTCTTCTCTCAAAACCCTGGATCTTACGAACCAGACAAAGCTTGAATGGCTGAATGTAGGTAGCAGTGCGCTTACCAGTCTTATTTTGCCGGATCACGAATTAATATATGGAAAAGAATGTAGTACGATTATGGCAGACCTGACACAGGATTATGTTGACTTCAATGATTCGACAGTTTTTCCGGGCTTTGATCTGAAACGGGTTCAGAACATACAGTTAAAAAAGGCCGGAGAGGAACCGGAGAAACTTTCCATGGACACATTAAAGGAGAAAAATTTCCGGATTGAAGGATTGGATTTGGGGGATGAGATCACCTATACCTATAATTGTGCCGCAGGTTCTTCAAAGGATCCGATCAATATTGAATTTTCGTTACGTGTGGGGGCTATTGGCTGGAGGAATCCTTATCCTCCGGCTTCCGGGGAGGGGCTGTATCCTCCGGAGTATGAAGAGGATCAAAAAATGTATTACGCTCCACCTCTGATCAAAAAACTGGGTGATATCACACTGATGGAGGGATGGCAGTGGGAGGAAGGAACCGACACAGCAAAAAAGATAGAAGCAGGAAAGCTGACGACTGCTGCAGCCATATACACAGCACAGGATGCTTATTATTATAGATCAAATAAGTTAAATGCTGAAATTTCCATATGGGGCTGTACTCATCCTTCGGAAAGCGTCATACATCATGAGGCCAAGGCACCGACGCTCACAGAGAAGGGCAATATCGAATATTACGAATGTGAAGATTGTGGCGATTGTTACACACAGCCGGATGATTTTAGCAGCATTTTATCCAAAGAGGAGACAGAGCTTCCAATCCTTTATCTGGCTGATGACGTGGAAAGCACCGTAAGCCGGATCGGTTACGGACAGGAAATCAGAAATCTGGATATTTTCAAGGTAAGGTGGAATGAGAATTCCGGGGAAGCGGCAGTTCGTGCCACATCCATTGAGATTGAAAATGTGATTTACCGGAAAGATGAAAATGCGGATAAGAAAGTGATTACCGATAATAATGGCTTCTACATTGAAGGGATTGGAGAAACCATGGAGGGATACTTGTATGTTGATATTTCCAAAGAGGCACCGAAGAAATCACTGGGAGGTTTAAGCTATGATCATGACAGCAATAATGAATTTCCAAAGCCGGGGATTTATACGCTGGATCTGACTGTGGATGTCGTGCCGTTGTCCGGGGAAAGTGATCAGAAGGCAGAGCAGGAGGTCGATCAGGCTCAGAGACAGAAGATTTCACTCCAGCGGACAATTATTATAGAGAAACGGAAAGATACTCCGGGGATGCCGGATGCTTCTATGAAAGTGCCATATACTACTAACGTAGTGGGGCAGATTTCGCTGGAGGAGAATTGGAAATGGGCATCCGGAGACAGCGAAAAGGCACTGGAAGTAGGAGAAGCCGTGACGGTTACAGCAGAATATACCGGAACAGATGCAGATCTGTATGAAGATACTGTGGAAGTGACCGTTACCAGACTGGCTTGCGATCATCCGGAGGATAAGCTGGAGTTGCGAAATAAGAAGGATAATGTATGCGGGAATGGATATACCGGAGATTCTTTCTGTACGCAGTGTAAGACAATTGTAAGACCGGGAGAGATGATTCCGGCACATCATGATCTGACTTTAGTTCCGGCAAAGGCAGCCACGGACACAATGCCCGGAAATATGGCATATTATGTGTGCGGTGATTGTGAAAAATGTTTGGAGGATGCAGATGGCACGAAGGAAACCACAAAGGATAAGGTGACGATTCCGGCACTGGGCACACCGGTACCGAGTGTGACTCCGGTTCCGACATCGAAGGCAACTGCAGAGCCGTCACCGACAAATCATCCGGCAGTCACAGAGGTTCCAACAAAGGAGCCGGTGAAGACCGGGACACCGGCGACAGAAATACCAACAAAAGAACCGGTTAAGACAGGGAACCCGGCGACAGAAATACCAACAAAAGAACCGGTTAAGACAGGGGACCCGGCGACAGCAGTTCCAACAAAAGAACCTGTTAAGACCGAAAACCCGGCGACAGCAGTCCCGACGAAGGAGCCTGCTAAGACAGAGGCACCGACCCGGCAGCCGGTCACAACAGAGCCCGCACCGGCTCCGGTAACCCCGGAGCTTCCGACGCCGGGTCAGAGCATGGCACCGGAACCGAGCCAGACCCCGGCAGCCGCTGCACCGGCACCGACGCAGACGCCACAGTGGACTCCGATGGCAACATCCAAATTAAGCCAAAAGAAACCGGCAAGGAAAGGCAAGCTGATCACGGATTCCAAGGGAAACCGTTATAAAGTAACCAGTTCCAATGTAAAGAATCCGACAGTGACATTTTATTCTGCGAAAATGACTGCCAAAAAGGTCACGATGTCCCGATCTGTCCGGATTGACGGCGTCCGCTATTGTATCACGGCGGTTCGGAGCAGAGCTTTTGAGGGCCATAAGAAGGTGACATGTATCCGGCTTGGAAGCAAGGTCAATAACATTGGGGACAGAGCATTTCGAAATTGTAAAAAGCTGGAGAAGCTTTATATCCAATCCTCCAAATTGAAACCGGAGGACATTGGCGAGCGCGTGTTTGAGAATGTTCCGAAGGACTTGAAGATTTATGTTCCAGAGAAAAAGAAGGACGAATATCGGAAGATGTTCCGGGAGAAGGGATTGGGAAAATTAATTTCGGTTAACTCCATTTAACTCCTAGCATTAGATGGTTTACATCTATAAATGAAAAGAAGCCGTATATCGAGATTTTTCTTGATATACGGTTTCTTTTTGGTATAACAGCTTTCGGAAGGCGGAATGCCGGCTTTGGTTCTGATTGTATCAAAAAGGATCGCAAAGCCTTAATCCATATATTCGAAGAATGGCAGGATGTTGGTAATATACCGGTTCATGATATCGGAAAATTCCCTAAGCTGTGCCTCTGTCTGACACTCGCCGTAATCAATGGTATAGGTATATCCGTTGTGGAAATCGATATAGGTCATCATCGGGTTTAAATCTTCCATTTCGGAACGGCTGAAGCTGCCTTTCAGACGATGAATGGTAAAGAGTGGCATCCTGGCACCGCCGCGTCTGCCGACAAAGGTTACTGTGGATTCGCTGCATCCGAAATCTATATTTTTGGCATCCTTCTGTTCCTTCATGGTGACAATGGAAGCAACGCTTTCCGGCAGTTCCACATAGCATTTGGCTGCGTTGCTGCTGAGGCGGATCCGTTTGTCGTTTGCTTCGCTCTCGTGCAGTGTGATGGTGCGACCGCCAAAGGTAACACTGGCAATGGCTTTGGTATCGACGATCTGATGGAAACCGATGCGTTTGTAGCCTTCTTTTTTTTCGCTGCCCCAGCTTTCGGTCACAATGTCCTCATAGCGGCTGTCAATACGGCTGCCGTCAGTAAACTGGACGACCAGCCGGTCAGACTTCTCATATTTGTTCCATTCCTTTTCAGTGAAATAGGTCTTTCCCTGTTTCGTGATCTTAAAATGTGCTGTCAGGGAAAGAGGAGAAATCGTGAGATCAGTCCAAAGTCCCTGGGAATCCATAAGGGATATTTTTTTGTCTACGGTGATCCGTTCCGGCTCGGCATTGGTCTGATAATCCCATGAGAGCTTCCAGTCTCCTTCCTGAAGCGTAACAAATTTATTGTGTTCATTGCGATATCCAATGTTTTGCAGGGACAATACAATGTGGCTTCCGTTGATATTGACGTCTTCTCCTTCCCGGTTCACACCGCTCACCAGCAGTGGAAATTTGGTGATGCCGTTGTCCACGGCACTGCTGGTGATGTCATCGACTGTATAATCATAGTTTGCTCCATCCTTGCCTGTAATGGAAAGGTCTGTATTCTGAAATGTTAACGTGTAAGGCACATCCTTTACACCGGAGGCGTTGATCACGGCATAAAATCCGGACTGATCTCCGATGGTCTGTGTCAGATCCAGCTTAATGCCGTTGGCTTCCGTTGATGATTCGACGTTTGTAGTAAGCTTTTCGGCAGTCTGCTGTGATTTATTGTCGTTAATCTGAAAAAAGTTTTTGATACTGTCATCCAGGCCAAAGGCTGCAAATGCAGTAGCACCGGCCATACAGACAATGCATGCGGCTGCGGCGGCAGCTAACGGCTTGTAATATTTTCTCCAAAAAGACGGATGTTTTACTACCTTAGACTCTGCTTTTGTTTCCCCCTGGATTTTCTGCATCGTCTTCTGGTGGATCCGCTGAATTTCTTCTTCTGTCAATGAAATTTCTTCCCCTTCCCTATCCGCATGATACTGTGGCATTTTCTGTAATAAATCTTCTATATTTTTCATAAGGCACTCCTTTCTGGCTGCATTGAAATCCCCGGTTTCTGCAGTCTCACAAATGGCAGTTTCAGGCGACATCCACGCCGCACCGGATCAACTGCTGTTTTAAACGGTTTCTCCCCCGTGTTAATTTGTTTTCTACCGTTTTTGCCTTTAGTGTCAGTTTATCAGCGATCTCCTTAATGGAATGCTGATAGAAATACCGGTAAATAAAGATTTCCCGGTCCGGACTTTTCATGGAATCGATCAACTGATATAAAACAGCATATTCCGACCGGCAGATGATCTGTTCCTCCACATTTTCCCCCGATACCAGCTCACCGGCGGTATCAATATCCTGTGCAGGCTGTTTCTTTGCCAGGCTGCGCCGGCGGTTGAGTGCCGTGCGTCTTGCGATTCCATATAAATATTCTTTCAGTCCGTGACCTTCGATCAATTGGATCTTATCCTTGGACTGCCACAGTCCCACAAAGGTGTCGGATACGGTTTCTTCGATATCCTCTTTGCTGTATCCGGACAATATGGAGCGGCAGATCGTTTTCACTGCGGATCCGTATTGTCTGATGACCAGCTCCATGCCCAGTGAAACGTCTTCCGTCAGGCAATTTAACAGCTCCCGTTCTTCCATTTGTTTTCCCCCTTTATCCTGCTCTTGAAAGATCTTTCACTTATCTATTGGTCAGGAAGCGCTCAAATCACTCATATTATTTTAAAAAATATCACGCATAATGATACTCCTGTCGTTTCCGGATGAGGAAGGTTATAGTGACAAACAGAGTCAGCAGCTCTGCAGTGGCAACGGACAGCCAGATTCCGTTGATGCCGAAAAAGACAGGAAGTATAAATACAACTCCAAGCTGGAATACCAGTGTCCGCAGGAAGGAGATAACTGCGGAGATCAGTCCGTTGTTCAGTGCCGTAAAGAAGGACGAACCGAAAATATTGAAGCCGTTGATCAGGAAGGTAACGCAGAACAGGCGGAAGCCGGTATAGGTCATTTGGAATAACTCTTTATCATAGCCAACGAAAATACGGGCGATCGGGGAGGCGATGATCTGCGCAGTAATAGTCAGAAGAATGCCGCAGATGCTCACCAGAGTGAGACTTTTGCGGAACAGATTTTTTAACTCATCATGGTTTCCGGCTCCGTAGTGATAGCTGACGATCGGGGCACTTCCAATCGCATAACCAAAGAAGATCGAAACAAAGATAAAATTGACATACATGATCGTTCCGTAAGCTGCAACGCCGTCTTCACCGGCAAATTTCATGAGCTGCATATTATAAAGAGCATTTACAACAGAGCTGGAAAGATTGGTCATAAGCTCGGACGAGCCATTGGTACAGGTCTTTAATAAGATTCTGCCATGAAAATGTGTTTTTCCAAGCTTTAATAAGCTGGAATTTTTCCGTCCAAAGTAGAATAACGGGAAAAGCCCTCCGATAAACTCTCCACATACAGTCGCAAACCCGGCACCGGGAAGTCCGAGGTGGAGTACAGCTACAAATAAAAAGTCGAGAACCATATTGGTCACACCGGCGATCACGATCACGCGAAGTCCCAGATGTGGCTTTTCGGCAGTTACAAAAAAGCTCTGAAATACATTCTGCAGCATAAAAGCAGGCAGCGAAATGCAAAGAA
>ERZ780208.98-NODE-98-length-97410-cov-5.468810_pt1 | contig 97410 bp, 79 predicted proteins | sample MGYA00511167_ERZ780208 | MGnify/ENA primary metagenome ERZ780208 (study PRJEB29588, sample SAMEA2159202) | human gut metagenome | biome: human gut; feature: human-associated habitat; material: faeces | place: Denmark | collected 2008/2010 ...
ACCGTTCGGGATTTCTTTCATGTATTCGGTATTGACTTTGTGGCGCTGCAGTTTGCGCACAACATCCTCGCCGAGTGCGGTATTATCCGCGATTCCAAGGAAGGTCGGGCGCAGTTCCAGGTTTGCGATATCCTCCACCACGTTTCGGCTCACACCGCCGTGGATGTATTCGACATGGCCGGCGTTTCTGCCGTCCGGGACGTAGATGTCCTCTGGAAAACCTTTGATATCCACAAAAACTGCTCCTAATACTACGATTCCATTTTTATTTACTGCCATGTTTCTTTTTTCCTCTCCTGTTTTTTCATTCCTTCTTTTTTCAGACAAGCCTCTTCGTCTGTTTCACGAAATTGTTTTCTTCTGTTGTATTAAGCCTTCTTTTGCGTTAGTAAACAGACTGTCTACACATGGTACGATACCTTCTGATTGATGTCAGGTATTGTGCCCGTTCGCGGAAACATATCCTGTCAAAACGGAAACATGTCCACACCTTCTGAAACCGCGCATTCATGACTTCAAACCGATGCAATCTGTGGCAAATTTGACATTCATATCACGGTCTTAACCATTGAAGTCTATGGGAACAAGTCAGCATAAGGTCCTTCCTACCTATATAATGCAAGGCAAGTCTACACTGCTGCTCCCTGCCACTGTCTCGACAGTTGAGACAGTGAAGGTCGACTTATATCCTCATAACATGCCGGTGATTATCTCAGATGAGCCCATACACTCGACAAGGTTGAGTTGCCGGATTTCACCGTCTCGACCTGAAATATTGTCCCTATTTCTTTGCGCTTTCTTCCAACTCCAGCATGTACCTATCAAAGTCGGACATGAATAATCTGTCCTGTATCACGCGATATTTTTCAAATTCTGTCTCCGCATGAAGCTTTGCAATGTCAGCTGTCACCTTACCTGCATCCTGCAAAATACCGTAATCAAACATTTCAATGAAGCTATTGAGCCTTTTTTCCCAGTCCTGCATTGTAAGTGGGATATGCCGTAATGTCATGCTTTCAGCAAAATCCAAGTATGCCGTAACCATACGGTTTAGCTGCTTCATTTCATCCTGACTCAAATAATTCTTAGCAACCATAACACCGCTGTTCTTAATCTTTCCTTCCGGAGCATCTGCCCTGGTTGTTAGTCCCATAATAACCAGCAATTTTTCTACAGACTAAATATACAAGTAATAATACAAAAAAGCATATCACATAAAGATATTGATAATCAAATATCCAGAAATCGACTTTGAGCAGATACAATAATACCGAAATGCTTTCTTTACTGTCATATAAATCTTTTCCAAAATAAGTAAAATCCACTCTGTACGACTGAATAATTACTCCACTCAACTCCAATAAAGCAAACCATACATTTATGTAATGTTGTTTATCTAATGGAATTTCATATACTGTTTTAGCAATACAAAATAGTATCAAAGATACCAACAGACTAAGCCAAAAAAATTTTAATTTATTTATTGAATACCACTCATCAAATAATGTTATTCCAATTATTAGTAACGTTTTAAACATAACAATCTCTAATGGTATATATAATTTCTGTTTAGCCTTTTTTTGCAAAACACAAAGCATTAACGAAAGAAAAATGCAACCTGTCAATGCAATTGGGATATTCTCTATAATCACATAAAATGGAATAATACCAAAAAGAAATCCACCATAAAAACAAATAATATATTCATTCCATTCTTTCTTCTTAGAAGTAAGTAAAAATAAACTTATTATCAGCTCTAATACATTTACGCACTCATTAAATATATTATAACTCTCCGTTATTTTCATTATTCTTTCCTCCATTTAATGATAAAACAGGAATTAATATCTTACCGTAAATATCTCATTTTTCTTTCGGCTTGTACAATTCGGCTCTCTTGGCGATATTACCAGGCAGCACTTTACCTTCTTCCTCGCCAAACTCGACTTTTACATTGATTCCGCTGTCAGTTTTTGTGGGAAAGCAATACCACCGTCTCCACATGTGGACACACTATTAGTATAAATAGGAAATTTTAGTTTTGCTAGACTATATGTTTCGTAGTATATTAGTGCGATTTATCGCATCAAAAAAGTGCCACAACTGAGGTGACTCCTTAATGACTGTACGGTTGTATCCAACTTATTTATTCTTTTCCTGCAGTTTCAGCAGATATTCCTCTTCTGCCTGTTCCAAGCGTTTCTGAATTGCTTCCTCCGATGGCAACTGAGACTTAATCTCATTCATCCGAATGTTATCATAGGTTGCAACTCCCATAGGTGTTTCAATTCCCTGAAATGCCCACTGTACCTCCGTCTGGTCCTTATCCTTACATATAAGCAATCCTATTGTCGGATTGTCATCATCCGTTTTCATAAGCTGATCTACTGCATTCACATAAAAATTCAGTTTTCCGGCAAATTCCGGTTCAAAGGATACCGCTTTCAACTCAACGACAACATAGCATCGAAGTTTTATATGATAAAAAAGCATATCAATCTTTCTGGTTTTCCCGGCTACAATAATCTCTTTCTGACGTCCTATAAAAGCAAAACCTGATCCAAGTTCCAGCAAAAATCTTGTTATGTTCTGTTCCAACGCATCTTCTAATTCTTTTTCATCATAGCCTGCCGGTAATGAAACAAACCCAAAATCATAAGTATCCTTAACAATTTCCTGTGCCAATTTCCCCTGTATGGTCGGAAGTTTTTCAGCAAAATTAGTCAGGGCATTACCCGATGATTGATATAAATGAGCCTTTATATTATCAATCAGGACACTTCTGCTCCAGCTCTCCTCTATCGTTTTTCTGACATAGAACAAAGCCTCTTCTACCGTTTTGCACTTTGTAACTATTTCTATATGATGTCCCCATGGAACGAAACCGAAAAATTTAGGAAAGTTAATTTCTGCAACAAGCTGTTGCAGTTTTTCATTTTGATCTAATTCCACACCGACCTGCTGCAGTTTTAGGCTTTTCATATCAAGACTTTCCTCCATATGATGTGCCAGTTCTGAAAAGCTTTCATTTCCAGAATAGAATAGATACCATTTTTTCATATTCCAAAGATTTCTTGCTGAAAATCCTTTCGCTTTGGGGAATTCATTCTGCAGATCAAGACTAAGCTGCTCCACAATTCCTTTTCCCCATTTCTCCTCTGCTTTTCTCTCAACCAGATCCCGTCCCAACTGCCAGTTAAAGAAAAGCTGCTCTGTATTTACTTTGACCGCTGATTTTATCTGTGCTGACACATAACGCTGCTTCACATCGTGAACCCAGCTCACATAATCAGAATCCAATCTGATGTCATGTGACTTCACAACATGCGGTTTTAATTCTTCTGACATATTGTTCCTCATTTCTTCAAAATATTTTCATATTTTAATTGTTTTTGATACATTTATACTTTAGTATATCATAAACGGCACGATCCTACTACAAAAATAAAAATGTTACTGGATCATCACTCTATTTTTTTCTTCGTCTCTTTCCGGTCAATCAATGCGTCCACATAACCCTGCACACGGCATTGATCAAATTTATCCAGTTTACGATACTTAACCACTACCGGTACCTCACTTTGTCTGAGATTTAACTTTTGTGCATTCTCCAATTCCATAACCTCGCTCACGGGAATCCCCATGCCTTCACATATTTTTCGGATATTATCCTCCCGCACTTCGTAGTCTTCTTTTTTGATAATGCTCCATATCGTACTTTGTGGAATCCCACTATCTTTTGCAAAACGATATACGGATATTCCATTTTCTTCTAAGTAATCCATCAATTTTTTTCTAACTGTGCCCGTAATATGTCCTTCCCCCTTGCCTACTATTGTTCTGTAGCTACAAAAAGTATACTTTTTTCAAGATTGTTCTTTCAACATATATGTTTCGTATTAAATAGTGTGATTTATCGTACTAAGCCGACAAATTTGCCGCTATACATCATTCATTCAAAAATCTGTTTTCGTATCTTATCGAAGTCAAAGGGATTATACTCCATAAAATTTCGACTTTTTTGGAAATTTCAGCCTGAAATTATTTTTTTTGCTTTTTTTGATACAATTCAATAATACACTTTGCTCTGTAACACAGTAAGTATCAACAATGGAATCATTTTCTTTTTAGTAGTTTTTCTCATCTGTGTTCTTCTCCCTTCTTTCATTCACCCAGAACACAGCATCCTCATTTTTTCAAAAGAAAAGAGAAATCCTGTTCCTGACATCCCTCTCTCTTATTTTAATCTAATTATTATGTCTAATTTGTCACTATATTTATTTAGCAAAATATTCTGCTTCTGTACGCTTTACCCAAAATCATCCAAGTCTGAAAATTATCAAAAACGGATCTTCGAATATTTCTTTCAAAGATCCGTTTTGTTTTCACACAATAATTTTATTGATTTTTTATTTCAAACATCATAATAGTTACAACCAATTCCATACACTCGAATGTAATATGCATCCTTTAAATCTCTGCATTTTCACTGACAGAAGTCATATTCAGCATTTTACTCTTCCATACTATTAATTCATGCCTTACTTATAAAAAACTCATTACGATTCCTCCAAATATTTTTATATTCTTTTATAATCCAAGACTGTCTATCCATGAACTGATATCTGATTCAGACGCTCCACCATGGAATCGTTCCCCTTCTTTCCAGTCACCTGTTCCTGTCATCTCTTCCAGAAGATTACCGCTGTCACCGATTCCCGAGGTCGCTGCTGTACAGAATGGGATGACTGTTTTTCCTGTAAAGTCATTCTCTTTTACAAAGTTATCTACTGGCCATGCTGCAATTCCCCACCAGATAGGATAGCCAATGTATACCGTATCATATGATTCCCAGTTATCAACTGTTGTAGACACCAGTTCCACATCTCTTAAGCTCTCATCATCATGTTCTCTTGACACCCGGCTGTCATCATCTGTCCAGTCAAGGTCATCATCTGTATATGGCTCCACAGGCTCTATTTCAAACAGATCTGCCTCTGTAATTTTTGCTATCTTTTCAGCAACATCTTTTGTATTTCCTGAAGCTGAATAATATACAACCAATGTTTTTCCATTTCCTGTTGATGTATTTTCTGTTGTATCTGTAGTGTTTTCGGAATTTGTATCCGCTTCTTCATTTCCAGACTGGTTTGTACTTATAGACTGGCTGTCATTATTAGAAGCAGACTGGTTTGTATTGCTTGCTCCACATCCTGCCATCAAACCGATTGCCATGATGCATGTTAAGAGTACTGCTGCTATTTTCTTTGTTTTCATTCTAAGGTTACCTCCTGTCGTATAAAATGTTTGTCACGCTAATTTCTATCGGATGAAATTGGTAAATACAAAATCCGGTTCCTTTGGCATTTCAATTCCCATTTTTGTTGCAACATTTTTACAGTTAATGAAATATGCCATATTGTTTCCAAGGATCTGCATAACCTGCATTCCTTCGAGATCCTGTTTAACTTCATCCGGATTCGTCCCATGTACCATATTCCAATATCTCGATGTAATGATCGGCATCTGCATCAGACCAAAATATTTATTTACCTGGTCCCATGTGGCCGTTGTTCCGGCCCTTCTTGCTGAAATTACCACAGCGGCAGGTTTCAGGCGGAATCTGTCGCCGCCACCGTTTAAATCGACATAAAAAACTCTGTCCATAAAGGATGTGATTGCACCGCCTGCACCACCCCAGTGTACCGGAGTTCCAAATACGAATCCGTCATAATCCCCTGCTATTTCCAGAAATTCATTCACGATATCATCCAGGATGCATTTATTTTTTTCCTGACATTTTCTGCAGGCAATACATCCTGAAATCGGCTTATTTCCAATCCAGAAAATATCTGTACTTATACCATTTTCATTTAATGCACTGGATACTTCACAAAGAGCTGTATAAGTACAGCCATTTTTGTGTGGACTGCCATTGACAAGTAATACTTTCATTGATTTTTCCTCTTATGCTTACCAGTTCTTTTTTTCTTTTGAACTGTCATTATTCTTTTTTCTTTCCTCAACCATCTTCACGAACCATTCCACCATATTCGGATCCTGATGCGAGAAGAAGGAGCTTGTCTTCTTGTCCAGTTCTGCAATAGTCTTCATATCTTCATCAGAAAGTGTGAAATCAAAAACATTAAAGTTTTCTTCCATTCTCTCAATGTGTGTTGATTTCGGAATAACCACTACGCCTCTCTGAATATGCCAGCGAAGCATAACCTGTGCCGGAGTCTTCTGATATTTTTCTGCAATCTCTGCGATGACAGGATTCTCAAAGGTGCCTCCTCTGCCCTCACCGAATGGTGCCCATGCTTCTAACCGGATATCATATTTGTCTGCCCATTCCTTCATCTCTTTCTGCTGATTGAAGATGTGGGTTTCCACCTGATTTACCATAGGTTTAATGCGGTTGAAGGATGCAAAATCAACCATTCTGTCTACATAAAAGTTGGAAATTCCGATTGCTCTGATTTTTCCCTCATCGTACAGATCTTCCAATGCATGGTAAGCACCGTAAGCATCTGAAAATGGCTGGTGAAGCAATACCAGATCCAGATAATCTGTCTTTAACTTTTTCATGGATTCAAGAACTGATTTCTTTGCTTCTTCATATCCATAATGTTCAACCCACACCTTTGTTGTAAGGAAGATTTCTTCTCTTGGAATGCCTGACTTTTGGATTGCATTCCCAACCTCTTCCTCATTAAAATAACTCTGTGCTGTATCAATCGCCCGGTATCCAACTTTTAAAGCATCAAGCACACATCTTTCACATTCCTCTTTTGTTACCTGATATACGCCATATCCCAGTATTGGCATTTTTACACCATTATTTAATAAAATATATTCCATTGTCGTATCCTCCTTGTTTTCTTTCATTCATCTTATATTCATACTATAATACTGATAGATTCCTTTGAGAAGTTTCGATAAGTTTTTCAGTCTTAACCTTTCGGTTTATTCTGGTTCTTACTGATTGAACAGCCATCCCATAATTTCTTTGTCACGACAAAACAGATAGCCACCGCCATGCTGATAAGTGACCGGTGTTCCTTCAAAGTAATCTTTATCTTTTACATCCAGTACCACCAGTTTATCAATCTTTGATTCCGATAATCCCTGTTCTTTGTAAAGCTCATGTATCTGCTGGTATGCCTCTTTAAAAGGTTCTGATCCATAGTATTCGTCGCTTTCGCCAATCACAAAATATACCGGCGTTTTCATCTCCACAACCGGCTCATATGCACCATCCCACTGAGAGCTGCACATAAGTGCCGCTGTATATAATTCCGGCTGCTTCGCCAATACCAGTGACAGGGTTTCTCCTCCTCCGGAATAACCATTAATATATACTTTCGATGGATTAATAATATAATGTGTCAGAAAATACTGTGTCAGTTCAATTGTCTGATCTGCTGATGTCTGTCCCCAGTCATTTAACTGTGGAGCTACAATAATCATATCGGTAATATACTTCTGTGCTTCAAATCCAAAATCTTCTGTCCGGATATTTTCTCCCACGCCCTGAAAATATAATCCCTGATATCCGGGTAATGTTACATATAGTGCATATTCCTTTGTCCCGTCATATGCATCCGGAATATATACATTGTAATGAATGTCCCCTTCATTTGGAGAATGAAGAACATTATCCAGGAGGAAGCCCCGGTATTCTTCGCTTCCCGGCGTAACATTTTCCAATTCATCTCCGGATGTATTTTTTTCTGTATTTTCTTTTTTCTCATCTGTCTTCTGCTGTACGGTCTGTACCTGGTTTATTGTTTGTTGATTCTTCTTTTCATCCCTGCCAGGTTTTGAAAAGTAGATATATACCATGATTACCATTGCTAAAATAACAACTCCAATAATTGTAAGTACTAATTTCCGCTTTTCCATAAATACACCACCTTCTTTCAGTATGAACCTTTTCGTTTTCTCTTACCTGTTTTCTTTAGAAACACTCCACTATAATATCCAATAAATGCTATCAATATCATTACTGCCAGATAATCCAGCAGAAAAGGAAAGATCCCCTTTTCATAATCATAAAATACAAAATGCATCCTCATAATCAGATAATCTCCTATCTGTCTCCTGTAAAATGCATATAAACCATAACCTGCAATTGTGGTTGCGACAGATCTTGCTGCCCATGTTCTGATGACGGATGGATGTTCCCATAATCGTCCTGCCATTGCTACCGCTATATTCCAATGAAATCCGAGATGTAATGACATCACCACCAGTCCCCAGTATGCGCAAAACATATGTATCTGTCTGGCTGTCATATATGTTCCGGAAATCTTTATCCATTTAAATATGTGATTTGACAATAATATTCCACTTATCATGGAACCCATTATAAGAATAAGCATGATGATAACCAGTACTGTCTGTATCACTCTGAACACATTATATTTTCCTTTCCTTACAGAGGTCACCCATTTATGATTCAGTATGTGATGTGAAATAAAAAGCACAAGCATCGCTATACCAATCCACTCATGTGCAGTCTCGCTGAGCAGACTATATGGCATAAGAAGAAGCAAACATATCGTCATTCCTATATCTATCAATATTTTTGCTGTAAATCGTTTATTTTTCATATCCTACCTCTTATCTAAAGCATTCATATTGTCTTCCCAGAAAGATATTGCACGATCAATCCATCCTTCTGCTACAGTCCCCTCTCCCAATCCAAATCCATGAGAAAGGCCTTTAAATACTTCTATTTTTGTATTTGGGCCATTTTGTTGTATCTGGGAAATATAATTTTCCATACTTCTGTATGATGCAATTCCGTCATTTGTTCCGACACAGGCATAGGTTGGCGGCTCCATTCCTGTCACCTGTGAAAGTCCTGTATACTGCATAATCACCGCAGCCGGTGCAGGATATTCTTTTTCTCCAAAGTAAGCCGTTCCATAAGAACCAAGCCAGACCGCCATCCTTGCTCCTGCTGAGCCACCCCAGAGAGAATAATCCGTCATATCAATCTGTAGTTTCTCTGCATTTTCATGTAAAAACGCAATTGCTCTGGCAAGATCCTCACAGGCAGTCTGTGCTCCCGGACGATAAATAAGAGCAAATGCATTATAGCCTTTATTAGACAATTCTAAGGCATGAGGAAAGCTATCATGTATTCCGGCTACATATACAAAGCCTCCTCCTGCATTGATAATCGTTGTTTTTGCTCCTGCATTTCCCCGAAAGAAAAATAAACCTGTATCCTTTTTATCCGCATCTGCCTGCATTTCTTCTTCACTGTATATTGGATAAAAAATCTGCTCACCATTCATTGCCTGATTTTTCATATAATTTACGATTTCTACTGTTTTATCGGTGTTGACTTCGCTGTACCACGGCAAAATAGAGCTGACGTCTTTTAATTTCAGATTGTCCTCTATTTCCATATCTACCGGAAATATGAGTCTGCCATAATCATCGAAAGCTGAATCATGGATAACATCATTTATATTACTCTCTGCATTAAAACTTTCTTTTTCATTCATATTGATATCCTTCTCTGTCACGCTCTCTTGCTCTGTTTTTCCTGTTTCCAGCGTTTTTTCTTCCCCGATTACCAGGTTCTGGACTGTTGTGCTACACCCACTGAACATGATAACAGTCATGATGATTCCTCCAAGACCTATCCTCTTTATCTGCATATAGTATCCTCCATTTTCACTTCAGCTAAAGTATAACAAAACGAGACTCCATTAGAAGTCTCGTTTTGTTATTCAGTATTAACCTTTAAGTTTCTACTTGCATGTATTCAATTTTTATTTTACCTTGTTAATAGCATTTATCAGCCGCTTAACCTTAATGGACGGTTTTTTCGAATGAAGAATTCCAAACGGCATAGTATAATCCCACTCTACTGGAATGATTCTGATCAGTGGATGAACACTTTCCCAGCTCTTGAATGCCAGTAATACCTCATTATTGTTTTCGCATCGGTTAAATGCTTCTACATTGTACAGATTAAAGTCTACAATATTGATTTCAGGATGATTTTTCATCATATCATCCCTTAGCATATCGCCATAATAACTCCATCCTCTTTGCATGATCATAAGATTTTCTCCAGCCAGATCATCAAGTGTAATTTTTTCTTTTTTTGCCAGCCTGTGATGAATTGATACCGCCACACAAAATGGTTCTCTTGAAATCTCAGTGCCATCACAGCCTCTGAGTTCAAGCATTGTTTCATCAAAGATTCCAGCTATCACATCAATATTCTTTCCCATATTAGCCAGTATCTCTCTTGCATTCTCTGGTGTATTTTCAAATGTAATCAATTTAAACTTCATCTCCGGATATATTTTCTGTATCTTAGGCCAAAGTTCCACAAAAACTTCCGGTGGCGTCATCGGAGATATTCCAACACGAATGATTTCTTCATTATGATTCATTGCTTCCTGCGCCCGTATCAACGATTCTTTTGAATATTGAATCAGATATTTTGCATCCTGATAGAGCGATTTACCAGCTTCCGTAATAATAAGACCTCTGTGTGTTCTTTCAAATAATTGCAAATTTAAGCTGTTTTCCAAAGAATTTATCTGTTTAATAACCGCAGGTGCACTTATATATAATTCTTCTGCCGCTTTACTAAAACTTCCAGCTTCTACAACGCAGATAAATGTATCAAGTTGTGGATTATACATCATGTAATTCACTCCTCTTTGTGATTTTAAATCATCTGAAATGCTTTCAGTGCCCCAATAATTGCCTCTTCTTTCTCCTTCGGACATTGTGGTTGCTTTGCTCCCTCTGACCTAGGAATATTAAAATTCTCCACTAATTCAATTCCACACTTTCTCTTCACCTGTGCAATATACAGATTAGATACCTTCTATCCCATCATTATGCTCTGACACATACTTCTTTATCTCCTCATAAGTAGCCTTGCTCTCAGCCGCCGTTAAATCCATCTCGTCCATGTCAAGTCTCACATTCACATGATGCTTCGCTTCGTGGAGTTTGGACAATAAACATACCGTCTCAACATGGCTGCTATGTCCAAACATATCGCACGCTCTGACACGCTTTAATTCATACCCTTCCCCACACAAATATTTCAAATCCCTCGCCAGCGTCGCCGGATCACAGCTCACATACACGATCCGTTTCGGCTCCATCCGGACAACTGTACGAAGCAGCTTCTCATCACATCCCTTCCGGGGCGGATCCAGTGTAACCACATCCGCCCTGAGAGAGCCTCCGCTCTGCTCATACTGTTCCGGCACCACATCTTCTGCAGCTCCCACGAAAAACTCTGTGTTGGTAAATCCGTTACGGTCTGCATTTTCTCTGGCATCCTCAATCGCCTGTGGTACGATTTCCACTCCGCAGACCTTTGCTGCCTTTTGAGCCAGAAACAGGGAAATCGTACCAATGCCGCAATAGAGATCCCAGACAACTTCATTTCCCTTAAGATCTGCATATTCCAAAGCAGTTCCGTAGAGCTTCTGTGTCTGCTCCGGATTCACCTGATAAAAGGAAAGCGGAGAGATCCGATAGGTGATATCTCCTATTCTGTCCTCAATATAGGTCTGTCCGTATATTGGGACAACCTTTTCTCCAAGAATACGGTTCGTTTTATCTTTATTGATATTGAGGCAGATGCTTTTTATTTTATATGTCGTTTCCTCATCAGTTGCTTTTTTCAGCATCTCTACCAGCTTGTCCTGATGTGGCAGCTTATTTCCGTTGATGATCAGACATACCATAACTTCACCGGTATATTTTCCCACTCTAGTGAGAATATGACGGACCAGCCCGGTATGCTTCTTTTCTTCATAAGCCGGGATATCATACTGCTTCATAAATGCAAGGATTGTCTCCAGGATCATATGATTACAAGGATGCTGAATGGCGCAGTCTGTATTTGGAATGATCGAGTGGGTTCTCCCCGCATAAAATCCGGCTACAGGATTTCCCTCTTTGTCATATCCCACAGGATATTGTGCCTTGTTGCGATAATGATATGGCTCGTCCATTCCCATGATCGGCTCCATGGGGATCTCCTCAAAGCCGCCAATTCTCTGGAGACAGTCACGAACCTTCTTTTCCTTCCATGCAAGCTGCTTTTCATAGCTGCAATGCTGAATCTGGCAGCCACCGCACTGACGGGCACAGTCACACGCCGGCTCAACACGCCATGGTGAAGGTTTCATCACCTCCAGCAGACGTCCATAGCCAAATTTCTTTTTCGCCTTGATCACTTTTACACGGACAATATCTCCTACAAGAGCATCTTTAACAAAGAGGGTATAACCCTCCTTATGGCCTATACCCTCTCCGTCCGTTCCCATATCATCTATTTCCAGAGAAAACTCCTGTCCCTTTGTAATCTCCATCTCAGACTCCTTTATCCATTTTCTTTTTCTGCACATACCCGGAACTCTGGCGCACATTGGAATCTACATAACGACTAAATCCAAGCCACTCTGTAGTCGGCTCTGCCTTATCATAGATTTCCGTGATGGTCTCCAGCTTGGCATCCGTATTGTCCGCAAAACTCAAAGCGATTGCCTCTGCCAGTGCCGGTTTTTTGGGAGATCCAAACTCCAGCTCTCCGTGATGAGACAAAATACAGTGGCGCAGTTCAGAAGCCAGAACCGTTGGAAACCCCGGGACCTCCTGAATCTTCTGTCCAATCTTCTCTGCCCCCATAAAGATGTGTCCCAAAAGCTGTCCATCGTCCGTATAATCGTTGGTTGGAAAGCTTGATATCTCATATACCTTTGCAAAATCATGGAAAATAGCTGCTGTCAGCAAAAGATCACGATCCAGTACCGGATAATTTGCCGCCATAAAGTCACACAATCTGGTGACTGCCAGTGTGTGCTGCAACAGACCTCCGACAAATCCATGATGCACTGACTTAGCTGCCGAATGTACTTTAAACTCCTTGATAAATGCAGCATCCTTTAGAAATGTATTCTCCGTGAGCTGCTTTAAATGCGGCTCCTTGATCGTTGCAATCATTTCACAAAGCTCACGGTACATCTTCTCAATATCATATTTTGAAGAAGGTATGTACTCTGCCGGATCATATTCTCCCTCCTCTGCCTTACGCAGACGGCGGATATTGACCTGACGTGCCCCCTGAAAGGAGGTCACCATACCATCTGTCATTACAAAATCCATGGCATCGAAATCAGCAATGCCGTTATTAAGCTCCCAGATCTTTGCATCGATCACACCTGTCTTATCCTGCAGGAGCAGAGAATAATAGGTTTTCCCTGCCTTTGTCTTTAAGATCTGCTTGCTCTTGCACAGATAAATACCTGTAAATTTGTCTCCTTCTTTATATTCATTAATGTAATACATGTGTCTATAATCCCTTTCTGTCTCAATTCACAACTGCCCTGTCTCAGCAATACATAATTGCAATAGATTATTGCAATGCGTAATTGATTTAAGTGTATCACAATCATTCTTCACTCACAAGAGTACAGCGAAAAAAAACACAAATTCACAAAATGCTCTGATAACATTTATTCAGCTTCATCAAAGCTTTTTTTTCAATGCGGGATACATAAGATCTGGAAATGCCGTATAGCCGTGCCACTTCCTTCTGTGTTCTCTCCCCCTGACCATCCAGTCCATAACGCAGAGTCAAAATCTCCTTTTCCCGTTCCGTCAGGACCTCATTCATAAAACCCTTCAGCTTTTGCAGATACTGTTCCCTTGTGATCCGCTCTGAAATATCCTCATCTTCATATTCAATAATATCGATCAGACTGATCTCATTGCCCTCTTTGTCCGAACCAATGGAATCATACAGGTAAACATCTCTGGCTGTTTTTTTCCGGGCACGGAAATTCATCAGGAGTTCATTTTCAATACACCTGCTGGCATAACTTGCAAGCCGGATCTTTTTGGATTCATCAAAGGAATCCACGGCCTTGATCAGACCAATCGTACCGATTGAGATCAGATCCTCCATATCTTTATCCAGAGCAGCATATTTTTTGGCAATATACGCCACCAGACGCAGATTCCTTTCAATCAGGGCATTCCTCGCTTCCTTATCTCCTGCCCGGCATCTTCGCAAATACTCTTTTTCCTCTTTGGCGCTGGGAGGCTGTGGAAAAGACTGCATAATGACATACCTCTTTCACGCTTTCCCTTTATCCTATGCGCGAGGGAAGATGTCTGTGCTTTTCCTACCGGATCAAAACTTTTTCCTTCAAAGACAGCCTCAATAATAGTCCTTGGGATAAAGTCTTTTATTCATCCGTTCCCAGAACTTCCGTTTTTTCTCAGGCTCCGGTACTTCTACAATATATCTCTCGTATGCATTGATAATCGTCGTATCAAGATACTTGCTTATCCTCGGCTGATTCCGGTTATAATTCATATGTACATGACCATGGAAAAAATACTCCGGCTTATAATGCTTCATGATCCACCGGAAACAACGAAAACCATGATGGGGCAGATCCTCCCCATCCCCAAGATCCTTCGCCGGGGCATGAGCCACCAGAATATCAAGACCGCCACGGATGCGGACCTTCCATTTTAACCGTGACCACCGCTGATACATCTGATGCTCTGTGTATTGATACTTCCGCATGGAATAACACATAGATCCTCCCAGTCCGGCGATCCGGAGCCCCTTATAAACAAACACCTCATCGTCAATACATACACAGCCATCCGGTGCTTTCCGGTCATAATGCACATCATGGTTTCCATGAACATAAAGAACCGGAACCGTAGTAAACGTCGCCAAAAACGACAGATACTCCGCCTTCAGATCTCCACAGGATATGATCAGATCAATGCCATCCAGCTTTTCTTTTTCAAAAAAATCCCATAAATATTTTGACTCTTCATCAGCCAATAATAATATCTTCATGATTCTCTCCCCGTCCCGCTATACCAGCGATCTCTCCTGATCACTCAGCGTCTGCTTCAGGCCCCTGAGACGCACCAGATCCTTTGCATGGTCGCTGAGCTGGTCGATGGTAGGAATCTCTCCCACTATGCCTTCGATCAGCCAATCCATCATCATAACATCCTCCGGTGCCAGTGTTTCGTTTTCCCCACACCGCAGATTATGCTCCGTATCATATAATATACCGGAAAATACCGGAAAGCTTCCATTGGCAATAGAGCCCTTCAGGAAATTGATCAGCCTCTTTGTATTGTCCGGAACACTGCTGCCCAGAATCACATCCAGTACATTTGCCGATAATCCCCACCAATAATTTAATGCCTTGGGTTCTTTGGTTGTGTCGGTTTTCCAGGACCCCCGCATAATACTGTTGATCAGCTCCTCATAGAAAGCACCCCATTGATATACGGTGGTCGCAATGTTTTTTGTGCCCTTGTCCGATAAATGGTACAGTCCCAGTGCGCGATCCTCCTTGGTTGGAGAAATCATATTCTGGGAAGAGATCATCGAGATCCCGTGCTGTAAAAAATACTCATCGGAACGACAATTCTCCATAGTAGACCACTGCAGATGGACCCTTGCCCTCGGATTAATGATCCTTGCCCCCAAAGCAAAAGCATTGATTCCCGGTATCACGCCATAGATTGGATAATCCGCCAGATAACCTATGTCGTCCTTCTCACTGAGACTGGCCGCCAGCATTCCCAGCAGAAGCTTCCCTTCATATATACGGATTCCGTATGTCCGGATGGATGCGTGCGGGGAATTCAGCGAACAGTTCAGTATCTTTGTATTCGGGTATAATGGAGCAACCTTAATACAGGCCCGCACAAACATTGGCGCGATCGCAAAGATAATGTCATACCCCTCCTCACAGAGCTTCCGCAGTATCTCTTCGTCATCCTCATAAGGCGTTGCAATAAATGCTTTCGCATCGATATCCCCGTGAAAAGCGTCAATAATATGCTTTCTTCCCATTTCCTGGCCATAGATCCAGTCCGATTCTGACGGCTTGACATCATATACAAAGGCTACCTTGTGTACCTTCGGCGACTGCATTTTTTTGATCATAGAAGTCTCTGTATTTGGAACCGTCAGCAGCTCTACCGGCTCCTCCTCACCAAGCGTTTTAATTTCCGTCCAGATTTTGGACAGATCCTTTTTGATCTCACTTGTCAGCTTGTCTCCGGACTCACTGTACGGATAAAGGGACAGATAGAATAAAAGAGCATCATCATCTGTGATTCCTTTGATCTCGTTGCCCCCCATGTCTTTATAAGCTCCGTAGAACGCCACATGAAAGGAAGAGAAGTTCATGCGGTCATCCTCCGTCCACTGTTCATCCGCACCTTTTCCAACATATTGGCACAGCTTCTGATAACTTCCCTTCTCACTGAATACCACATAATTGATCTTTGTATTTTTGTAAAAGTCCATAAATTCGTAATATATCTGTATATTTTTGTCCTCCGTCAGACGGGGAACCTTACGGATCACTTCTGCCGGAATCGTAGGGGATCCCACGTATTTTAATACGCTGGTACGCTTATTGCCCTCGATGACATAATATTTATTTAAAAACTCATATACCTTGATCGGCGTATGAATTCCTTCCTGAATCTGTGCGTCATACAGCAGTGACCATTTCACCGAAAATTCACTTCCATAATTCAGAAGAGGCATGAAATTGTAAGCAAATGCCTGTGTCCTTCCTGCAGAAGCAGTACCGATCACCTGCTTGGCAGGAATATTGATTGTTCCCAGATTTTCTTCCCGTTCAATATGCACATGGGATAATATCTCATCCAATACAGGAAGATATGGATAACTTCCCTGTAATGTCTTGCTTTTATAAGCCTTCAACGCCAGCTTCTGTGCTTTCAAATAATCATCATATGCCATAGGATATACCCCTTTCTAATATATTTGACAAAATATCAATCTTCATTTCTAACATTGCTTATATTTTACAATAATTATACCCATAAAAACAAGAACTCCTGCAAAAAAAGCAGAAGTTCCTGTTTTAAATTCATCTATTTCCGTCACTGTACCACCGATCTGTTTATATTTTCAGAAGATTACTGACGCGAGCTGCGCCTTGCAGATACGATCACCAGTGTTACCGCAAACAGGACAAGTGCATAACCCACAGATACCACCGATTGAATCAATACATTCCGTACGAAACTCTGTGTTACATTTTTCATGGCTCCGATCATCTCGTTATTCACAACATACCAGTATGTCGGAAAGAGCTTTGCCACCCTCATGACACCATCTCCAAAAAATTGTCTCGGGACAAAGACACCACCCAGAAAACAAAGCACCAGACTGGTTACATTTACCACGCCATTTACTGCATCGCTGTTTTTTACGGTCATGCCGGTAAAAAAGCCAAGGCTGATACCAAACAAAAGCATCGCAAAAATATTGACCGCAAACCATGGAAGTCTTGCGTCTGTCAGTATGTTTCCTCCTGATATTACCACTGCCGCTACCAGCACAAACAGATACAGGCAAAGACCATATACCAGTATTGCTGCCGTCAGTCCCATCACCCGCTTTTTCATTGGCATGGCACCACACTCCGTTCTCTCCCGGACCTCCTTCCCATTGATCCGAAGAAGCACCAGACCAATTCCCGATATGCCTACCGCAATAAACAGATATGGCACATACAAAAAGAAACGGGTACTCATATCTCCCTGATTTTTATTGACAAAGGATGCCATACACACCTTCGTTTCCTTCTGCTGCAGCCTCATCAACTGCTGCTGTGCCGCATCTGTATCAACTCCGTTTTTTATCAGAGCTGCCATTTTCTGCAGATACATCTGCAGTTCCGCCTCAAAATAAGCCGAATCGAAATATCCGGGCACTTTCATGCAGGAAAACTCCGGGATCTCTCCCTGGGCAAGCGTCTTTCCTGCTCCCTCCGGGATCACCAGCACATAATCAAGCCTTCTCCAATACAATGCATCTGTAATTTTATCCTGATCCATTTTCATTTTGGTCACCTGATCGTGTGTTCCAAAATACTCCCTTATCTGATCTGCCATCACACCATCATCTTCATCTACAATGGCAATATCAAGACTGTCCTGTTGAAAGGAGGTCTCCCCTCCCCCTCCATTCACCTTCGCCATGATCAATGACAGAGACATAAAAATCGCAAAGAAGATAAAGACCGTTCCCTTATATTTATTTAATATCAGAAAAAATGACTTAAATACTCTCATATCGTACCCTCCTAAGCTTCCATACACTGATGATCACACAAATGATCCCGATCAGTGCCAGCGTCACCATATTGATCATATAACGATGACTGTCCCCATATACGGACAGACTCTTGAAACCATTGACGATCAGGGTTCCCGGATTGATCCGGTTGACCACCGGACATTTTTCCTCAATGATAAATGTAATGTCCCCCCACTGGAGACCTGCCAGAAAGGAGCTGATCATAAATACTGCCACACAGATTCCTTCCTTTTTCTGAACCGTTCCTTTGATAAAGACAGCGATCACCTCTCCGATTGCCAATGCCGTAAAGCTGCCGATCCATCCCCCCAGAAGGACAAGTCCCGCATTCTGTCCGAAATCCTGGTCATAAACAAATACACAAGCACCGGTCACGATCGCTACGATAATACAGTATAAAATATATGTGGCCGTAAAATCGTACAATACCTGACGCAGCTTCGGTGTCGGCGCAACATTTCTCCTTGCCCCCACTGCGGTAAGATCTGCCTGAATATCATTTCCGTTGTGCATACCCACCATGGTCCCGATCAGACAGGTCATCGCGATCAGCGCATAAAAATACTGGGCGTAGGGATCCTTATCGGTCCCCTTTAACGGGATTTCCGTAATCTTTGCCTGTGTTCCCGCCGCCATGTCTATCACAAAAGCCGACACCTGATCCGGATGCTTCTCCGACATATCTGTGATCAAGGCTGTATTTTCACGATACTGATCCAGAAAGGTCTTGATCAGACTGCTGTAATGATCTGATGACTTCACTGTCAATGACAGATCATCCTTTGCCTGAATGATTCCATATATCTTCTCAGACTGCAGTGCTTTTTCTGCCATGGTCAGATCATCATATGTCTTTACCTGAAATAACGGAATCTCATCCTCCGTTTTTACCCCTTTCAGCAGGGTGACAAACTCCTCCGGAAGCGCATCCCCTTTCAATACTCCCACCGGCACTTTCTGAAACTGCTCCAGATCATTGATCCCGCTAAACATAAAATAAAACAGCATTCCAAGGATCAAAGGAAATGCTAACGACCAGAAGATCAATGTTTTCTGCCGCAACATAGTTTTCATTCGATATTTGATATGTATCATAAAAATCTCCTTTTCGCATCAACAGTTTTTGACATTAGTCCCTAAGTTCCTTGCCGGTAATCTCCAGAAAAACATCATTCAGCGTCGGAAGCTCCGAATGAACATTTCCAAACGCTATCTCCTTTTCCTTCAACAGATCCAGAAGACGGAGTAAGTTGTGCTTTCCTTTCGAAAAACGAACCTTGAGAAGTCCCTTATCATAGCTGACACTGATCACATGGGGAAGGGTCCGGATTGCATCGGAAACCTCCTCCGACAGCTCCATCACCTCCATCTGGATCGTCTCTCCCAGATCGATCATTGCCTTGAGCTCATCCTTCGTGCCAAGTGCCAGATTTCTTCCCTTATCCATAATGGCGATCCGGGTACAGATCTGCTCTACCTCCTCCATGTAATGCGTCGTGTAAATGATCGTGGCTCCCTGCCGGTTCAGCTCCCGGATCCCCTCCAGAATCTTATTACGGCTCTGAGGATCTACCGCAACCGTGGGCTCATCCAGAATGATCAGCTTCGGTTTATGGGCAATTCCACATGCAATATTTAAGCGGCGGAGCAGTCCTCCGGATAGCTTCTTCGGATAAAATTTCCGAAACTCGGACAGACCGGCAAATTCAATTGCCTCCTCGACAAGCTTTTTCCTCTGTCCATTTTCCGGTACATATAATCCGCAAAAATAGTCAATATTTTCATAAACCGTCAGTTCCTGAAATACTGCCACATTCTGCATAATAATACCGATATCTTTTTTGATATCATAGCTGGCAGGCGTCATTTCCTGTCCGAAGATTTCAATATGACCTTTATCATAGGAAAGCAGCGACAAAAGGCAATGGATCGTTGTAGATTTTCCACTGCCGTTTGGCCCCAGAAGGCCAAAAATCTCTCCCTCCTCAATCTCCAGATTAAAATGATCCACGGCTACCAGATCTCCGTATCTTTTTACTAAATTTTCAATTTTTACAACCTTCATAATATGATATCCCTTTCTCAGATATAAAATTTCACACCTGCTGTAAAACATACTTCTATAATACCGAAATAAACAGTACCATGGTAGTGAAAATTGTAAAAATGCCATATGACATTTGTCACATTCTCAAAATGCTTATGGATATCCCCTTTCAAATCCCTTATAATAAAAGCAGTATATTTACGGATTTGATATTTTAATTCACAGAAAGACGAGGGCTAATGACAATGTCTACCTACATAGATTCTATTTTCGTGTTTATCCTGTGTGTTCTGACCTGTCCGTCCTTCCGGCCGGATCCCATACACATTACCGGTATTCTGTTTCTGATCACGATATATTGCTTTGAACTGCTATGTTCATCCGATAAACAGCGGGCATATCTGGGGATTACCGTTCTGATCCTCTGCTTCTTTTTTCCGGAAATGTCGATATTCTTACCGTGGCATTGCTATGTGCTGTTTCTGCACCGGCAATATATCTCCTCCGGACTTTATCTTCTGCCGGTGATCAGCTACAGTTATCGGATATCCGGTGAACCGATCCTGTTTCTCATGCTGATCACAGCGATCAGCTTTTATCTTGCCCACACCAACCGGATGCGTGCCGGTTTAACGGAGCAGATCCATATTCTCCGGGATGACAGCGTCGAGCGGGAGCTTACTCTGCAGGAAGCAAACCGCCAAATATTAGAAAATCAAAATGATCAGATCTATATCGCAACGCTCCGGGAAAGGAACCGTATTGCCAGAGAGATCCATGATAATGTCGGTCATATACTGTCCCGGTCCATTCTCCAGACAGGAGCGCTGCTTGCCATCTGCCGGGATGAAACTCTCACGCCTCATCTGTCCGCTTTAAAGGACACCCTTAACCTCGCCATGGACAATATCCGCAACAGTGTCCATGACCTGAGAGATGAATCCATTGACTTAAAATCGGCACTTCAGGACATCACCGATTCCTTCACCTTTTGTCCCGTGCTGTTACAGTGTAATATTTCCCGTCATATTTCCAAAAATGTCAAATACTGTTTTCTGGCGGTTACCAAAGAAGCACTCAATAACATCATGAAACACAGCAACGCCACAAAAGTGCTAATCACCGTCAGGGAACATCCGGCATTTTATCAGTTGTTGATCGAAGATAACGGAAATTCGGCGAAACTTTTCCCTGATTTCCGCGGAATCTCATCTGACGGAATGGGCATTCCAAATATGCGGGATCGTGTCGAGGCTCTTCACGGAATTCTGCATATCAGCAGGGAACACGGATTTCGAATATTTATCTCCATTCCGAAATCATAACACTACTTTGCCGTGTGGCTTCTGCTGCTTCAATATTATCCTATAAAATACAAACAGGAAAGGAATTATATTATGAATATCGTTTTGATCGATGATGACCAGCTCGTCTGCATGTCCTTAAAAATGATCCTGGAAGCCGATGATAACATTCATGTTACCGCCATCGGCCACGATGGCAATGATGCACTTCCTTTATACCGGCAGTATCGCCCGGATGTTGTGCTAATGGATATCCGGATGCAGCACCGCAGCGGAACCGATGCATTATCTGATATCCTTGCAGAATTTCCCGATGCCAGAGTTCTTTTTCTCACTACCTTTGTAGACGACGAATACATCACCAAAGCCCTGCAGCTTGGTGCCAAAGGTTATATCGTCAAGCAGGACTATGAAACCATCATTCCGGCACTGAACGCCGTTTACTCCGGGCAGAATGTTTATGGAAGCGAGATCATAGAAAAACTTCCGGAGCTTATGAGGCCGGAGCCCTCCTTCGACTACAACTCCCACGGCATCACAGAAAAGGAATATGAAATCATCACTTTGGTGGCGCAGGGTCTCAGCAATAAAGAGATTTCCGCCCGGCTCTTTCTCAGCGAGGGAACCGTCCGTAATTATCTCAGCGGCATTCTGGAAAAGCTGGAGCTTAGAGACCGGACACAGCTTGCCGTATTTTATTATCAGCATGCCTGATGCCAAATATGCTACAGGCATTTTCCGATAATCGAGTAGGAGGTTTTACCCTGATGGCAAAACCTCCTTTTTCTGTTTCTGCCTGCGATTTAAATATTTTAATGCAGACATTTTCTTTATATATTTTGTTAATTATTTTTCCTGTTTTGTAAGCTCTACAATCTCACCGGAATCTCCGATGGACAGATAAATCTTTTCCGGCAAGCCGATACTTTCATAACAGCCCTCGGAAACATACTCATTCTTTCCTGCTTCATAACATCTTCCGCCATCCATGCCGCTGAAGGAAACCGGCTTTCCGTCCTCGTCGCAAAGCTCCATCCAGCTTGCGGATGCGTCCCCGGACACGCCCTTTTCTTCATAATGTGCAGTCAGATAAGAACCCACCTCTGTCGTCGTCAGTTTTACTTCCTTTAAAGTCACCTGGGTACCCGGTATCGGATTGTTCTTCTGATCCTGCATCACATAATAAGCACTTTTTTCTGTACTGTGATCCTTCACATCAATTTCAATCGCCGGATCATAATGGGTTTCACTGCTGTTATTCAGCATCAGAAGCGGCTGGATCGTCAGCTGGAATTTCTGTTTTCCGGAACGACGTTTTGCATTGACCTCAATAACTCCCTTCGTGCCGGATAACTGTTTCACATCCCTTGAAACGATTTCCGCATCCTTCGCATCCTTTTCCTGTAAATGCAGCCGAACCGGGATCAACCCCTTTTTCTCACAATATTCTGAAATGGAAATATCTGCGTTTTCATCAATCCCCAGATCAGAAACAGAAGAGGTCATTTCATCCGGATCCATAACCAGCAGATATTTATCCGGATTTTTAATATTTACATTTACAATGGCTGTTACATATTTGCTGTCACAAAGAACAGAATCCACTTCATAATCCAGAATATCTGTATTTTTCCGGGAAGCATCCATGGTTACCTCCGGATGACTTTCAATCAACTTTCTGGCATCTTCAGAAAGATGACTTCCTGATTTTCCCCAGAAATCCTGTATTCCAAAATAATGCGTTGCCGCATAAGCTCCCCCTGCTCCTGCTGTCAGTACCACGGCTACCAGTGCCGCAGCCACCGCTGCCTTCTGCCAGGTAAATCCTATCATTCTCCGATTATTTCTGTTCCCACCGTCAAAAGCACCGGAATTTTCCTTTTGCTTCTCGTTCGCCATTTTCAAAACCTTCCGGTTCAGATCTCCCGGCATCTGTTTTCCCTGATGATATATTCCTCTAATGATCTCATCAACTTTATCTTTCATATCCATTCGCCTCCAATTCCTGTTTGATCTTTTTTCTTGCCCGAAGCAGCCGGCTTGTCACAGTTCCCCTGCTAATCTTCAGTTGATCTGCAATTTCCTGTGTTGTCAGATCCATACTGTAATGAAGTAATACCACAACACGATACTTTTCGGGCAGCTCATTGACCACCCGCTGTACCAGCTTTCCTGTCTCCTGTTTCACATAATCCTGCAACAGATCTGTTTCCCCCGGTATTTCTTCACCAAGTGTCCCATTTTCCGGACCAATATTCTGCATTACATATTTCTGTCTGCGTTTTTCCTTGCGCCACTGATTTTTCCAAAGATTGGCTGCTACGCCTGCCAGAAACTTTCCTGCCATATCCGGCTCCACAGGCCGCGTAATTTCCATCGCCTTTAGAAATGTATCCTGATACAGATCCTCTGCACTGCTTCGATTTCCTGTCAGATAACAGCAAAACCGAAATACATCCTCCCCATAAGATGCTATGCTTTGTTCTATTTCTTCTATTGTCACGCTGCTCTCCTCACTGAAAGGATTGGATTCCATCGATGTATTTATTACCCTTTCACTTATATTATGTCGTCAGTTTTGCCGCTGATTGCATACAAAAAACCGGAAATGAAACGTAATTTCAAAATGCAGTTGTTATACATCTGCCGCAAACTGTGCTTTATATATTTCGGTAAAAACAGTAACGGTAAATTATTTCGAAGGAAATTTACTGATCAACTTTTCAGAAATCGATCAGACATTAAACGGTAATTGATTGATGACCTGCATCACACCACATTCATTATTAGACGGAGCAATATGACGGGCAATCTCCTTCAACCGGGGATGCCCGTTTTCCATACAATAGCTTTCCCCACAGCTTTTCAAAAGCTCCACATCATTGAGATAATCCCCAAACGCCATACACTCCTCCGGCTTGATCTGATATTTTCTCTGAATCGCAGCAATTCCTGCTCCTTTATTGGCACTGGCATTGGCGATATCGATCCAGCTGTCCCCGGATACCACAACTGCCAGTCTCTCCGGCAGATCTGCAAATGCAGCCGCAGCCTTGTCTACCTGATAATTCTCTACAAATATCGCAATCTTAACAATCCGGTCCTTTAGTGCCTCTTCCATCACATTCTCACATTTCGTCAGACGGTGATAATACATGGATGCTTCATTAAAAACAGCTTCCTTCGTATCCTGTCGGATATATGCTCCCTTCACTCCACAGAGCATGGGGTTGACTCCCTCCATCCGGTTCAGTCTGTCCAAACAGTAGCGCAGATCCTCTGACGGGATCTCATCACAATATAACGCCTCCTCCTTTTCATAGACAACACCACCGTTTTCTGCCACATAAAGAAACTCGTCCTTCAATTCACCCATATTATCCCGAAGGGTATAATACTGGCGTCCGCTGGCGATCACCTTACGGATCTGCGGATGATTCTTCACCCACGCCGGAAAATCCGGCGGCAGCTCCTTCCGGTCATTCAAAAGTGTTCCATCCATATCAAATGCAGTAAGCTTTATATTCTTCATCATTCATTCCTCGTCTCTTTTCTCTATATTCTCCGATTCACATTTTCTGTGTGTAATTCACTTTCCTTATTATGAACAGAATCTCAAGAAAAAACAAGTCTCCTTTCTAAGCGACATTTTGTAAAATATACTTGACATTTTGTCATGAGCTCATTATACTCTTATACAAGTAACACCACATAATAACTCAGAAGAAAAGACGGTTTTACATATCAATCCGACCGCTTTTCCCATATGAACGGAGGTTCCTATGAAACTGGAAGTGAAAAATATTACAAAGTCTTTCGGCGAAACAAATGTCCTGAAGGGCATTTCCTTTTCTGTTGAAAGTGGTAAGGCCCTTGGACTGCTGGGCCGGAACGGTGCCGGCAAAACTACCACGATCCGCATCCTGATGGATGTATTTCATGCAAACAGCGGTGAGATCACCTTAGACGGTAAGCCCTTCGAGCCCCGCAAGGTACAGATCGGATATCTCCCGGAGGAGAGAGGGTTATATCCCAAACGAAAGGTTCTGGAGCAAATGATATACCTTGCTATGCTCCGGGGTGTCAGCCGGAAAACGGCTTCTGCCAATGCAAAACGCTGGCTGGAGCGTCTGGAGGTGTCCCAATATCAGGATAGACTTCTGGAGACCCTTTCCAAAGGAAATCAGCAGAAGGTCCAGCTTGCCTCTACTCTGGTCTGCGATCCGGAGATCGTGATCCTGGATGAACCCTTCAGCGGTCTTGATCCGGTCAATTCCCAGATTCTGCAGGAGGTGGTTCAGGAACTGATCCGGGATGGCAAAATTGTCATCTTCTCCAGCCACCAGATGAGCTATGTGGAAGAATTCTGTGAGGACATCGTGATCATCAATCACGGAGAAGTGGTTCTGTCCGGTCATCTGGACACCATTAAACGTGACTTTGGAAAGGATCAGCTTGTCTTATGTGCCCTTGATCTGAGCCCGGAGGAGTTTACGGATCAGTTGCAGAGCCGTCTTTCTGACATTGTCCAGATTACAGGGCAGACGAAAGAGGATGTGATCGTTCGTCTCAATGAAGGCGTAAGCCGCCGCGAGCTGCTGGCAAAGCTGTCCCAGATGGAGGACATTTCCATTGAGCATTTCGAAACCTATAAACCATCCCTGAACGATATCTTTGTTGCCCGTGCCGGTGAATAGCACAAAAAGGAGAGCTTATGAAACGATTTTTTACCATATATGAATTTGAATTAAAAAGTTATTTAAAAAATAAATCTTTTACCATTACAACCATCCTTCTGGTGGTCCTGCTCTTTGCAGCCACCTTTCTGCCTCGTTTCTTTGATATGTCAGATATGCTTGGCATCGAAAAGACTTCCACAGAGTCCGGAGATAACACGGATACCTCCGATGAAACAAAAACAGACGAAAAGGATAAAACAAAGATCGGCGTTGTTGATGAAACCGGCATACTCGGTGACATGTCTGTTTTGAAACAGACCTTTGAGGATACCGACATCGTTGCTATGAATACAGAAAAAGAGCTGAAAAAAGCCGTGAAAGCAGAAGATGTGTCGGCCGGCTTTGATGTCAAGGATGATCTGAATTACGATTATTATGTGATAAACCGTGATATGTACGACGAGAATCAGATGATCTTCGAGGGACTTCTTTCCCAGGTACATCAGCAGCTTTACTGTCAGAAAAAGGGCCTGGATTATGCAACATTTGCCGCCGAATACGATGCTCCTGTCAACTGCACCGAAAAGATCCTTGGAAAGGATGCCGGCGATAATTACTGGTACTGCTATGTCCTTGTTATGGTGATCTTTATGATGATCATCCTGTACGGTGTCATGGTTGCCACCTCAGTCACAGTTGAAAAAAGCAACCGATCCATCGAGGTTCTTGTCACCAGTGTGGATGCAAAATATCTGCTGTTCGGCAAAGTATTTGCCGGAGCCACTGCTGCAATCGTACAGATTGGCCTGATCCTTGCATCAGCCCTGATCGGTTACAACATCAATCACACCTACTGGGGCGATAAGCTGGATATGATCCTGAAGATTCCCGGCAGTGTCCTTGCGGGATTTGCCGTATTTGGCATCGGCGGTTTTCTGTTCTACGCCTTTCTTTATGGCGCAATGGGTGCTCTTGTCTCCAAGACAGAGGATATCAACAAATCTGCCGGAACTCTGCAAATGCTTATTATGATCGTCTATTTTGTGGTAATGTTCCAGCTTCCGACACCGGACAGTGTCGTGATGAAGATCTGCTCCTTCCTGCCATTTTCTTCCTATTCTGCTATGTTTGTGCGGATCGGCATGGGAAGCGTTACCATGGCAGAGATCATGACATCCGCAGTGATCCTGTTTGTATCGACCTTTGCAGCCGGATGGCTTGCCGCCAAGATCTACCGTATGGGTACTCTGCGCTATGGCAATCCGATCAAGCTGACGACCGCATTAAAGAATCTAAAAAATAATTAGTGATCTGCTATCCGAGGCAAAAATCTATATTAAGTTTCCATGGAATACTTCCCTGGACATAAGAAATATTATTGGCACAATCGAATCATTGTTGTGCGAAGTTTGAGTTATTATATTTCAGAATTGAGGTGTTCGTATGAATCATTCCATTAGTTATATTGTCGGCATGTTGAGTGGAATTGCCGCCGTTTTTCTATTCGTGTTGGTAATTCGGCTGCTTTGCCGCAGGCATCAAAGCATATCCAAAATCCTGAGCCCGGAAATCACATACGATGAGCGTCAGATCCTCGCCAGAGGAAAAGCCTACCAGACTGCGTTTATCGTTCTGGTGGGCTATGTCCTGGCCGCATCCTGTCTGGATGAGTTTTTTTACTGTCCTCAGCTTATGTCCTTTGGTGGATTATGGCTTGGAGTGTGTCTCTCTATTTTGGTGTTTGTATGTATATGCATCCGGAGAGACGCCTATCTTTCCCTGCAGGAGAATGCGAAAGAATTTAATATTATGGGAATTGTGATCAGCATTTTAAATCTTGTGCCCGGATTTCTTTCCCTTTACAAAAAACAGCCATTTCTTGTCAATAATTCCATCTCGTATCACTACATTAATCTAATGGTTGGTATCCTGTTCCTGTTGATCACTCTTCTGTTTGATCTGAAGCTTATCTATGACAAGAGAGCAGAGGAGTAAACATCCTCACTTTGCCTTTGCGAGAATAAACACTCAGAAAGTAGGTTTGCCATGAAGAATTTAAAACTAAAATCTGCCCGTGCCGCCAAGGATATGTCTCAGCAGGATCTTGCCACCGCCGTTGGCGTATCAAGGCAGACCATCAATGCCATCGAGAAAGGCAATTATAACCCCACGATCCATCTTTGTATCGCCATCTGTAAGGTACTGGATAAAACGCTGGATGAGTTATTCTGGGAAGATGAATAAAAGCCTTCAAGGAGTGTATCCATAAAACCGGACACACTCCTTGAAGGCTTTTTAATATTTATTATTGCATTCAGACTAGCGGTTCTTTTTCTTATTGCGATACATCAATGTATCCGCCTCTCCGATCATCTGCTCAATATTCAGATCCCGTGACCGTTCCCCTACAACCACACCGATACTCGCCGTTATCCGATACGGCTTCTCAGATACTTCCGGAGTCTGATCAATATGCTCCTGCAGCCGCTGTCCCAGAATCTCCTCTGTCAGCTCCGTGACATCATCTGCAAAAACAATGCTGTCAAACTCATCCCCGCCAAACCGGGCACATACCGCTTCCGTTCCGCAAATTGCCTTTACACCATGAGCCAGGGTACAGATTGCAAAATCTCCCTCTGCATGACCATAGGTATCATTGATATGCTTTAACCGGTTCATATCCACAGAGACAAGCACCGCATACCTGCGTTTTGTCTCCGACAGCATTCTCGTAAAATACTTGTAAAAGCCCCGCCGGTTATACAGCTCCGTCATCGCATCCAGCTCCGACAGATTGGCCAGCTCCTTATTGGCTCTGAGAAGATTTTGTTTCAAACAATTCAATTGCTGATTCTGCAGTACCAGATTGATGGAATTGGAAAGAAACATACTAAACTCATCGCATCTTTGCGCATCTCTCTGATGAATATCGTGAAAACCATCTACCGAATAACCATACACCGTTTTTCCGGCATTGAGTACACGAACCAGAATGATCTCCCAGCTGTCATCCTGCGCATAGAGCACATCAAGCCATTTTTCAATCGGAAAATGTTCTCCAGCCTCCTGAAATCTTCCATCACCGCCACACATCAGAGTAACCATCGAATGATATTTTCCATTGACCTCCGTCCCCTGTATCAATTCCTCCTTCACCGCCGCATACCGGAAATCATTACGCCAGATATATTCTGTCTTTGGCAGAATCTGTGCCAGATCTTGCAGGGAGCGTAACGGCAGAGCTGAGGTCAGCATCTGATTCATTGCGTGAGTATGCCATGCACAATCTCCCAGAGAATCTGCTAAGCTGCGAATGATCTTATTCCTGTTGACCTTTCCGGCTGCAGGACATCCACAGGACTGATTTTTTTCCACAATATATCGAATGGAAAAGGACTCCGGCCGGATCTGTCCGGTCGCACGCCACTCCTGCACTTTATCAAAGATAAACCATACCGCCCCCTCATAATCCGGAGCGCAGGTTGCCAGAACCGGACGATAATATTTGCCGTCATTCACACCGTCAAAACCGGTCACGATCACATCCTCCGGCACACGATATCCAGCCTCCTCCAATACATTACACGCGACTAAAGCCATGACATCATTGGCACAGACAATCGCCTCCGGCATCGGCAAATCCGACTTGAGAAACCGTTCCATTTCCTTCCTTGCCGGGACCTCCCAGAACTGTCCATATCCGACCCGCTCCTCCTCAAAGGCAATGCCATTTTCCTCCAGTACTTTTCGATAGACCATCACTCTGTCCTCAGAAAGTGCATGACCTTCAAATCCCGCCAGCATATTGACACGACGTGCCCCATGCTCCTCCACCACATGACGCACCATTTTCTCAAATCCGGAAGTATAATCATGACGGATCGGATAACTACCTCCCGCTTCCCTGTCCAGACAAAAGCATGGGATATGCCGTCTCCGTGCGATTCCTGCAATTCCATCGATCAACTCCATGTTCTTGATGGTCTCACCCAGAATAATAAACGCCTCCAGAGGCAGATATTCCGCCAGACCACAGAGTTCTGCCTCGGCCGGCGTACTGTCAGCTCTCGACGGAGTTGTTGTATCCATAGAAAAGATAACAAACTTATAGCCCTCCTTCTTGCCGAGATTTTGCATTGCATGTATAAAATTAAGATTGTTCTCCTCAAAGGTTCTTGCAACAAACAAACCGATCAATTTTACATTTTCTTCCATGTCTCTTCCCTCACACATTTTTGCTAATAAAATAGAAAACATTCCGCACTTACAGCATTTGTACAGTTATACATAGCGTACCATAAATTACCCGGAGTTTCAAGAAAATCCCTTACAGCCTGAGATATATGGAAAAAATATTCCCCTGCTCCGTTGCCTTCACAGAAACATATCCCCCCTGCCGCAATGCGATCTCCCTTGTGAGGTAAAGTCCCAGCCCGATCCCCTCTTTTCCTTCGCTGTTCTCTCCTCTGTAAAATCTCTGAAAAATGCGGTTTTTCTCTTCCTCCGGAATGAAACCGTTCTGATCTTCTACGGAAATCTCTGCAAAAAGTCCCAATTTCCGGACAGATAAAATAATGCTCTTATTCTGCGCATTTTCAGAATATTTCACAGCATTATCCAGCATATTAAAAATAGCTTCTGCCGTCCAATCTGCGTCAAACTGTGCCCACAGCTCCTTTTCCCTGTCCTCCCGGTAAATGATTTCACATCCCATGTGACGTGCTTTGGGATAAATATCTTTCACCGCCTTTAATACCGTTTCGCTGATCTTATTTTTCTGACATTTCAGATGGATCAATCCCGTCTCAAGACGGGATATCTTGATCATATTCTCCGACAGAAAGTTCAGCCGTTCCACCGACAGGCATATAATATCCACATATTCTCTGTACTGTTTTTCGGATAGTTCTTCCTTTCGAAGAAAACGACTGTACATTTTCAGATTGGCCAGAGGCGTTTTTAACTGATGAGACAGATCCGATATGATCCCCTTCATGCGTTCCTGATCCTGTCTCGTCATTTCATTTTGATGACGCATTCTCCGGATCAGCTTGACCACATTCCCCTGCAGCTTGGAAAGCATGGTATCCTCCGTCTCCGGAAACACCTCTCTCTCCGTGAGCTCCATCAATGTATCCAGCAAATCGGACAGTTCCTGCACAACTCCCGTAATATATGATCTGTCCATACGATGCAGCCAATATACCATTCCATCCAGAAACAGGCAGGCCGCACCTACTATGCAGCCTGCCATGCTTTTCCCTGTATCCCACACAATGTAAACCGGAATCATCACTGTGACCAACGTACACAGGACGATCAAAAAGTTCTTTTTATTCTGATAGGATTCTCTGACCTTCAATCACTGATTCCCCCTGTCATTTCACATATCGCCAAATGTATAGCCAATTCCAAATACCGTAATGATATATTCCGGATTCTTCGGATCCTTCTCCAGCTTCCGGCGGAGTCTCCGGATATATACATTGAGTGTATTTTCATCCACATAATTTTCATCAATATCCCATATTTTCTGAAGCAGCATCTCCCGTGTCATAACCTGACTCCGATTGTCAATTAAGAGCTCCAGAATCCGATACTCCGTTCCGGACAACTTTACCGGTTCCTGCTCCCGAAAGACCTGCTTTTTGCCAAGATCTACCGCAAGTCCCCGATAACAAAACATCTGACGATCCTCTTCTCCCGCACTGCGCCGGAGCACCGCTGCGATCCGTTCCGACAGAAGTTCCACAGAAAACGGTTTTGCCATATAATCATCTGCTCCTGCCCGGAATCCCCGAATCATATCCTCCTCCGTATCTCTGGCAGTCAGAAAGATCACCGGTACAGCCTGTCTCTGCCGCCAGTTTCTGCAAAACTCCATGCCATCCCCATCCGGCAGGTTGCAGTCCAGAAGCATCAGTGCAATCGTCTCCGCTCCTTTGTCCGTTATCCGTCGTGCTTCATGAAGAGAATGGGCACACAATACCTGATATCCCTTTTTTTCCAGATACAACTTCACTCCTCCGCACAAGTTTACATCATCTTCTACGATTAAAATTGTCTTCACTTTTTATCCTTCCCGTCTCATGCGTTGTACCACGCTCTCCTTTGATATCATATAATATACCACACCCGGAACGATCATACAAATAACCAGTGACACCACGGCAATCCCGGCCATAACGCCGGCAGGATAATGAAATATCGCATAATCCGCCATTGTCTTTGCCGCTCTCGCAAACAAAAAAATTATCACATTGCCAAAAGTTAGCAGCAGTCCCATACTGATCAGTCCATAATAGCCTCCCTCCCACAAAAGCATACGGCAGACCTGCTTCTTCGTCATTCCCACACTCTCCATCACCGCAAGCTCTGTCCGTCTGGTAAAGACACCAGTAAGCATAACATTAATATAATTCAGCACTCCGATCATGATCAAAATTCCGGAGATCCCACCTCCCAGAATCTTCATTGTCATTATAGAGGTGGAAAATTCCTTTGCGGCTTCTGACTTTATCGTGGTATTGACAACAGCCGTATTTGACTTTACAATCTCCTTCACCCTTTTGGTCACACTGGCTTCTGCTTCTTTCCTGCAGTTTAAGATCATATTATCACTACCCGGATCATCCGTAATCCGGCTAATCGCCTTATCACTCACCAGGATTGCCTCCGGTGCTCCCATGGACATCCAGTAATAACCAATCTCAAAACCTTCCATGGACGTAAGACACGCACCTACCTTTATGGTGGATTCCTTATCCGTTTTCCGTTCCACCAATGTAAGTGTTTTCCCTTTCATTTGCTGTGCCTGCTCTTTGGTATCTACCGTTCCGATCAGACATATTTCCCCTTCTTCAAATGCCTTCTCATCGATCCTCTGATCCTTTTCGGCACGCTCATTATATTTTCGGATATCATCCTTGCCTATGGAAATGACCGGACAGGAGTACATACTTTTTTTGTTCTTTTTTTCCTGTGCCCTGCGATAAAATTTAATGCTCTCTTCTCTCTCCTGCGCTATCATCTGATCAGTATCCAGAAATGGCTTATACAGCTTTTCATCGAAGGGAAGCACAATATCTGCTGTACGGTTCCATCGAAAAGAAGTGATCCCCGGAATCTTCTGAAGCTCCCCTGCCATCGTTTCCAATGACCGTTTCTGCTCCTTCATCTGCTCATTATTTTCATCGGTGCCGGTGTAGATCACATAATCATTTGGCACATATGTTTCCAGATAATTTTCCAGTTTAATACTTCCCAAAATCGTATCTACAGCCAAAAAAGCGATCATTCCCATAAATAATGACGCAAATACAAAAATCGCGCGTTTTTTGTCACGAAACACATTGCGAAACGCCATCCGCCGGATTTTCCCACCCCTTTTGGTATGATGGGAACGCAGCTTTTCCTGATATTGTCCGTTATATTTCATAGCCTCTACCGCAGAAATATTGCCGGCAAATTTTGCGGGTTTACGGCAGCTGATCCATATGGTGACCAGGGAAAACAGAACGGTCGCCACAAAGATCTCCGGCCGGAACTGTATCCGGCTAGGCATGGCATCATTTCCTCCGATCGCAAGAGCATGAAGTGCCGCCGGAACAATTCCAAATGCACAGACGACTCCCAGGAATATTCCGGCCGGAATTCCAATCCCTGCCAGATGCCAGACCTGTTTCTTTACAAGCTTCTGAATCTGTAATGGTGTGGTCCCGATTGTTTTTAACATTCCGTAAAACCGGATATCCTTTGTCACAGAAATATACATCACATTATAGATCAGCAGATAACCGCTCAGGATTATGATCACTCCCACTGCAAGTAACACAGCGACAACGACCAGTCTCTCGCCGGCATTATTCTGATCCTCGCTAAATGACGACCCCCATGCCTGCGTTCGTTTCACACCGTTTGCTGCCATAATCTGATCCAGGCTGACCTGATTCTGCAATTGTTTATATAAACTATATTTCATCCCTCTTTTAGCTGAAATGGACAGCGTTTTATTTTCTCTTTTATCGAGTCCCATTTTTTGGACATATTCCTTTGAAACAAGACCCACCGCTTTTCCATAAATATAGTCCCTGTACCATCCGCTCAAGGTAAAGGTTTCCTCCCGGTCTCCATCATAAAGCGTTACTTTCTCTCCGATTTCCGGCTTTTTCACTCCAGCCACTGCAAGGGCCGTCTCCGACATCATGATCTGGTTCTGCTTCTCCGGATATGTTCCATGGATACGGCTGATCGCCGGAATAAAATTCTTCTGATATTCTGCCGTATCGTAATACCACAACGCCACCGTTTTTTCTCTGGAAGCTTCCTTTCTGCTGCCGGCACTGACCTGCACTCCCATAGCCCGCAAACCCTGCATCTTCCTGATCTGATCCATCTGCTGTTTTGATGGCTGCTCCAGCCAGATCGTACTCTGCGATCCCTGATTTCGTATCTGCATAATCCCCAGATTCTGTATCAGGCTGACGCCAATGCTAAATACAGACGTAAACATAAATGTGGTCAAAATGATCGCCAGCACTGCAAAAAAATTTCTCGTACGTTCTGCTTTCATGGATCGTCTGCTGAGGCGGCGAAGCACCTCCTGATTATTATTTTTTAACACGATACCTCACCTGCCTCTGCTTTTCCATCCTCAATCCGGATCACCTGATCTGCCATCTGTGCAATTTCCTCATTATGTGTGATCATTACAATGGTCTGATGAAATTCCCGGCTGGTCACCTTCAACAGAGAGACCACATCCATTCCGGTCCGGCTGTCCAGATTGCCCGTAGGCTCATCTGCCAGAATGATCGCCGGCTTCGCTGCCAGAGCTCTGGCGATGGCAACACGCTGCTGCTGTCCTCCGGAAAGCTGATTTGGCATTGCGGTAATCTTGTGCTCCAGCCCCAGTGTCCGTATGATCGTATTCACATACTCCTCATCAATCCTGCTGCCATCCAGCTCAATGGGCAGCACAATATTCTCATATACATTTAAGATAGGAACCAGATTATAGTTCTGAAATACAAAGCCGATGTTACGGCGGCGAAAAATGGTCAACTCCTCGTCATTCATTTTAAAAATTTCTTTTCCCCGCACCAGGACTTCTCCGGAGGTAGGTCTGTCGAGACCTCCCAGCATATTTAACAGCGTGGATTTTCCACTACCGGAGGAACCGGCCACTGCAATAAATTTTCCCTCCTCCACCGAGATTGAAACATGATCCAGTGCGTGTACTTCGTTTTCCCCTTCCCCATACTGTTTACATAAATCTATGGTTTTTAATATTTCCATCTTTATTCCTCTCTTTCCTTTTGATTTTCTCTGAGGCTCATTATAGCATCCGCATCTTACAATCTCATTACAGTTTCAACAAAAAAAGAGGGAATTAAAAGTCCCTCTTTTTCATATTCCTGCGAATCAACATACTATTTCACAATATATTTTTTCTTGATTCCCATGCCCTTTTTATTTCTTGCTTTTACGATTACCTTATCTTTTGATATCAAAGGCTTCTTGAGCTTCACCGTATAATTGCCCCCAAAATCAATGGAAGCGATATACTTCTTTCCATTGACAAGGATAAATACCTTGGTATTGGTATTCTCCACGGTCACACCATCGGCTTCTGTTCCATCTCCGACCACATCAACATGACCGGTAACCTTTTTCAGACCGGCTTTCAGCTTATCCACCTTCGGAGTATCCGGCACAACCTCTATTTTCTTTGTCTTTAATACCGGACTGTTTCCCTTTGTATTGGTAAGATATGCATTTACCTTCACTCCGGAATTGGTCTTCGTAATCTTCCTCTGGTAACGGTACATTTTCTTGGAAGCCACATATTTTTTCTTGGTGATCTTATACTTCTTTTTGCCCACTGTGATCGTAGCGCTTTTACACTTCTCTTCAGAGAATACCTTTACCTTGGTAGACAGATTTGTCACTGTCTGCATGGTCGGCTTTGCCGGAACCGTCTGCTTCACGACTCTTTTGGTACCCATGCTGACACGGTTTGCAACGTCCACGGTACGCATTTTCACCTCGGTTTTTGCTGTCAGAAGATACGGCAGTGAAAATGTATAGCTGCCATCACTTGCAATATTCATTGCTATCTTCTCTACCGTATAATCCTTGTTATAAAGCTCACACTGCTTATACAGTTCTTCTGTTCCGTCATCCTGCATAAATACTGTTTTTTTGCTGTCCAGAATAAAGAACGGATATACATTTTTATCATTGATCTCTCCGGTCACCGTTCTGACCGCCGTGGTCAGTTTCTCCATTACCGGCTTGTTCGGTCCGGTTCTCTTTACCGTGACAACGGTTCTGGCACTGCAGCGCCCCTCATCATCCTTTACATAGACAAATATTTTCTTGCCCGCATTCTGTGGTGGCAAAGCGTACTTGAAAGAACCGTTATCATTTACCGTAGTCTTATAAACCGTCGAATCCTCCAACTCGAAATAAATCGTTGTTACAGGTTCTGCCTTACCGGAAATATATAACTTACGATTGGTATAGGTATCTACCTTCGGTGCCTCCAGAATGCCTTCATTGATATTATTGATCCTGATATAACGGATCGTTACATTTCCCTGTCCATCCACTGCTCTAACCGAATATATGGTATTCTTGTCAGCCGCAAAAACACCGTTCTGAACTGCCTTGGCATTATTCCAGGCAATGGAATCTGCCAGATACTTTCCACTCAAATAGGACAGCGAAACAATTCCTGAGCGGTCTGTTGCCTGAACGGCTACCTTAACCGGATGGTTTGTCTCGATCTCTGTCAATGCTGCCAGATTCAAGTCCGGTCCACTGTGATCCGCCAGATCCATCGCATCCAGTCTGGCTCTGTAATAATCAAAATCCTCAGAGGAATCTAGCTTTTCTTTAATCCAAGACCTCGCATTTACAATGTCCTGTGCTGCAGATCCTGTTTTCAGTATGTAATAATACTTATCGGAATATTTTACATTCCAGTTATTATCCTCCAGATTTCCCAGCGTACCACATTCTGCCTGCTTCATCAGATATTTTTTGAAATAATCTCTGGTATCAGCCATACTCAGCTTGGTCATCGCCTCCACCTTGAACATTTCCGGTACTGCTGTAGTATCCAGTCTGTTGACGATCAGCAGGAACTGATCCGTGTCCTTAATCTCCTGCCCGTTTCTGGTCATGCTGGTAACACGCCAGGTATCATTAATCTTTTTGCCATCATAATTATAACGTGGTGCTACGCTGGTATCAATCGTATACTCCACACCATCGAGAATATAGAAACGGCTCAGATCTGTCAGATACATTTCCCGCAGAGAATACTGCAGAGGTCTTGAGCCTTTATAATTAAGAATGCCCGCCAACAGATCACTTGTCTGTGATATCCCTTTATTTCCTGCTAATAATTTCTGCGTCTCAAAAGGATTTTCCATTACTGCCGCTGTTTCCACAGCCTCAGGCGTCGTTTCCGGCCCGGCTGTCACGTCCGGAACATCTGATACCTCCGGCGTCTGTTCCGGTTTTCCGGATGTCTCCGGTGTCACAGATGGTTCCCCGGAAACCGTGATCTCCGGTGTTTCCTCCGGTGCCGGACTACTGCTGATCGCCGGTCCGGATACCACATTGTTACCGGCTGTTTCATAAGCACTTGCCGACCATTCCAGCCATTCCCGCAACTGTGCTCCGGTCACTTTATAACGCCAGAGCTGTATTCTATAGTTCATTAACTGATAGAGATCTGCACTGGTAAAATAATCCTTAATATCATAATAGTCCAGACCACTTCCCGCACCATACCGGGAATATCTCGAAGCAGCCACTACCGGAAGCCCCTTACAATCCGTATTATCATTATTTTGATATTCCATACCATAGGAAATCGCCATATCATTTAACAGCTGGATCGGGCTGCTGTCCTCCAGCGTACCCAGATAATTCTGCCATCTGGCATCGGACTTGAGCTCCGCAAGCACCTCTGTACTGTCCGCTGCAAATGTAGCACCCCATTTATCCATATATGCGGCTATCTTCTGGTCAATTGCCGTATTGTTCTTTGTTTTGCGAATCTGCGACTTTCTGCTTACAATTCTTTTATCCGGAGAGATTCCCAGATCGATCACGCCGATTCCCCGTCCGCTGTTGGCTACCATCACAAGATTTTTGCCATTCACAAGATGGTTCTTGGTATCAACACCTTCGTATTTATCATAATATGTCGTACCGTCTGCACAGAAGTTGGAATGCTTATGACCACATAAAACAGCATCCACTCCGTCAATCTTTGTCAGGGCATATCCCACATTTTCATCCATCAAAGCCGGCTGCTCTGTTCCCACACCGGAATGTGCCAGCACAACAACCACATCTGCGCCTGCATCCTTGAGCTTTTTAGTCTCCTTCTGTACATTGGCAACCATATCCTCTCCGGCAAGTACGCCGGTATAATCACATCTCTTTTTGGATAATGTCGGGATTGACTCTCCGATCACACCCACCTTAACCGTTACATGCGATCCGTCTGCTGTTGTCAGTGTTTTTTCTATGATCTTGTTCTCATTAAAAACATGTTTTCCTGTCACCGCATCCGTAATGTTTGATGCAATTACCTTATCCTTCAGTCCGGTTGCTTCATACTGCTTCTGGATATAAGGAAGTGTATACTCATAATCGTGGTTTCCCAAAATGATCGCATCATAATTTAATGATGCCATCGCCTGATAAATCGGCTGAATCTCATTCTGGTCATGCTCATAAATATAATCTGTGGTGTAATCATACATTACATCACCCAGATCAAATAAAAGTGTATTGCCATCCGGCACTTCACTTTTCGCCTGTGTCAGCAAAGTAGAAGCCTTTGTCAATCCCCCATTGGCAAATAAGGTTCCCTTTGAATAATCCACATCCACAACCTGTCCATGCAGATCGGTGGTAAACATAATCCGGAGATCTGCCGTGTCACTTGCAGCGGAAGCCGTCCTTACCGGCATCACTCCCAGCAGCTGCACTGCCAGCATGATAACTGCCAGCATCATTGACATTCTTTTGTTTTTTTGTTTTCTTTTTTCCCCTTGAAACATATCGCTTTCTCTCCCCCTTTTTTTGCGATTTATGATAAATTTAATGGTTACCATAATTAGTTTATTCCCTGTTTATGTCAAATCTCTGTCAATTTTCTTACAATTTCCAGTCAGATCTGCGCAATATCCCCTCTGTACTGACTTTGTGAAAAATATCTTTTACACAATTTACTTTGATTATTGCTGGATTGCCTGCATCAGTGCCGGAATCAGCTGTTTCTTTCGTGACACCGTGTTTTCCAGAATAATCTGATCGGTATCGTCCTTTAGATGAAAAGCCTCCAGTGCAAGCTCCTTCGCTCCGTTACCTGCACAAAGCAGCTCTGTGGTTCCCTGCAGGATATCCGTCAACATAAAGAACAGCATCGGAATGGAATGCGCCGTCAGCGCCTTTGCCATATACGGTATCATCCGCTCCCGGACATCCTCCAGATCCTTCTGGGTCATGGAATTGATCTGTCCAACACCAAAGGATACGTCATTTACTACAAATTTCTTGAAATCCTGATAAAATATTTCCTCCGGAGTCTTAGCAGACAGATTGCTCCCTGCGGCAAACATTTCCGCCGCATAGCTTTCCGGCTCGATCCCGGCGATCTGCGCCAGTGCGTATGCCGCCTTTTTATCCGTCTCCGTGCATGTCGGGGAACGAAAGATCAACGTATCAGAAAGAATTGCAGAACAAAGCAGTCCGGCAATTTCCCTGCTGATTTCCAGCTCCTGCTCACGGTACATCTGATAAATGATCGTTGCCGTACAGCCCAATGGCTGATTGCGGAAATATACCGGATTCATGGTTTCCAGGCTGCCGATTCTGTGATGGTCGATCACCTCCAGAACCTCTGCCTCATCCAGACCGTCTACCGCCTGTGTCACTTCATTATGATCCACCAGCACCAGACGCTTTTTGCGGGCCCCCAACAGACTTCGTCTGGAGATCATACCATAATAACTGCCGTTGAGATCCATAATCGGGAAATCACGATATCGTTTTTTGGCCATGGTCTCCCGGATATCATCCACATAATCATTGCGCTGAAATGTGATCAACGCCTTTTGTTTCATGAAATAACGGATTGGCATACTCTGATTGACCAGTCGTGTTGCCGTGTAGGTGTCATATGGCGTCTTGATGATAAAACAGCCCTTGCTCTCCGCCAGCTTTTTGATCGTAAAGGATACCAGCGAACCATCACACACAATAATACATTTTGCCCCCATCTCAATGGCACAAAGCTGGGATTCATAACGATTTCCCAGAATCACAATGTCATCCTTCTCAATATAATTCTCCATGAGATCCGGATTCGCGGCCGCGATTAGACATTTTCCCGATTGAATGATCTCATCCGGGTCTCCGACAATCATCTCTCCCTCCAGTGTCTCGATCAAATTGCGGAATGGGGTCTCTGCCTTGGCAATAATGCAACTGTCATAAACATCCATGTAAGATTTCGCAATATCTTCTATGGTGATCAGACCTTCCAGCTGGCCATTTTTGCAAACCACCGGCAGCGTTGCCAGACCACCCTCCTTCATAATCTCCCATGCACGTTTCAGGGAAATATCACTCCCCACGCCCGGCACCTGAACCACATCAATATCAAATACCTGCGTCCGTACATCGCTGAGATATTCCGGCTCCGGCACCCCAAACTTCTGAAGCACAAAGCGTGTCTCCGAGTTGATCTGGCCGGCTCTCTTTGCTGTATAGTTTTTGCCTGTCATCTGCCGCTTGAACGCCGCATAGGCAATTGCAGAGCATACCGAATCCGTATCCGGATTAATATGACCGATTACATGTATTTCCTCTCCTGCCATTTACTGATAATCCTCCTCACTGTACTGCCCAATATCAATTACATATTCAAAACGTCTTGCCAGTGCCGGAGCCACGCGGAACAGCTCATCCAATGTGTTTCCATCGTCTGCAAGAACCACAATAAAGTCCCCACGGAAGGCATCCATCACGGCAAAAATCTTTGTGATCGTGGAAAATGCCAGCTCAGATGCATTGTCGATCAGAAGGCAATTTCCCTTGATCTGGTTACATACTCTTAACAGATCCATCTGATTTAACTGGGAAGAACTGATCTTTGCAATCTGGTTGGTAGAAAGAAAGCCCTTCTCATAATTGACACGAACTATTTTTTTCGTGATACCGATAATCTTGTCCTCTCCTTCACCCATCAGTACAAAATGCTTTGGCTCCAGCTCTCCGGCGATCAATGTCAAAATATCATTAAAGGAATGATGAAGCGCTCTGGTCGTCGGCAGCTCATCCTCCTCCAGCTCCGGCAGATTGCCAAGCTCCGGGCTGTCCTCCGGAATCACCTGACGAAGCTCCGGTATATCAGGCTCCGGCATGATCTGATCCAGTTCGATCATGGTAACGTCATCCTCCTTCACCGGAAGAACTCCGGAGGATACGATCTCCTCCATTCCGACAGGACGCTGAACTTCCTCTACGCCCTCCGGCTCTGCGGCAATTGTGTCTGCTTCTTCCACAGCCTCAGCCGGAGCCGTCTCCGCATCTGCTGTCTCCTCTGCCGGTTCCGATACATCCATTGGAATATATGTCTTTCCAACCTTGCTCTGAACCGCCTGTGTCATACGGCCAAGTACGTCCGAAGCAAGATTTGGTACATTGCTGATCCTTCCGGCGGCATCATCCACAACAGATACTGCCTTCTCCTTCAGCTGTTCTCTCTTTTCTGCCTCAAAGATCGCTGTGATCTCTTTTGCCAGATCCTGGGTAATACCAAAACCTGACTGGGATGGCTTCTCCGGCTTTTCCGTCTCCTCCTGCGCTGCTGCCTGCTCCGCCAGCACATTTTCCACGGCTGCCGCCAGAGTATTTTTCATTTCCTGGCTCATCGGAGCAACGGTACTCTGCGCTGTCTCCGTCCGCTCGGAAGTCTCCGGTCTCCACTGATCCAGATCATCCTCCCCGGCAGATACCGGCTCCACGGCTGCCGCCGCCTCGTCCGTCTCCTCATTACTGTTTTGCGCCGGTTCAGTGGTCTGAGGCACCATATCGGCTGCTTCCTCATCCTCCGGATAAGTCTCCTGCAGATTTTCTTCCTCTGTAGCCTCTTCCTCCGTCCTGTCTTTGCCTCCGTGCTTCCAAAGACCTCTCAGAAGATGAAATCCACCCTTCGCCTTCTGTGTAATCTCCTCCGGTGCGACTAAAAGCTCTCCGTCCTCCGTCTCGTCATCGTAATCGTCTACAAAATCCTCGTCCTCATCATCAGCGTCTTCTATATATTCCCGGCGTTTCTCTTCACGTTTTTTCTTTTTCATTTTTTCGATTTCCTGCCTCATCAGCTCCGGTCCCAGATCCGGCAGAGAACCGGTATCCTCCGGATTTGGTTCCTCCGGAGGATCTACTGTATAATCTCTATCTTCATAGTATATCGTTTCATCCTCATCCAGATAATCAAGCAGCGCCTGTGCCCGCTCCACAATCTCTCCGTCACCAAACCAGAGCTTGATATCTTCACATTCTCTCCGGCATTCTTCCTCCCGGCCGGCTCTCTGATACAGCTTTGCAAGCTCGTATGCCCATTCCTCTACATAATCCTCTTCCTTGAGTCTCTCCAGCGTCTCGATCAGGCGGTTAAAAGGTACTCCCTTTGCCTTATCGATACGATAACGCAGAATCAGGCTCTCCTGCTCACTGTGATTGAGGTCCTGAAACTCCTCATAAAACTCCTCCGCCTCGTCGAGATGATTGGTCCGAATGGCGAGATAGATCAGACGGTACAGCACCTTTTTATTTCTGTTTCTTTTGTAGATCCGCAGATAGATTGCCTTTGCTGCTTCAAACTGCTCCGTCTTTACATAAACCTCTGCAAATGTCTGCAGCTCCGACTGGGACTTCACCTGACGCACATCTATCGTCGAAAGCACTGCTGCCGCCTTCCGATATTTTCTTTCCTCTACCAGATTCTGCACCTGGGAAATCCTCACTGCCATCTCATATTTACTCATAAACTCTGTACCTTCCTTATTTTTTCGTATTGCTGTATATAAAAATCATTTCTGCGGTCACACTTCATCTGAAACTTCTGCCGGAGTCTCTCTGCATCCTCTCCAATATCACAAACTACGATCCCTTCCTGCCCATGTAATGTACCGATCATCTGTCCCAGAGGATCAAATATACTGCTGTCACCACTGTAGCTTAGCCCGTCAATATCTCCCACGCAATTTACCCCTGCCATATAAGACTGGTTTTCAATGGCTCGTGCCTTCAGCAGAGCCAGCCAGTGGTCTGCACGGGAAGCCGGCCAGTCCGCAATAACTACCATCAGATCAGACTGATCCGATACCGCCTGGAATATCTCAGGAAACCGCAGATCATAACATACAAACAAGCTGATCCGGTGTCCACAAAACGGTACCGTTACCAATTGATCTCCTCCCTGATAAACATCCGCTTCCCCTCCATACCGGAACGGATGCAGCTTGACATACTCCGTCAACTCCTGTCCATCCTTGTCCAGTAAGGTAAAACGATTTGTTCCCTTCTCCTGCCCCGGCTCCGGCAATGCTGCCCATCCAAAGCCCACAGCCATTTTGTACCGGACTGCCAGCTCTTTCATCTGACGAACCGTATCCGAAGCCTCTCCGGATTCTCCGATCTTTGCCAGATTCATCGAAAAGCCCGTGAAAGACATCTCAGGAAAAAAAAGGATATCTGCCTTCTGTGCCGATGCCTGTTCCATCAGTTTTTCTGCTTTTTGCAGGGACAACTCTTTGTCCTCCCACACCATATTTAATTGTCCCAATGCAATTCTCATATGAAGTTTCACACTCCTTTGAGTTTTCTACCACTGTAGTATCTCTATCTTTACATATTCTTTTATATTATATCTTTATCCCCTCCATATGGCAATAGCAAACTTCTCCCAGAAGCATTCCCTCTTCACAAAAAATATGGTACAATTATAAATATAACAAACGGCCTTTCAGGCACAGAAATGGAGGAATATTATATGAAGATCCAATCAGTATTTGATGATGCATTCCGTACATACGGACGAGTTGTAGATGGCTATGATTACAAACTGCTTCTGGAGCGTCTGGAGGCAGGTACACCGAAGCCTGCAGACAGCGTAGTTTATGTTCCGTCTGTTGCAGAACTTGAGGATACTCCTGCTTACGCACAGCTTCGCGATAACTGCTATGGCGGTATGCCAATCGAGATCGGTTACTGTAACGGTACCAATACCAAGCTCAACTGCTTTGAGTATCACAGAGACAGTGAGATCGACATTGCGGCAGATGATGCAATCCTTCTGGTGGCAAGACAGCAGGATATCGTTGATGGCAAGATTGACTCATCCAGGACAGAAGCTTTCCTTTGTCCAAAGGGAACCGGTGTTGAGCTTTACGCCACTACCCTTCACTACGCACCATGCAGTGCCAAAAAGGGCGAGGGCTTCCGTGTTGTGATCGTTCTTCCAAAGGGAACCAACGAGGATGCCCCTGAGATCACAGTGGCAAATGACAATGATAAATATCTCTGGGCAAGAAACAAATGGCTCATTGCCCATCCGGATTCTGCTGAGGCAGCTGACGGCGCACAGATTGGTATTACAGGAGATAATATTGATATCATTGATCTGATCTAATAGGAGACTGACTATGCCAAAAATATTACCACCTGATTTTCTCCGGGAGAGACAACCTCTTCTCGGATCAGAGTGGGAAGCTTTTCTACAGTCGTATGATACGCCGCGGGCCTACGGGCTCCGGCGTAATCCATTTCAGGACTGCAAGACACTTCCCTTTCCACTGGAACCTGTTCCATGGGCAGCGGACGGTTACTATTTCCTGCCGGGGGATCGTCCCGGCAGACATCCTCTTCATGAGGCCGGAGCTTATTATATCCAGGAGCCCAGTGCCATGTCCGTGGTAAGCCTGTTGGACCCACAGCCCGGAGAGCTGGTCTGTGATCTGTGTGCGGCTCCCGGCGGCAAAAGCACCCATATTGCCGCGCTTTTGCATGGGGACGGTCTGCTGGTCTCCAATGAGATCTTTCCAAACCGCGCCCGGATCCTCTCTCAGAATATCGAACGCATGGGAATCCCAAATGCTTTGGTGTGTAACGAATCCACCGAAAATATGGCATCTCATTTCCCTATGTTTTTTCACCGCATCGTTGTAGATGCTCCATGCTCCGGAGAAGGCATGTTCCGTAAGGATGATACTGCCATTCAAGAATGGAGTCTTGACAATGTCGCTCTCTGCGCAGACCGCCAGAAAATGATCCTGGAGCATGCCGATCAGATGCTGCAGCCGGGCGGAGTCCTTGTCTACTCCACCTGTACCTTCGCACCTGAGGAGGACGAAGCAATGATCCAGTGGTTTCTGGAAACACATCCCGATTACACACTGACTGACTGGCATGAAACTTCTCTGGGCCGACAGGTAGCTGATATTCCGGGATATGCCGGATTGTCTGATGGGCTTGCAGGCATTTTTCCGGACGAGATCTCTTCTAAGGTACTCCGCCTCTGGCCTCATAAGCTTCGTGGAGAAGGTCATTTTGCGGCACGTCTCCAAAAATCCGGTACACCGCTCCCGGTCTCTTTGCTTTGCGACGCTGCCGCAGGGACCAAAAATTCTTCCAAAGGCAAAAAGAAAAAAGGGAAACAAAACAAAAAAAAGCCTGAACTAACAGACTTTACCGAATTTAAAGAGACTTATTTAAACACGTCATTCTCTCCATATCCTGCCCTTGCCGGCGGCAGAATGGAATTATTCGGGGACGAGCTTTATCTGATCCCGGCTCCGGTTCCGTCCCTCGCCGGTTTGAAGGTTCTGCGAACCGGACTTCATCTTGGAACCCGCAAGAAAAACCGCTTTGAACCGGCTCATGCTCTGGCAAAGACTTTGGTTCCAACGGACGCACAGCAAAGTCTCGATTGCAGCTATGAGGATGCCTGCCGCTATCTCCAGGGGGAAACCATCTCATGTCCTGACACCTGGAAGGGGTGGACCCTGGTCTGCTATGAAGGCTGCACTCTCGGCTGGGGCAAGGCCCGGAATGGACTTCTGAAAAACCATTATCCGAAGGGACTCAGAATCCAGGGATGGAATGATCCTGAAAAGAAGTAATGACCGGGCATCCGCATGACTGCAGACTTTGCAGATCCTGATGGCCTCCACTCATTAAAATACAATCAATACCAAGGGCTTGAGACACATCAAAGTCGTGAACCGAATCACCGATCATGACTGTCTCTGCCTTTGGTATTTTATTTTGCTCAAAATACCCCACAGCCCGCTCTATCTTTCCTGCTGCCAGCAGATCGTCTGCTCCAAGCACTGCCTCAAAATAATCTGCCACTCCAAACAACTTCGCATAAAATTGAATGATCCTTGTGGCGGAAGAGGACAAAATAATCTGATGACATCCCTTCTGGCGGCAGTATTCCAATAATCCCTCTACCCCCTCATGCAGCCTGAGCTGATCCTTATGGTTCTCATAATAACTCTGAAAACGCTCGGTGATCCAGTTAAAATCCGTTGCCTTCATATCAAAAAACTGCTCATAAAAACGAAGAATAGGAGTATCCATTGCATTGCGATACTCCTCTAAGGTAATCTCCGGTCTGTGCTGCTCCCGGAGCATATCATTGACTGCGTCCAATGCAATACCTGCATCATCGACAATCGTTCCATTCCAGTCCCAGATTATATATTTTTTCATTGTCAATTCCCCTTAATACATTGTGTCAGCATATCCTCCGGCATATGTGTCTGTCCGCCGCCCTGCTCTCACACGGCTCCGGCTGTCTCATATGCCTTTTTGTAGCTCTGTACCTTATTAACATATGATTTGCAATAAGAAGGTATGCCACCATATCGTTTTACCGCTCCACTGCCGGCATTGTAAGCAGCCAGTGCCATTCTCTCATCCCCGTTAAATTCTTTGAGCTTCTGGGAAATACACTTTGCTCCTCCCATAATGTTCTGGCCGGCATCATAGGGATCTGTCACACCAAGACTTTTCGCTGTGGCAGGCATCAGCTGCATCACTCCCATTGCCCCGGCACTGGAAACACTTTTGGCATTAAAATTGGATTCCGCTTTTGCAATCCCCTTGAGAAGGCTTTCGGAAACATTATACTTCTGCGCCGCCTTCCGGAACCACGAATCATACTTTGTCTTTTTCATGGAATCCGCTGTTGTCGTCCGGGATGCTGCTGATGCGCTCCCCGTCCGGGTCGTGTTCTCCAACGTGTCAGCTGCTGCCACATCCTCATAAGTAACAGCCTGTCCTGTCACCGGATCAGAAAAAACCACCTTATGGGTATCGGAACTGCTTTGACCGGTCTTCTCTGTCTCCGATGCCCCGATATCCTTCTGCGTCTCTGTTTTCTGTGCAGATGTTCCTGTGCTGTCCTGAATCCCACTCTCTTTATTTTTCAGAACCTTTTCAAAGGAGGTCAGCGTTGTTTTGCGCTGCCTTCCATCGTTATACGTTCTGACCGGCTTTATATCCAGCCGTAATATATGATCTACCATTGCCGTTCTTCTCCTCTATTCCTTCTCCTGTTGAAACAACTCCTGCAGCGTCATTTCCTTTTGTATGGATGCCAGATGTCTCTCCTCGATCACCGGCTTCATCGCCCCTGCATCACTGACGCTTGCCGTAACCGGCACACCCCCGTCCTGTTGATCCACCGGCTCTCCATTAAGAACTACCGGCACGGTCTCCCGTCCTGCCGCAGTCTGCACACTATGGTAATGAAGCTTTTGGTATACCGGATCTGAAACTCCCCGGCAGACAGCTTCTGCCGGCTTCCCCTGCTCTGCTGTCCTTGTCCTGATCTGCGTCACGACTGCCTGTTTTCCCTGTATGATCTTCATACCTGTAACCACACCCTTCCAAAAGACAGATATCCGAAGCTACCCCTACAGCGCACTGTAAATAATATTGCGAAGCACCTGTACATCCCGGTAACCATTGCCACCGCATTTCTGGATCACATAGATGATCGCCAGATCCTCTGCCGGATCCATCGCTACATAAGAGCCAAGCCATCCATCCCAGCCAAACTCTCCCACAGAGCCCAGACCATAAGAAGCCGGTACATCCATCATTTGACGCATCAGATCACCATAACCATATCCCCGTAACGACTCCCAGTCATACATCTGAAGCTGCTGCGGTGTCAGATGATTCATATTCATATGCTCAATAGACTTGCGTCCCAGAATGCGGACACCGCGGTAGCTGCCCCCATGCATCATCATCTGCACAAAACGGGAATAATCCTCAACCGTCGATACAAGACCTGCCCCACCGGACTCAAATGCCGGTTTCTTTTTGTGCATATAGGATAAGCCCAGATGCTGCCAGGTACATGGCTCTAATGTGCCGCTCTCCGGCTTATATTCATAATTCTCCATAAAGCGGTTCTGCTTGTCCTCCGGCACATAAAAGTCCGTGTCCACCATACCCAGCGGTTCAAATATCGTTTTCTTTAAGTATTCCCCATATGTCTTTCCGGTAACCACCTCAAGCACTGCTCCCAGCACATCAGCACAGAAGGAATATCTCCAGCCCTCTCCCGGCTCAAACTCCAGTGGCTGCTGACCGATCAGATTCGCCAGATCATACGTCGTGGTTGGCTTTCCTGCCTCCAGATCCGCATAATACTGATCGATCATATTCTGCATATATGTACCGGCCGGAAAACTGGCATCCGGATAGGTCACTCCTGCTGTCATGTCTAACAGATTCTGGAGTGTTACCTTATGCTCAACCGGAACAAGCTTTCCGTCCTTGAGAACCTTCTGATCACGAAATCCCGGCAGATACATATCCACCGTATCACTCAGCGAGATCAGCCCTTTCTCTACTGCCGACATCACCGCTGCTGCCGTAACAGGCTTTGTCATAGAATAACAGCGAAAAATCGAATCCTTTGTCATCGGAATATTCCGTGCCACATCCGCCATACCAAACTGACGGAAATATACGGTATCCCCTTTATGGATCACACAGAGACTGGCTCCCTTGATCTCATCCCCGTTAATTTTTGCCTGGACCACTTCATCTGCTTTATTTAATATATTGTAGTTCATTGTAATACCTCTGCTTCTTTTTATAAGCTACTTTTATCCAAAAAGCATACCTTTATACAGTGTAACATATTCCAGTCCATTTCTTCAATAGACAGGTATAAATAAAAACAAAAAATATCATACTAATTCTGTCAATCATTTACATTAGAAAGGTATGGTATTTATATGGCTCTTTCTTCTCTTCAGGCATATTCCATTATATTTTTTACCGGAGGATTTCTTTACTGCGGTATCGAAATCCTCTATCGCGGATATTCCCACATCTCTATGTTTTTTACAGCGGGGATCTGTTTTCTGCTGATCGGTTTCATTGAATCCCTCTTTCAGGGGCGTCTCTCCCTGTTGCTGCAAATGCTTCTGTGCGGAATCATGATCACCGGCATTGAATATCTGGTCGGAGTCCTGGTCAACCGCCAGCTCCATTTAAATGTATGGGATTATACCGGACATCCTTTTAATCTTCAAGGACAGATCTGCCTGTTGAACAGCTCCCTGTGGTTCCTTCTTTCCGGTCCTGCCATCCTGTTGTTTGATCTGATGCGTTACCTGCTGCTTGGGATTCCCCTGCCCCATTACCGTATCTTCTGATTTGCTGCCGTTCCCGTCTGTTACAGGATCAGCTTTTCGCCTTCAGATACGAAGGGCGGTTCCATGTACCGTTAGCCATCTTGTGATGCCAATGATCCTTTTGTTTATCATAGCCACTGATCACCAGATACTGCCAATTACTTGCTGTCTTTAAAGACCGATATACCTTTTTCAAATGGATCCACCTCCGGTTATGATCCGGATCTCCGGAATCCGCCAGAAATACCTTGTCTGTTTTCTCCTGAAACTCAAAGATCGTCACATAGTGTCCCGGCGTGTTCTTCCAGTGTACGGTAGAATTTGCACTGGAAACCAGCACAATGGCACATTTTGACTTGCGGATATTCTCCCGGAACTCATGATATGTTTCCTGCTTCCGCTCCACATGACAATGCAGTCCCAGCGAAGTCAATCCCCTGCGGATATATCCCCAGTCAATCGCCATACCACCTCCATAACCTGTATGTTTCTTGGCATATCGGTACATATCCACCGGAGAACACTGATATGGTGTCAAAGAAGAATAAATATTTGCCATACAGCACAGTCCACAGCCAAACCCGCCAAAGGAGCCCCCATCCATATAGCTCTCTCCCCACTCTCCTGACCAGTCAATCCCCTGATTCCACGACTTCGGTCCCTGCAGATAAGTATAGATCTGCAATGTTTTGTCCACCGGCTTTCGTGTCGGCTCTGTCGTAGGTTCTGCCGTTTTCTCTGTCTCCGGCCGCTTTTTTTCTGCCGGGTCAAAGGTTCTCTCGGATACCTGTGCCTTCCGCTCCTTTTCTTTGGAAAACCTTCTTGTATCGCTCCATATAGAAGAAACCACGAAAGAAATACACACAAATACCATGCAGGCTCCCATAACCGTCCAGCGTACTTTTCTCCGCCCCCAGCGTTTCTTTCTCCTTGGCTTTTCCATTTCATTTTCCTCCGTATGATATTATAAATATTTTCCTATACGCTAAGAAAAAAGGTGCCACACTGTCACCAGTGCGACACCCTTAAGCTTCATCACAAAAGAATGTAATTATTTAACTCTTACATTAACGGCTGCTTTCTTCTTACCAACCTTAACAGTCAGTTTTGCTCTTCCAGCCTTCTTAGCCTTTACCGTGATAACAACTTTCCCCTTCTTAGCTACTGCGGACTTAACCTTAACAACTTTCTTGTTAGAAGATGTAACCTTAACAGCATCTGTTGTAGCCTTCTTGTTGTTCTTAGCCTTAACAGTCACTTTAATCTTCTTTGTCTTATTCTTCTTGATCACAACAGTAGATTTCTTTGCAGTAACCTTCTTTGCAGGATTCTTAACAACTACCTTAAGAACTGCCTTCTTAGAACCAGACTTAAGAGTTACCTTTGTAGATGTGCCGGCCTTAGCGGTCCGAGGTACAGAAACCTTAACTTTCTTTTTACCCTTTATAAGAGTAGCCTTGGCAATCTTCTTATTGGCAGATGACACAGTAACCTTCTTTGCAGCGTCTGCTGTAGCTACCTTCTTAACGGTGTAAGCAACCTTTGTGCTCTTACCCGCAGCTACTACAACTTTATTCTTCTTGAACTTAAGAGACTTTGTAGCCTTTGTCTTAGCTACGCCCTTAATTGTTACAAGAACTTTAGCAACCTCTTTATTAGCAGATAATACGCTAACTGCTGCATCTGTACATGCTACAGCGGCCTTAGTAGCTGTAACTGTAACCTTGATCGCATCTCCTGAAACTACAACTGCGGAAGCAGAAGCAATACTTGTAGCAAGCTTTGCATCATACTTGCAGGCAAGTGCACCCTTTGTAGAAACAGCAACACCTGTTACTGTTGTGGAAGCATTAACTGCCTTATCCTTTGCTGCTGCGATTGAAAGCTTTGCTGTAGGAACAGCGGCTGCCTTCTTGGCATTAGAAGCATCTGCTACATTTGCAGAAAATACACTTGTAAGTGCAAGTGCTCCAGCCAGAGCCAATGAAAGTACTTTCTTCATAGAAGTCTTCATAATTATTCCCCCTTATAATAATGGATTTCTTGTTACAGACGGAATTCTAGCATGGCATCTGACACAATTCAACCGTCACAATATACAAAAGATTATTAAGTTTTTATTACATATCCGTCACTTTCTCCAAAACCCAAAAAAAGATGGTGATTTTGTCGAACAAACAAAATCACCGTCTCTTTTCCTTGTCATATGTGCTCATTTTTATGACACGTTTTTGCCACATTTCATATTAGAAAGTAAATTTTCCCTCAAAATATTTTGGCAGATCCTCGATCTTAATGCGCTCCTGCTCCATGGTATCACGGTCACGGACTGTCACTGCACCGTCCTCCTCCGAGTCAAAATCGTATGTGATACAATATGGAGTACCGATCTCATCCTGACGGCGATAACGCTTTCCAATATTTCCTCTGTCATCATACTCACAATTGTATGTTTTGGACAATGTCTCATAAATCTTTTCAGCCTGCTCACCCAGCTTCTTGGATAATGGAAGCACACCGATCTTTACCGGAGCAATTGCCGGATGGAAATGCATTACGGTACGGACATCTCCACCTTCCAGCTCCTCTTCATCGTATGCGCTGCAAAGGAATGCGAGCGTCACACGATCAGCTCCAAGGGATGGCTCGATTACATAAGGAATATATTTTTCATTCTTCGTATCATCAAAGTAACTCATATCCTCACCGGAGGTCTCTGCGTGACGGCTCAGATCGTAATTGGTACGATCAGCGATACCCCAGAGTTCACCCCATCCAAACGGGAACAGGAACTCAATATCAGAAGTTGCTTTACTATAGAAAGAAAGCTCCTCCTTATCATGATCACGAACACGCATCTCATCCGGCTTAATTCCCAGAGTCTGCAGCCAGTTAATACAGAAATCTTTCCAGTATGCAAACCACTCCAAATCTGTATCCGGCTCACAGAAGAACTCCAGCTCCATCTGCTCAAACTCGCGTGTACGGAATGTAAAATTACCCGGTGTGATCTCATTACGGAATGACTTACCAACCTGGCCAATACCAAATGGAATTTTCTTTCTGGATGTTCTCTGTACATTTTTGAAATTGACAAAAATACCTTGTGCTGTCTCCGGACGGAGATAAACGGTATTTTTGGCATCCTCGGTAACACCCTGGAATGTCTTGAACATCAGGTTGAACTGACGGATATCGGTAAAATTATGCTTGCCACAGGTTGGACATGGCACGCTGTGCTCTGAAATGAAGTCCTGCATTTTCTCATTGCTCCATCCATCTACACTGCCATCCAGCTCAATGTCGTTCTCCTCAGCAAACTTCTCGATCAGCTGGTCTGCGCGGAAACGCTCGTGACACTCCTTACAATCCATCAACGGATCAGAAAAGCTTCCAAGATGACCGGATGCAACCCATGTCTGTGGATTCATCAGAATCGCACAATCAATACCAACGTTATATTTATTCTCACGAATAAACTTCTGCCACCATGCCTGCTTTACGTTATTCTTAAGCTCTACACCGAGATTACCATAATCCCATGTATTGGCGAGTCCACCATAAATTTCTGATCCAGGGTAGATAAAACCTCTCGCCTTTGCCAATGCCTGAATCTTCTCCATTGTTTTTTCCATGATTGTCCTCCATTCCATAGGTAAATTCTACTAAACTGCTTCTAAATATACCATTATCTTCCCGATAATGCAAGTACAGCCCCGGAATAAACCCCATTGTTTTTGGGACATTCCGACAAAAAACGTGTCCGCATTATCTCCCGGTAATCGTAAGATAACACAGACACGTTTTATTCGTTTTTACTATATATGCTTTAATAAATCCGATCACCGATCAGAACGTATCACCTGCCATATTAGATCAGGCTCTCATACAATGCAGTGATATCCTCAACAGATGTCTCCTTCGGATTACCCGGACGGCATGCATCATCATATGCAGACTGTGCAAGGAATGGAATATCCTCCTTCTTGACAATCTCCTTGAGATCTGCCGGAATACCAACATCCTGAGACAGCTTCCGAACAGCATCTACTGCGGCCTTGCGGTACTCCTCCTGAGACATACTCTCTGTTCCCTCAACGCCCATTGCCTGTGCAATGTACTTATACTTGTCCCCTGTTGCCTCTGCGTTATATTCCATAACTGTTGGCAGAATGATCGCATTTGCCACACCATGAGGAGTATCATAAAGTGCTCCCAGTGGGTGAGCCATAGAATGAACGATACCAAGACCTACATTAGAGAAGCCCATACCGGCAACATACTGTCCCAGTGCCATACCCTCTCTGCCTTCCGGTGTGTTATCAACAGCACCTCTTAATGAGCGGGAAATGATCTCGATTGCCTTCAGATGGAACATATCAGAAAGCTCCCATGCGCCTGCTGTAATGTAACCCTCGATCGCATGTGTCAGAGCGTCCATACCTGTCGCTGCGGTCAGTCCCTTTGGCATACTGGACATCATCTCCGGATCAATAAATGCAACAACCGGAATATCATGCGGATCCACACATACCATCTTGCGGTTCTTCTCTACATCTGTAATAACGTAATTGATCGTAACCTCTGCAGCGGTACCTGCTGTCGTCGGTACAGCAAAAATCGGCATACTCTTGTGTTTGGTATCGGCAACACCCTCCAGACTGCGCACATCTGCAAAGTCCGGATTCTCCATAATTATACCAACACCTTTGGCGGTATCCATAGAAGAACCTCCACCGATCGCAATAATGTAATCAGCGCCTGCTGCCTTACATGCTGCTACACCTGTCTGAACATTCTCAATCGTTGGGTTTGGCTTAATATTCGAATATAACTCATAATCAAGACCGGCTCCCTCCAATACATCCAGAACCTTCTGTGTGACACCAAACTTCACCAGATCCGGATCAGAACATACAAAGGCCTTTTTAAATGCACGTCCCTTTGCCTCATCTGCAATGCTCTTGATCGCTCCTGCTCCGTGATAAGATGTCTCATTCAATACAAATCTGTTTACCATAATACTACTCTCCCTTTCTTTATAAAAATATAACGGTGCCATCCGCTTTATACATATGTATTTATATTTTGTCCGAGATAAGGCTGGACAGAAGATTCCATCATCTTCACAACCTCACTGGCCTGACCCTGAAAAGAATCCAGCGTCATACTGAGTACCTCTGTACTGACATTGGTCATTAACTGATTCTGCGACATCATCATAGAATAATCCGCAATGCTTCCGATCATATCCATAGGATCACCCACCTTTCTGAATGGATCTTTCTTATATTGATTGTATCAAAAAGGAACCGTAAAATCAATGAAACTCTTATAAATTTTTTTCCAAAAAATTTTTTTCTTTGCTATTTTATATTGACACTTTCTGTCATTTTCAAGTCCTATGATACATCTATCAAACAAACAACGAACCATAGCGAAAGGAGAGAACGTATATGATGAATCAATTATTAAGTTCTGTTTCAAAAACAAATGTCAAAAATCCTGAGAATGTAACACTGACACTTCAAGGGGCAACGATCCATTCCATGAAAGAGCTCCGGGAACATTTCAACCGCGACGAGATCCTGGCAGCCTTTACCGATGACCACCTGCTTCTGTGGCTTCAGCAGCACTATTATGAAACAGAGGCGGAACAGCTTTGCATGATCGGCTCCGGTGACAATAACTGTTTCCGTAAAATCTGCCGTGTTTTCGGGGTTAATCATATGGATTACATCTCTTTATCAGAGGAAGAGAAAAAGCAGCAGAAGCAAAAAGAAGAAACCGTAAAAAAAGTAATTTCCGACACCAAAGCGGATGAAAATCTATTAAAAGAGCTGTCCCTCATTGCCACCGATCAGGAGGAGCTTGCCCATCTGATCGACGACGAAGAGTCAAAGATCTATCTTTGCAACGAAAGCTTTTCCATTCCTATTTCCAAACCCGGTATTGAATATATTGGTATCGGCGATGTTTCCATTGAGAATCCTTTCACACCGGAACAGTACCGCAAAGCAGGGATTACTATGACAAATATCTCCCTTCCGGTCACAGAGAATCCGGAAACGGCTGATGCCGCCCGTGTAGCTGCTGCCGCAAACGGGTATGACAGTTTCCACGAATCCCATTCCGCTCTGGCAACCCTCTTTCATAACCGGTTGAAAACATACCGGATATATGAGCATTATCATCTTTCCTTTGACTCGTCTGTTATGGGAACCTTTTTTGACAGCCGTTCCGAATGTACTGCTGCCAAAAAAGCTGCTCTGGAAAAAGCCTACAACGAAGCCCGCCGTTATATCTCTCCCGGAGATTCAAAATGTATCGCAAAAGCTGCAACCGAACATTACAGCAAGCAGATCCATGATGTATTTACTCCGGAGGTATTGGAAAAACTCCAGAACCTCTGTGAAATCCGCAAGAAAACTTCGCTCTTTCAAAAGCTGCAGGAGCAGATAAAACAAAATAAAAAAGCACTCTCCTCTTTATTTGAAGCAGAGCTGCACGAAAATGCTGATTTCTATGCAATGTATCAATTTGATTACTTTATGGATCAGGTTGAAATGGAAGAACACGACAACCGGATTTCTGACGGAGGACTCCTGCGTGCCCTCGAGGCTCTGGCAGGTGGCAGTATCCAATACACGATCACCGATATTCACTCTGCCATCTCAGAAATGGAGGATGATATCAATGATCACGCAAATACCTTCTTTAATACCGCACAGTCAGAATATCAATACTACTGTCAGGAAATCGAAGAGCTTATTCAGGAAATCGGCAACGATTTCAGCAAGCGGAAAGAAGACGAATCCGTATCCGGTTATCTGCAGCGCCTGTGCAGGGAAGCAATCCGATAGAACGGTTCCAAGGGATGCGATCACCTGGTTTCTATCATCCGCCATCATATGATATTGGGGGCAAAAGGTATTTTGCCCCCAACTGATGCCACAGATTGCTCCTGTTATGCTGTAATTTTCGACAGTATAACAGGAGGATAAAGGGTTCAGTTTTTTCCTGATTTCATCTCACGCTCAAATGCCTCACAGGATAATCCTGCCTCAGATGCAGCATCTGCTACGCTGAGAAGTCCCTTCCTGACTAACTGTACCAACATGTCCCTCTGTCCCAGTTCCCTGCCTTTCTGTTCCCTCGTCTTCATCATATCCTCTACTGCCTGACACACATTGACCACCTCCGTTTTCTCATCGATTGCAAAATCTGTATGGGTTATTGTCTCTATTACCCGGGCGGCTTCTACCTCCAGCTTCTTGAGGCGTTCATCCTCCTCCAGAAGCCTTGCTAGCCCCTTCTCATCCTTCGAATACTTTATATAGTTTAACACTTCCCGCAGGCTTGATGCAAACTTTTTGAAGTCATTCTGGGATATTCTGCAGGGATCCAGCATATGCACCCGATAATCCTGTGCATATCTCCGTATTGTGTCATCCTGCACTGCCAACATTTCATGCAACGATGTAGGTCCATCCCATGGATCTGCTCCAAAATGTACCACCAGCGTAATCACCGGCTGCAGTCTGTCCTCTCTCGTAAAACCGGACAGAAACTCGGCACTGCTCATAGTTGCCTTATTTGAATTATTTCTATGATCAGAAGCTATTCGTGATACCTGCTCGGCATACTGCATCGCATCATAAACCATATTTTTTACCGGCATAGCATAATGAATATCTGTTTGGTTCTCTACTCCCAAAAGAATGTAAGCAGCCTTCGCTCCACTCATAACCGTAACATATTTCAAAATATCCCGATACTTCTGCACGCCCGTCCCCCTCTTTGGGGCTCCGCCACCAAAAATATACATCATTTCTGCCGTATCCAGTTCCTTAAGCTCTGACGGTTTGATCACCTGTCTGCCATCATACAACAAAAAATTAAATGCATCTGCAAATACATGTGGCTCTCTCATATATTCTTTCGTAACAATATCTGCCTGTCCCATACCAATTTTCTCCTGTTATGCTGTAATTTTCGACAGTATAACAGGAGGGTAACGGGTTCGCAATATGAATTAGGTAAATGCCGCTTTGTACTAGGCAGATTACCGAAATTGCAGTGTAGAAAACGGCAATAGATCATTTTTTCCTAGTATCCCTCTGATCCGGTTCCCTGCCTTTTTCCCTCGCCTTCATCATATCCTCTACCGTCTATCCAATTCCTTTTATTGCACTTATTCCACCTGATGCTCCTCCCAAAAATCTTTCGTCCCTACAATATACAACAGCGTCCGGGCTCTTGTCCCGGCAAGATATATATACTGCGAAAACGTCTCACGCCGCAAAGCCTCTACATCACAAAGGATCACAACCTTCGCATCCAGCCCTTTAAAGCCCTGTATCGTTGCAAAGACAGGCACGGACGGGTCCGGTTTAAAATCATCCCGCAATTCATTTACTGCAAGCTTTAACGTTGCCAGTTTCGAATTTTGGTACTTTTTGGGCGACAAAAATGTAATGTCTCCGGGAGATACTTTTCCTTCTCTTAACGTTTTCATTATCTCCTTAATCTTCCCACCAAAATCCTTTTCATCCTCATAGGAAATCTTTCCTACCTCTTCCCCATTTTCCCGCATAAATTCCGCAAACGTCACACCACTTGCCTTTGCACTGTATGTGCCGATCTGCACCGTATTTCTGCAATTTACAAATAAACGGAACTTTGTATGGGAATAGGACCGGAGTATATCCATTCCGTCCTGATATTCCGGATTGTAAATATTCTGCTTCTCATCATAAAATACCGCCCATTTCCCGTGATCCAGCCCGCCTTTCAGCAGACAGTCCAGAGAATACAAATATAACGGCTTTAAAATATCCTGTCCTTCATCCATGATCAACAGATCATACTGCATATCAGCCGCATCCGGATCTGTAGACTGCTTCTCACTGATATAATCATAAAATCTCTCCGGTAAAATCTGGGCAAAATACTTTTGGGGATCCTTTTGCAGCTCCTCCACATCCACCGGAACATATTCACCAAAAAGAGCATGAATGTTTACTACCTTTAACTGATCTGTCTCCGGCAGCGAGCGCATTACATGATGTGCAAGATTTTTATTGTAAGTAAGGTAGAGAACTCTGGCCCCCTGCTCCAGCTGACGTCTCGCAAACTCTGCAGCCAGAAGAGTTTTGCCGGTGCCCGCTCCGCCTTCTACGATCAGATGATCATTCATCCCCAGTGCCTGCATAAGCTGCGCCTGCTCCTTGGTCAGACGCACCAGCTTCTGCTCCACCTGCTCCAAACGGTCATTCAGGGAAGGAATAAAACAAAAGTCTGCCCGCAGAAACTGCACAACCTCACGGATATCCGACGGGGATAATTTGCTCGGCTCCCGGTGCTGTCTCTGCTGCCAGTAGTCAAACACCTGATTCATATACTCAGAAATATCCTCCGTCGTGCGGTCATAAATAATCTCCGGGATGATCTCCTGGGAATCAGAATGAAATGTAATGTCCGGAAATACCACACCGCTGGCCATCAGAATGTTTTTCATATGAGGATTTCCTTCAAAACGCTTCTTCAGGATATCACGCAGACTGAACATATTGCCGGTCACCTGCGCAAAAGGTCCCTCCGGCTTCACCCGTTCCGTCCCATACCGGTCAATAAAGGTCCATTGTCCGTCACGACATTCCACGCGTCCCCCTTTAATCTCCAGGCAGGCAACGCCCCGCTCGCAGACTACCACAAAATCAATCTCTCCGTAAATCTTAGACCGGTGTCTGGGAAGCCCCAAAGAATGAAGCACACAGGCATTCTTTAAATTCAACTCCTGCAATACATCATACATTTTCCGTTCTGCATTGCTCTTGATCTCCTCACCCATATACGGGGGAATAAATGTAACCATTGACCAGTTCCTCCTGATGTAAAATATAAAATTTTGTTAATAGCTCACAGCATTACGACTTTTCTGTTTCAGCTATTACACGGGCAGCTCCTACTTCCTGTATCTTGATACGTTCGTCTTCCTCAAAAAACTTTGCGAATCCCTTCTCATCCTTCAAATATTTTATATAGTTTAACACTTCCCGCAAGCTTGATGCAAACTTTTTGAAGTCATTATGTGTTCATAAGTAGAACATAATTATATCCTTTTTCTTCTAATTTACTAATAACACATTCTATTAACTGTTTTTCATACACCTTATAGCTGTCCACATCAATAAAACATACATATTCCCAATTTTCCACTATTTTATCTAAAACCGTATTATCTCTCTCGATCATTCTTCTTATATATGTATGCATTTCTTCATAACTTAGTTTCTCCAAAAAACCATTTACTAATCTGATTCCATTATATTCATATCGAGCAATAACCTCCTTGACAGTTTTTACAATTATTTCATATTCTAAAAGCCTTATTTTTCCTGCATATTCCTCTTTATCAAATACCTGTATATATTGAAATAAATTATCTTTCTTTCCCACAATAATTACTTTACTTAAATCAATATTATTCATTTCAAGGTACTTTAACCTGTTCTCCACTGCAACCAAAGCATCAGAACTACTACACTGTACAATACAGGATTCTGCATATTCTGATTGAATCCAACTACTTAAAGAAAGGCATGCCATATCTAATTCTTTGTGCTTATCCGGCACATATTCTTCATTTCTTAATTCTTGTGCATATTCAAAATCTGCCATGCTGAATTTATCTTGTGTGTTTTTCTCCTTCCGTGTATCATTCTTTTTTTCTTTATTTTGCCAAAATGAAGCCTTCTGTATGCTTCTTTCAATACGATTTCCAGCTAAATATAATGATCTTAATTTTACTAATGCTAATTTATATTTTTGAAATGAAGCTCTCTCTAACCATTCCATAGCTTTCACAACATCCTGCTTTATTCCATCACCATACAGCAAATGAATCGCATAGGCATACTGTGCCGGTGCATATCCATTTTTTGCAGATTTCTCGCACCATTCCATCGCTTTAATTTCATCATATAATCCTTTCTTTTTTTGCCATATCAGACCATAATATTGATACTGAGCTTCTTTATTTCCCTTTTCAGCCGCAATTTTCAAATACCGCTCTGCTTCACTTATATCTCCGAAAAATCCTTTTTTTAACAATATATCTCGTGCTTTCGCATACTCTTTCTTTCCATTTTCATCCGCCATTATTTATTCTCCAATATATCCGACATTTCTCCTATCATTTCCTCTTCCGTCAATCGAAATTTGATTTCTACACGTCTTGACGCATTCGCATCGACTTTTCCATTTGCATTTCGTTTCAATTCATAATAAGACCGTCCATTAGCGGTTACCATTTCTCTAACTGTCTCTAATTTCTTTCCGGAAAACATTTTACTGTCTCCCAAACAATACTCCGAAACAGCAAATGCTCTCTTTTGCGACAAGTCCAGATTATACAGATAAGAACCATGATTATCTGTGTGTCCTTCTATAATAACCTCTGAAACATATTGTTTAATATCATTGCTTAATATTACATCAAAATATTTTGGAAAAAATTCATTTAACACTTTTTTTCCACTTTTTTTCAACGTATATTTGCTATAATCAAATAAAACGCTGGAATCAAAACATATGCTGCCTGTCTCCGGATCAACAGTAGCGTTTAACTTGGAATTTGAAAACTTCTGATTTAATTTCTGAACAATTTTCTTTCTGATACCAACGACCTGATCCAATTGTTTCTGCTGTTCCTTCACTTGATCTTTATATTCTAATATTTCTTCATTTTGTTTTATCAGCGCTTCATTCTGAGTTTTCAATTCTGCCTCTTTTTGTTCGTAAGTTACTTTTGCCTGTATAATGGTAAACGCAATAATTAATACAAAAACAAGCAAAACTGCTGCCATCATGTCAGAGTACGATTGCCAAAATGTTTGTTCCTCAAATTTCTTTTTTCCACGTACTTTTTTCATAACTATAACCCGCCTTGTAATAATTAATTTTCTTCCTGAGTTCTAAGTAACTCCCACCTATTAGCTATATCACTATGTAATTTATCTGCATACTCTAAATACTGGTCGAGTTTAATCTGCATTTCAGAAAACTGTGTTTCAATATTTCCTTTTGTATCAAGCATAAACACCGGAATCTCCTTTGCAATCTTCTCCATCTGGGTTGTTGCATTTTTCATACTCCTAATATTAGACGCAAATGATTTAATATTACTATTTAATTCTGTGTAATATTCATCAACAACTGCTTTACCCTTCTGTTCCATAGATTGCGTCAGCTTTTCAATGTTATCCACAAGACTGTCCGAAACCTTCTGAATATCCTGTGATGTTGTTCTTTTCACTACTGTAATCTGCTCAATCTTTTGTTCCGCTGCCTGACCGATTTTTTCAATATTTTCCTGACTCATCTGCTTAATAACTTCCATTTCCTTTTTAGAAGTATCACTAACCATCTTAATATCAGCTTTCGTCTGTTTACTAAATGTCTGAATCTCTTTCATTGAGGATTCTTTAATCGCTTCCAAACTGGTTTTAAAATTTTCCTGTGATGCCCTGCTGATCTGATCAATATGCTCCAACTGTATATTTAACTTTTCTGCAGTCTCAGATAGTCCTTCATTTATATTTTTACTATTTGCAAGCGTTTTATCAACAAATTCTAATTGTTGATACATTTTATTATTCATATCTTCACTTGTTCGTAAAGATTTGCCAAACAATTCAATATAATTTTGCATTTTATCATTCTGCACCTGTATCTGATCTGACATGTTTTCAATACTTGCATTTACCATTCGCTGATACTTTTCCATTTTGTCAGTAAATTGATCAAAATGAGAGACAGAACTTTCTAAACCTTGGTTCACTTTTGTCAAATCAATTGCCATATCACTTATTTTTCCTAACGTTTCTGTCAACTGTTGAACAAAAGCACCTGTCATATGTTCATCAATACGTTCTAATATCTTGGACTGATAAACCATACTGCGGGCAATCTTATCCTGATAAGATATTTGTGTCATTGTGGAACCATTATTGACACTTGTAATTACATTTTCACTAAACACATCCACAAAATTTTCTACTGAGGCCTCAACTCCTGCATAAAAACGACGATATGTCAAATTAAATAATACGGAATAAAAAATACCACATATCGATGTATGAAATGCAACCTTGATACCTTCCATCAATGGCTGTATCTTTTTTTCGACATCCGTAGCTGTTCCAGATAAATCAAAGGAATTTAAACCTATTGACAACCCCAAAAATGTTCCTAATATTCCAAGTGCTGTCATTATATTAGATATTTGATCTAAATAATGTGTATGAATTGCTTTTTCAAGCATTTCATAATTTATGTAATCTCGTATATCAGCACAGGTTTCTTTCGACATATTTCTTCTTATCGCATTTTCCTTCTTAAACTCTTTCATCGCAGACACCAATGACTCATCCCTAAAAAAATTGTCAAGATCATCTGCAGTTAAACTTTCACACATCCCCGGTTTCTGCAAACTCAGTGATGCATTGTCTAATTCTTCTTTCATTCTGCTTCCCTTTTTAAATAAATTTGCTGCCATAGCAAAAATCAGCAAAATGATCAGGAAAAATACCACCATAACAATCAGATTACTCAACGAATCACCTGAGCTCGAAGTAGCAGTAAATTTCAATATAACCTCTACGAATACGCCTATAGCATAAATTGCAAAAATCAACCAATTAAAATGAAATGTTTTGTTTTTTCCCTTGTTCATCCTATTGCTCCTCTAATCTAATTTCTTAATAAGCTGTGCCATTTGGTCTTCCATTTCCTGGCATTCAAGCACCAGTCCAGCTCTTTTTTTTCTGTACTCTTCTTTTTGTGTCTGATTTTGATCAATACACATTTGAAGATTATCTATTATTGTATTTAAATGATCATCTAAATACTTTTTTAACGTATTATTAAACATTTGTACGCAAACGTCTTTCGTTTCCTGCTCCAGACCATTCAGACTGTAGTCTTTTTCATCAATCCATTTTCCATAATCCACCATAAAAGGATATCGACCTTCTTTCGGAACTGCCATGTCTATTTGCATCCATAAATTTTGATATATACTTATCTTATCTGCCTTCACTAATTTTTTTTGAATATGCTCTTTTCCATAATAATAGTTCCATCTTCCCACCAAATACTGATTAATTCGTTGTGTTATATAATATGAAAATTCATTTTCCCACCCTATGAAAATATCTGAAACAGATTTTATATAATCGTTCATCAGTATATTAAGTTTAGTAATATATTCTCCACACTGTTTCTGAAATCTTGAAGTTAAATGACTATACAAAATATCACATTCTTTTAAATCACCATCTGCAATTTTTTCGTACATTTTCCATTCCTGCTGTCGATCATACACTTTACTGAATTCAGATAATTTATGAGTTTCTTTTAAAATTTCATCCATTATCTTCCGCGAAGATGCTTGATCAAGCAAACCAATGGCATATTCTTCAAGTCTTAAAAATTTAATTGGATCGATCAGACATTTTTGAATGTATTCGAGAAATTTTTCTTTATTTCCTTCATGTATTCTCCAATGTTCATCCATTTTTTCAATTTGCAGTCTACGCTCTTTTATTTCTGCATATAAATCATATACATTCTGTTTTAAAAGGCCTCTTATCCTTTTTCTGTCATCTTCATCTCTTTGCAGTTCATCTTCTGTACGCAAAAGACCAGATAAACTTGTAACTGCCTGATATCCGATATTTTCTTTTTCATTACATACAGCCTTGTCTATCATAGTTTTTCATTCATCTCTTTTCCGTTTTTAGATAATATTCTCCAAAATAATTTTCCACCAAACTCTCATCGATCTCGATTGGATTATCCTGCATATTGTCACACCATTGCTCAAAAAATGCTTCTCCTTTTAAATCCTCATACATATTAACCAGTTCCGATCCCGATGGACGCAGATGACTCTCTCCTTTTTGACTGCTTATTTTGTTTTTCAAGCTATCATACATAACTTTGGCAAGTCCTGTATCATCGACTTCAATTTTATTGGATGCCTTGTCAATGCATTGTTTCAGCATCTCAACTCCTTCCTCTTCAGACGGATTATCCATAAATATATGCACATCAATTCTTCCTTTTCGAATAGTTGCTTCATCCAACGCAGAATAATTGTTCGTTGCAGCCATCAACAACACTTTACTGTCCTCAGAACGTATTCCACTTCCTTTTTCACCGGTCTTTTTCTCTCCTTCTGCCAAATAGGTAAGCAAACTGCCTCGCACCGTTGAACTCATGCCTCGACCGGCCAACGAATCAATTTCATCAAAAAATAATACCACACCATTCTTTGACATTTTAGAAAGCAACACTGCCTTATCAAAAATTTTCTGTAAATTGTCCAACTGTTTTGATATAGAATCAGAAGTAAAATCCTTACTGACAACCTTGACATAATCAAATCCACTTTCCTTTGCAGCCGCCTCTGCAAACATCGTTTTTGCATTTCCCGGCGGTCCATACATAAGAATTCCTTTATTCGGATGAATACCAAAGTTTCTGGCAGCCTCTCTCTTTTCTTCATCAGCCAAAATATACTGCGACTGCTTCTTAATCTGTCTTTTCACTTCATCATAGCCAATAATATCATCAAAAGAAATATTTATTTCTTCCGGAGACAAAACAGTTACGGGTACCTCATTTTGCAAATCTTCTATTAGTTTCTTTTCATTATTTTGAAGCACCTCAAATAATAATTTTTTACTATTTTCATCGTCCTTTAAATCCTTTATCTTTTTACGACTATTTCTAACCGCAATTTTTAAATCTTTTACATAATTGGTTATATCACGTCCCGACATATTGACTGTTTTCTCTATAAATTCATTACAATAATTTTTATCTGATAAAGAATAATCGTATTTCTTTAATTTACTGTCAAATATTTCTATACGGCTCTCTTTATCCGGCAAACCAATATGTATTCTTCTGGAAAGCCTGCTCTGTATTGCACTGTCAATAATTGCTGCCCGGTTTGTTGCTGCGATTACAAATACTTTTTCCCCCTCTTTTCCTGTAGATATTCCCTCAATTTCCTGTAAAAACTGATTTACCATATCATTTGTATAACTATCTCCGGAATTAGTTCCTCCATCCCTTTTTGGAAAAACAGTATCTGCCTCATCAATAAACATGATAGTCGGTGCATTTGCCCTTGCTTCGTCAAAAATACGTTTAATTTTTCCACTGGACTGTCCAACATACTCCCCTTTCAAATCCGACAGCTTAGGTGCCATAAAGTGACAGTTTTTCTCATTTGCAAGAGCCTTAACCAACTCCGTCTTTCCTGTCCCTGGAGGTCCTGTCAGAAGCAGCCCCTTTTTATATTCTGAACTATCTTCACTATTGATAAAGCTGTCAATCATCGCCACAATTTCCTGTTTGATTTTCTTGTCAAGAATTACATCCTTTAAATATACCTTTTCTTCTGTAATCCGCTTGATCGCAATTTCAAAATCGCTCTGTTGCAACTTCTGCTTTTTCTTTTCTATTACAAGCTTGTCCAATACATTCACAGCCTCACGCAGACTTTTTTCAGACATTGCGACTGCCTGTGCAATATGATCCAATTCACGAAACATATCTAAGGAAGGATGCTGGATTAGAGCACTTTTTTTCAAAAAATGTCTTAAATATGTATATTTAATTTCTCCTGCAGAAGGATTTCCAACATATATCACATTACTTCCTTTTTTCTCAAAATTGAAATTTTTCAGCAAATCCATATCAGCTACCGAAACAACCACATAACAATGATCTAATACAATAAGCTCTTTTAATAATCTAATATATTTGATGCTGTCTGCATCAGGAGAAACATATAAAGAAGCAATCCACTCCATATTTTCAAAAAATACGACCGTATTCTGGTCATTCGGCAACGGATTTTCAATCCTGCATTTTACTTCCGTCAAGTAATTATAAAATGCAGTCCTATTATTCATAATTGTATTTAAATCATCATCCGTCAATGCTTTTTTCCGTTCACTAAATAAATCCTTCTCATCAGAAACATCCTCTTTGCGATTTTCTTCAAGATACGCTGTAGTAATATCCTCATCAATCACTTCTCCAGGTTGATATATTGTTATTGTGTTCGATACATAGACAAATTTATCACAATGTAAATCCTCCTGTCGAAAAAAGAATCTCTTTATGGTATCTTTCAGATCCATTGTTCCCTTATAAAAGCTCTCCAAAAAAATATCCGAAATCCCCTCTCCAAATAAAAAGAAAGAGTTTTTCCCCTGATTAACAGCATCTGTCAATCCCTTTTTGAGTCGATGCCGATACAACTGTCTTGCCATTCGTATATCCTTTCTTCTATTGATCTATTTTATTTCCTTAACTGTCTTTTGTAATTGCCGCAATGCATCTTCAAATTTTCCTGTCGTACTTTCATCTTGTCTGGCATCCTCCAAATCATACTTTAATTCAGAAATTTCACCCTTCAAAACATCCAAATCCAAATTATGCTCATCCAATTTCTTTTGCAATTCTTCTTTTTCCTCTTCTAATTTTTTTATTTCAGAGTGCAATCTTTTCGGATCACATTGTTGCTTTAATTGAGCCACATCTCTCTGCAATTTTTCTTTTTTGTCTATTAATTCCTTATTTTCATTCTTACTTGCTTGATATCCTTCTTTTTCTTTCTCTAACGCCTCTATATCTTTCTTTATTTTTTCTATATCCTCTATATATTTATTGACTTTGGCCTTAGTCCTTCCATATTCGTTTCTCGCAGCATCTACATTTTTTTGTATTGTATTTAATATTTCCCCCGTCTGATCATAATATAATAAGAAATCTTCTGATGTAAATTCTTTATCTCCTTTCCCCAAAATCTTTTCTATTATTCTTTTAGAAATCGGATACATCTGAACCAAATTACTCATAATCAAATTACGGTCTTTTTCTGATCGCTGGTTCTGAATTGCCTGCCATACCTTATCTTTGTCCTGATCACAAAGCCAAAAAATCTTTATAAGTATATCTCTGTCTGTTTTCTTAACGGCATTCTTCACATATTCTTTTACTTTAAGTTCGTTCACAATATCCTCAATTTCATAATTCTCTTCCATTTACACTGATCTCCTTTAATTTATCTACTTAATTCTTCTGACATCACATCCGGACTCGACCTATTATCTGTGAGTTTACTGCACTCTTTTGGGCAGTTTTTCTCTCCGTCCGGTCTGCAACTACTGTTCCGTTTTCCATTGTAAAGCGTTCAAATATGAGTCCTTTTTTCGCCGCTTTCTGAGAAAATTCTTTTGTTGCATTCTGACAAGTTCCTTCAACCTGTTCATTCACTTGAATATGTGTATTCCCGGCATCATCAGTAAAAATACGATCTACATTAAAAACATCTCCAGCCATCGTTCGACCTTCTATCCTCCAGCCATCCTTATCCGAATCTTTTCCAATTTTTTTTGCCTTCGGTCTATATCCCATCTCATTAAGCACATCATACAATGTATACGCATTATTTAAATCTGTAATTCGATTATTCTGAATCTTTTCTGCATATTGCATGGCCTCCTGGATCATCTTTCGATTCTGTTCGGACCGGATAACCGCTGTTTCAAACTGTTCCTGCTCTATACATTCTTTAATCTGATCTATGCCATCACAAATAGTATCTGTGATCTTCTCATCATGACCGTATTTATCTAAATAATCCAGCAGCGAAATTTTCTCAGCCTTATCTCCATTTTCTGTATAATCCTGAGCATCATAATAAAACGTCGTATTTACAGACAATAAGCGTTCCAATTCACCTAATGTTCCCTCCGCTTTATCTTTTTTTTGATGATATTCACTTAGTTTTTCGCTTAACTCCATAGAAAACTCTGATATACTCTGTGAAAAATCCTTTATATATGGCACAATCTCCTGATCACCTATATGAGATATTTCTTCCCATGTTTCTTTCAAATGATCATATTGAGATGACATAAATTTTTGAGCGGTACTATCATCTATCTTGCTTATTTCATTCTCTATAAAAGCTCTTGCTTTAGATGCTTCCTGCCTTATACTTTGAATTTTTTCTGCCTTTTGATTTAATTCTATGCCACGTTCTTCCAGTAATTTCAAATTTTCTTCTTTACGTTGGCATGCTTTCGCAGCAAGTGTACAATTCTGCACCTCTCCATTTATCGCATGAAGCAGATTATTCTTTTCTTCGGATATTTGCTGATATACGCCAACCAGTTCATCTGCTTTTCGAAACTCATCATCAAGATACCAGCTTTTGTGACGAATTGTCTCCCGAATCTCTTCTGTTTCCCGATCGGCTTTTTTTAATCTCTGTTCTAATTGTTTACGTTTATTATCATATCCGGACATATCTCCTGTCCGGCACAATTCTCTGATGCTTTGGCTCAGAGTCCGTCGAGTTTCCTCCAGACTTTCACATTCCTCGGTAAGCTCCTGTCGAGTTTCCTCTTTTATAATATATTTTGTAGTTTCCAACTGATCAGCTATCTGCTCCATCTCATTCTGAAGCTGTTTGATTCGATTCATTGCCTGACAAAAATTATTCTCAAAGCATGCATCTCCTGCTTTTCTTGCCAGCTCTGCTTTAGACAAAAGTTGATTAACATCGCTCGATTTTTTTCCACTCATAATCTGTCTCCTCTCACCTCAGTTGTTCGCTTTTATTAATCTGTCGAGTAATTCCTGGTAAAATCCCTTTGGCGGAATTCCAACCATAAATATTTCTCCTTCAGAACAATCAAACTCAACATCTCTATTCTTGCTCTGCTCAATAGTCTCAATTTCCTTTTGATATTTTCCACTGGGCGAATATATTTTTTGATTTTCCGACCCTCTGTACATTTCACCGTGATCTAATTCTTCTTTATATTCCCCATCTACTAAAAGATCAGTGCATGCTAAAATATTTTGCACCCTTTCCTCATCAAAATATTGGAACAGTTCTTCCAGACAATATCCTGTGTAAATCATGATATCAAGTCCCATATCATTTTTAATTCCACTAACCAACTTCTCTAAAGCCGAAAGCTGAAGAAATGGTTCTCCTCCACTTATGGTTACTCCATCAATATTTTTATGACAAGCAATATTCTGTAGTAGTTTAGAAACTGCAACTTTTTCTCCACTCTCCTTATTCTGTCCGGCAGGATTAATACAGCCGGGACATCGCCGGTCACATCCCTGTGTCCATATCACATAACGACATCCCGGTCCCAATACCAATGTCTCCTCAATCACATGACTGATCCTTATAAATATTTGATTTTTTTCTGCATTCATATTATTTTTTCAATAAAATTTATATCGTCCCCTTTACAATCTCTTTATACTTAAGAATTCCTTCATCATTTAGAATTCCTGGCACATAAGTTCCCATAGAACTTTTAAAATAGCGGTTTGGATCCTGTTTATCTGTCATTTTTTTCTCATCAAATCTTTCCTGTCCATAGAAAATAAAATCAAACTCCACCTTAAACCTATCTTTATAATATTGATTCAATGCCACAAAGAATTCCTTGTCTTCTTCAGTAATAAAGGTCTCTTTCTCGTTTACATAGTCATTAAGATCTTCATGTAAAGTATCTAAAAAAGTATCTTCCCTTCCAATCAAATTGATAAAATTCAATACATTCGTAAAAGCATCACTCCCCGCTTTGGATTCAATCCCAAAATCTTTCATTGTACGCCTCATCGAATCACAATGAATCATTTTTTCCAGCACTTTTCTATACGGTTCTGTTTTATCACTCCACTGACGAATCATCTCATCCTTTGAATTCAATAATTCTTCATACTCTTTCTCTTTCTCATATAATTGCTCATTCGTCTTTCCGTATTTCTCATTTTGTTCATCTAAATCGTGCTGTAACTTTTCCTTTTCTTCCACTTTTTGTCTTAGATCATTTTCCAGCATTGTTTTTTCTCTCTGCAGCTGTTCGTTTTCTTCTGTTTTATGTGTGAGATTTGTTTCCAACATAATTTTATCTGTTTGCAGTTGTTCTTTTTCCTGCTTGATCTGTTTATACATGTTATCTAAATTCTGATTTTCATTCTTTTTTTGTTTTATCTCATCTTCTAATTTTGTCTTATCATCGTTTAACTTATTAATATCCTTTTCAAGTCTTGTTACCTGAAAATCTTTCTCTTCTCTTAATTTTTGTAAATCATTTGCTTTTGTTTTTAATTCTCCGTCCTTGTTCTCTAATTTTTTATTTAACTCATTGATTTTATTCTTTAAAGATTCGTTTTCTTTCTTTAAATCTTCGTTTTCTTCCTTTAAGGATTCGTTTTTTTCCTCCACACTTTGTAAGTTATCTACTTTTTTGTTTAAACTATCTACAGATGCCATTAACTCCTTTAAGCTCTTCTCATATTTTTCAATTTCTACTTCCCTTTTTTTTCCAGCAGCATCTTCTTTTCCAAAAACCTTCTTTTCAATATATACAATTCTTTCCCAAGCCTTCTCAATTTCATCAGCCATTTTCTGTTTATCCATTTCACTCATATCATTATTCCATCCTTCCTTAATTTTTTTAATTATTGTCTTAATACTTCTAATAATCTTTCTAATTATTTTTTTCAAAACAATCAGCAAAGTTCTCATTTTACTTTTCATATATTTCTTAATGTTATTCCATTGATCTGCACAATCTTTCTTATACATTATCACTCCCCTAATGTTACTTCAGTCCCTTGTTCTGTTTCATCCGGTTTACTATCCTTCCCCATAATAATATACTCAATTGTATTTTCACCCTTGGATCTGATCCACAAAAATTCCTTTTTATCTTCATCTAAATCCAAATCTTCCAGTTCTATTCTTGGTATATTTGTTTTATCCTTAATCTCCGTATTTTGTGCAAAATATATCTGCATATTTTCTCTTGCTACACCAAATTTTGTCCATTTTTTCTGATCAGATATCCTGTCAATAATAATTTCCATCTTATCCGATGCAATATCTTTACGAAATACATTCCAGGAAAACGGTGCCTTTTCCGATGCATTTTCATATAACAGCTCCAATTCGATATCTCCCGCCAGTCTTTGCTGTCCAAATGCAACTGCCGTTTTTGGAGTAATAGCCAAAATCTTATTTTGCGGTTTCTTCTGGTCCTGCTGCTCCATAAAACCCTTGTCAGTTTCATCCACTAACATGATTCTATAACCATCCTTCTCAGGAAATTCCGCTTCCATAATTTGCTTTAAAACAACATTTTTAGAACTATTTCCCGCTTTAAATATTGTTACATTTTTCCATTTTTCATCTGCAATATTTCTGTCATGCAAATCATTTTTATTTTTTTCTTTTGATTTTTCCATACTTTTTTTAAATTGATGTACATCCTTTATGATTTCCTGTTTTAACTTATCATTAATCATTGTATAGTTTACATTTATCGTAATCTGTTTTTTTACTCCCATATCATCTATAAACTCAATCGACTTTGATATATTACCCTCAATTGTTTTAGACTGACTGTTTCCCTGTTTTATCTCTTCATCATTCTTCTCCCCTTTTTCTGTTAATTCAGATGTTTTCCTGTTTTCCTGTTCTGAATTCATCACCTGATTCATCGACTCTGTACCCGAACTTGATGTTCGTCCTCCTCTCAGCCCTTTTTTTCTCGACTGCCCTTCTCCATTATCCGAATCATTATTTTCATTGGATGATTGTGTGACTCCTTCCGATATATTTTGAAAAATATTACGCGATATCGCCTCATTCATTATCTTTACATTGGATCTTGCCGCACTTGTATCATTAAATAACTCCTCTGGAAAGTCATTAGGTAATTTTTCCTCTTTAGGCAATTCAAATGGTATTTTTTTTGCTTTTAACTGTTCAATATTATCTTCATATAACCAATACGAGATTCTTCTAATATAAGTTTCGCCTCCAACCTTATCATTTCCGTCCACATCTAAAATACTGATGCAGGTCTCTTCATCCTCATTTTTCCACAAAGCTCCATAGGCAAAATCTAAAGTGCCTCCTCCAAAGTCATATACGGCAAATATTTTACCATCCCCTTTTTCCATAACTTTCAAGTACTTACCACACACAGCTCCGGCATATGCCACTGGCTCCGGATATTTCATGGAGACATCAAAATATGGTTTTCCCTTTTTATTTCGGGCTGTTCTTAACGGTTCAGGTATTGCTCTCCGCAAACCATACTCCAAGGATTTTTTCATTTTTTCCTGTATTTCTTTATTAAACTTAACCGGATATGTAATGCGGAATCGTGTATATAATTGATTCTTTTCCACACGATTAATGGCTCTTCCTAAAATATATCCGTAAAATGCAACCACATCGAAATGCTCTTCATCCTGTTTTTCCCAATCATCCACCAAATGAATCACTCGTTTTCTCTTTACTCCATTCACAGTTCCTTCTGACACATACGGTAAAATATCAATCTCTTTTCCGTCATGCAGCATTTTAGGAATCATTTTAATCTCTGAAACAATAGAACCAAGATCCTTCTCTCGAATCATACTCAGTGTATTTTTAACTGAGTAGCCAAAATCAACCTGTACATTCTTATCTTTTTCTGTTTGTTCTTCCTTAACACTTCCTTTTGAAAATAACGGAAAGCTTTTATTACTGTTTTTCCACTCTTGATACACTTCCTCCCACCGAAACATCATCACATAGGTTGGATTCTCATATACATTTCCATCACTTTCCTCCCGCGCTGCTACTGTCATCAACTCCACAGTACCATCTTTCCGCTCAATGGCTACACAGGTTGAAGATGTTCCAAAATCAATAGATACATATTTCTTATTTAATGCTGGAATAATATCACATTTGTCCGGGTCTGTATTACTCAACCAAAATTCAATCGGGAACCAATACTCCACCGTATTTCCCTCTTTGGGCTTACATGCAAATGTAATCTTTAATTCTCCTCCAAACTGTTGACGCTGTTTACCATTACTGAGTTGTTTTCCCAGCTTATTCGTATCAATATAAGCAAACAGTTCATATTCCCCTGAAGAATTCATTTTAATGCTTTGACTGACGTGAGACATCTTAACTGCACCAATTTCATCGTTATCTTTTCGTGTTATGCATACACTCATTTTCGATGTCCACTTCTCATCTTCATATTCCAATTCTCTTGCGACAAACTTAAACTTTCTAAGTCCCTGTCCTGCCCATAAACCATTTTCCTGGGAATTTAAAACCCCCTGCTTAATCTCATCAAATCCAAACATCTCCTGATCCGTAATATCGGCATAAGATACCTTCGGGGATTCTTTTTCACTAATTGGAACATTCTTCGCTATCTGTTCATAGTCAACACGTTCCTCTTTTGTTAACTTTTTAATCTTATCTGTATCACCCTTTTCTGCTTTCTCATCTTCTGCATTCTCATTGCTTATCCATGCTCGTACTTGCCGTAATGTCTCTGCATCATAGTCATTATAATGATCATCCTTATCCATACCGATATAATGTATCCTAATCTTTTGACAATCTTGAGAAATTCTGATCTCTTCCAATCCCTGTGTATTTTTGTAGACAATTTTTCGATCTCCCTCCATAAAACACTCCGCCTGAATATACTTTTTTTCCATTGTATCACCCTCCAATTTTATTATTTTGTAAATCAAACTCTACTGTTTCTTTCATTATTCCCGCTATTTTTCTCTGCCCAATCTGCAACTGCATTTCGTAAAGAAAACCTCGGGTATTTTCTCCTAATTGATTGTACTCTTTTATCACTTGTATGTTGTTTTCAATATCCTTCTGATTGAATTGATATTTTTCTGCATACGCTTTTGTATACTCTGACATACTCTTTAATTCACAATTAAACGAATCCATTACTTCCAGATCATGTATCAGATAATATCGGCTCTGCTGGTTCAATTCATCTGCATATTTTAATGAATCCGTAATATATGCTTTATCTTTCTTTTTCTCTCCTGCTTTTTTCAAATACCGGATTGCCATTTCTGAAGATATGCCAATCTGACGTGCGATCATCTCTAACCGAATCACCTCATCCGATAACAGATACTCCTTATACATACTCTGAGCGCATAGCACCCTGTAATATGCCTCTCTCTCCTGCTGTTTCCGTTCACTTTGCGGATGGAATGTATCTGTTAGATCAATATCCTCTTGTAGAAATTTAATATCTCTGGAAAACTCTACAAATTGAGGATCCAGATCACAGGATCCTATGATTATATCTCCATTTCGTTTTCTCACTGTTTGTGATTGCATTACAATATCCTTTAAAAAGCAGCCGTAAACTTTATTTTTTTGATTAACTATAAACAATTCTTCTTCTTTTAGCGCAAACAAATATCCGTTTTTTTTGTCTATGCAAAATGCATTATAATTATTTGGAGTAAAATCTCCATTCATCTCCTGATTTATCACATCAATATACTTCATTATTTGTTTATTTAATGCCTTTTCTTTACAAAATGAATAGAAAAAAACAACTTTACCTTCTTGAAGCTCTTTCAACGTATTGGCGCCTGATGTTTTATACTGTAATACCACCCATTTTCTTATATTGTCATTATGCTTAAAAACTGGTGAAAAGAAACAATCCATGAAGCATTCCGGATCATAAGGAACCACTCGCATATTTTTATGAAATAACGGATATGTTAACTCATTGGTATCATCCATACTTCCATTCCTCCCCTGTAACTAAATATCATCTTCTACAAAATAATCTTTCTGATCTTGAATGAACTTTTTTTCATCCTCACCTCCGAATACTTCCATCATTCTGTAAACGAGAACAATATATCGCACTGTACGATGATAATCTCCCTCTCTGAATGCATTTTGTGATAGATTATAGTATGTATTAAGTTTTTCAAGTGTTTTTTTATAATAATATCTACGAGAACTCCTCAATAATAAAAAATAACGCTTCTTCCATACATCATCCGTTATATTATATTTCAATTTATCCAATATTTTTTCAACTATCTCGCATTCATTCTCCTTTTGCTTCATTCCATTACTCCTCAAGTATTTTCTGTAATAATTCCAAGTCTTTTTCATTTAATTGATGTATATCTCTCTGATATATTTGAAACTGCTCCATCATTGTGCTGTAATTTGCTGATAACTCTTCAATCTGTTTTTCCAAAGTCTCCATCCGATCCTGATGCTCCTTCATATTACCAGTCGTTTCATTTTTAAAATTACTAAAGATTTTTTTCAAATTTTCATTCAAGTCTTCTATCTTGTCATCCAAAAGATCTGTTTGATCTTTCGTAATTGCTTGCCTGATTTTTTTGGAATCGTCTGAGATATTCTTTACTACCATTGCAATGGCTTGCATCATACCAGATTGAGAATCCTCTAACTTCTGTACCGCCTTATATGCATTAACGATCGTCTCTATATTATCCTTTTCCACTTCCGCCAAAGCTCTTGCATTTGCTTCTGTAAATATAGGAATAAATGATTTCAGCTTAGTATCATACATTTCTACATTTTTTTGAATTAAACCTTCATACATATTAAGATTTTTTTCATTTTGCTCCTGATAACTTTGTTGCATTTTTTCTATGCTTTTCTGACAGGAATCTAAAATCTTGCTGCAGTTTTCATTGATTTTTTCATCAAGCATTTTTTCCTGATCATCAATACACTTCTGAAAGGTATCCTTGATTTCATCCATCACTAATTGGATACTGTTCTTTGTAATGCTTTGCAGCTTCTCGTCCAGATTCTCAATCAATGTCTGTCCCTGTTCCTGTTGCTTATAAATAAGGTCATTCGCATCTTTAATTCTGTTCTCCTCAATCTTATTATAATCTTTTTGATACTCTTTTAACTGCTCCACCCATTCCTGATTCGCCCTTATAAGATCCATCTGCTCATCCGCAACACATTTAAATTTATTCTCAACTGCTTTCGAAACCTCATTTCCAATATTCTTTGCCAGTTTATCAAAAAAATCCTGATCTAAATCCATCATACATTCTCCTCTTCATTAAAATCCAAATATTCTCTTAATTTTTTCATCTTTTGTTGTATCCTATCAAATATGTATTCTTTTATATCATTTCTATAATATTCATCCAATAATCTTGCAAAATCTGTATGAATATTTGTCCTGGAAAGCACCTTTTTAAATTCCATTTCATCTGCCGGTATAATTTCGTTTTTATTGCAGGATAAAATCTTTCGTTCCAGCATTTTTTTCATCTCTTTTTTCATGATTTCATACTCTTCATCAATACTCCACAAAAGAATATCACTTGAAAAGAATCTTCGATAAAAATTCAATATTATATCTTCACCCCTTTTGTACATTTTGGATGTAATATAATTTGACAGGTATTGTTCCATGATGTCCATTCCGGTTTTTAACTTCCGAAAAGACTTTACTGATTGCTCCATTCGTTGCGGATCTCCATACCCCTCCTTCTCTATCGCCGGACGTTCTATATTATCGTAATCCTTTTTTTTCTCTTCTACCCTGTCTTCTATACGCTTAATTTCATTCTTACATTTTTCTGTATAATCCCAACTTATGCAATGAACCAGATTCATATGAGACATAAAAACCTGTTTTCTGCTGCTTTTTTCATCATATACTTCTACCATTATTTTTTTGTTATATTCTTTTTTTATCTCTTTTATCACATCGTCTTTTACATCCAGATCCGTGGCACCGGTTCTCAGATTTCTTTTATAAATCACATATAAAAGTTCCGTATTCAAATCCTTCTGACGAATTTGAATTCCCTGTCCAATCAATTTCTTCATAATTTCCGTCTCATACGGAAAAGAACAAACAAAAACATATTTCTGAAATTGATTCCGGTCACTAAGACCTTCATCATCCCTCCCCTCACATATAAGCTCCATATTTCGCGGAATCCATCCACATTGGATCCTTATTTCTTTCTTCTCATTCCGATTTTCCACTGTTTCTAAATATTTTGAATCTGAAAGATTACATAGACGAAGCGTTATACACGCTTCGTCTGTATGATTCAAATTTTCCATCTTGCTTATGGAAGCTTCTAATACTTCTTTTGTATGGTTGGCTATAAGTGACTTAACATATGACATCTTGTCTGATTTACAACCTACTAAAAGAATTTGATGCATTTTAAGCCTCCTTACAATACTTTAATGCTTCATCAATTTCTTCAACCTGAGAAAGCATTTTTTCTCTAGATTCATTTTTGTACATCTGCTCTATTTCTTCTAATTGCTTTTTTCTATCCTGCAGCTTTTTGATAATTCCAATATTGAGTACCTCCTTGTACTCCTCTACCCTTGCATCCAGTTCCGTATCAATCATCTTCACAGCATTCTGAATCCCCTGCGAAAATACTAAATCAAGCTGTTCTTTCAAGGTTTCTCCCCACAGTTTCTGCTTTTGCTTTTCTTTTTCCTTATTTAACTTCTCCTCTAACTCCTCAATTTCTCTTTTTGCTTTTTCACTTTCCCTCTGCATCACCTGTTCCTCAAGCTGCTTTTTTTCAACCTCACTTTTTATCTCTAAAATCTTCTCGCGCCGTTTTATTTCCTCATGTACTTTAAGGCGAACATTCCTGTTGATCACCTCTTTTTTTCTCTTATATTCGTTTTCATAATCCAAGTCTACTTTTTTCGTAATTTCCGTGTGATCTAATTTCTTTCCCAGATTGCGTAAATAATACTCCACCGAAAGACGATCCATAATTTTCCCAATTCCTTTTTTATCACCATCTTCATTCTGAGACATAAACTTATCCACGATTCGTGTCGTATCTACTGCTGTATCGGTTTCTTTCACAAATGCTCCTGCCCCTTTTACTATTTCACCAGTCTTTTTGAGTTTGTCTCCTATCTTCTTGGCAGCAGGAATTTTTTGTGCGATTTTCCCTGCTCCTACTAATGTTTTTTGCGTCACCTTTTCCCATGACGCTCCCGGAACCAAAATAAGTGCCCAATCTATGGCTTTACCAAACGTTGCCAATATCTTTTCATTCTTATCAGAGTGGTACTCTTCTGTTATGATTTTAGGTTCATATTTCGGATATTCCTCCAACTGTTTCTTATATTCCTGATATTGCTGCTGCAGTTTTTCTTTCTTCTGTTCTTGTTCTTCTATCTGAACCTGACCATTTTCCATTTCGCTTTGAAGATTAGCAATCTCCTCCTCATATTTAACGGTCTGCGCCTGCAGATAATTAATTTGATCTTTGATTGCAGAAGCCTTGTCCGATACTCCATCAATATCTTCCGGAATATCCTGATCAAATTTCATTTTCGGACATGATTCAGCTAATGTCCTAAGTAATTCTTCTCTGTTCTTTTTAATAAAACCATCAAAACTGTACACATACTCATCCAAAATATTACGACATTCTTTTGATGTCTCTTTTTCTACCTTCTCATTGAGATTTTTAATATCATCTCCAGATTTCAACATCTGATCAATCTTTTGTGATACCTTTTCCTTTCCAGCCACTATATTCTGCTCTAATTCGTCTTTACTTCGCTGACAATTAACCTGATATTTCTGATCAATTTCTGTTGAATTTTTGTCAATAATTCCCCTCAGGATTTCAATTGCTTCTTCAATTCCATTTTTTTCCTCCGTGTACTTTTCATTTTCCCCTAAAAGGTATTCCTGAAGCTCTTCTTTCCGTTTCTGAAGGTTTTCCTGAAGCTTCTCGAGGATAAATCCTGTACGCTCTTCTATGGTATTTTCAATTGTTTTATGTATGTCCGTCCCTAACTTATCTCTCAAATATTTCTGCAGATTTTCTAAATCTTTATAATATGCAGACTCTTTTTCATTAGAAACAAAGAATATTGGATCATTTGTATATGGTGCAAGAATCTTTTCCTGTTCTTCAATTGTTTTATTAGGATCTTCTTCCGTGTCATTCAAGCAATCCATATGTGTTCTCACAAAAATTGTCTGAATACCGTTCATTCGAATATTTTTGACAAAATTCAAATCCTCCTCAGCAGCAGCTTTTCCCATAACATATACAATCTTATCACTGCTTTGAAGAGTTTCTCTCGTGAGTGCTTCATGCTCGCTGATCAGAGTGTTAACTCCCGGTGTATCCGCCAAAACTAATCCATTCTTTAATAAGTCTGCATTTACATATACGAACAAGGTCTCAATTTGTTCCAGTTCTTCCTTATTTCCACTTTCCCATAATTCATTGACTGCTTCCAAACCTTTTTCCGAATTCGTTCCATCTTTATATATAATTTCAACTCTTTCATTTTGATCATACTTAACAAATGTAATTAAAGCGGTTGTTTCTGATCTGTGAACAGGCAGCACCGGTTTTCCTATCAGATTATTTATTAAATATGATTTTCCCGCTGAAAACTGCCCCATAAAGCTAACCATATATTCCTCATGTTCCTGCAAATACATCATCCTCTGTATCTGCATCTCATATTCCGGCAATGATTCCAGCTTCATAATTTCCATTATCTTATTCAAATCTCTACTCATAATATTTTCCCCTTTCTAGTCCTTATAATTCTTCCTTCTGAATTGTATCAACAACAATATCATCGATTTCATCCTGCATCTTCACAAAATTCTGAAGCATATCATTTAATGCCTTAATGCGCTCATCTAAAACCTTCTTCTTTCCTTCTTTGTCAGCAACAGCATCTCCTGCTTTTTTCTGTAAGATTTCTATTTCCTTAACCTTATCATTTATTTTCGCCGTCAATTCTCCTGCCACAATATCATTGATCATCTGGTTCAGACCATCCATTTGCTCTCTTATAACTTTTCGTGCTTTCTTTTTGAATGAAGATGTTTCTTCATCAACAAACTCCTGAACTGCATTTTTTTGCTGTTTAACTACCTTGTCAATCCTTTTCTGTGCCTGTTCTTTGAACAATGCATTTGCCTGTTCAATCTCCTGCTGTTTCTGTTTTCTCTTTTCCTCCATTAAATGCTGCTTTCTCTCAACCGCCTGCACGTTTTGTACAGGGATTTCATCCAGTTCTTTCTGAATCTTTTCAATCTCTGCATTATATTTTTCTGTTCTTTCTTTTACCTCTCTGTCGTGTTCTCTTCTTTCCGAATCATCAACCGTTGGCACTTCTACAATTCTTTTCTCCTTCCCAACGAAAAACTGCTTGATTTGTCCAAATAAACCTTCTCTATCCTCCTCAATAACTTGTTCCTTCGTAGTCCGAATCACATCCGGTCGCTGATCCAACATCATACTTTCATAATTTTCCTTTGCCTTTTCCTTCATTTTCAATTTTTCTTCCAAACGCTCTTTCTCAGCGTTTTTTTCCATCACCTGAAATACATCTTTCTCTGTAATCTCAAGCTCGTGATCTAAATTTTGGAGTTGTCCTTTTAATTCTTTTATTTCATTCTGATACTTTTCTATACCTAATTTAACATCTTCTTCCTTTTTAAATTGGTTTTCAACGGTATATTTAAAATCAACCGCTTCAAACTTTTCTTCTAATTTTTCTGCTTCACTATTCTTATATTCCATGACAATGTTCATAATTTCTGTTCGAAAATCATACATTGCATCATAGTAAACTTTATTAATCCCTTTCTCAATGTCACTGTTAATTTTCGCCGGCTCAATGTCATCCAACGTTTCCCAGTTATCAAGTTGTCTGCAATATCTCTCTTTAAATCTTTCACCATCTGCATCAATTTTTTCCATAAACTCTCTACGCGCGTTATTAATTTTATCTTTAATTTCTGCTGTGTTATTTTCCAATTCAGAAAGCATTGTATCTTTCTGTTTCTCCAGTTGAATCCTGCTTTCTTCCAGGTCATCAACATCTTTTGCACCATCAATAACTTCTAATGTTTTTTTGTCAAGGGCTTTTAATTTTGTCAAAAGTCCTATACTCTGTTCGACCGGAGCCATTAATGCCTGCTTTGTTCTTTCACCATGTGTAAGATATCTCCACAAACGATCCTCAAACTCTTTCATCCCCGACTTTTCTTCCAGTCTCTGACATTCTTCTTCGGTAAAATCTGTCCGTCCGTTAAATTCGACAATATTTTTCTTATCTCTCGCAGCCAATGCCATTCCGGAAGAAGCAGGATAAATTTCCGGAATACAATCTGCATCAGGAATTGCAGTCTTGTAATTTTTCTTTAATTTTTCAATAACACCCTCGACAGTCTCTCCTTCGCTTTCCTTAATAGTATCAACCTTATTTAAGACACATATAATACTATTCAGTTGCTTGTGAAGATCATCAAGTACTTGAAAATCTGTTGCTTTTCCCGGTTGTTCTGCATTAAACACAAAAATTCCCGCACTGGATTTACGAATCTGATCCTCCGTACGTTCCGCATGTCCTTGTGCAACACCACCTAATCCCGGACTATCCACTAATGTAACATTATTTTCCAGAAGTTTATTATCTAAAAACAGCTCTACATATTTTACTCTTGAAGCAACATTATCTCCATTTGTAGAAACATACTTTTCTATAGTTTTTAGATCTGCTTTTTCTATAATACTTCTTGTTCCATCCTCATAATATACATGACCTGCCTCGCCATTGTCTGCTTTTTCTTTATGACGGAGATAATTGATCGTTGCTGTAGTCTCGCTGCTAAAAGACGGAAGTAATCGTTCTCCCATAAGAGCATTTAAAAAGGTCGATTTACCCGCACTAAACTCTCCTACTAATACAATAGAAAATTCATCCTTTTCTAGATTTTCTCTTTGACCAGTAATGGCTTTTTTTACCTTTTCATATTCCTCTTTTTCTTCTGGTAACATATTCGGATTCTGTAATTCCTCTTCACAAAATCTCTCCGCATTTTTGAGCCACTCCATAATTTCTTCTTTTCGTTTTAAATGCTCTGCTTGATATTGATTCATAATATTTCCTCCTTGTATTTTACGCAATAATCCCATCAAATTCTTTCCTTAGAGTCATTATTGCTTTTAATTCACTGTTAATCTTTTCATACTCATTCTGCAACTGTTCCACATTATTATCCTTTAGTTCTTCTAATTGAGTCTTACGTTTTCTTGCCTCACTATTAAAAATCCGAACCACTTTCCGGCTAATAACTTTCCGATTGTCATCACAGTATTTACTGATATCTTTTTGAATTTGTTTTAATACACAGTCTTCGGATTCCAGACATTTTTCATGAAAGCTCATTTTCAACGCTTTCTTTTGATAACCACAAAACTCCTTCTGAGCCGCCTGTTTAACCAATTCAAAATTTTCTTCAGATTGTTTTAATATTTTTTCTTTTTCCTGAATCCTGTTTTGTCTTATTTTTCTTTCCTTTGCTGCCAAATTCATTTGTTGTTCCAAAGAGTTCTTGGCCATTCGAAGCTCTTCCATTTTCCCCTGCCATTCTTCCTCTTCCTGTGTTAATTTTTTAATGCATTCCCGATACCTCCGATTCCATTCATTAATCTCGCTCGAATTATCCACACGCCGAGTACCTTGCTCCGTTTTCTTCCCAAAAAATTTATCAATAGCTCTTCCAAAAAAACCATCTCTAGACGTACTATATTCATACGATTCTTTCCAACTTTGATACTCCGGTCGTTCCCCGATTTGCTGTATCCTTCTTCGATGCTCTCTTTCTATCATTTTCTGTTGTCCTTCTAAATTCTTCGCTTTTTCCAAAACAGTTTCTCTCGTCTGATCCAACTGTGCAATTTTCTCGTCCATTGCAAATATCTTAGTTCTTTCATTTTCCAAACGTTTTCTCTGATCCTCCAAATCTTCTGATACTTCTACATTAGGAGTCCCTTCTTCTAAACTGACAGCTACCAGTTCCAGACTTTTATTTGCCCAGGATGTTCCAGAATACTCCTCTGACCTTCGTAACGCATCCTCATAGAGTAACTGTAAACAAACTTCCGCATTAAATTTCATATCCGGCATCAAATTGTTTATGATACGGCTATTCATAATATCTGAAAAATACTCACCAATTTTTCCATTCGTTGCACTTCTTAATTTTTCATATGCTTCAAAATCCACAATTTCCTGATCAATTAATTTATTTATATCATTGCATAAATTATTCATCTGATTTTCTGCTTCTTTCTCCAAAAGCTTTTTATTCTCTTTATTTTTTGAGCGAATGAAGTTGCTGATTTTCTCACTATAAATTTCATTCTCTTTGTCAAATGTTTGAAGCGTTTCCTCCAGTTTTTCAATCAATTCATTTCGTGTATCTTCTTTCAGAAGTTCTCCCTTTTCATTACATCTGTCTTGTATTATTTTTTCTATTGAAGCCATATAATAATTCAGTTCTCTAATTATCGAATTATATATAACCTGTTTGTAATCCCCTGAAACAATAATGTCATTTAATACTTTTAAAAAAACCTCAAATCGAGAATCTTCATAACATTGTCTCCTCTGTTCATCCGTCAGGTCTGTTACATCACTCTCATATAATTTCTTTATATTTGTATCTCTTCCAGCCAATGCTTTTAAACCTGATATTCCACAGATTTCATAATCAATACAAAATCCTTTATTGATTATCTGATTTTGAATTAAATCATCAATTTCAGAAATCTTACCTTCCGCACTTTCTCCCTCTGAAATTTTTAACTCATCAATAAAATTTTGTAAGAAAATAAAATGTTGCTGATATAACGCCAACTCCTTTATAAAGGTCACATCATAAGCAGTAATTCCTTTTATCGAAAAAAGATAGATACAAGCGTGAGCTTTTTTTATTTCTCCAATTGTAATTTCCTTATGACCTTCCGCCATTCCATTTAATCCGGGTGTATCTGTTATAATAATTGGAACATCCGTACCCATAAAATTTACATACACATCCACATGTGCAATCTCTCTGACAACATCCACATCACTTTTTGTGGTCGTGTATTTAGCCAGATCGTGTAAATTATCTAATTCTTTTTTCTCTCCCGTATGATAATAAATCTCACATTTGCCAATCTTGTCAGAATTTTTAGGTACATTATGGATATATGTAATTGTCGCAGTTGCTTCCCTTTTCATATGCAACAATAAATCTTGTCCGATCAACGCATTGATAAATGTTGATTTTCCGGTACTATACTCCCCGACTACCGCTAGTCGAAATACATCCTCATCCAGTTTCTCATCTAAGGCTGTTAATTCATTTTCAAAAAAATAACCTTTGTCCTTAATTATCTGCTGAAAATCTGCAATTATTTTCCGTAATGAATCTTTTGTCCCCATTTTCTGCTCCTCCAACTGTAAATGCTTCCTCTAAAACACCGGCATAATCCTCTTACAATGCACACATCTCCCAAAGAAATCCACGCAATACGGTTTATGACAATACGGACAAAACAACGGTCTCACTACAGAATGATGATGTCTCATACAAATTCCTCCTTCTATAACAACGATGAAACCAGTTTCTTATATTGGCTCACAGCTTGCACTCATACTTGGAACAGAACAGATCTGCCTTGATATCAACCCTTTTTACATCACAGTAGCTTGTCGCCCTATGGTCATACTGCCACAGATTAATCCTCGGTGACTTTGGTTGAATATGACTGTTTGTCGGATCATACCAGTGCTTGCAAAATGCACATTTATGGCACTGTTTTACGTTTACTGCCATCATAGGAATCCCCCCTTATGTACCTTTCTACGAAATCTATTTCGTCATTACAAACTCCATTATACAAACATAGAATGACAAAATATGTCATTTTACGTCATTTCTATTGATATCTTTCCACCATCTTCTCCAGCTTCCCTTTCATTTCCTCCCGAAGCCAATTCGGACTTAAAACCTCTACTCTCTCCCCCTGGCTCAAAAGCCACATAATAATTCCCTTGCCAAAGACTTCTGCCTCGATTTCATACCAATCCGGCTGCTTTGACACAATGTTTGCGGTAGGCAGCCTGTCCAGCGCTGCCTCCGCACTCCCGCCATAAAAACGAAACTTCACCCGCATCAGTTCTCCACTGTACATAAACTGAACCCGTTTGCGAAACTCTCCCTCCTCAAATCTCCCATTATACGGCACCTTAAATTTCTCGTTTATTTCCCGGAGCTTAACGATCCGGTCCACCCGAAATACCGCAGGATAACTATATTTATGTGCGTATTTGCCCTTGGCGTCTTTCTCCACCAGAAACGCATTTAGATAGAAATAATACTCAGAAAATACAATTCCGACCGGCTCGATCATCCGCTTGACACATCCGTCCGCCGTATCCCCTTTATGATAGCTGATCTCCAATAGATTATGATTGCGTATCGCAACTCCCAGATTCCAAAGGCTGTCTCTGTCATATGACGGATGAGTCAGCTCCACATAATGATATTTTTCATTTGCAATAAGATCGGATACCAGCTTCATATTGCGAAGCGGAACACATCCCTCTACCAGCTTGCTAAGCAGGGAGTCCATTTCCTTTTTGCTGAATGCACGGCTCTCCAGAAGAATTTTACTGACGGCCAGAATTTCACTGTTTGTCATCGCAGATCCATCCGTACCGGTCATAGTAAAGCCTTTATGTACCCGGTCATATATGATTTCCCGGCTTTCCGTGCTCCGCTCTGTCTTTTGATCCTCCAGAAAAGCTCTGATGTCATCAATGTCACGTTGTATAGACCGCTCGTCTACACCGAAACGATTGGCCTCCTCTGCTTTGTTAATGAGTTTTCCTGCACATAATCGAATATAAATGCTCAGCGTGCGTGAATTTTTGGAATGCTTGTTTTTCATGGTCTGTTATTGTTCTCCTGTACAAATTTCGTATTTCATATCTATATCATACGCTTTTAATACGACACCATTTGTCATCCTGCTCTTATTTTCCCATGCTGTTGTCCTATTTTCTTTTATTTTTTGACAAAAAATAAGCGTTAGAGATTATTCCAATATCTCTAACGCCTGTTTGACTGATATTTTTATAATGCCTGATCTTCCTCCTCCAAAAGATCTGCAAAGCTGTCCATTTCTTCCTCCCAAAAACTGTCCAGCAGCTTTTTATCCAGAGCATATCTTTCATCCAGAGGTGCCATGCTGCACGCACCGAGAATGGTATTTGCCATTGTGTAGAAATATTTCTGTGCCTCCTGCGGGCTTTCTTTTTCTCCTGTTTTCTCCTTATCCTGATGATATTTACGCCTTGCCACCTCCATCAGCAGCGGTAGAAGATCCTCTCTCTGGATCAGCAGACACCGGCTTTTCTGCTTCCGGTGCATTTTGGTCAGGAGCTTCTTTGCCTGTCCTGTGGTGATTTCCTGCCACTCCTGTTTTGAGGACTTTTCCGGCAGCTCCTGCTTCATTAACCGGCAGATCCATCCGGGACATGCGCTGTCCGTATCTTCTCCCTCCAGGCTTGCAATCGCCTGTGCCAGTCGTATTTCTCTCTCCTTTTGAATGGAAATGCCCACCAGATCCGAGATATGACGTTCTGTCATATAGGATAATCCATATGATTTTTGCGCGTCCGTTCTCTTTTTATACCGGATACTTTTACCATCCTGTCCACTCATTGCCGGAGAATACAATTCCCGCAAAAGGTCACGGTTCCGTTCATGCCCGGAGTAAACCACACTGCAGTCCCGCCGTACCGATTGGATCAGTGCCTGCATTTCCGGGTTGTTTTTCACCTCAACACGCCTGCTGATATTTTTCAGGAATCGATGAATTTCTTCTTTTTCTCCGGAGTTTTCTAATGTATAAGGGGCAACCTCCTCCATATACCCCAGTTCCTTGAGATCGTTTAGCAGATTTTTCCGGATGCTCCTGCGTATATCCTGAAGAAGCTGTGATTTTAACCGGTTAAAGTGATCCAATGTGGTTTTGGAATATCCTTTGAACATCTCCGCATGGGTACACATTTCTTTTAAAAAGTGCACCGGGTCCTTCTGACGCCATGTTTCATAGTATCTCCACAGCTTAACAGTATGTGCTTCCTGCACCGGAACATACGCCCGGCACATATGCTTTTCAAAGACAAGGATCATCTGATCACATTCCTGTATGGACAGACCATGCTCCAGCCCATAATAATAGATCATTTCCCGATAATCATTGACCTGTATTCCCGGCATCCTTAATCCCTTTTGCAAATACTCGTCCAGCTCCTGATGACTCAGCCCCAGTGCAAAAGCAAGCTGTACCATTTTTTCCCGGTTTGGTTCTGATCTTTTTCCCAAGCCAAACCAGGCCCGGATCGTCCCTGCTGCCGCCACGTCATTATCCTTCAATGCTTTTTGAAATTTCCGGCAGGCAGTCCTTCTTTCCTTTTGATCCTCCCCTGCATTTGCCGAACCCCATTTTTCCAACAGAAAACGGTCAAATCCATAATTTTCATCCATTGCATTCTCCTTATTCATCCAACAGTGCATCCAGCGAACCGACTACATTTTTCTTCGCATTGTTTTTCTTATCTGATGACCTGCCTGACTGACTTTCTTTTGTATTGGTATTCTGCCCCGCCCGGCTGCTCGCCTGTTCCGGCGCTGGTGTGACGGTTGCCGCCGGCTTCGCCTTCCGGCTAATGGTCAAAATGATCCTTCTCTGATATTTTACCTGTTGATCCACAGGAATGCTTTGCTTTAAAACAACCCCGGATTTTCCGGTATAAACCACCTGATATTTAAGCCTGACCTTATGGAACCCGGCATTTTTTAATTTCTTTTGCGCTTTTGCCGCCGAAAGACCGGTTAGCTTCGGCATTTCCCCCTTCACCTTCTCCGGCCCGGTGGTTGCCGTTGTCCGGGGTTCCATGGTTTCTGCCGGTGCAGATGCCGGTGCTGCTGTTTCTGCTGCCGTCAAATTGCGGCCTCTGCCAGGCAATCTATGGCTGGCATATAAAGCTCCTGCCCATATTAACATCAAAATCAATACACCAAGCCCTGCTGCCAACCCTATTGATAATTTTTTCTTTCGTTTTTGCTTTTTGTGATCATGATCTGCCGAAGCCATTTCCCGGTATACCATTTCCGTCGTAATCTCCGTCTCCGCCGGTCTGTTTACCCTTTTTTCCCTCTCCTGTCCTTCCTCATTCTCCAGTTCTTCGGGCATCATATAGTCTTGAAGCTCCTCATCCGTCATAGGCTTTTGATCCAGAGCCAGAAGAAGCTGTCCCATATCGGCAAACCGTTCCTCTGCCAGCACAGCCATCCCCTTTTCGATGGCATCACTCTGCTTCTGCGTAATATTTATGCCATCCAGCCTTGCCAGAGGCACTGTTTTGTCTGCCACCAGCCGCTGGGTTGCCTCCTCCGGCATAATACCGGATATCATATAATACATAACAACACAAATGCTGTATATATCTGTCCATGGACCAATTTCTCCCTTTGCCCGGTATTGCTCCTCCGGTGCATATCCACGCTTATACATAACAGTGATCGTCTGATCTCTCTCTGCCATCCTTCTGGCTGATCCAAAATCAACCAGCTTTGCCATCCCCTTTTTGGTGACCAGCAGATTGTCCCCGCTGACATCCCGGTGAATCATATGATTCTCGTGCATGATCTGAAGGGTATCCATCACCGGCCGCAGCATTTGGATCACATGTTCCACAGAAATCCTTCCCCGGTCCCTGATATACTTTTCAACGCTGCTGCCGTCAATATAGTCCATAACAATATATGCTGTATCATTTTCTGTAAAATAATCTCTGACGACCGCAACCCCATCCAGCTGATTGAAGCGCGCCAGATTTTTGGCCTCCTGCAAAAAGGCATTTAGTCCCTTCTGATATGCCCCCTGTACATAGGAATCATCATAGCAGTATGCTCCCTGTGCATACCGGTCTGCTGCCGTTCTGCGTATGATTCCCTTCGGATAATATTCTTTTATGGCTACCGGTATCGACAATGTCTGATCCCAGCCAATATATGTGATGCCAAAACCACCCTCTCCCAGTATCAGTCCGGTATAATACCTGTGATTCAGACAGGTTCCCGGAGGCAGACAATATGGTGGTGTCTGCAGCTTTCGGTTATCACAGCCGCAAAATGAACAGACCTCCCCCTCCTTCAAAGGACGCATGCAGCGAATACAGCGTTTTATCTTGCCTGTGATCAATGGTCGTTCCACCCTTCTATAGCTTGATTTTTTTCATATTGGTATATTCACTAAATCGTTTCTTACCGGAATGATTTTCCCATGTTCGAACCTTGCAATACATAAAATTACCGGTTCTGGTATAACTGAGTCGAAAAACACCATGATACCTCGATATGGAATGAAGCTTAATGATCTGTTCTTTTCCGTTTTTGCGCAATACAATATCAATATGATCTCCATGGTACTGGCGTAATGTCAGCTTGAGATATCTTTTTCCCTCTGTATATTCTGTCTGATATGTTACCTTCGGGGCAGAATAATGTGCAGTCTCAATCCACTTACTTTCAGTAACACCACTGCGAAGCATGGTATTATTCTCCTGCCGGCATGCAAAAATCTGATACCGGTATTTCTTCCCTTTCCGTGTCTTTTTATCCAGCCAGCTTGTTTTCCCGGTTACAACCGTAAGTTTTTTGTAATTTCCCTTCCTGCCATCCTGCCGGTAAATCCCATAACAGGTATTTTTTGCGGAAGCTTTCCAGGTAATCTGGATACCTCCGTCCTTCACGGTACTGATCGCCAGTTTTTTAACCTTTGCGATCCGGTTGGATTCGAGCAATGATAATGAAGTTTTCTTTAATAAATCAGAGTGCTTCTGTTTATTTATATTGTTTTCGGATGCTTTATTATCTGCATTCTTTGTCTGATCATCAGATGCACCTTTCTCTGTCTTTGCCTCCGGAAGCGGCGTGCCGGCTGCAGACGGTGTTTCACTGACAGCCGTTTTCCCGCTTTCCTCCCCCAGTGATCCATCGGCTGATGGTTTTTCACTCGCCTCCGGTGTCGGGCTTGCGGTCGGCTGAGTCACATATTCTGTAGAAAATACCGGATGCTTCTTCTCTCCCTGACACCACTTACGCAGCGGACATATCTTCTGAAAATAATCCGTTTCATAGGAAGCAATACACTGATTCAGCCAGTCCGCCAGATGATTTTCCACATTTTCCGCAGAGACAGCACTGCAGTTGGATACCTCAAAGGCTAAATCCGATGCCTTAGAATATACCGTCAGATTGCTTTCTCCCAGATAATAGCAGTCAATCATATCCCCACTGTCTACAAATCCGGTAATCTGTCCTGTTCCCAGCTTCTGAAAAATATTTCCTGTCGTATAACAGGCTTTGAGCTCTAAGAAATTTTTACGGCCGGCAATACCACCCGTATACGCAATATCCCCAAGGATATCTCCTGTATTATAGCAGTTTCGAAGCATGCTTGGCCCGTCACATCCGGCAGCGATGCCTCCCACCTGCAGAATACCACGGGCACCGCCAATCTTCGCCCCTTCACTGTCATCCTTATCAGTAATGATTCCTACTTTTCCTTCATTTCCGCAGTTTCCGAGAACACCTCCACCCATGCGGCCAATAATGCCGCCTACCGAGTCCATGGTGATTCCTTCTTTACTGCCTTCCCGTTCCTGCTGCAGGACATCTCCCTGATTCATACATCCGTTGATCGTAATATCTCTGTAGGATCCCGAAAAGCTTCCCGCAACGATGCCACCCAGATTTACATGCTCATCATACTGATAGATATAATGAATGTCCCCATAATTGGTACAGGACAATATTGTTCCACAAAATATAAATCCACCAATACCTCCCATATTGGCACCAAGACTGTCCAGCCTGCTGTAATTGCTGCAGGCTTCTACGCTGCCTCCGGCCATATAGCCAAATATTCCACCTCCGCCGTTTACAATACAGGAGGTTCCCTTCAGTGTACAGTCCTTAATGGTGCCGGATAGATGAAATCCGGCAATCCCGCCGGCTCCATTCACACGCTCCATGTCCTCCCGCTCTGTTATCATGGTACTGCTTTTTCCCTCTACGATAACATTTTCAGCGGTCACCTGCGATATAAGACTGGTATTGGTGCCTATCACACCTCCCACACATCCGTTACTCATCACGATCGTATTTTCACTGCGGCATTCTGTCACGGCACCATTATTAATACCGGCAATTGTTCCTGCCGCCGTCCCCCCGGTCACAAGACTATCCTTTACCTGTCCATTTCTGACGATTCCGCCGTTGTCGATGACTCCAAACAATCCTTTAATAGGTTCTGACGCCACGGCCGTCATTCCGGACACCGCGTGTCCATTCATCAAAAAGCATCCCTGAAACGGATGTTCCTCATCACCGATCGGCTGCCATATCTCTGCTGCATCCAGACACTCCTCTGCTTCTGTCTGCTGATCATCTGTCATATTCCGGTAACACGTTCCGTTTCTATCTACCGCTGCGATACATTCGCCCTGTCTGTAAATTCCCGTTCTCTGCTGCTGTGAATCATACTGATAAGTAAGTGTACTCAGGGTAATATCGTTTTTTAAGGAGAAGGTTTTGCCTGCAGTGACGTTTCCCTCATTGACATATTGAGCGAACATCCTCAGTTCTTCTGCAGTACAAATGGTAATCTGCATATTCTTCTCCGTGTTGCCCTGCATTATATAGGAAGTGATGGATATCTCACTCTGTACTTCTGCCGCCCGGGCACCCTGTCCCCCAAAGTCCGTAAAAAACGGTTCTAAAACTGCCGTTGCTGTCATTAAAGCAGTCAGACCAAATGCCAGTATTGAGGAGCAAAAACGTCTCCTTCCTTTTCCTTTATGCCGTTGTCTGAATTTTTCCTCTTCTCCTGCATATCTTTTCATTTTTGACTCCTGTTATCGTTGTATTCTATTTTTCTCTCTCTATTGATACGCCCCTTGTTTTCCATCTCTTTATTTTATAGTTTAAAATAAATTACCCAAAAAAGCAACAGCCCCCAAAGAGCATTCCTGCTCCCGGAGGCTGTTGTCCTATTTGTTAAGATCGATCTGCTGAAAATCTGCCTTTCAGCAGCATCTTATAATGTCAGATACACACATCTGCCCGTTTGTCCTATGCAAATGCTCGAGCTCTCAACGCACGTACCAGATTTCGTCTGTCAGAAGGCTCGCAGTTGCCTGTCAGAAACAACTGATTCCGCAGATCCATTGTCATAATCCCCAGGATTGACTTTGCATCTACGCAATATCTTCCACAATAAAGATCAAAATCCCCATCAAACCCTGACAGGATATTGACAAACTCACTCACATCACGCACATCCTTTAACTGTACCGGTATCTTTTCTCCCATAACGACTGCTCCTTTCAATATTCTCTTTTCTCTCTTCTCTCTTCTCGTTATCTCTCTATCCGGACAACCGGTTACAGATGCCAATACTCCAATGCATCCTCGCCTTATTTTGTCCTTGCATAGTTTTACCACACTTTTTGCGAAAAGGGAACCTTTTGGAGCAAGATTTAATAAATATTTATCAATTTATTCATATTTTACAACACTTTGCTAAGAAAATCCTGTAATCTGGCATTCTTCGGATGCTCAAACAGCTCTACCGGAGCATTCTCCTCCTGGATCAAACCATCACTCAGGAACAGAACACGATTAGCAACCTCTTTGGCAAATCCCATTTCGTGAGTCACGATCACCATGGTCATTCCCTCTGCCGCCAGCTCCTTGATCAAAGCCAGAACTTCTCCAACCATCTCCGGATCCAATGCCGAAGTCGGCTCATCAAAAAGCATCACGTCCGGATTCATTGCCAGCGCACGGGCAATTGCGATACGCTGCTTCTGACCACCGGACAACATCGCCGGATAGGTGTCTGCCTTATCTGCCAGACCGATTCTGTTTAACAATTCTTCCGCCTTGACCGCAGCTTCTTCTTTTGTCATTTTTTTACGTTTCACCGGAGCCAGCATAATATTTTCTTTTACCGTCATATTGGGAAACAGGTTAAACTGCTGAAATACCATGCCGATCTTTTCCCGGACCAGATTGATATCCACGTCCTCATCGGTAATGTCCGTTCCCTCAAATGTGATACGGCCTGCCGTCGGCTCCTCCAGACAGTTCATGGAACGCAGAAAAGTAGATTTACCACAGCCGGACGGACCAATGACAGCAACTACATCTCCTCTGGAGATGGTTGTGGAAATTCCCTTGATAACCTGATGATCTCCAAATGATTTTTCCAGATTCTCCACCTGGATCAATACTTCCTTATCGCTCATTGCTTCTCAGCCTCCTCTCCAAAACGTGTACACCTGCTGTCAGGATCATTACGATAACCAGATAGATCAGAGCCACTGCGATCAATGGCATAAATGCATCATAGGTGTTGCTTCGTATAATATCGCCTGCCTTTGTCAGATCCACCAATGCAATATATCCGCTGATGGAGGTTTCCTTCAACAAACTAATAAACTCATTACATAATGCCGGCAGTGTATTTTTAAACGCCTGCGGCATAATAATAGAAAGCATCGTCTGAGAATAGCTCAGTCCCAGACTGCGTCCGGCTTCAAACTGACCGGCATCCACAGACATAATTCCGGAACGTACAACCTCTGCCACATAAGCCGCTGAGTTCAGTCCAAATGCCGTAATAGCCACTAAGATTTTATTATCTACCGATACCAGAATAATATAGTAGAAGATCAACAGCTGTACTACTGCCGGAGTACCACGCATCACTGTCAGATAAATACGGCAGAATACATTTAAGATCGGGAAGTTTCCATTCTTGTCGTGTCCGGTACGGATCACAGCGATCACAAAACCAAAGAGTATACCAAACAGTACGGCAAATACTGTGATCAGCAGCGTATTCTGCAGACCCTTTACGATATACTGATAACGATGATCCTTGATGAAATTATCATGGAAACGCTCTGCAAAGGAACTCTTTGTAACGGATGCATCCGGGTCCACGGTAATGATCACCTGCTTCGCTGTCGTATAGGAATCTGTAAAATCAATATTTTTCAGACGATCCTTCGTAACAGTCATACCAGCAGCACCCACATCATCTTTTCCGGATACCACTGCCGGGATGATAGAATCAAACTCCATATCCTCAACCATCAGCTTCATACCAAGCTCATCACAGACGGCCTGCATCATATCCACATCAATACCGGTAATCTCATTATTCTCATAATACTCATATGGCTTGAAGGAGGCATTCGTTGCCATCTTCAGCACACCGTTTCTTTTGATGTCTTTTGCCTTATATGGCTTTGTTCCTTTTACTGAATCCTCACCGATATAATTATCAATGATATCCTGCAGTGTACCGTTTTCCTTTAACTTAGCAAGTGCTTCGTTAATTTTTTCCTTTAATTCTGTATTGCTCTTGTCAATACATACTGCATAATCCTCCAGTGCAAACTCCTCCTTGAGGATCTGCAGGGTGCTATCCTTCTCTGTATACGCCTTTGCCGGCTGCTCATCAATGATAACACAGTTAATCTTGCCATTCTTTAATGCCTGAATGGCATCCGTTCCCTTATTGTATCTCTCGATAACGGTTCCCGCGTCATCACCTTCATAATCAGAAGCGTAAATATCTCCGGTAGTTCCAATCTGCACACCAATCTTTTTGCCATCCAGATCCTTTACGCCCTTGACCGCATTCTTTTTCAGTTCCGCAAGCTGCTTTTCCTGCTTTTGCTTCTCCTGATAATGATCGGCTGCAATCCCGCCCACAACCGCAAGACATACGATCAGGAGCAATATATAATTCCAGCCCTTGGGAAGTCTTCTTTTCTTTTTCATGATAAAACCATGCCTTTCCTATATATACTTATAAAAGGGGCAAGATCCTTGCCCCCAAATATGATCATACTACTTCGTCAACCTTTTTACAGGAAAATATATTTACATACAAACAATACCGCAAGTACATACATTAACGGTGTTACCTTCTTTGCCTTTCCACAGATCACATTGATCACAACATAAGAGATAACGCCCAGAGAAATTCCCTCTGCAATACTATAGGCAAATGGCATTGCCAGAATTGTCATATATGCCGGAACGGCCTCTGTCAGATCATTGAAGTCGATGTCAACAACAGAAGAGATCATTAAGAAACCGACAAAGATCAGAGCCGGAGCTGTTGCAAAGCCCGGAATTGCTGTAAAAATCGGTGCAAAGAAAATTGCCAGAAGGAACAGTACTGCTGTTACAACAGAAGCAAGACCTGTACGGGCACCTGCACCAACACCTGCAGAGCTCTCTACATAAGTTGTAGTTGTACTTGTACCGATGATAGCACCGGCACTTGTTGCAATAGCATCTGCCAAAAGGGCCGGTTTAATGTTTGGAAGCTTTTCATTTTCATCAAGCATACCTGCCTTTGAAGATACACCCACCAGTGTTCCGATGGTATCGAACATATCTACAAACAGGAAGGAGCAGAGTACAACGATAAAGTTAAATACACCAACACCCTTGAAATCAGCATTAAAACACTGACCAAATGTGGTAGAGATCTTGCCGAAGTCTGTCATATGCATGGTTGGATACAGAGAATAAAAGCCTGCCTCTGCGTCGATACGGTAGATTCCGGCTGCCTGACAGATCATACCAAGTACCCATGTAGAAATAATACCGATCAGAATAGATCCCTTAAAACCTTTGACATAAAGGATGACTGTGATGAACAGACCGATCAGTGCAAGAACAGCACAGATTCCCTGTGTATGCCAGTTATCTGCAAATTTACAATATGTTAAAAGTGTCGAATCATCATTGACGATGATATGTGCTCCCTGAAGTCCGATAAATGCGATAAATAAACCGATACCGGCACTTACACCCTTTTTCAATGTACTTGGAATTGCATTGAATATTGCCTCACGAACACTTGTCAGAGACAATACGATAAATACAATACCTTCCAGGAATACTGCCATCAAAGCAACCTTCCAGGAATATCCCATATTACCGCATACTGTATATGCGAAGTATGCATTCAGTCCCATACCAGGTGCCAGTGCAAACGGATAATTTGCAAGCAGCGCCATTGCCATGGTACCGATAAATGAAGCAAGACAGGTAGCGATCAGTACTGCTGTACTGTCCATTCCTGCTGCTGACAGCATGTTTGGATTTACGGCAAGGATATACGCCATGGTCATAAATGTCGTAATACCGGCAATTACTTCCGTCTTAACCGTAGTTCCGTTTTCTTTCAGTTTGAAAAACTTCTCTAACATTTTATCCTCCATGTGATGTGTTATTAGTATCATTCTCTCAAGAACGAAAATGACCCATATACAGTATACCACAAAACATAGGGAAATTTACAGATAAGTTGTTGATTTTATTGATATTTTCTGCAGAATCAATAGATACAAATTATATATAACCTGAAGCCTTCATCCTATTAAATTATTAAATTAAAAAGAACTCCGGGAAATCCAGAGTTCATAAATGCCGCAGACCGGAATCGAACCGGTACGGGT
>ERZ780208.101-NODE-101-length-95294-cov-148.109797_pt1 | contig 95294 bp, 75 predicted proteins | sample MGYA00511167_ERZ780208 | MGnify/ENA primary metagenome ERZ780208 (study PRJEB29588, sample SAMEA2159202) | human gut metagenome | biome: human gut; feature: human-associated habitat; material: faeces | place: Denmark | collected 2008/2010 ...
TTGTTGCTCAGGAACTTATAAATAAAGTTAAATCAAAGTGTTGCGGAATTAAGGTCTTTTTAAAATTTTTCTTCTTTCTGATAAGAAAATAAGAAAGGAACAGAAATCTTGCTTCTGATTTAGAAAAAGATTGTTAAAGCTCAAGTTAAAAATAATACGTGCAGCCGATGGTGGCAGCGCGATTGCCGAAGTGCTGACTCGCCATATCGTGGAAGCGGCCCTCGAGCGTCCAGTGCTTGCCCAGATTCTTGTATACCCCTACCTCGGCATAGAGATTAGCCGGGGTGTAGGGATCGCTGCGGCGACGGGTACACCAGATGAGGTTGCCCGTAAAGCGCCAGCCATCGGCCATTGTGAGCTGCGGTGCCAACTTGAACACGGCAAAATGATTATACTCCGCATTGCGCTGCTGAGCCTCCTCTGAAGGGGTTTCGCTGCGCTGCCAGAAGTAGTTGACTCCGGCTGTGAGGCGAAGGATGCCCTTGTGCCAGAAGGCGGTGGAGCCGATGCCGAGCGTATTGTCGTGGATGGCACTGAACAGGTGCTGGTGGATGTTCTTCACCGAGGTGCTGAGCACGAAGGCTGGGCGGCTGTAGGTATGCTTGAGCTCTACCACATTCGCCATGCTGTTGCCGATATCGGCGGTATAAACCGGCTGCCAGGAGCCCTCCATATCGCCTGCGGTTACGAAATCGCCAAACTCGGGATTGAAGATGCGGCGGCAGTAGGTGGCCTGCAGGGTATGACCCGGCGTGAAGCGGTAATAGGCGCTCGCCGAGTAGATATGGTTGCGCGTGGTATGCTTCCAGTGCTCTTCCGGCGCAATCTGCTTAGGACGGAAGTTGATGATGCGGAAACGGTCGCCTGCCATGAATCCCCACTTGCCGATGTTGTAATCCAGCTGGGCGTAGAAATCCTGATAGTTGGAATGGTTGGTGTAACCGGCGACGCAGTTCTTCTCGATGGAGAGTCCGCCCTCGAAACCTGCCGTAATCCAGAGATCAGGGGTGATGACCGGAGTGGCGTATTCTACCACCATGAAGGGGTAGGTGGAGTGGTTCTGGTAGGGCGCAGTATGGGTTTCTTCCAGCGTACGTCCGTTGTCGCTGATATGCTCGGCACCGAGGGTAAAGAGGATGCTGGAGCCGTTGTCGGCGAGCGTGCGGGTATAGTCGGCCTGCAGATGATAGGCACGCACGTAATCGGCCGGGGTGTGGGTGAAATGGTTGCGGGTGTAGGTCTGCATCGCATCTATTTCGAGCACATCCTTCGCGGTAGGTGTCCAGAGCAGATTGAGCTTGGCGCCCTCGTGGGAGTAGTGGTTCACGGTGGTGCCTGAGATGCCCTGGTAGGCGTCCTTATCGCTGCTGGAGGTGCGCTGGAAGTTGCCTTCTACATGACTGAGCACGCGGAGTTTATCCTGCTGGCTGATGACGCTGACGATGCCTTTTGCGCCGCCGTAGGTATCACCGAAGAGTCCCCATCTGCCGGTGGTTCCGTTCTCCTTCTTGCGCAGTGTGATGTCGATGACTTTCTTCAGACTGCTGCATCCCTTCATCACTTCGGCGTTCTGGCACACCTTGATGGTTTCTATCTCCCGAGCCTTGAAATGGTGGAGGAAGGTGGCGTAATCGAGTCCGTATTCCTGGTTGTCGATACGGATGACGAACTTGCCGTAGAGGTTGGCGAATGGATCTCCGCCGATGATGTTGTTGCCGTCGAGTGAGATGACTTCCGGGCACATCATGAGCACATCGAGGAGTGATTCTTCGCCTGTGAGTTCCATTTCTGGAATATGCATGATGTATCTGTCGCCGATATGTTCTATCGGAGCGGCCTGTGTCTGGTAAGTAGTGCTGGCCATCGCGAGTGCGATGATGAGCAGGCTTTTCTTCGTACTGTTGTTTATCTTCATTTTTTTCTAATTTATATTATTGGTAAAAAGGATTTCTTCGTGCCAAATTTATTTGCAAAGATAAGCAAAAAACGGGTAATAACGAAAAAATGGAGTTTTTTTTATCGTTCAATGCGTAAAAAAGATGTCATTGCAGTAAGATACGCAAGTATGCCAGGCATTTCACCCTTCCTGCATTACGAAAAGAGGAGGGTGATGAGCGGGATGGTAATGATGCTGCCAACCGTGGTGATGAACGTCATCTCGGTGATGAGCGAAGGATTGCGGCCGTATTTCAGACAGAACATCGTGCCGAAACTCGCTACGGGCATCGCAATGACAACCGTATTGATGTCGTTGACCTGATCGCTTACACCACATACCTTGAACAGGAAATAAATGCTCAGAGGTACTACCACAAGACGCAAGAACGAGGAGAGGTATACCTTAGGACTGCCGATAATCTCCTTCACCGGCAACTTAGCCATCGAAGAACCGATAATCATCAGGGCTGCCGGAACTGTTATGTTGCCCACCATCGTTACCGGACGCGCAATGATATCGGGCGTATGAACCCCGAAGGCTACCAGGAGGGCGGCAACAAAGGCACCAAGAAGAGCCGGAGAAAACAGCACCTTAGGATTGAACTTCTTGACGCTGTACTCGCCCTTGATGAGCATGACACCTGCCGTAAAAATAAAAAAGGTGTTCGGCATGTTGAGCAGCGCGGCATAAAAAATGGCCTTCGGACCGAATATGCTTGAAACAATAGGGTAGCCAATGAAACCTACGTTGGCAAACATCAGCGCAAAACCTATCATGCCCTGGTCATCATGATTGCGCGTGATGAGACGCGGCACCCAGAAACCGAATACCAGCAAAAGGATGTAGGTAAGAAAACCTACGCCCAGGAGGGGAAGGATGAGCGTGCGGTCGGGCAGCTCATCGCCCATTACTGACGAGAGCACCAGCAGGGGACAGGTGATATCTACCACCATGCTGGATAACTTCTTGTCAAACTTGTCGCCCATATATCCTAACTTGCAGGCGACGTAACCTAAAATCACGATGATGAAAAGTATCACCATCACTTCCAAATTCTCCATTTATCCTGAAAATCTATACCTTATATATATATGTATGCCGGAATCCCGATATTCTCTCGGAATTTCCGGCAAACTTGGGTTAATCGATAAATCGCCTGGTAATATCTCCGTAGTTCTCGATGCGGCGGTCGCGGAGGAATGGCCACCAGCGGCGCACATTCTCGCTGTGCTTCAGGTCGATATCTACCACCAGGCTCTCTTCTTCCTGATCGCTGGCGCGGTAGTAGAGCTCGCCCTGAGGACCGGCTACGAAACTGCTGCCCCAGAACTGGATGCCCTCGGTCTGACCGCTAGGATCAGGCTCGAAACCTACGCGGTTTACGGCGATGACCGGCAATCCGTTGGCTACGGCATGGCCCCGCATCACGGTAGTCCACGCCTCGCGCTGGCGCTGCTGCTCTTCCTCGGTATCATAGGTAGCGTAGCCGATGGCGGTAGGATAGATGAGCATTTCGGCTCCCTGCAGCGCCATCAGACGGGCTGCTTCGGGATACCACTGGTCCCAGCAAACCAGCACGCCGAGTTTGCCTACAGAGGTCTGGATAGGGTGGAAACCGAGGTCGCCCGGAGTGAAATAGAACTTCTCGTAGTAGGCAGGATCGTCGGGGATGTGCATCTTGCGGTATTTTCCGGCTATGCTTCCATCCTTCTCCATCACTACCGCCGTATTGTGGTAGAGCCCCGGAGCGCGGCGCTCGAAGAGGGAGGTGACGATGACAACGCCGAGATCCTTGGCAAGCTTGCCGTAGAAATCGGTCGAAGGGCCCGGAATAGGCTCTGCCAGGTCGAAGAGGTTAACATCCTCTACCTGACAGAAATAGAGGGAGTTATGAAGCTCCTGAAGCACGATGAGCTCTGCGCCGCGATGGGCGAGGTCGATGATGCCTTCTGCCAGGCGCTGCTTGTTGTTGGCGATATCTGCCGTATTATGAAGTTGTAATAAACCGACTTTCATAGTTTAATATTGAGTGTTGAATGTTGAGTGTTGAATGTTGAATGTTGAGTCTCTGAGTGCGCCTTCAGGCAACTGCATGGTGATGCAGTGGATGCTGCCATGCTGGCGGATGATGGTCTGCGAATCTACACCGATGATTTCGCGGTCGGGGAAGGCGAGCTGAATCTGCTTGCGTGCCTCCTCGTCCTTTTCCGGCTGGTTGTAGGTGGGATAAATCACCGCCTTGTTCAGTATCAGGAAGTTGGCATAGGTGGCAGGCAGGCGGTCGCCCTCGCTCTCAGGGTTGGTGGTGAGGCAGTCGCCCTCATCATAGATAGGGTCGGGCATCGGCAGTTTGAGCAAGCGGTAAGGGTATCCCTCCCAGGTGAAGAGGCCCTTGAGCTGCTTCTCCAGCGCTTGGAAGTCTTCATACTGCTCATCTTCCGGATTATCGCAGCCTACATATAATAAGGTGTCGTGTGGAGCCACTCTCACGATGGTGTCGATATGGCCGTCGGTATCATCGCCTATCAGATTGCCGTGATCCAGCCAGACGACTCTCTTGAGCTGGAAGAAAGTCTGCAGCAGATGGTCGATGCTGTCGTGGTCGAGCGGCTGGTTGCGGTGAGGCGCCAGCAGGCACTGTGAAGTGGTGAAGAGTGTACCCTTTCCGTCACTCTCGATGCTGCCTCCTTCGAGCACGAAGCCCTGGTGGTTCTCTATATCGGCATTGAAGGCTGCCTGATAGTATAGTTGCAGGGTGATGGCATTATCCTTCTCCCATCTGAACTTTTCGCCCCAGCCGTTGAACTTGAAGTCGAGTATGCGGTAAGGCACCATCCAGGTGTTCTGCTTTCTGCGCAGCACCATCGTGAGGGGTCCGTGGTCGCGCACCCAGGTATCATTGCTTTCTACCTCGTAGAGCAGCACGCGGCTCATCTGTTCGGCAGAGAGCTTTTTCTTGAGCTGGTATCGGGTGGCGGGCACATCGGGTGTAGCCACAAGCAGCTGCTCGTAGCGCGTGATGATATCTGCCAGTTCGAGATAAGTATCTGTAATTTCAGGCAGATACGGCTTCCAGTCGGTGCCGGCATGTGGCCAGGTGAGCATGATGGCGCTCTGTGGCTCCCATTCGGCAGGGAGTGCGAAATCGCAGGGTAATGTAGATTGAAGCATAAGCTATACTATTTTTATGATACGATGTTCTAAACCAATTTATTATACTCTGTTCTTCATCGGGAACCTTTCCTTGGGGGACGGGCTCCGTTCTGCTTTTATGAAGTATGCTTGCAAAATTAATAAAAAATCTACAACTATCGGCTGTTTTTGTGAAATATTTTGCGCAAAAGCGAAACTTTGTATTAAAAAAGTTTAAACGGAGGGCTGTATGGAGATAAAATCGGGGAAAAATGAGTAACTTTGCAGTCTAAAAATAAAATATTGAATAGGAGCGTGAAAATAAAACAGGTAGTTGATGCCCTTGAACATTACGCGCCTCTGCCCTTGCAGGAAGGATATGATAATGCCGGCCTGCAAGTTGGATTGACAGAGGCGGTAGAAATGTCAGGGGCATTGTTGTGTCTTGACGTTACTGAAGCCGTGGTAGACGAGGCCATCCAAAAGGGATGTAACCTCATCGTGAGCCATCATCCGCTGATATTCCGCAAACTGGCGAGAATCTCGGACGAGAACTACGTGCAGCGTACCGTGCGCAAGGCGATTAAGAATGATATTACCATCGTGGCGATGCATACCAACATGGATGCGGCTGCGGGCGGCGTGAACTTCAAGATTGCCGAGAAACTGGGACTGCGAAACGTGCAGTTCTTTGCTGGCGAGAAGGAAGTGGACGGCGTGAAGGGCGGCGAGGGCGTCATCGGAGAGGTGGCTGAGGACCTGGCAGCCGACGACTTGGTGCTGATGCTCAAGGAACGGTTTGGCGTGGAGTGCGTGCAGTGCAACCAGTTGCTTCGACGTCCTATCAGGAAGGTGGCACTCTGCGGTGGAGCAGGTGCTTTCTTGCTCGACGCAGCCATCAAGGCAGGTGCCGATGCCTTCATCACGGGCGAGATGAGCTATCACGAGTATTTCGGCCACGAACAGGAGATTCAGATCTGCGTCATCGGCCACTATCAGAGTGAGCAGTTTACGGGCGAAATCTTCCGCAGCATCATCCAGGAGAATTTCCCTGATGCCAAATGCTGCATCTCGGAGATAAATACGAATCCGATATTGTATTTATAACTTCAGTTTATAAGATGGCTGGAAGGGCGCAAGCCCAATTTAACATTTAACATTAAACATTTAATATTTAAATAAGGAATTATGGCAAAGAAAGATCCTACAGATTTGACAGTGGAAGAGAAGTTGAAGGCTCTCTATCAGCTTCAGACCACCTTGTCTGCAATTGATGAAAAGCGTGCGTTGAGAGGTGAGTTGCCTCTCGAAGTTCAGGATTTGGAAGACGATATTGCTGGTCTTACCACCCGTATCGAGAAAATCCAGACCGATATTGAGCAGTTTGACCGCGCCATCGATCAGAAGCAGCACGAGATTGAGGAGGCTCAGGCTAGCGTGGAGCGTTATAAGAAGCAGCTCGAAATGGTTAGCAACAACCGCGAGTATGATACTTTGAGCAAGGAAATCGAGTTCCAGGAGCTGGAAATCGAACTTTGCAGCAAGAAGATCCGCGAGGCGCAGCAGACAATCAACGAGCGCCTGTACGACCTTCACAAGGCTGAGGACCAGAAGGCAGACCGCGAGAAGGGCTTGGTAATGAAGCGTTCTGAGCTCGAGTCAATCATGGCTGAAACCCGTGAGGAAGAGGAGAATTTGAAGGAGAAGGCATTCGAGCTCGAGAAGAAGATTGAACCACGTTTGCTCCAGAGCTTCAAGCGCATCCGTAATGGTGCCCGCAACGGTTTGGGTATCGTTTACGTGCAGCGTGATGCATGTGGCGGTTGCTTCAACAAGATTCCACCTCAGCGCCAGCTCGACATCAAGATGCACAAGAAGATTATCCCTTGTGAGTATTGCGGCCGTATCCTCATCGACCCGGAATTGGCTGGTGTTAAGATTGAGGCTCCTAAGACAGAGGAGAAGCCAAAGCGCAAGCGCGCTATCCGCAGAAGAAAGACTGAGGATGAGGATTAATCTTACTCCTCTCTCCGCTCTTTTCGGATGATAATCTTCTGATAAAGATACGATAAGATACAATGAAGGCTCGCCAAAATTGCTTGGCGAGCCTTTATTTTTTTCGTTTTCAGGCAGCTAGGACAATCTGTCTTAACTCCTTTAATCCTAATCTGGAACCTAGAGTCCTCTAGCCTTGTAAATGCGGTCTTTGGCGTCGTTGATTTCCTGGAATTTCTTCTCGGCTGCACGGCGCACATCTTCGCCCAGTGCTGCTACCTTGTCAGGATGATGCTTGAGCGCCATCTTGCGGTAAGCGGCCTTCACCTCATCGTTTGAGGCGTCAGGACTGATGCCCAGAACACGGTAGGCATTATCCAGACTGCCTGTTGAAGAAGCCCCGCTCTCCAGGTTCAGCATCTGGTCTACATCCTCGGCAGAAAGCCCCATGTGGATGGCCATCTCCTTGAGCGCCTGAATCTCCTGAGGATTCACAATTCCATCGGCCTGGGCAATCATGACGAGGAAATTGAGCAACTGCAGGCGCTGCTCATACATCATGTTGGCACGTATCTGATGACAGCTGTCCTGTATCACCGAACGGTACTGCTGCATGCCCATCTGCTTCTGCTGTTCGAAGAGTTTGAGGAGAATTTCCTCGCCCTGCTGACTGGCTGCCTCGCCGAAATTCTGACGCAGGAAGCGGCGCACCATCTCCATCTCGGAATGCATGATTTTGCCATCTGCATTGATGATGTAGGAACTGAGCACCAGCAGCGAGAACATGAAGGAGTTTCGCTCTCCCTCATAGCTCTGTTGGCGGCTGTAGCCCTGGTTGCCGAAACCCTGGCGGCCGTTGTGCTGCTGGCCGCTGTAGGCATCGTAGGCGTTGTTGTAATGGTGGTCGCCGTCGCGGTTTACCGCATCCAGTCCGTGCTCAAAGAGGGAACCGAGGGCATAGCCTGCCAGGGCTCCCAGCGGACCGGCTGTGATGAAACCGAGCACACCACCTATCCATTTACCTGCTGCCATCTTTTAGTTGTTGAAATAGTAGAGGAAAGAAGCGATGCCTGAGAGGGCTGGCTTGCGCTGACCTTCTATTTCGATGTCAAACTTGATGCTGGTCTTGCAGATGCCACGGATGTTCTGGATGTCGTGGAGAGTGGCTACCAGGCGCACGCGTGAACCGGTGATGACTGGCTGACCGAACTTCATCTTGTCCATGCCGTAGTTTACGAGCATCTTGAGGTTGTTTACCTCGATAATCTGCTGCCAGAGGTATGGAAGTACTGAGAGGGTGAGGTAACCGTGAGCGATGGTGCTGTGGTAAGGGCTCTCTACCTTGGCACGCTCTACGTCTACGTGGATCCACTGTGGGTCGAGTGTAGCGTCTGCGAACTTGTTGATACGGTCCTGGTCAATCTGCAACCAGTCTGATTCTCCTAACTTCTCACCGAGGTGAGATGCAAATTCCTCGTAGGAATTGATTACTAATTTTGCCATTTCTTATTTTTCTCTTTATTATAAATATTATTGTTTTCCTATTTTCCGTCTTCAGCTTCCAGCTTCCAACTATTAACTTTTAACTATAAACTTTTAACTCAATTCAGTCTCTTCTGAAAATATCGCGGGTGTAAACCTTTTCTGCCACATCATCCAGACACTTGTCATACCGGTTGGCGATGATGGCCTGGCTCTGCTGCTTGAAGGCATCCAGGTTGTTTACGATGCGGCTTCCGAAGAAGGTGGTTCCGTCTTTCAGCGTAGGCTCGTAGATGATAACCTGCGCGCCCTTTGCCTTGATGCGCTTCATCACGCCCTGTATGCTGCTCTGGCGGAAGTTGTCGCTGTTGCTCTTCATCGTGAGCCGGTATACGCCGATGGTGCAAGGCTTCTCTTCCTCCTCGCTGAAGTTGTTCTGGTTGGCATAATCGTAGTAGCCAGCCATGTTCAGCACGCGGTCGGCGATGAAATCCTTGCGGGTGCGGTTGCTCTCCACAATCGCCTGAATCAGGTTCTCAGGCACATCAGCATAGTTGGCGAGCAGCTGCTTGGTATCTTTCGGCAGACAGTAGCCGCCGTATCCGAAGGAAGGGTTGTTGTAGAAGGTGCCGATGCGAGGGTCCAAACCCACTCCGTCGATAATTGCCTTAGAGTCGAGGCCCTTCATTTCGGCGTAGGTATCCAGCTCGTTGAAGTAGCTCACGCGCAGGGCGAGGTAGGTGTTGGCGAAGAGTTTCACCGCCTCTGCCTCGGTAAGTCCCATGAACAGGGTTTCTATGTCTTGCTTGATGGCTCCCTCTTTCAGCAGTTCTGCAAAGGTGCGGGCTGCCTGGTCCAGTCGCTCGTCACCATTCGGTCTGCCTACGATGATGCGGCTCGGGTAGAGGTTGTCGTAGAGTGCCTTGCTCTCGCGCAGGAATTCAGGAGCGAAGATGATGTTCTTGCTGCCCGTCTTCTGGCGGATGCTTTCGGTGTAGCCTACCGGAATGGTGCTCTTGATGACCATGATGGCATCGGGATTCACCTGCATCACCAGACGGATGACTTCTTCTACGTGCGAGGTGTCGAAGTAGTTTTTCACCGGATCATAGTTGGTTGGTGTGGCAATCACTACGAAGTTGGCATCCTTATAGGCTTCTTCTCCATCGGTTGTGGCTTTGAGGTTGAGTTCCTTTTCAGCCAGATATTTCTCTATGTATTCGTCCTGGATAGGCGAGCGGCGCGAGTTGATGAGCTCCACCTTTTCGGGTACCACGTCTACTGCCACCACCTCATGATGCTGGCTCAGCAGGGTAGCGATGCTCAGGCCTACATATCCTGTTCCGGCTACGGCGATTTTTATCTTTTTATTCTCCATTTCTTTCTGTTCTTTTAGGCAGTCTATACCTTAATATATATATTAGATGCAAAGATAGTATAAAAGGAGGAGACTACAAAATGAAAATGTTTTTTTTATTAAAAAATAACGCGAGAAGGGGGATGGGAGGAAAAGGAGTGCTCAAAAAGGGAGAGGAAAAGGGGCAGAAAAAGGCCTCCAAAATTCGCGAATTCTAAAACGGATGGCCGGTTGGGCGGAAATTCGCAAATTTTGAAGGCTGGGGAAGCTCTGTTTAAAAACTTCCGGACTATCCTCCGACGCTCTCATAATGTCAATAAATCGGAATAATCGGGAATGGTCTCAAAAAATACATATTTTTTACTTTCATAATCCATCTTGCAGATGTAATGCTCCAGCCCGTTGCTCACCACCAGAAAGTCGACATGGAGCAGAAGATTGTAAACCGAAATCTGGTCGAATACTTTCTGTGTGATGGGGATGTGAGGGGCTTTGTACTCGATGATCATGCGGGGCTGCAATTCACGGGAGTAGAGCACACTGTCGGCGCGCAGCACCTTGTCGCCACATTTCAGCTGGATTTCGTTGGCGAGCAACGAGGCAGGATACCCCTTGTGCTCGATGAGAAAATGAACGAAATGCTGGCGCACCCACTCTTCGGGAGTGAGCGTGATGAACTTCCGGCGCAGCACATCCAGTATCTGGGGATGCTGTTTTGAGCCCGAAACCTTGATGTCGAAAGATGGCAAATTTAAGCGAATCATTTTTCTGTACCTTATTATATATAGGGTTATATTTCTTTCTTTTCTGTTTTCGATATGGTTTCTTTTCTTCTTTTAACCATACCTCATTTTCAAAAACTACCTCTTTTATATAGGAAGTTCAATTTATTTTTTGTAACTTTGCAGTCGAAGTGCAGCTGAAAACTGCACCTCAGAAAACTGCGAACTTGGAGGCGGAGCAAATGCTTGTCCGCGCCCCCGGAGTTTGCTGGGTGCAAAGTTACAAAAAATAATCCAATGGTAGAAAAGAAAAGTGCAATAAGTTACGAGTCAATCATGAAAGATTTGAAGGCTCGGAAGTATTCTCCCGTCTATGTTCTGATGGGTGAGGAACCTTTTTATATAGATAAGATCTGCGACTACATTTCAGAAAATGTGCTCCAGCCCGAGGAGCGTGACTTCAATCAGACGGTGGTTTTCGGAGCTGATGTTATGGGTGCGCAAGTGGCAGATTTGTGTAAGGGCTACCCGATGATGGCGGAGTATAGAGTAGTGGTTGTGAAAGAGGCTCAGAATTTGCGGAATTTGGAAGCGCTCGAGAAGTACCTCGAAAATCCGGTAAAAACAACCATCCTTGTTTTCTGTCATAAAAACGGCAAGCTCGACAGTCGTAAAAAGTTTTCTGCCCTCGCTGCCAAGGCGGGTGTGGTTTTTGAAAGCAAGAAGCTTTACGACCGAAATCTGCCGGGCTTCATCGAGACTTATCTCAAGACCCGTAAGGCAACCATTGAACCCAAGGCTACCCAGATGGTGGCAGATCATGTGGGAGCAGATTTGCACCGACTCACTTCCGAGCTCGACAAACTGCTCATTTCTCTTCCAGAGAACGACCGGCGTGTTACTCCGGAGATTGTGGAGCGAGAAATAGGGGTGAGCAAAGACTTCAATGCCTTCGAGCTGAGAAGTGCCATCATCAGCCGCGATGTGTTCAAGGCAAATCAGATAATAAATTATTTTGACAGCAATCCGAAGAGTGGTTCTCTCTTCACGCTTCTCCCGATGCTCTTTACTTATTTCCAAAACCTGATGATTGCTTATTATGCACCCAACAGGCAGAACGAAAATGAGCTCGCAAAATTCCTGGATTTGCGCGGAGCTTGGGCGGCGCGCGAATATATTACAGGAATGAGGAACTATACGGGCGTGAAAGTGATGGCGATTATTGAGAAGTTTAAGGAGGTGGATGCGAAGATAAAGGGACTGGATAATCCATCCACTCCGGTGGGTGAACTGATGAAAGAACTCATCTTTTTTATCCTTCACTGATGCTGAAGAGCGAGGTGGGGGGAGAGTAGGCGAGCTCCTGCTGAGAGTTTTCTCTCGGCAGGAGCTCGTTTTCGTTTTCTGCCTTCTTTGCCGCCTGTTTCCAGAAAGCAGCCAACTAGCGTTTAGCATTATAAATTTGCCCCAAATAGGGGATTTTCAGCTCTTTTTGGAGCATTTATCTGGGCTCATTTTGGGCGATTTTTTGGCAAAAATGGGGGATTTAAGCGATTTTTCGAGCTAGATGCCCATTTTTCGTTTTCGCCTGAAAATAGACTTAACTTTATTGGTTATCAGTAACTTACATAAATTAACCCTCTTCATTACTCGCGAATTTGCCCGTTTCCTTGCCGATGGGCTGGAATACGCTAGAAATGGAAAAATTTGCCATTTCCTGTAGTCTGAAATTGGTCGTTTGCATTTATTAAGGTTTACGATTCCTAAGTTTAGGTTTTTAAATTTATAAATCAAAACGTGCGGTTTTGATTTATAAACATAAATACAAGGAAACTAAATGCACGAATTTATGTTTTATATTTACAAAAATAAAGATAAAACAAGGTATTTATGATTGTGAATGAATAAATATTCATGTCGTATTATGAATTTGTAAGTAATGGAAACTCAGTCGGTTATGTATTTTAGTTGTTTTATAAACCATAGATTTTTACATAGGTGTGGTGGAAATATTGCATAAATCGCTCTATATGCCATTATTTAGGAGGTTTATAGTATGAATAACCAGTGATTTAGCCTAAATCTATAAAGAAAAGGTTAGTCATATATTTTGATTGATAGGTTTATATTTATAAAACTAAACATAAAAACCGAACACTGGAGTGAGTAGAATTCAAATTTACAAACAGAAACCTAAAGTTTAAAAATCTAAATTTATTCAGAAATGTTTGGTTATTCTAAATTTTTGCTTTATCTTTGTAAAATCAACCGAAAAAGGGTCCAAAAGTGGCTTGTTCGGAAATAAAACATCGTATCAGTAGAAAAATGAACACTAAAAATTTTAGAGCATGAAAGATAGAATCAGACAGCTGATGGAGGACCAGCACCTCACTCAGCAAAACTTCGCTCAGATGATCGGAATCTCGACCGCTACGCTGAGCAATATTTTCAACGGGAAGACCAATCCATCGCTCAGCATTGTGGATGGCATCCATAAGAGTTTTCCACAGGTAAACGTTTATTGGGTACTCTACGGTACTCCTCCTATGTATCAGAACCAGGCTTCCCAGGGTGGCAGTGAAGAGGGTGCTGCTGATATGCATCAAGGCATTACGGATGGGGCAGCCGGTGGTGCTGAGGGGATGAAGCAGGGCAGTCAGCCTTCTGGAGCCGCCTCTGCCGAGCCTATGCTCGATTTTGGAGCCGAAGGAGCCACAGCCTCCCCTACTTCTCCCTCGCTCTTTGACCAGCCTCAAATGCATGGTGTAAATCGTACACCTAAAAATATAGCCCAAGCGGCGGTAAAATTTGTAGACAAACCGCAAAGAAAGATTACCGAAATCCGTATTTTCTACGATGATCAGACCTGGGAAACCTTCGTTCCTAAGAAATAAAGTAGGGATTGGGGAACCCTAAAACAAACACATAGGAGCGGCGATAAAGAAAAAATATCTCTTTTCTTTTCGTAGATTCGGATTTTTGATGTACCTTTGCATCGTAGAAAACGTAGGTGGTCGTAACCGGAAGCTACGCGTACCTATTATGATATACGTATATTATATAATAAGCATATTAAAAATTAGCAATAAGATGAAAAAATATGTTCTCGACCTCAAGGTGGTTTCTGTAGAGGCGCTTAGCGATAAGCACGTTTTGATTAAGCTTACCGATGAGAAACCTTTGCCTGAAATCTTGCCTGGCCAATTCGTAGAAGTAAGAGTAGACCATTCGCCTACTACCATGCTTCGCCGTCCTATTTCCATCAATTTCGTGGATCGTGAAAATAATCAGCTCTGGTTGCTCGTTGCAATGGTGGGCGACGGTACTCGTCAGCTCGGACAGCTCAAGGAGGGCGATGTGCTCAACTGTATGCTGCCTCTCGGCAACGGCTTCACCATGCCTACCGGGAAGAGCCAGAAATATCTGCTCGTAGGTGGTGGCGTAGGTGTGGCTCCGCTCCTCTATTTCGGAAAACTCATCAAGGATTTCGGGGCTGAAGTTACCTTCCTGCTGGGTGCACGCAAGGCTACAGATCTGCTCGAACTGGATGAGTTTGCCAAGATCGGAAAGGTATGCATCACTACTGAGGATGGCTCGGCTGGCGAGGTAGGTTTCGTTACCAACCACTCTGTTCTGGAGAACGAGAAGTTTGATATGATTTCTACCTGCGGACCTAAGCCGATGATGGTGAGCGTGGCTCGCTTTGCCAAGAAGGCTGGTGTGGAGTGTGAGGTTTCTCTTGAGAACAAGATGGCGTGCGGTGTGGGCGCCTGCCTCTGCTGCGTAGAGAAAACTACCGAGGGTAACCAGTGCGTCTGCAAGGATGGACCTGTCATCAACATCAAGAAACTTACTTGGGAAATTTAAGTGAAGAGTGAAGAACGAAGAGTGAAGAATTCGTTTGGAAGTGAAGAGTGAAGAATTCGTTGGAAACGAAGAACGAAGAGTGAAGAACGAAGAATTCTTTTGCCTTTGTTTGTAAAAACATTTTTAAGTAAAACAGAAGATTATGGCTGATTTAAGTGTAAAGATAAAGGATTTGGAGTTGAAGAACCCTGTGATGACTGCATCGGGTACTTTCGGCTACGGATTGGAATTTGCCGATTTCGTTCCTCTGGAGGAGATTGGCGGTATTATCGTGAAGGGCACTACCCTGGAACCGCGCGAGGGAAACGACTATCCGCGTATGGCTGAAACGCCTCAGGGCATGCTCAACTGCGTAGGTTTGCAGAACAAGGGTGTGGAGTATTTCTGCTCTCACATTTATCCTCAGATCAAGGACATTGATACCAATATGATTGTCAACGTGAGCGGACATTCGCCTGAGAGTTATGCCGAGTGTGCGGCGCGCATCAACGAGCTGGATAAAATTCCGGCTATAGAACTGAACATCTCCTGTCCTAACGTGAAGGATGGCGGCATGGCCTTCGGTGTAACCTGCGAGGGTGCAGCCAGCGTGGTGAAGGCGGTGAGAAAGGTTTATAAGAAGACCCTCATCGTGAAACTTTCGCCTAATGTTACCAGCATTGCCGATATCGCTCGTGCCGTGGAGGCTGAGGGTGCCGATTCTGTTTCGCTCATCAACACGCTGATGGGTATGGCGGTGGACATTGAGAAGCGCCAGCCTCTCTTGAGCATCCGTACGGGTGGTTTGAGCGGTCCTTGCGTTAAGCCTGTTGCCCTGCGCATGGTTTGGGATGTGGCTCATGCCGTAAACATTCCGGTTGTTGGTCTGGGCGGCATTTCTTCTGCCAAGGATGCCATTGAGTTCCTGATGTGCGGTGCTACGGCCATTGAGATTGGTACAGCCAACTTCATTGATCCTGCGGTTACGAAGAAGGTGAAGGATGGAATCAACGAGTGGCTTGATGCTCACGGATGCAAGAGTGTGACTGAGATTATCGGGGCCATCAAGTAAATGACACCTTATTATAATAAGGAGTGGCTCATACCTTGACACCCTGTTTTAGAGTGTCAAGTGGGTTAACTCCTTGATATACAACAGAATACTTTTTGTAAAAATATAAGGTTATGGATTTAAATCAGATAAACCCTGTTCTGTTGCTTGCTACGCTGACGCAGCAGATTGTAGAGCAGGAGAAAGAATTGGCAGAACAGAAGGATTCTGCGGAACACTCGTCTGTAAAAGCCTCTCTGAGCGCGAATCTCCTGAAGCGCGGCAATCTGTTGATGCAGATGGGCGACAAGGATGGTGCCGGAAAGGACATGAAGCGCTACCTGGAGCTGAACCCCGAGAAAGTAGGGGAGCTGACAGGAGAATTCAAGGCTGAAGGCAGAGAACATTGCAGATAAAGGAAGGGGCTTGCCTCACGGATTCCGGTGTTGCGTCTCTCCCTAGCGCCTAGCTTTTGAGTACATTTTTCTGCATTTTTCCGTATTCTGATGATAAAAATCGGGCGAAAATATGTTTTTTAGCATAAAATATAAGGAAAATGAAGAAAAATATATCAAATTGTTTGGCAATATCAAAGAAAAATGTTACTTTTGCAGTCGAGTTGAGATTTTAGCAAGTCGAGACTCGAAATCTGAGCACTCCCTGCTCCTTATATAATAAAGAGGTGTAGGAAAGAACTCGGGAAAATCTGAGCACAGATAAGTTCCTTATATAATAAAGGAGAAACGGGCTCGGAAAGAACAAAAGTGAGTAACATATAAAATGTAAAGACAATGAAGAAGTTTAACGCATTCTTTTTTAGCTATTACTTTTACTTTGCAAATAATTGTAAAGCGGGAAGTTGCGTGTAAATTTCAACTTAGGATATTAGATTCTTGAAATCATCGAAACGGTCCCGCTCTTATTGAGTAGGACCGTTTTTCGTAACATTAGACAAGATAAAAGAAACATGAAGAGAATAGCAATTCAAGGAGAGCTGGGATCTTTCCACGACATTACCGCCCACCAGTATTTCGAGGGCGAACAGATTGAAATCATCTGTTGTGCTACCTTCGAAGAGGTGTTCGAAAACATCAAGCGCGACCCTACAGTAGTAGGCATCTGCGCCATAGAAAACACCATTGCGGGCAGCCTGCTCCACAATTACGAACTGCTCCGGCAGAGCGGAACCACCGTGGTAGGTGAACACAAGCTCCATATAGAGCACAGCATCTGCTGTCTGCCAGAAGACGACTGGAGCACCCTGCAGGAGGTTCACTCCCATCCGGTAGCCCTCATGCAGTGCGGCAAGTTCCTAGCCAACCATCCCGATCTCAAGGCGGTGGAGGCAGAAGATACCGCAGGCTCGGCAGCCTACATCGCCCAGCACAAGGTGAGGGGATGGGCAGCCATCTGCTCTTCTTACGCTGCCCACATGCACGGCATGAAGGTGCTGCAGGAAGACATCCACGACAATCCGCACAACTACACCCGGTTTCTCGTGGTCTGCAATCCCCAGAAGGCAGCCCTGCTCCGTCCCATCGAAAAGGCCAACAAGGCGAGCATCGTCTTCAGTCTGGCTCACGATAAGGGATCGCTCTCCAAGGTGCTCACCATCCTGAGTTTCTACGACATCAATCTCACCAAGATCCAGTCGCTGCCAAACATCGGACATGAGTGGGAATACCTTTTCTACGTAGACCTCACCTTCGACAACCTGACCCGATACCGCCAGAGCATCGACGCCATTACGCCGCTCGTGAAGAAAATAAAGGTGTTGGGAGAATATGAGGAGAAAGAATAGTTGATAGTTAACAGTTAATAGTTGAAAATAAGAATTATGATACAACCAGCCAATAGAGTAACGGAAATACAGGAATACTACTTCAGCCGCAAGCTGAAGGAAGTGGCTAAGCTTAATGCCGAGGGCAAAGACATTATCAGTCTGGCCATCGGAAGTCCAGACATGCCGCCTTCTAAGCAGACCATTGACAAGCTCTGCGAGGTAGCCAACAATCCCAACGCACACGGATATCAGCCTACGGTGGGCATACCAGAGTTGCGCAAAGCAATGGCTGGTTTCTATAAGCGCTGGTATGATGTAGACCTCGACTGGGCTACAGAAATCCAACCCCTCATAGGTAGCAAGGAAGGCATTCTGCACGTAACGCTCGCCTTCTGCAATCCTGGCGATGAGGTGCTTATCCCGAACCCTGGATACCCTACCTATACCGCCATCAACAAGATTCTGGGTACCAAGATTACCTACTACGATCTGAGAGAGGATAACGGATGGCAGCCCGATTTCGACGCCCTGGAGAAGATGGACCTGAGTCACGTAAAACTGATGTGGACCAACTATCCTAACATGCCGACAGGCGGTGTGGCAAAGCGCGAAACCTACGAAAAGCTGGTGGCATTCGCCCAGAAGCACAACATCGTGGTGGTGAACGACAACCCATATTCGCTCATCCTCAACGAGCACCCTATGAGCATCATGCAGGTGCCGGGAGCTAAGGACTGCTGCATCGAGTTCAATTCCCTGAGCAAGAGCCACAACATGCCAGGCTGGCGTGTGGCGATGATTTCGAGCAACAAGACTTTCATCTCATGGATTCTGAAGGTGAAGAGCAACATCGACAACGGAAGCTTCCGAGGCATACAGCTGGCTGCTGCCGAGGCGATGCTTAACAACACGGATGAATGGCATCGCGAGAACAACATCCAGAACTACCGCCGCCGGCGCGACATTGCTGAGGAGATCATGAAGGTGCTCGACTGCCAGTTTGACCCTAACCAGGTAGGCATGTTCCTCTGGGGCAAGATACCTGAGAAATATGCCGATGTAGAAGACCTGACAGAGAAGATTCTGCATGAGGCACGCGTCTTCCTCACCCCTGGCTTCATCTTCGGAACCAACGGCAAGCGTTACATCCGTATCAGCCTCTGTGCCAAGGATGAGAAGATGAAAGAGGCTCTGGAAAGAATCAAGAAGGTTTTTGAAAGGTAAAAGGCCTTTGAAAGGTAAAAAGGTAAAAGGGTAAAAAGAGCCTTTCCCCTTTCCGCCCCCGTTCCCAGCGATTCCATCGCTGGTCCCCAAAGAAAAAAGTAAAAAAATAAAAATATTCGACTATGGAATTAGAATTAGAACCATTGAATTTTCCTAGTGATCAGGAACGCCCTTGCGTCATTGCCGGCCCTTGCTCGGCAGAGACAGAAGAGCAGGTTATGACTACCGCTAAGCAGTTGGCTGCCAAAGGTTGCCACATGTTCCGCGCAGGTGTGTGGAAGCCACGCACCAAACCGGGAGGCTTTGAGGGTAACGGTGAAACAGCCTTGCCTTGGATGAAGCAGGTGAAGGAAGAAACAGGCATGCTGACAGCTACTGAGGTGGCTACCCCAGAGCATGTAGAGCTCGCACTGAAATATGGAATCGACATTCTCTGGGTAGGCGCACGTACATCTGCCAACCCATTCGCCATGCAGGCACTTGCCGACAGTCTTCAGGGCGTAGACGTGCCAGTGCTCGTTAAGAACCCGGTAAACCCAGACCTCGAGCTTTGGATCGGTGCCCTGCAGCGCATCAACCAGGCAGGCATCAAGAAACTCGGTGCCATCCACCGCGGATTCTCCAGCTTCGACAAGAAGATTTACCGCAACCTTCCTATGTGGCAGATTCCTATCGAGTTGCACCGCCGCATACCACAGTTGCCAATCATCTGCGACCCTAGCCACATCGGTGGCCGACGCGACCTCATCGCCCCTCTCTGTCAGCAGGCAATGGACTTAGGTTTCGACGGCCTAATCGTTGAGAGCCACTGCAGCCCAGACGATGCATGGAGCGATGCTAAGCAGCAGGTTACCCCAGAGGTGCTGGATTACATCCTCAGCCTCCTCGTAGTGCGCGATGAGCATTATTCTACAGAGGGTCTGCACCAGCTGCGCGGTCAGATTGACGAGTGCGACAACCAGCTGATGGATCTTCTGGCTAAACGTATGCGCGTTTGCCGCGAGATTGGTACCTACAAGAAGGAGCACAACATGACCATCGTTCAGACCAACCGTTACAACGAGATTCTCGACAAGCGTGGAGCCCAGGCAGCCCTCTGCGGCATGAGCCCTGAGTTTGCCGCTCAGATTTTCGAGCACATCCATGAGGAGAGTGTCCGCCAGCAGTTGGAAATCCTAAACCAGAAGTAAATTAAGTGAAGAGTGAAGAACGAAGAGTGAAGAATTCAAATGCTTTGAGGGCTAGGGTTCTTTGCTGTAGTTTTTCGTTTAAACAAATGATGCTGTAGAATTCTTCGTTCTTCACTCTTCACTCTTCACTTGAAAAATATGAGAATATTAATTATGGGAGCAGGTAAGATGGGAAGTTTCTTCATCGACCTGCTCAGCTTCGACCACGAGGTGGCGGTTTACGAGAAGGATGCCAAGCGCCTGCGCTTCACCTACAACTGTTACCGCTTCACTAAGATGGAAGAGATAGAGATGTTCCGCCCCGAACTGGCCATCAATGCGGTGACGGTAAAATATACGCTGCCAGCCTTTGAAGAGGTGTTGCCACATCTCTCTCACGACTGCATTATCAGCGACATAGCTTCGGTAAAGACCGGACTGCAGGAGTTTTACGAGAAGAGCGGTTTCCGCTTCGTGAGCACGCACCCTATGTTCGGCCCAACCTTTGCCAATCTGAACCAGCTTTCAGAGGAGAATGCAGTCATCATCAAGGAGGGTGACTACATGGGCAAGATATTCTTCAAGGACCTCTACCAGAAGTTGGGGTTGAGTCTGCATGAGTATACATTTGATGAGCACGACCAGACGGTGGCCTACTCGCTGAGTATTCCTTTCGTGAGCACCTTTGCCTTTGCGGCAGTGATGAAGCACCAGGATGCTCCGGGCACCACCTTCAAGCGCCACATGCAGATAGCCAAGGGCGTGCTCAACGAAGATGATTACCTGCTGCAGGAAATTCTCTTCAACCCATACACATCGGGGCAGGTGGCACAGATCAGAGAGGAGCTTGCTGAGCTCATCGACATCATTGACCACAAGGATGCGAAGCGTATGAAACTCTTTCTCACCAAGATACGTAATCATGTGAAGGAAGATATTGAGATTAAAGAAAAATAAAATTGTTGTTACGAGGGGGAGCCCTTATATTATTTCCCCCTTCAGGTTATTGGTGTTTTGCATGTGAATGTAGAACCAGTCAAGTTTTTTTAAGGCCTTGCATGTGAATGTAGGGTCTTTTTTTATGTGTTGCCGGAAGCGGAAAAGCTTAATGACCTTAATGACCTTAATGACCACCCCCGATTAGTGATTAATGATTAGGCAGGTGTGCGTCCCCGGTAAGGCGCCAGCAGGTGGATAATAAGGAAAAAGGGGGCAAAATGAAAATATGTAAGGAGATAGGGGCGATTTCTGAAATATTATTTGTACCTTTGCACCCACAAATCAAAGGATAGATTGTAGAATCAGTAAAAAGGATTGTAGAATCAATAAAACAGATTGTAGAATCAGTAAAAAGAAGAGCAGTTCTATTATGAGCGAACAGAAAGAAACAAAGAATATGAAGAATGCTGCAGAGGCACAGGCCCCTGAGCAGAATACAACAGAACCAGCAGCTAAGCAGAATGATGATGCTAAGCAGGCTGATACAACAGAACAGCAGGCGGATGCTGCTGCCTTCCAGGTAGTGAACGAGGGCTTTTCAACCCACGAAGCCATTGAAGAGGCAAAACGCTGCCTACACTGCAAGATTCCGCAGTGCAAGAAGGGATGCCCGATAGGCAACGACATACCTGATTTCGTACACGAACTCTCTATGGGTAACATGGGTGCAGCGATGAGCATCATCAATGCCAAGAGCAACTTGCCGGCCATCTGCGGCCGTGTATGCCCTCACGAGAAACAGTGTCAAGGCAACTGCGTGCTCGGAAAGAAAGGCAAACCGGTACAGATCGGCAAACTGGAGCAGTTTATTGCCGATTTTGATACCAAGATGAACCTTTCGCGCGAGATGTTGCCACAGAAAACACGTGGCCGTGTGGCAGTCATCGGTTCGGGTCCAGCGGGCTTGACCGTAGCTGGCGATCTGGCGCGTCAGGGCTTCAACGTCACCATTTTCGAGGGCCAGGCTGAGCCGGGAGGCGTGTTGATGTACGGTATTCCTGAGTATCGCTTACCTAAGTCGGTAGTGCGCGATGAGGTGGCTAAGATTGCTGCCCTCGGCGTGCAGTTTATCACCAACTGCATGGTGGGCGAGAACAATGTAACCATCGACAGTCTGTTCCGTGCAGGCTACGACGCCATCTTTATGGGCACAGGTACCAGCGTGCCTCAGAACATGGACTCTACACCGGGCTCAAAGCTCCACGGTGTGAGCCAGAGTACATACTTTCTGCATAACGTGAATGCCTATAACGAAGGCGCGTTGACCCGCGACATGGTTCCACTGCGCGACGGCGAGAAGGTGGGTGTCATTGGCGGCGGAAACGTGGCCATGGATGCTGCCCGTACTGCTATCCGTCTGGGTGCCGATGTAACTGTGCTGTACCGTAAGACCCAGGAAGAGATGCCTGCCATCCAGAGCGAATATGAAGATGCTGTGAAGGAAGGCGTGAAATTTGAGTGGAAAACTACCATCGAGGCCTTTCTGAAGGGCAAAAACGGCCGTCTGGGAAGCTGTGTGCTGAACACTCCTGAGGGTGAAAGGGTAGAAAAATTCGACAGAATCTATCTCGCCATTGGTTCAAGACCAGCCAACCGTATCGTTTCTACCACTGCCGGAATCGAGGTGGATGAGAAGGGATATGTAAAAGTTGTTGAACGTCCGTTCGGTATGACCACCCGTCGCGGTGTGTTTGCCGGAGGTGATGTGGTACACCGTCCGCAGACTGTAGTCCTGGCAATGAAGGCTGCCAAGGAGGTGGCTCAGGGCATCGCTCAGTATGTAGATGCCATCAAGCTTCTTGAAGAGGCTAAGAGAATCGAGCAACGTGGAATAGTAGAATAATCAAATGAACTCAATAGAATATAAGTGAATTATTTCTGCAGTTACGGAACTGGTTTAACAGAGAGTTGTCACTAGGCTCGGCAGAGCTGCTGAGCCTAGTGATAATATCTGGGAAGCTATGTGTTTTGACTTAAAAGACTATATGCAAGAACTCTAAAAACTGTATGCTTTTACTTACTAAAAATATTTCTTAGTGTTGAAAACACCATATCTTTCCTTTGAATGATACTATATACCTTTGAATGATGCTATATAAATAGGCCAACTGTTATAGACGCTTAATTTTTTTACATTACTCTTTAAATGAACTTAAACTTCTTGGGGAATTTAATGAAGTATCAGATTTAATCATTACTTTTGTATCAGATTCATATTAAGAAGAAGTAATTTGTCTGGTACAAAGAAAAGATATAAATCAGAGAAAAAGCATGAAGCGTATCATATTGATTTTAATAGTATTGCTTGCCATGTTAGGGCAGGTAGCCTATGCGCAGAAAACGTGTGTCATCGCATCGGCAGAAAATCATGTGCCTATTCGTGAAGCACTTATTCATACCAATAACAATCATTGGGCAAGAACAGATTATCGGGGCTATTGGACGATGCGCTATCAGTTTGATTCAGCAACCGTATCGAAACCTGGTTTTATGAAGGCAACTATCCGGTACAAGGAACTGCCGGATACTCTGTTTCTCTTGCCGGATGCCAAACAATTAGGCGAAGTGACAGTTTGGGGCAAAAATCAGGAAGGCATCAAAAACATGGAAGAGGATATTCAGGAGAAGATAAACTCTTTGCCAACTTCATCTGCTGGCATCGGGTTTGATGCTTTCGGATGGATGGATAAACAGGGGAAACGTGATAAGAAGCATCTGCAACAGGCTAAAAAGGTATTTGAAAAAATGGAACATAAGGATCCTGTGGTAGCTGCTTATGAAAAAGCAACGGGGAAAAAGTATGAATTGACTAATCCGTATGATGTCTCGGCTTTTAAGAAAGATCCTTCTTCTGAAATGGCTACAGAAGAGAAAAAAGCAACTTCTGATGCTGAATCAAAATCGAATAAGAAGGAGAATCCTGAAAAATAAGCACAAGAGTAAACTGAAGAAATGAACTCGGGAAAGGCAGAGCGACAGCTATTTTAGCCGACGGGATAAAAAAAAACATAAACAAGTTGGCTTTCTCGAAAAAAAGTCGTATCTTTGTAGCCAAAAATATAAAGAAAGAAAAATGTTTGAAAATTTAAGTGATAGACTGGAACGCTCGTTCAAAATCTTGAAGGGCGAGGGAAAAATTACAGAAATCAACGTGGCGGAAACCATGAAGGATGTGCGCCGTGCACTCCTCGACGCCGACGTAAACTATAAAGTGGCTAAGGAATTCACCAACAAGGTGAAGGAGAAAGCACTCGGCATGAATGTACTTACTGCCGTAAAGCCGGGACAGTTGATGATCAAGTTGGTGCACGATGAACTGGAAGAACTCATGGGCGGCGAAGAAGCTCCATTGAAGCTCGAAAGTCATCCGGCCGTCATCCTCATGAGCGGTCTGCAGGGTTCGGGTAAGACTACCTTCAGTGGCAAGCTTGCCAATATGCTCAAGACCAAGAAAGGCAAGAAGCCATTGCTCGTGGCCTGCGACGTTTACCGTCCGGCAGCTATCCAGCAGCTCCATGTTGTGGGTGAGCAGGTGGGTGTTCCGGTATACAGCGAGCCAGAGAACAAGGATGTGCTCAGTATCGCCGACCATGCTATCCAGCAGGCTAAGACCAACGGCAACGATGTGGTAATCGTCGATACAGCCGGACGTCTTGCCATTGATGAGCAGATGATGAACGAGATCAGCAATCTCAAGAATCATCTCCGTCCAGACGAAACCCTTTTCGTGGTTGACTCCATGACCGGTCAGGATGCCGTAAACACAGCCAAGGAATTCAACGACCGCCTTGACTTTAACGGCGTTGTTCTCACCAAGCTCGATGGTGATACCCGCGGTGGTGCAGCCCTCAGTATCCGTACCGTGGTAACCAAGCCAATCAAGTTTATAGGTACCGGCGAGAAAATGGACGCCATTGACGTGTTCCACCCAGCTCGTATGGCAGACCGAATCCTCGGCATGGGTGATGTGGTATCCCTCGTAGAGCGCGCACAGGAGCAGTTCGACCTGGAAGAGGCCAAGAAACTGGAGAAGAAGATCAGAAAGAACCAGTTCGACTTCAACGATTTCTACAACCAGATCCAGCAGATTAAGAAGATGGGTAACATCAAGGATCTGGCAGCGATGATTCCGGGTGTTGGCAAGGCCATCCGCGACGTAGATATCCCAGAGGATGCATTCAAGGGCGTAGAGGCCATTATCCAGAGTATGACTCCTAAGGAGCGCACCAACCCAGCCATCCTCAACACATCACGCCGCCAGCGCATCGCTAAGGGTTCGGGCACCAACATCCAGGAGGTGAACAAACTCATCAAGCAGTTTGACCAGACCCGAAAGATGATGCAGATGATGACCGGCAACAAAATGGCGCAGATGATGAGCCGCATGAAGGGTATGCCAGGCATGCCTAAGATGCCGGGAATGTAAGAAGTGAAGAACGAAGAGTGAAGAATTCGTATGCTTTGCAACTTAACATAGAACATTTAATATTAATATAGAATAAAAATGCAGCTTATAGACGGAAAGGCGACGGCAGCCGCCATCAAGGAACAGATAGCCCAGGAGGTGGCACAGATCGTAGCCGCCGGTGGCAAGCAGCCACACCTGGTAGCCGTGCTCGTAGGGCACGACGGGGGCAGTGAAACCTATGTGAAAAACAAGGTGCTGGCCTGCGAGAAGTGTGGATTCAAGTCGACCCTCATCCGTTATGAGGAGGATGTTACCGAAGAAGAGCTCCTGCAGTGCGTAGACAAGCTGAACCAGGATGATGATGTTGACGGATTCATCGTTCAACTTCCTCTGCCTAAGCACATCGATGAGCAGAAGGTGACCATGGCAATAGATTACCGTAAGGATGTAGACGGATTCCACCCGGTAAATGTGGGCAGAATGTCGCTCGGCATGGCTTGTTTCATTTCTGCCACTCCGCTCGGTATCCTCACCCTGCTGCAGCATTACAATATTGAGACCAGTGGCAAGAAATGCGTCATTCTGGGCAGAAGCAACATCGTAGGCAAGCCAATGGCTCAGCTGATGATGCAGAAGCAGTATGGCGATGCTACCGTCACCGTATGCCACTCCCATTCCAAGAATTTGAAGAAAGAGTGTCAGGAGGCAGATATCATCATCGCAGCCATCGGTCGTCCTGATTTCGTGACAGCTGATATGGTGAAGCCGGGAGCCGTAGTCATTGATGTGGGTACCACCCGCGTGCCTGATGCTACGAAGAAAAGCGGTTTCCGCCTGAATGGTGATGTGAAATTCGACGAGGTGGCAGAGAAGTGTTCCTTCATCACTCCTGTTCCGGGAGGCGTTGGTCCGATGACCATCTGCTCGCTGATGAAGAATACGCTGGCTGCCGGCAAGAAGGAATATTACAGCTAGAAAGAAGATAATTATTTCAGAAAGAAGCAGTGTTTAAGTCACTGCATACTTGATTTTTTATAACTCTCTAATTTGTGGGGGCAGGGTGCAGTGATGCACTCTGCCTTTTTATCAAGCCGAGAGAAAGAGTGTAAAATAAACAAACAATATTAATCTAAAAATATAGAAACATGATAAAACTAAAGTACATATTTACATCAGCGCTACTCGTGGCAGCTGCCAGTGCCAGTCAGGCTGTCAGCAGGCAGCAGATGCAGACGCAAATAGACAAGGATGCCCCTGCATACACCATACAGGGCAAGGATTCCATCTGCCAGATATTCATCTATTCGCCAGCACCCAACCAGGGGTTGCATCTGGCTTATTTCACCGACGATGAGCGTTGGGTGGATGTAGGACAGCTCTGCGCCAGCGACTATGGTCCGTGGGGAGCTGAAAAGAAGATGTATAACCCCTTCGTGGTAAAAGCCAACGACGGCACATGGCGCGCACTCTGGAGCGTGAACCAGCATGCGCCGCAGTTTGCCGTAGCCTATTCAGAAGACCTCATCACCTGGCGCCCGCAGGATTATCCCATCATCCGCGAAAAAGGCGTGAAGGATGTGGCTGCCTATCAGATGGATGACGGTAACTTCGACATCTATCTCAAGACATCCAAAGGCAAGCGATACGTACAGGCAAGCAACGATTTCCGTACCTTCAAGGAAGATACGCTGGAAGCTTCTGCCGATGAGATACTCTGGCAGCGCGACACCGCAACCATAGACGGAAAACTCTTCCAGGGCTGCGATTTCGAGGTGCCGGCTGTACATCTCAACTACATTCGCTCCTGGTTCCACGCCCTCTCTGAAGAGGCAAAACTCAACGCCCAGCCGATACCGAAGACCGATGCCGACCTCGCAGCTTATGTCAAGGACAACCACATCGACCTGCCGAAAGATTCGGAAATCCCTGCTAACCTCAGCATCAATCCACAGAAATCCCACCGCATCTCCAACAAGCTGATGGGTATCTTCTTCGAAGACATCAGCCGCGCTGCCGACGGAGGACTCTCTGCAGAAATGTTGCAGAACGGCGACTTTGAGTATGACAAGGAAGACCACCGCCACCAGTGGAATGCCACCACGGCATGGGTGGGGGTAGAGAAAGAGGGCATCGCCACCGAAAACGGGGTGAGCCAGAACAATCCCCATTATGCCGTTTTGGGCGCCACACCTATTTATAATATAGGTTGGGACGGCATCGCCATACGTCGCGGAGCTGCCGTTGAGGGCAAGGAGGGTAAGCATCAGCCGGCCATCTACGAGGTGAGCCTGCACGCCCGCTGTTTCGATGCCAAGAAGAAAAATCTCACCCTGGCGCTCGTAAACCAGGAGGGATTGCCGGTATGCCAGGCCAAGATTAAGGTGCAGGGAACTGACTGGAAGGAATATAAGGCGCAGCTCATCGTTACCGATAAATATGAGGGCGAACTCGCCAGCGAAGCCATCACCAAGGAAGGCAAACTGGGCAAGAACATCCGGTTCGCCATCTTGCCTAAGGGCGAGCAGAAAGTGGCGGTAGATTTGGTAAGTCTCAAACCACAAGATACTTACAAGGGGCATGGACTGCGTAAAGACCTTGCCGAGGCCATTGCCGACCTGAAGCCTCGCTTCGTGCGTTTCCCGGGCGGCTGCATGCTCCACGGTCAGGGGCTCAAGAACATTTATCACTGGAAGGAGAGCGTGGGTCCGCAGAAAGATCGCAAGCCAGCCTACAACATCTGGGGATACCATCAGACCCGCCAGCTGGGTTTCTATGAGTATTTCCAGTGGTGCGAGGATATGGGAGCCGAGCCGCTGCCTGTATTGGCGGCAGGTGTTCCTTGTCAGAACTCTGTGGCAGATGAGCGCGGAGTGGCTGGTCAGCAGGGCGGAATCCCGATGAGCGAGATGCCGCAGTATATTCAGGACGTGCTAGACCTGGTAGAATGGGCGAATGGCGACCCTGCCACCTCTAAGTGGGCTAAGATGAGAGCCGATGCGGGTCATCCGGCTCCGTTCAACCTCAAGATGATAGGCATCGGCAACGAAGACCTTATCTCTACCGATTTCGAGCAGCGCTACCTGATAATCTGCAAGGCAGTGAAGCAGAAGTATCCTCAGATAGAGGTGGTGGGTACCGTAGGTCCGTTCCACTTCCCGTCTTCCGATTATATTGAGGGTTGGAAGATTGCCCGCGAAAACAAGCGCTGGATTGATGCCGTAGACGAGCATTATTATGAGCAGCCGGGCTGGTTCCTGAACCATCAGGATTATTACGACCATTACGACCGCAAGGCTCCTAAGGTTTATCTGGGCGAATATGCATCTCGCGGTGCCAATGCGGTAGACAATGCGCTGGCTGAGGGCATCCACCTCTGCAATGTGGAGCGCAACGGCGATGTGGTAGAAATGACATCTTATGCTCCTCTCTTGTGTAAGGACGGATACAGTAACTGGCAGCCGGACATGATTTACTTTGATAATAATAATGTACGCGCGAGCGAGAGCTACAAGATGCAGAAGATGTTCGGTCAGCATGCCGGTGACCTTTACATCTCATCCGTGCTCAGTCTGCCGGATGCGCTGAAGAAATATGTGGGCACCAGTGTGGTGAAGGATTCTAAATCGGGCAAAACCTGGCTTAAAGTGGTGAATGCCTTGCCTCGCACGCTGAAACTCTCGGTTTCTGGCTTGGGCAACAAGCAGGTAACCATCGCAGGCAGAAGCGCTCAGGTTTTCGAACTTTAGCTTTCTTCAGAAGATGTTTTCTGATAGAAACGGATAGAACCAATAATGGCTCAGATTATTCATTTTGAGTAAAATAGAATAGAGAAATAGGATATTAAAATGTTCTTTTTCTCCATATTTCATGTTTTACAGCATGAAATATGGCCAAAAATTTGGCAGTTAATAATTTTTTTTATTATTTTGCACCTTGAAAATGAAGTTTTAAGTAATTTATATACAATCAAATTTTAGAGAGAAAATGAAAAAGTTAGTATTAATGTTTGCTGCTGTCGTAATGGCAGTATCTGCATCTGCTCAGACTACACAGGAGAGCAAGTTCTTTGACAATTGGTATCTTGGTGTAAACGTTGGAGCTGCTACAAAGACTACTCACAATGCATGGTTCAAGAACGTAAATCCTTCAGTAGGTGTACGTCTCGGAAAGTGGTTTACTCCAGTTTGGGGTGCTGCTGTAGAGGCTGACCTCTATGCTCGTAATCGCAACCTGCCTTATACACATAAGACTTTGGTTCGTGGTGCAAGCGGTAAGTTCATCGGTACTATCAATGCAACAAACCTCTTCTTGGGTTACAAGGGTGAGCCACGTAAATTCGAAATCATCCCATTGGCAGGCATCGGCGCTTACCACTCTTTCAATCTTCATAATGGCAACCTCAATGCCCTCACAGCTAACGCAGGTGTTGACTTCGCATTCAACCTTGGCGCAAACAAGGCTTGGCAGGTATATGTAGAGCCATCTATGAATTGGTTCCTTCACGACAACAAGAGTGCTTGCAATGGTTGCCAGTTTGATGTTAACAAATCTGCTTTCCAGGTTAAGGTGGGTGTTAACTACAAGTTCAAGGGTTCTAACAACTCTCACAACTTCACTATCGTAACTCCACGCGACCAGAACGAGATTGATGGTTTGAATGGTCAGATCAACAACCTCCGCAACGACTTGAATAGCAAGGATTCTGAACTCGCTGCTAAGGACAAGCAGATCAAGGATCTCCAGAATGCGCTCAATGAGTGCCAGAAGACTCCTAAGTATGTAAAGCCAGCTACTGCTACCAATTTGCAGCCAACAGTATTGTTTACTGTAGGTAAGTCAAAAGTAGAGCGTAGCCAGATGCCAAACATCGAGATGATTGCTCAGTATATGAAGAATCATCCAGATGCTAAGGTTGAAATTAAGGGTTATGCATCTCCAGAGGGTTCTAAGGAACTTAACCAGAAACTTTCTGAGGCTCGTGCCAATGCTGTAAAGAACATTCTCGTTAAGACTTACAAGATTAGCGCAAAACGTCTTCAGGCTAAGGGTATGGGTGCTACTGACAAGCTCTTCAAGCAGGTTGAGTTCAACCGTGTTGCTACATTCAATGATAACAATGCAGCTGAATAAAGAAATAAGTAGTTCAGATATTTGGTCTTGTGACCAGGTCCTCCTAAACTTCGGTTTAGGGGGATTTTTTTTCTTCTTGCCTTTCTTACATGTCTGGCCACCTCGCTTTATACTTTTTCGTCAGGTAATCTTAATAAGATAAGAGTTCAGTGTGGTTAATAAGCTCTTTCTTGTTTTTTTTGCACAAAATCAGCAGAAATGAGTATCTGTTGTGATAAATTGTAAGCATTTTATTTGTTTTTCTAACAAAAAAACGAAGTTTTGTGAAATTTTATGCGAAATTAGTTGGCTATTACATAAATTCTCTGTATCTTTGCAGGCAAATTATAACAAATGGGTTCGAAAGAGTCCTTTTAAGCAAGGAAATAAAAGAAAAAAGATATGAAACATCCATTAAGAAGTAGCGTCTGCACTGAAGGCAGAAGAATGGCAGGTGCCCGAGCACTCTGGGTCGCTGCAGGTATGAAACACGAGCAGTTTGGTAAACCAATCATTGCTATCGTGAACAGCTTTACTCAGTTTGTGCCAGGTCATACCCATCTTCATGAAATCGGTCAGATCGTCAAGAAGGAAATTGAAGCTATGGGGTGCTACGCAGCCGAATTCAATACCATTGCCGTTGACGACGGTATCGCAATGGGACACGACGGAATGCTCTATTCCCTCCCAAGCCGTGACATCATTGCCGACTCTGTAGAATACATGGTCAATGCTCACAAGGCCGACGCCATGATCTGCATCTCAAACTGCGACAAGGTAACCCCAGGTATGCTCATGGCATCTATGCGACTGAACATTCCTACCGTGTTCTGCTCAGGTGGACCTATGGAAGCTGGACGCTGGAAGGGTGAGAACGCCGACTTGATTACAGCTATGATTAAGGGTGCTGATACAAGCGTTTCTGACGAGGAGATGATGCAGATTGAGCAGTGCGCCTGCCCAGGTTGCGGTAGCTGCTCAGGTATGTTTACCGCCAATTCAATGAACTCACTCACCGAGGCCATCGGTCTGAGTTTGCCAGGCAACGGAACCATTCTTGCTACCCACAAAAACCGTATCCAACTTTTTAAAGATGCAGCACGCCAGATAGTTAAGAACGCTTATGCATATTATGAGGACGGCGACGAGAGCGTATTGCCACGCAATATAGCTACCCGCGACGCATTCCTCAACGCCATGACCCTGGACATCGCCATGGGCGGAAGCACTAACACCGTGCTCCACTTGCTGGCAGTAGCTCAGGAAGCTGGCGCAGACTTCAAGATGGAAGACATCGACCAATTGAGTCGCAAGGTGCCTTGCCTCTGCAAGTTGAGCCCTAACACCCAGAAATACAGTGTACAGGAGTGCAACCGCGCAGGTGGTATCCTCGGTATCCTGAACGAGCTGAACAAGGGCGGTCTGATCAACGGCGCCGTAAAGCGTGTTGACGGCAAGACACTCGATGAGCAGATGAAGAAATACGACATTACCGACACAGAGATTGATGCCGAGGCTGACAGAATCTACCACTCAGCACCGGGCAGAAAGTTCTCTACCCAGATGGGTAGCCAGGACGCTCAGTGGGAGAGTCTTGACATCGACCGCGCCGAGGGTTGTATTCGCGACCTCGAGCATGCCTACACCAAGGATGGCGGACTGGCAGTGCTCTTCGGTAACATCGCCCAGAATGGTTGCGTAGTAAAGACAGCCGGCGTAGACCCAGTGCTCTGGCATTTTGAGGGTCCAGCCGTATGCTTTGATTCTCAGGAAGATGCATGCGAAGGCATCCTCGGCGGAAAGGTTAACTCAGGCGACTGCGTAGTCATCACCCACGAGGGTCCGAAGGGTGGCCCTGGCATGCAGGAGATGCTCTACCCAACCTCTTACATCAAGAGCCGTCACCTGGGCAAGGAATGTGCCCTCATCACCGACGGCCGCTTCTCAGGCGGTACATCAGGCTTGAGCATCGGTCACATCAGTCCTGAGGCTGCAGCAGGTGGTAACATCGGCAAGATTAAGGATGGCGACATCATCGTCATTGATATCCCTAGCCGCTCCATCAATGTGAAGCTCTCTGACGAGGAACTCGCTGCACGCCCACAGCAGCCGCTGAAGCGCAACCGCTTGGTTAGCAAGGCACTGCGCGCTTATGCCCAGAGCGTAAGTTCGGCAGATAAGGGCGGTGTGAGAATCATCGACTAGTCTTCAAGAGTCTTTGAAAAGACAGTTTTTAGAGTCTTTGAGAAAAGAAAAGTTTTTGAATTATTCAGAATAATAACATATAAATGGCAAAAGAAGTAATAACAGGAGCCGAAGCACTGATGCGCTCCCTGAAAAACGAGGATGTTAAAACCATCTTCGGATATCCGGGCGGCAGCATCATGCCAGTGTTTGATGCACTGTACGGTTACACGAGAGGTGAAAAGAAGATGTTTGACCACATCTTGGTACGTCACGAGCAGGCTGCTGCTCACGCTGCACAGGGTTATGCCCGAGTCAGCGGCGAAGTGGGCGTCGCTCTTGTCACTAGTGGTCCTGGAGCTACTAATACATTGACCGGCATCGCTGATGCCATGATGGATTCTACACCAATTGTAGTCATCGCCGGACAGGTAGGCGTAGGTGCCCTGGGTACCGATGCCTTCCAGGAGGTAGACCTCGTGGGTGTTACCCAGCCAATCTCCAAGTGGTCTTACCAGATACGCCGTGCCGAGGATGTGGCATGGGCTGTGAGCCGTGCTTTCTACATCGCCCGCAGCGGACGTCCGGGACCTGTGGTGCTCGACTTTACAAAGAATGCGCAGGTGGCTACATGCGAGTGGGAACCAGTGAAATGTGAGAAGGTTACATCTTACAACCCTTATCCTACGATAGATGAAAAGGCGGTGGCTGAAGCTGCCGAACTCATCAACAATGCCAAGAAACCATTCGCCCTCGTGGGTCATGGAGTAGAGCTTGGCGGTGCACATAATGAACTCATCGAATTCCTCGAGAAGGCAGATATCCCTGCCGGCAGAACCCTGCTCGGCCTTTCTGCCCTGCCTAGCAACCACCCGCTCAACATGGGTATGCTCGGCATGCACGGTTCTTATGCTACCAACATGAAGACCCAGGAGTGTGATGTGCTCATCGCCATCGGTATGCGTTTCAGCGACCGTATCACAGGCGTGCCTTCTAAGTATGCTCCTCAGGCAAAGATTATCCACCTGGACATTGACAAGGCTGAGATTGATAAGGTTATCAAGACCGATGTGGCTGTGGTGGGCGACTGCAAGCAGAGTCTGCCAGCCATTACCCGTCTGCTGAACAAGAATGTTCACCGCGAGTGGAGAGACTCCTTCGAGGAATACTGCCAGCAGGAACAGGAGAAGGTAATAGAGAAAGATATCCATCCTACAGAGGGACCGCTGCTCATGGGCGAGGTGACTAACGTGGTAACGGAAGCTACTCATAATGAAGCAGTTCTCGTAAACGACGTCGGTCAGAACCAGATGATCAGTAGCCGCTACTTCAAGTTTACCAAGAAGCTGAGCATCGTAACCAGTGGTGGCTTCGGAACCATGGGCTTCGGCCTTCCGGCAGCCATCGGTGCCACCTTCGGAGCTCCCGACCGCACCATCTGCTGTTTCTTCGGCGACGGTGGTTTCCAGATGAACATCCAGGAACTAGGCACCATCATGGAGCAGCAGGCACCGGTAAAGATGATTCTGCTGAACAACAACTATCTGGGCAACGTTCGCCAGTGGCAAGACCTGATGTTCGGCGGCCGTCACTCCTTCACCCACATGATGAATCCTCATTATGCAGAGATTGCCAAGGCCTACGGCATACCATACGATGTGGTAATAGACCGCAAGGACCTTCAGGCTAAGGTGGAGAAGATGATCAGCACCAAGGGTCCTTACCTGTTGGAGTGCGCCATCAAGGAGAATGAAGACATCGTTCCGATGACGCTGCCGGGCAAGAGTGTAGATGAGATGCAACTCGAGTTGAATTATTAAAAGCTTTCGGCTATGTATAATAAGGTGTAAATTCCTTCATGAGGGAGCATCCTCCGAAAAGGAAAGACTCCGAAAAGTAACCGATTATTTTAAAATTTGGAAAAATGGAGAATAACAACGAAAAGAAATTATATACATTGCTTGTTTACTCAGAAAACATTGCCGGTATCCTGAATCAGATTACTGCCGTGTTTACTCGCAGACAGGTAAATATCGAGAGCTTGAATGTTTCGGCCAGCAGTATCAAGAATATACACAAGTATACCATCACGGTTTGGAGTGATGAAGAGCAGATTGAGAAAATCAACAAGGCAATAGAGAAGAAGATTGACGTGGTGAAGAGCGATTACTACACTGACGACCAGATCTTCATCCATGAAGTAGCTCTCTTCAAGATTTCCACTCCGGTATTGCTTGAAAATCCAGAGGTTTCGCGCACCATCCGCAAGCATGATGCCCGCATGATGGAGGTGAATCCTACCTACAGCACCGTGCTTCTGGCAGGACTTACCGAAGACATCGCCGACCTCTTCCAGCAGCTCAACAGCTACAACTGCCTGCTTCAGTATACCCGAAGCGGCAGAATCGCTGTTACGAGAAGTTTTGACGAACCCATCTCTGATTATCTCAAGCAGAATTCAGAAGATTAGATTTCTTTCATATTTTGATGCCCTTTGTTCCTCTGGCTTCAAACTAGCGGAGCAGGGGGCTTTTTCGGTTTAAAACAACAAGACAAACAACAAGATTAAAGGACGAGACAGATATTATGGAACAGAAAATATTAGATAAGGTAGGGCGTTACGAATTCCTATCGGAGCCTTTTCACTGCGATTTCAGCAGCCATCTTTTTATGGGGCATCTCGGAAATCATCTGCTCAATGCTGCCGATTTTCACAGCAACGACCGCGGGTTCGGCATGAACTACCTCATGCCCCGACACAAGACATGGGTTCTCAGCCGACTTGCCATTGAGATGACAGAGATGCCGAAGTCTTACGACCGCTTTGTGGTAGAAACCTGGTGCGAGAGTGCCATGAAATATTTCACATCCCGAGATTTCAAAATCTGCGGCAAGTCATCATCATCTGAAGAAGCCAAGGTTTACGGTTACGGCAAGAGCGTGTGGGCAATGATTGATACGGAGACCCGACAGCCTGTTGATATTTTTGAAATTCACGACGGGCTCATCAAAGAATATATTGATTCTGAAAAACCTTGTCCTATCCAGGCAAGTTCGAGAGTGAAAATGGGCAAGAATGCCAAGCTGGTGAGAACCATTGACACCTATTATCATGATGTAGATGTTAACGGGCACATCAACTCGGTAAAATATATCGAACATATCCTCGACCTCTTTGATCTGGATTATTACAAAACTCACTTTTTGCAAAGATTTGAGATAGCTTACGTAGCAGAAAGTCACCAGGGAGACCAACTTCATTTCTATTTGGAAGAAACTAGTGAGGTAGAAAAAATGCAAGAATACTGCATAAAGATAACAAAAAACGGCAAAAATGATGCAAATGAGGTGGAAGTTGTAAGAAGTAAGGCTAAATTTATTAAAAATTGAAAGAAAAATTTGGTAGTTTCATTTTATTTGCTTACCTTTGCACTCAGAAAATAAGAATAAACCCAGAGCCGCCTTCTTGGATAGGGGGTGGACGGATCAAACAGGCTCTCTTTGGATAAGAATACAGCTCGCATCCGTATGGACAAGTATAACCCGCGGCTCCACAAACGGCAAGCCGCACAAAAAAATAAAAATTATGGCAGAAATGAATTTCGGTGGCGTAATGGAAACTGTTGTCACCAGTCATGAATTTTCATTGGAGAAAGCACGTGAAGTATTGAAGAACGAAACAATCGCAGTTATCGGTTATGGTATCCAGGGTCCTGGTCAGGCTTGTAACCTTCGCGATAATGGTTTCAACGTCATCGTCGGACAGCGTCAGGGTAAGACCTACGAGAAGTGTCTGAAGGATGGTTGGGTTCCTGGTAAGACTCTGTTCTCTATCGAGGAAGCTGCTGAAAAGGGTACTATCATCTGTATGTTGCTTTCTGATGCCGGTCAGATTGCATGCTGGCCAAAGATTAAGCCATACCTCACACCAGGTAAGACTTTGTATTATTCACATGGTTTCGCTATCAACTGGAGCGACCGAACAGGCGTTGTTCCACCAAAGGATATTGATGTAATCATGGTTGCTCCTAAGGGTTCTGGTACTTCTCTCCGCACTATGTTCTGTGAGGGTCGTGGTTTGAACTGCTCTTACGCTGTATACCAGAATGCATCTGGCAAGGCAGAGGATAAGACTATTGCCTTCGGTATCGGTATCGGTGCCGGTTATTTGTTTAAGACTACATTCCAGCGTGAGGCTACTTCTGACCTCACAGGTGAGCGTGGCTCATTGATGGGTGCAATTGAGGGATTGTTGGAGGCACAGTATGACGTGCTCCGCGAGAATGGTCACTCACCATCTGAGGCTTTCAACGAGACTGTTGAGGAGCTCACACAGAGCCTTGGCCCTCTCTTCGGTGCTAAGGGTATGGATTGGATGTATGCTAACTGTTCAACAACAGCTCAGCGTGGTGCTCTTGACTGGGCTCCTCGTTTCCGTGAGGCTATCAAGCCTGTAATGGAGTGGTTGTACTACTCTGTAAAGACTGGTAACGAGGCTCAGATTTCTATCGACAAGAACTCTCAGGCTGATTACCGCGAGAAGTTGAACGCTGAACTCGAGGCTATGCGCAACAAGGAAATGTGGCAGGCTGGTGTTACAGTTCGTAAACTTCGCCCTGAGAATAACTAATTTTTTTCTCGTACATAATGTTGAAAAGGGAATGGCCCGAGAGGTGTCGTTCCCTTTTTTCTGTTTATAAGGGGCTTTAGTGATTTCATTTGGGAGCGGGCTCATAAAGTATAACTTATGATACACCTTTCTACTATTTCATTTATGGGTCATGAACGATTTTGTCTCCCTCGACATAAAACATATTCTCTGCAACCATTTCTTCAAGAACTGCAGCCATATCTTCTGAATCATATTTCAGTTGGTTTAATTCTGTAATGTCATGTGGCTTTCCGTCTTTCAGCAAGTCTAGAATTTCTGATATAATGGTTTGCTTCTGGGGTATTTTGTGGTCTATGCAGACATCACATATCCCGCAGTCGTCCTTCATTTTCGTTTTTTCGCCAAAATAACTCAGAAGCTGGCGCGAACGGCAAATGCTGTCGTTCTTTGCATAACTGATAATGCTCTTGATGTGGGCAGTAAACTGTTTCTTGCGTACTTCCCATACCTCCTCAGGGATGATAACTCTGAAACCATCTTCCCTAGGACGCGTGTAGCTGATATAAGGTGTCTTGCGGCGGGGAATGAAGTCGATGATGTGGCGGGCACTCAGATTTTTCAGAATCATGTATACCTGCTGACGGTTTAGTTCGCTTACACGCTCTATCAGCGACTCATCAATGTAAACATAGTCGGTAAACAGACCGCCGTAATTACGCAGAAGCCCCGTAATAACAAACTCTTCCTTCTCCGAAACATTCTCTAGCAGATAGAGATCATTTCGGCTGATGTTAAATCTGATTCTTGCTTTTCCGTCAGGATTGTCCTCGTAGTGGATATAGCCTGAGCGCTCCAGAATGCGCAGAGCCGAGTCTACGCGAGTAGGGAAGTACTTGTAGGTGAAGCAGAACTTCTCTATCTCGAACATGAAAGTCTGTCCCATTCCGCTTCCAACTGCCACCTGGAAAAAGTAAGCAAGATGCTCGTAAACGTCTTTGATGAATTCTTTGTCTGGGAAGGTTTCGTCTATGCGTTTCATGAGTTTGTTTTCATCGCTCTGGTTGTAGAGCAGCACAGCATAAGCCTTTTCGCCGTCTCTTCCGCCTCGTCCCGCCTCTTGAAAATAGGCTTCCAGTGAGTCTGGACAATCTATATGAATTACCATTCTCACATCTGACTTGTCTATTCCCATGCCGAAAGCATTGGTTGCTACCATTACCCTTATCTCGTCATTTTGCCAGTTTTTCTGTCGGATATCCTTCACGTCGGAATCCAATCCGGCATGGTAAAATGTAGCAGAAATACCTTGTTTGTTCAGAAGTTCTGCCATCTCCTTGGTTCGTTTTCGGCTTCTCGCATAAATGATTGCCGAGCCTTGGGTACACTGCAGGATATGAACCATTTCGATCAACTTGTCGTTGGTGGTGCGCACCACATAGGCAAGATTCTTGCGGGCAAAACTCATTTTAAATACGTTTTGCTTCTTGAAGTGAAGCTGGTTCTGGATATCTTCTACTACATCGGGAGTGGCCGTAGCCGTAAGAGCAAGGACTGGTACACCGGGCTTCATATCTCTTATTTTTGCAATTTCGAGATAAGACGGGCGGAAATCGTAACCCCACTGGCTGATGCAGTGAGCTTCATCTACCGTGATGAAACTCACCGGAATGTGGCGCAGTTTAGTTTGGAACAATTCTGAAGAAAGACGTTCTGGTGAAACATACAGAAACTTGATTTCACCGAAAATACAATTTTCCAATATTCGGAGAATCTCTTGGCGCGACAATCCTGTGTAGATGGCTTCAGCCAGGATGTTGCGGGCCTTGAGATGCTGTACCTGATCCTTCATTAGCGCAATGAGTGGAGTTACCACAATGCAGACGCCCTTTTGGGCAAGGGCTGGAACCTGGAAGGTGATGGATTTACCGCCACCCGTAGGCATAAGACCGAGGGTATCCTCACCTCGGGCTATACTCTCGATGATGTCTCGTTGTATGCCGCGAAAGTCAGGATACCCCCAATATGTACGTAGTATTTCTTGATATTTATCTGCCATTTTTTGAAACTTTTGCCCTTACAGATTTCGATGCTTTTGCGCGTCCTGACGGATTTGCTCTACAAATCCGTGTAATCCGAGTAATCAGTGCCTAATCCATGCATAAGGCTAAGTACCTCATCCTTCGTTTGGACGGATGTCTTCTATCTGAAGTTGAACTTGGTTTTTCTTAAAAATATTCTCTTCTATGGTGAAGGCTATATCGAAACTTCGCTTACTCTTGATGTAGCGGGCAGCTGCACTCTGACCGAAAGCGATGCCGTTTAAGACCGTGCTCGATTTTGAGTCTACCAGTTCCAACTTGATGTGCTCCTGTTCTCTGCCCACCACCTTGCTGGTGCCATAATCATATACCCGGTTGGTGCAGAAAATAGGTTTCTGGTTACATGGACCGAAAGGAGAGAAGCGCTTCAAGTCGGCCTGCAGATGCTTGGTAATGTCTTTAAAGTCAATTTCAGCATCTATGTTGAGCATCGGTTCTGTCTGTTGAGGCGAAATATGCTCTTCTACATAATGCTGGAACCTGTCTCTGAACTCTCTAACCTTATCCCACTTCAAGGTAAGTCCGGCAGCATAGGTATGACCACCGAAATTGAGCAGGAGGTCGCGGCAACTCTTGATGGCTGAGTAGATGTCAAATCCCGTTACGCTACGTGCTGAACCTGTAGCCATATCACCATCCCGGGTCAGAACAATGGTAGGGCGGAAGTAGATTTCGGTGAGTCGGGAAGCAACAATGCCAATGACTCCCTTTTTCCAGCCTTCATCATAGAGCACGATGCTGGAGTTGTGTTTCATGCTTTCCAGACGCGATACGATGCCGTTGGCTTCTTCAGTCATCTGCTTGTCTATGTCTTTGCGCTGCTCATTGTACTCATTGATGTGTCTGGCCATGCGCAGGGCTGAGGAATAGTCTCTTTCTACCAGCAGATCTACGCTCAGCTTGCCGTTCTCCATTCTGCCTGAAGCATTGATGCGGGGACCAATCTTGAACACAATATCGCTCATAGAGAGCTCGCGTCCGTTCAGTCCGCAGATGTCGATGATGGATTTCAGACCGATACTTGGATTGGTATTCAGCAACTTAAGACCATGGAAGGCGAGTATTCTGTTCTCATCTACTACCGGCACAATGTCGGCAGCAATACTCACGGCGCAGAAGTCGAGCAGAGGAATGAGCCTGGAGAATGGAATGTTGTTGTTCTTGGCAAAAGCCTGCATAAACTTGAATCCTACACCGCATCCGCAGAGATGCTTGAATGGGAATGGATCGTCAGGACGCTTCGGATTGAGTATGGCCACAGCAGGTGGCATCACATCGTCAGGAACGTGATGGTCGCAGATGATGAAGTCTATTCCCAGACTCTTGGCATATTCTATCTCCTGAATAGCCTTGATTCCGCAGTCTAGAATAATAATCAGTTTTACACCAGTCTGATGAGCAAAATCAATTCCTTTCTTACTCACTCCGTAACCTTCGTCGTAGCGGTCGGGAATGTAGTAGTCGATGTTTGAATAGAATTGCTGCAAGAATTTGTACACCAGGGCAACGGCGGTGCATCCGTCTACGTCATAGTCTCCGTAAACAAGGATACGTTCCTTTCTACCCATAGCATCGTTCAGGCGGTCTACGGCAATATCCATGTCTTTCATCAGGAATGGATTGATGAGATCTGAGAGTTGTGGACGGAAGAACCGTTTGGCTGCAGACTCTGTCGTAATCTCGCGCTTGATGAGCAAATGGGCAAGAACTGGGCTCATATTTAGCTTGGCGCCTAATTCTTCAGCTGCTTTTTGCTGTTCAGGTGTTGGTGATTCGTAATTCCATTTAAAATGCATTTTAATTATTTTTTATTTCTGCCCCCAAAGTTACGAAAATAAAATGACAAAAGGAAATGTTTAGGGAGGAATTTTACTAAATTACCTAGAAATAAGTAAAAATAAGACTTGTTGGCAACCCAAAATAAGTAAATAAGAGATTTTCTTGGCAACAAAAAAGGCAGCAAACTCATCGGTTTGCTGCCCCTTGAATATTTTTGTTTAGGAGAATGTCCATAGAAAACCTATAGACTGTTAACTATAAACTTTTAACTATTAAAACTCTCCTAGATTCCGAGCTTCTTGCGGATGTCCTTAGGAAGGGCGTTCTTGTTAACCATGAAGTCCATAGTCTTGTAAGCTACGAAAGCCTTGGTCATGTACCAGGTTCCCTTGTAGTCACCATACTCGCCCCAAGAGTTCTTAACCATGTAGTACTCCTTGCCGTTCTGATCCTTAGCGATACCGTAGATGTGCATACCGTGGTCGTCAGTTGTCTCCCAATTGTCGAATGCTTCCTGACGCATAGCCTGGGTAGGAACAATCTCAGGAGCATTTACGCCGAGAGAATCAAACTTCTCCTTCTTCTCGTCCTTAGAGAGCTTGAACCAATGGTCAGCATCTGTACCGGCCATAGAGCGAACCTTCTTTACGTCGTAAGCGATGCCGAGACCCTTGCGAGTGAAACCATCTTCTGTTACGTCACCGCCCCAAGCTACTGTGTAACCGTTGTTTACTGCGTTGTCGATGATCTTGCAGATGTCTTCCATAGGAACGTTGTAACTCAAAGGCCAGCGCCAGTTATCCTGTACCTCAACAGCAAACTTGCTCCACATTGGGTGGTGGGTGTAGCTGGTAATGGTTACATAATCATCAAGATTCAAACCGAGGCTTTGGCAGAAGCTCTGTGGAGTATACTGCTTGCCCTCGTATGTAAACTTCTCAGGAGCCTTACCGATGTAAGAGTCGATGATGCCCTGAAGACCGCTCTTCCAGGCTGGAGAAAGCTTCTTAGCTGTGCTCTTTGCTACTGCCTCTACGTATGGAGTCATTACATTGAAGAACTCACCGAAGTTAGCCAAAGAGTCACCTGTCAATGAACCTGGTGCAGGCATGGCAGACTCAGGTACAATACCATAGTGCTGCAAAGCATAGAGTACATCGTAGGCGCTACCACCCTCAGAGAAGCTCACGTCGCCGTGCATTCTTACAGCCACTGTGGCGCGGTCCATATAAGTCTTGTTGGCTACGAACATTTCGCTGAGGTCGTAGGTCTTGCCTGTCTTCTTCAAGATTTCGCTCTCGAAGTAGCTGAGGGTAGAGTAAGCCCAGCACGTACCACTGCGGTTCTGGTCCTTGATGCTAGTGATAGGATTCTGCTTTACTACAGTAAATACAGGTTTGTTCTTTGCTACTTCTGCAGAGTCTGCAGCTTTCTTCGCATTTGCTCCTGTGGCTACCAAAGCCATCAAGGCTGCAACAATCATAGTTTTCTTCATGAATTCTTTTCTCTTTATATTAATGTTCTTGTTATATCTTCTCTCTGATTCCTTTTTCTGAAATGATTTCTCTTTCAGGAATTTTATTCCTTGTTGGCTGCCATGAACTCCTCAACATCTTTTGGATGATAAGGTATGCGGTCTTTGCCCAGGAATCTGCAACCATCTTTGGTGATGAGTACATCGTCCTCAATTCGGATACCACCGAAATCTTTATAGGTCTCAATCTTGTCGAAGTTGAGGAATTCTGCACAGTGACCGGATGCCTTCCAGTCGTCGATGAGGGCAGGGATGAAGTAAACTCCCGGCTCGTCGGTTACCACGAAACCTTCCTGCAGACGGCGACCCATACGCAGGCAGTTGGTACCGAATTGCTCCAGATTAGGGCGTACCTCTTCGTCGAAACCAACGTTAATCTGGTCGAGGTTCTCCATGTCGTGAACATCCATTCCCATCATGTGGCCCAAACCATGAGGCAGGAACATGGCGTGTGCTCCAGCCTTTACAGCCTCTTCTGTATCACCCTTTGCAAGTCCGAGCTCCTTCATGCGGTCGAAGAGCAGGCGGCAAACAGAGAAGTGTACGTCAGCCCATTTTACGCCTGGCTTGGCTACATCCAGTGCATGGTCGTGGCATTCTTCTACAATAGAGTAGATTTCCAACTGGCGCTGGCTGAACTTTCCGCTCACCGGCATGGTGCGGGTGTTGTCTGAACAGTAGTTGTTCATAGTTTCTGCACCTGCATCACAGAGTGCCAGTCTGCCTTCTTCCAGTACATTCATAGATGGATAACCATGCTGAATTTCACCGTGCTGACTGAAGATGGTTGGGAAACTGACCATGGCTCCGTAAGAGTGGGCAATGCCGCTTACCTGACCTGCAACATATTTTTCTGTCACACCCGGACGTACGAGCTTCATCGCTGTGGTATGCATCTTGTATCCGATGACAGCAGCACGCTCCAATTCCTCGATTTCTTCCTGGGTCTTAGTTGAACGCATCTTCACAACAGCCTTGATGAGGTCCATGCTGGCCTCTTCTTTCTGCTGGTTAGGATGGATGCCCAGAAGGTCGAATATCTGCAGTTTGATGTCGTAGCGGTAAGGTGGCAGGAAATGAATCTTGCGCTTCTTCGACATGGCGTCGTTGCAGATAGTCTTGAGCGTTTTCATAGGTGCTGAGTTGTGAACGCCTACCTGCGCTGCAAGATCGTGAACACTGTCAACGCTTCCGTACCATACGATGTCTACGAGGTCGATGTCGTCGCCAATCAGGGTTTCAATATCGTTGTCTATATCTATCACACCTACCAGACCGTCGCGCTGCAATCCGAAATAATAGAGAAATGTCGAGTCCTGACGGAAAGGGTAATATCCGTTATTAGGGAAATTACATGGTGAGTTGTTGTTTCCGAAAAGTATAATTACGCCGCTTTTCACAAGCTTCTTCAACTCCTGTCTGCGGCAGATGTAAGTCTCTTTGCTGAACATATTTTTAGTATTTTACATTATTTTGCTTGCAAAGTTAGCAATTATTTCCCAAAAAATACGTATCTTTGCAAGCAAAATTGAATAAAACGCGTAAATTTATAAATAATTAATATAAAAACGGCTTTTTTGCTAGACAAAATGTAAGAAAATTGTCTATACTGCGAGCAAAATATAATTATTTTCAGAATTTTAAAAGCAGAGAGTGTGTTATGAAATTGAATTTGAAAACAACAGGTTTGGTTCTTGAGGGAGGAGGCATGCGAGGGGTCTTCACCAGTGGGGTACTGGATGCCTTCATGAAGCATGATGTTCATTTCCCTTATACGGTGGCTGTATCGGCTGGGGCATGTAATGGCATGTCGTATATGAGCCGCCAGCCTCGGCGTGCCCGTATCTCTAACATCGATTATCTGGCCCGATACCAGTATATCGGTATTCGCCATCTGGTGACTCAGGGGTGTATCTTCGACCGCAAATTGCTCTACGATAAGTTTCCGAACCAGCTCTTACCTTTCGATTTTGATACCTATTTTAAGTATGCCGATGGTTTCGAGATGGTTACTACCAATTGTCTTACGGGCAAGGCTATGTATCTTTCCGAGAATCATGACAGGCAGCGTGCACTGGATGTTGTGCGTGCTTCTAGCAGTTTGCCATTTGTGAGCAAGATAGTGGAAGTGGATGGCATTCCGATGTTGGATGGTGGTATTGCGGACAGTATTCCGGTACAGCACGCCATTGACATGGGGTGGCAACACAATGTGGTTGTCCTGACTCGCAACAAAGGATGGCGTGATATGGGCAAAGACCATAAGATACCTTATTTATATAAGAACTATCCTCGCCTGCGTGTGGCTCTGAGTCACCGTCATCGGGCTTATAACGAACAGATCCAGCTTGTAGATGATCTGGAGGCTGCGGGTAAGATTACCTGTATCCGTCCAATCCGTCCGTTGGAAGTTGGCAGAATAGAGAAGGATACCGATAAACTGGAACGCCTCTACGAAGAAGGTTTCATGCTGGGTGAGGCTTTCTGCGAAAAATGCGTAGAAAAAGAATAATATTAATAAGGTGTAGTTGATAAATAAGGTGTAGAGTTTTAGTATATGGCTTGAGAATGAGTAGAACGGTGATTTTTTAGGAACGGATTACACCGTGCCTAAAAATCACCGTTCTGGGTATGATAGTAATCAGCAATGATTTCTTCTTATTTCAGTAGGTCAGGGCGCAGGCGCTTGGTTCTTTCCATGGCCTGGTCGAATTCCCACTGGCGAATCTTGGCTTCGTTGCCACTGAGCAGAATCTCCGGAACCTTCCATCCCTTGTAGTCGGCAGGACGGGTGTAGATAGGGGCGGCAAGAATGTCGTCCTGGAAACAGTCGGAAAGTGCGCTCTGTTCGTCGCTGATAACACCCGGAACCAGTCGGATGACGGCATCTGAGATGATGGCTGCAGCAAGTTCGCCACCCGTCAGCACATAATCACCTACACTGATTTCTCGGGTAATGAGATGGTCGCGCACACGCTGGTCAATACCCTTGTAGTGACCGCAGAGGATGATGAGGTTACCCTGCATCGACATTTCGTTGGCTATCTTCTGGTTGAAAGTTTCACCATCTGGCGAAACGTAAATCACGTCATCATACTCGCGCTCTGCCTTCAGTGCAGCAATACAGCGGTCTATTGGTTCACATTGCATCACCATGCCGGCACTTCCGCCGTATGGATAGTCGTCCACACGCTTCCATTTATCTAATGTGTAGTCACGCAGATTGTGCAGATGAATCTTCGCTAGACCCTTCTTCTGCGCACGTGCCAGAATGGACTCATTGAAGAATCCCTCCAGCATCTCTGGTAATACTGTAATAATGTCTATTCTCATAACATCTGCAAAAATAATAAATAATGCGGAGAGTACCAAAAATTTTTGCTTTTTCTTTCATTTTAACTCCTCTTTTCTTCACTTTCCTTTCTTTTTTTCTCTGTTTTCCTGCCTTTCCGTAGCCATTCTTGTCTTTTTATATCATAATCCTATTTTTCCGGAAAAAGAGAGTGATTAACGTATAAATATGCAACAAAATTATCAAAAAATAGAAAAATCATATCAAAATGATAAATTTTCGATAAAACATGCTACTATTTGTAGAAAAAGTTGTATTTTTGCAAACAGAATTGCTCGAAAGAGTGTATAATTAATTAAAATTGTGAACAAGATGATATTGGACATTGAAATGCTGAGAAGCTTTTACGCTTCGTATTCGGAAAGTGTAGCCCAGGCTAAGGCTACGGTGAAACGACCTCTTACTTATGCCGAGAAGGTGCTCTTTGCACATCTTTTCGGCCCAACACAGTTGCGATCATATAAAAGAGGTGTGGAATATGTTGACTTCCGACCTAATCGCGTGGCGATGCAGGATGCGACTGCGCAAATGGCACTCTTGCAGTTCATGAATGCGGGTAAGGACAAGGTGGCCGTACCTGCTTCCGTACATTGTGATCACTTGATTCGTGCTGATGTGGGCGCAACACAAGATCTTCCTGAGGCTTGCAAAACCAATAAGGAGGTTTACGACTTCCTGAAGTCTGTTTCTCAGAAATACCATATCGGATTCTGGGGACCTGGTGCCGGAATCATCCATCAGGTAGTGCTCGAAAACTATGCATTCCCTGGAGGTATGATGGTGGGTACCGATTCTCATACTCCTAATGCCGGCGGTCTCGGCATGGTGGCAGTAGGTGTAGGTGGTGCTGATGCCGTAGATGTGTTGACCGGTCAGCCTTGGGAACTCAAGATGCCACGTCTCATTGGTGTGCATCTCACAGGTAAACTCTCTGGCTGGGCCACTCCTAAGGATGTGATTCTCGAAATCCTCGGCATCCTTACCGTAAAGGGCGGAACCAATGCCATCCTCGAATACTTCGGCGAGGGATTGGACAGCATCTCTACCACCGGCAAGGCTACCATCTGTAACATGGGAGCCGAATTGGGTGCCACATGCTCTATCTTCCCATTCGACCAGAATGCCAGCGAGTATCTCCGCAAGACAGGCCGTGAAGAAATTGCATCTCTCGCACAGATGAATGCAGCCGAACTCCGTGCTGATGATGAGGTGTTGGCAGATCCGTCTGCTTTCTACGACCAGATTGTTGAAATCGACCTTTCTAAGGTTGAACCTCATCTTAACGGTCCGTTCACTCCAGATGCAGCCACACCAATCTCTCACATGAAGGCAAAAGGTCTTGCCAACGATTATCCGATGGTAGTAGAAGTAGGATTGGTAGGTAGCTGTACCAACTCTTCTTATCAGGACTTGGCCCGTGCTGCCAGCATTGCCCGTCAGGCTTATGAGAAAGGTATTGAGGTGAAAGGACAGCTTATCATCAACCCGGGTTCAGAGCAGATTCGCTATACAGCCGAGCGTGATGGCATCCTTGATGATTTCAAGAAGATTGGAGCCCTCATCATGACCAATGCTTGCGGTCCTTGCATCGGACAGTGGAAGCGTCATACCGACGATAATACGCGCAAGAATGCCATCGTTACCTCTTTCAACCGAAACTTCCGCCGCCGTGCTGATGGTAACCCTAATACGTTTGCTTTCATCGGCAGTCCAGAGCTCACCGTGGCTCTCACCATTGCGGGCCGTCTCGATTTCAATCCGGCTACAGATACCTTGCTGGATAAGGATGGCAACAGCGTGATGCTCGATGCGCCTACAGGTTTCACCTTCCCACCTAAGGGCTTTGCCGTAGAGGATAAGGGATTCATTGCCCCAAGCGAAGAAAATGCCAATGTAGAGGTAGTCATTTCGCCTGACAGCAACCGACTCCAGAAACTTGCTCCGTTTGCTCCATGGGATGGAAAAGACCTGACAGATATGCCGCTTCTTATCAAAACCGAGGGCAAATGTACCACCGACCACATCTCTATGGCGGGTCCTTGGCTGAAGTTCCGTGGACATTTGCAGAACATCTCCGACAACCTTTTAATGGGTGCCGTTAATGCCTTTAACGGTGAGAGCAATAAGGTGAAGAACCAGTTGGATGGTGCTTATGTCGAGGTTTCTACCGCTGCCAAGGCTTACAAGGCAAAAGGCATCAGCAGCATCGTGGTGGCAGAGGATAACTATGGTGAAGGTTCTTCCCGTGAGCATGCAGCTATGGAGCCTCGTTTCCTCAACGTGAAGGTGATTCTCGCCAAGAGTTTCGCCCGCATCCACGAAACCAACTTGAAAAAACAGGGTATGCTTGCCCTCACATTCTGTAACAAGGATGATTATAATAAGGTGCAGGAGGACGACCGCATCTCTTTGACAGGTTTGAAGGAGTTTACTCCAGGTTCTAAACTCACCGTCACCCTGAAGCACAAGGATGGTTCTGAGGATAATTTCGAGGTTGAGCATACTTATAATGATACACAGATTGCATGGTTTAAGGCTGGTTCTGCATTGAACTTTGCTGCAAAGAAATAATAGTTGTAGCCATGCAGCTAAAAAAGTAACAGTTATGAATAAAGAATATTTAATATATAAATTAAGCGATGAGGTAAAAAACTCATGCAAGATTGATAAGGATGCATTCAAGAAGTTCAATGTGAAGCGTGGACTTCGTAATGAGGATGGCTCTGGTGTGTTGGTCGGACTGACCAATATCGGTAATGTAGTGGGTTATGAGCGCGATGCAGAAGGTAAGTTGACTCCTACAGAAGGTAAACTTTATTATCGTGGTTATGAACTTGATGACCTGGTAACTCCTCTCTTGAAGGAGAAGCGCTTCGGATTCGAGGAAGTAGCCTTCCTGCTGCTCTCGGGCCAGTTGCCTGATAAGGAGGAATTGGATGCTTTCAAGGAACTTTTGAACGATAATATGCCGCTTGATCATCGTACGATCACCCATATCATCGAGCTGGAAGGCAGCAACATCATGAACATCCTGGCCCGTTGTGTGCTCGAAATGTACACCTTCGATCCGAATCCGGATGACATCAGCCGTGACAATCTGATGCGCCAGAGTATTGAGTTGATTGCCAAGTTTCCAACCATCATTGCTTATGCATACAATATCTACCGTCACTCTGTTCAGGGTAGAAGTCTACATATTCGTCATCCTCGTGAGAATCTCTCTATTGCAGAGAACTTTCTATATATGATGAAGCATGAAAACTATTCCGAACTGGATGCCCGTATGCTCGACCTTCTCCTGATTATCCAGGCAGAACATGGTGGTGGTAACAACTCAACCTTTACAGTACGTGTAACATCTTCTACCCGTACAGATACTTACAGTTCTATTGCTGCTGGTATCGGTAGTTTAAAGGGTCCTTTGCATGGTGGTGCCAATATCAAGGTTATCAATATGTTCCACCACTTGAAAGAAGCTATCAAGGATTGGGGTAATGTAACTGAACTTGATACTTACCTTAAGCGAATGCTCAACAAGGAGGCTTATGACAAGACTGGTCTCATTTATGGTATCGGTCATGCGGTCTATACTTTGAGTGACCCACGTGCCGTTGAACTGAAGCGACTGGCTGGTGAACTTGCCAAGGAAAAGGGTAGAGAAGACGAGTATAATTTTCTGAAGTTGATAGAGCAGGAAGGTATCAAATGTCTGCAGGAACACCGTGGAGGCAGCAAGCCAGCCTGTGCAAATCTTGATTTCTATAGTGGCTTTATCTATGAAATGATTGGTTTGCCACAGGAAATCTATACACCTATTTTCGCCATGGCACGTATCGTGGGTTGGACAGCCCATCGTATTGAAGAACTCAATTTCGAAGGCCGTCGTATTATCCGTCCTGCATATAAGAATATTCTTGGCGAACTGGAGTATAAGCCACTTAATGAGAGATAAAATTCCTCTTTGTTATTATACAAGAAAGGCAATGCCCGTCGTTGGGTGTTGCCTTTTCCTGTCTATATACAAGCAGGCTATTGTCAAGTGATGCAGTGAAGTTCTTGTTTTGACCATTAGAATTAATATACGTTAAATATTCAAAGTAGTATGTTGTAATTTTGGAGAAATGAATAATTATTCTTATCTTTGTAGCCGAAAAGTATAAAGAAAAGTATAAGTATTGAAGTTTTAACCGTCTAGTTTTAAGACAAAACAGTAAATGGATTGCATGGAAAAAGAATTTGAAGATTACTGGAATAAGCACCAGAAAAGATTAATCTTGAATGCTCCAAAAGCACTACGCGATGAATATATTGAATCAACCAAGCTTGACAGCCCGATAGATTGGGTCTGTTTTATCCTGCCTGTGGCTTTGGGCATTGGCCTCCAGCCAATTTTGGATATTCAGAGTGAGATTCTCTCTTGGGCAGTAGTATTGCTTATTGTGGTAGTTTGTTTTGCTGTGATGCAGCTGGTTAAGCCTATGTTGCAGAAAAAGAAATCTACCATACAAGTGGTCAAGAGCATTAAAGCTTTTTATTATGAAGTATACAAGAAAAATGGTTTAAAGAAATTAGAGCCTTGGAATTAGATTCCAAGGCTTTTTTGTTTATTGAAACCATTATATAATCATGAAATCACTCATCACATCATCCGATATGTAAAGACCTTCCCGAGTGAGGGAGAGCCTGCCGTTCTTTATTTTCATCAGCCCCCGGCTGATATGCGACTGGGCTTCCTGGAGCAGTCTGTCTGCCAGTTCTTTTCCGAATTCCTGCTCCATCTTCATGAGGTTTATTCCGTCGCTTGTTCGCAAGGCGGTTGTTATCAGATCATTGTATCGGGTGGAAATATCTAGCTGTTCACTCTCAGAAGGCAGAGTGCCATCGCCGATGCTTCGAATATAAGTCTGGATATTTTCGATATTCCAGCTGCGCTGCTTCCTATTGTAGGAGTGGGCGGCTGCTCCTATTCCGATATATGGTACCTCGTGCCAGTAACTGCTGTTGTGACGTGAACGGAAGCCCGGACGGGCAAAATTGCTGATTTCATAATGTTCGTAGCCTGCTCCAGTAAGCTGGTCTATCAGGGTTTCATACATCTTGCGACTGTTTTCTTCATCTATTTCGCTAATCTTTCCCTGTTTCAGCATATGGTAGAGGAGAGTTCCCTCTTCGTACATCAGACTGTAGGCAGATATGTGTTCCACCTCCAGCTGTATGGCGTGCCTGATATCGCTCATCCATTGGGAAAGAGATTCTTCGGGGAATCCGAACATCAGGTCGATACTGATATTGCGGATGCCGATGTTACGGAGTAGGGTGACGGCTTCTTCTACCTCTCCGGCATTATGACGGCGATGCAGAAAGCGTAAACGCTCGTTACAGAAGGTCTGTGCCCCCATGCTGATGCGGTTGATGGGGAGTTGCTTCAGCGTTTCACAGAAATCGCCGGTTACATCGTCCGGATTGCATTCCATCGTGATCTCCATATTCTCTGCCAGCGTATAGTTTTTTCTGATAGCAGAGAAAATCTGGTTGAGTTGGGAGCCGTTGAGCTGACTCGGGGTTCCACCGCCCAGATAGATGGTTTCGATAGTTTCATTGCTTCCGAGAGCGGCTTTTGCCGGGCGCATCTGCATCTCCCGGCAGAGAGCATCAGTGTAATCATCCCTTAACTTGAGGGAGGTGGTACTGTAAAAACCGCAGTAGATGCACCGGCTTTCACAAAAGGGGATATGTATGTATAGTCCTGCCATATTTCTGAACTTCTTTTTCTATATATAATAAGGTGTAAAGACAAAAACATGTCTAAACAAAGTGCAAAAGTACTAATATGTTTTAAAAAACAGAAGTTTTTTGCCCAAAACTTTTGGCAATGTGCGATTTTTTTGTACTTTAGTAGCATGAAACAGAAAAACCGATGGTTTGACTGTGGATTGCAACTAGCAAATTTAAGTATAACCCTTAAAAATCTATAAGCGTCATGAGAGTTTATCAGACAAATGAGATTAAAAACATTGCGCTGTTGGGCAGTGCGGGTAGCGGCAAGACTACACTTGCCGAGAGTATGTTATTTGAAGCAGGCGTTATCAAGCGTAAAGGCTCTGTAGAAGCGAAAAATACGGTGAGCGACTACTTCCCAGTTGAGTTGGAATACGGCTACTCTGTGTTCCCTACAGTTTTTCATGTAGAGTGGAACAACAAGAAGCTTAACATTATAGATTGCCCAGGTAGCGATGATTTCGTGGGAGGCACCATTACTTCACTCAATGTTACCGATCAGGCAGTTATCCTTATTAATGGTCAGTATGGTCCAGAAGTTGGTACACAGAACAACTTCCGTTATACAGAGAAGTTGGGTAAACCTGTCATCTTCCTGGTAAACCAGCTCGACTCAGACAAGTGCGACTTTGATAATATCATAGCCACCATGAAGGACATTTACGGTTCTAAGTGTGTGCAGATACAATATCCTATCGAGACCGGTTCAGGCTTCAATGCTCTCATTGACGTCTTATTGATGAAAAAATATTCCTGGAAGCCTGAGGGCGGTGCTCCTATTATTGAAGATATTCCAGAAGAAGAAATGGAGAAAGCCATGGAACTTCATACGGCTCTTGTAGAGGCTGCAGCCGAGAACGATGAGGGACTGATGGAGAAGTTCTTCGAGAGCGAGAGTCTGACAGAAGATGAACTTCGCGAGGGCATCCGCAAGGGATTGGTTACCCGTAGCATCTTCCCTGTGTTCTGCGTTTGTGCAGGTAAGTCGATGGGCGTTCACCGCCTGATGGAGTTCCTGGGCAATGTGGTTCCTTTCGTAAGCGAGATGCCGAAACTGCATAATACACGTGGTGAGGAAATTACGCCAGACAGCAATGGTCCTGAGAGTGTTTACTTCTTCAAGACAGGTATGGAACCTCATATTGGTGAGGTAAGCTACTTCAAGGTGATGAGCGGCTCTATCAAGAATGGTGACGATCTGACTAATGCAGATCGTGGCTCCAAGGAGCGTATCGGACAGATTTATGCCTGTGCGGGTGCCAACCGTGTGCCTGTAGAGCAGTTGAATGCCGGTGATATTGGCTGTACCGTGAAGATGAAGGACGTGAAGACCGGCAATACCCTTAATGGTAAGGGGGCTGAGTGGCGTTTCGACTTCATTAAATATCCTAACCCTAAGTATTCACGTGCTATCAAGGCTGCCAATGTTCAGGATACTGAGAAACTGATGGCTGCACTTCTGAAGATGCGTCAGGAAGACCCTACATGGATTGTAGACCAGAGCAAGGAATTGCGTCAGGTAATCGTAAGAGGTCAGGGTGAGTTCCATCTCCGCACACTGAAGTGGCGTCTGGAAAACAACGAGAAACTCAATGTGACTTTCGAAGAGCCACGTATTCCATATCGTGAGACTATTACCAAGAAGGCTCGTGCTGACTACCGCCATAAGAAACAGAGTGGTGGATCCGGTCAGTTTGGTGAGGTTCATCTCATTGTTGAACCATACGCAGAAGGTATGCCTGATCCTACATCATTCACCTTCAACGGCCAGGAATTCAAGATGAATATCAAGAGCCGTGAAGAGGTTAGTTTGCCATGGGGTGGTAAACTGGTATTCCTCAACTCTGTGGTTGGTGGTGCCATTGATGCCCGCTTCATGCCAGCTATTCTGAAGGGTATTATGGACTGTATGGAACATGGTCCGTTGACGGGCAGTTATGCACGTGATGTACGTGTCATCGTTTATGATGGTAAGATGCACCCAGTAGATAGTAATGAACTTTCGTTCATGCTTGCTGCCCGCCATGCGTTCAGCGATGCCTTCAAACAGGCTGGTCCGAAGATTCTGGAGCCTATCTATGATCTTGAGGTTTATGTACCTGCTGATTTCATGGGTGATGTGATGAGTGATCTCCAGGGACGTCGTGCTCTCATTATGGGTATGGATAGCGAGGCTGGTTATCAGAAGCTGAGTGCCAAGATTCCTCTGAAGGAACTTGCCAGCTATTCCATCTCTCTGAGTTCATTGACAGGTGGACGTGCTTCATTCACTACCAAGTTTGCCAGCTACGAGTTGGTTCCTTCCGACATTCAGAGTAAGCTGATTGCGGATCATGAGGCTGAATTGGAGAAGGATGCTGAATAGTAATCGTTAGGTTAGAGAAAAATCTCTCTTATATAAATTAAAATTTTATGTTGATATGACCAATATGGGGAAGTGTGCATGTGATATGTATACTTCCTCTCTTTTTTTTATGAAAAACGGAAGTTTAGTTTTATATACGAAACTAAAAATACAGAAAAATGTTAAAAACCAGAAAGGATGAATAATTAATTAACGATTTTAAGTTAACTGATTAAGAAATTTCTTATCTTTGCCCCCATGAAGAAGAAAACGATTTGGACCATAGCCATTATCATGGGCTTTTCGTTCCTTGCGCTGCTGTACTTGCAGCTCAGTTACATCCAGGAGATGGTAAACATGAAGAAGGAACAGTTTGACGAGTCGGTCAACAGAGCCCTGTATCAAGCTTCAAGAAATTTGGAGCTTAATGAAACTCTGCGCTATCTCGAAAAGAATGTCAACGAGACAGAACGTAAGGCCAATAAAGATAAGAACAAGGGAACGGCAGTTTATTCAACTTTCGAGCTGAAGACAAATGCCACACATCCTGGCAATATGCCGAAGGCGATGATACTGCGTAGCGATAAGAATTCGCTGACAGAAACACAGAAGTCGCTTCAGGAAATCGTGAAGAACCGCTATGTCTATCAGAAAGCGTTGCTGGATGAGGTGGTATATTCTATCCTTTATTCGGCATCAGACAAGCCGCTGAAGGAGAGAATCAACTTCAAGCAGCTCGATCAGGACCTCAAGGCTGAGATGATGAATAATGGTATCAACATTCCTTATCATTTCACCGTGACTACTCAGGATGGACGAGAGGTTTACCGCTGTCCTGACTATACGGACGAGGGTGAGGAATACAGCTACTCACAGGTGCTCTTCCGCAACGACCCGCAGTCGAAGATGGGCGTAGTAAGGGTGCATTTCCCGGATATGAACAGCTATATCTTCTCCAGTGTGCGCTTCATGATTCCTAGTGTCATCTTCACGCTGGTACTGCTGATTACCTTCATCTTTACCATTGTGGTTATCTTCAGACAAAAGAGATATACAGAGATAAAGAACGACTTCATCAATAATATGACCCACGAACTGAAGACGCCGATAGCCAGTATCAGTCTGGCAGCGCAGATGCTCAATGATACCTCGGTAGCAAAGAGTGAACAGATGCAGAAACATCTGGGTAACGTGATCAACGATGAATCGAAGCGTCTTCGTTTCCTGGTAGAAAAGGTATTGCAGATGAGTATGTTCGACCGCAAGAAGGCGGTGTTCAAGAAGAAAGAACTCGATCTGAACGAGATGGTTGAGAATATTGCCAATTCCTTCTCGCTCCGCGTTGAGCATACAGGTGGTAAGGTCTATACCGATATCGAAGCCATCGATTCGGGACTATATGTTGACGAGGTGCATTTCCAGAATGTCATCTTCAATCTGATGGACAATGCTGTGAAATACCGCAAGCCAGACGAGCCGCTTAACATTACGATGAAGACCTGGAATGATGAAGAACATCTGTATCTCTCGATTACGGATACCGGTCTGGGTATGAAGAAGGAGAATCTGAAGAAGATATTCGACAAGTTCTACCGCGTACATACGGGCAATGTCCATGATGTGAAGGGATTCGGACTGGGATTGGCTTATGTCAAGAAGATAGTAGATCTTCATGATGGTGAAATAAAGGTAGATAGCGAATTGGGAAAGGGCACAACCTTTACCATCAAGTTGCCGGTGATTCACAGTTAAGACTTGAAGAAACAGAATAAAGAATTAAAAGAATATTAATAATTTTAAAGAATAAAGATATGGAAGAGAAAATTAAAATCTTGCTTTGCGAGGACGATGAAAATTTAGGTATGTTGCTTCGCGAATATTTGCAGGCAAAGGGATTTACCACAGTTCTGTGCCCTGATGGCGAGGTAGGTTATAAGGAATTCAATAAGAATAAGTTTGATATTGCAGTACTCGACGTGATGATGCCAAAGAAGGACGGCTTTACCCTGGCACAGGAAATTCGTCAGACCAATGCCGATCTCCCAATCATCTTCCTTACTGCCAAGACATTGAAGGAAGATATCCTTGAAGGTTTCAAGATTGGTGCTGATGATTATATCACCAAGCCATTCTCTATGGAAGAATTGGTATTCCGTGTAGAGGCTATTCTCCGCCGCGTACGTGGCAAGAAGAGCAAGGAGTCTACCATGTATCACATTGGTGACTTTACCTTCGATACACAGAAGCAGCTTCTTACCATTGGTGAAAAGCAGACCAAGCTTACCACCAAGGAGAATGAACTTCTTGCTTTGCTCTGTGCTCACTCTAATGAAATTCTGCAGCGCGATTTTGCTCTGAAGACCATCTGGATTGATGACAATTACTTCAATGCACGCTCAATGGATGTTTATATCACCAAACTCCGTAAGCATTTGAAGGACGATCCTCAGATTGAAATCATCAATATCCATGGTAAGGGATACAAACTGATAGTTCCTAACGAAGATTAAATGATTCTGTAATTGGGAAAAGATTCCCAAAGATATAAAAAGGATAAGTCGATGACCGGCTTATCCTTTTTTTAATGAATATACAAATCCGGCTACTCCCGCCAGAATGAAAAAGAGGCCAGCGAAGAGTACGCTGTTTCCCTGAATGGAAAACGCAAAGCTGGCCACCATCAGCAGGACGCCTAAAACGATGAAAGCCATGCCCATAGATGGTAGGGTATGGAGCAGAGTAATCAGTTTCTTGTTCATTTTTGCCATATTCTTTACAATTTAGAGGTTGTTTTTATACTATTAACAATTATTTTGTGCAAAAGTACGAAAAATATTTGGTTAATTCAAGAAAAAGTCGTAATTTTGCACCGCAATTCGTGAAAAGGCTGTGTTTTCGCACACATTTTCCGGTTTGCATGAGAATTTTTATATTAATATTTAATCATTTAAAGTAGTATGAATCAATACGAAACCGTTTTCATTTTGACTCCCGTTTTGTCTGATGAACAGATGAAGGAAACGGTCGCTAAGTTCGAGAAGGTACTCACCGATAATGGTGCTGAGATTCTGAACAAAGAGGCTTGGGGTTTGAAGAAGTTGGCTTACAACATCGAGAAGAAGACATCAGGCTTCTACAGCTTGGTTGAGTTCAAGGCTGAGCCAACTGTTATCGCTAAGCTCGAAACAGCTTATCGCCGCGACGAGAAAGTAATTCGTTACATGACTGTTAAACTTGACAAGTATGCTGCCGCTTACGCAGAGAAGCGTCGTGCAAAGCTTGGTAAAAAAGAGGAGGCTTAATCATGGCAGATCAGAAATCAGAAATCCGTTATTTGACTGCTCCTTCTATCGACACAAAGAAGAAGAAGTATTGCCGTTTCAAGAAGAGCGGTATTAAGTATATCGACTACAAGGATCCAGAGTTCTTGAAGAAGTTCTTGAACGAGCAGGGTAAAATCCTTCCACGTCGTATCACAGGTACATCTTTGAAGTATCAGCGCCGTGTAGCACAGGCTGTAAAGCGTGCTCGCCAGATCGCTTTGCTTCCTTACGTAACCGATTTGATGAAGTAATTTAAGGAGGATAAAGAAGAATGGAAATTATTTTGAAGCAAGATATTATCGGTCTTGGATATAAGAACGATATCGTAAATGTAAAGAGTGGTTATGGTCGTAACTTCCTTATCCCTACAGGTAAGGCTGTTATCGCATCTCCATCTGCTAAGAAGCAGTTGGCTGAGGATTTGAAGCAGCAGGCTCACAAGCTTGAGGCTATCAAGGCTGAGGCTGTTAAGAAGGGCGAGGCTCTCGAGGGCATTGTTCTTACTATTGCTGCTAAGGTGAGCGCTACTGGTCAGCTCTATGGCTCAGTTAACGCTGCAACTGTTGCTGAGGAACTCGCTAAGAAGGGCATCGAGGTTGATCGCAAGATCATCACTATGAAGGATGCTAAGAAGGTTGGTGAGTACGAGGCTACTGTACACTACCACAAGGAGGTTGAGGTTAAGGTTCCAGTTAATGTTGTTGCTGAGAACGCTCCTGTTGCAGCTCCTGCTGCTGAGGAGGCTCCAGTTGAGGCACCTGCTGAGGCTGCAGCTGAGGAAGAGGCTCCAGCAGCTGAATAATCCTAGCTCAATCAATTTGTATGAAGTACGATATTTTTCGCACTGTAAAGCAAATTAATATAAAGATCCCTTTTGCCGCAAGGCATTAGGGATTTTTTTATGCCTGTTCCGCATTCAGAATGGAAAGTTTTTACCATTCTTGTAGTAATTTAGAATATATAACTTTATTTTTTGATATTCTCTGCTGATTCTCAGAATTTTATTGTACCTTTGCAGTCGAATTCAGCGAATTCATATTCATTACAGAAATATTAATTATAAACTAAAAAATATAAGGATAAAATGAAAGCATTTGTTTTCCCTGGACAGGGTTCTCAGTTCGTAGGTATGGGTAAGGACCTCTACGATAACAACGCATTGGCAAAAGAACTTTTCGATAAGGCCGACGAGATTCTCGGCTTTAAGATTACTGATATCATGTTCGCCGGAACCGACGATCAGTTGAAGGAAACCAAGGTTACCCAGCCTGCTGTATTCCTCCATTCTGTTATCTCTGCTCTTTGCCTGGGTGAGGAGTTCAAGCCAGCTATGGTTGCAGGTCACTCTCTCGGTGAGTTCTCAGCATTGGTTGCTGCCGGTGCTATGGCTTTCGAGGATGGTTTGAAACTCGTTGCTGCCCGTGCCAATGCTATGCAGAAGGCTTGCGAGGCTAACCCTGGTACTATGGCTGCCATCATCGGTTTGCCAGATGAGAAGGTTGAGGAAATCTGCGCTGAGGTAAGCACAGAAGGCAACGTGGTAGTTGCTGCTAACTACAACTGCCCTGGTCAGCTCGTTATCTCAGGTAACGTAGATGCTATCAATGCTGCTTGCGAGAAGCTGAAGGCTGCCGGTGCTAAGCGTGCATTGCCTTTGAAGGTTGGTGGTGCTTTCCACTCTCCATTGATGCAGCCAGCTAAGGATGAACTTCAGGCTGCTATCGAGAAGACTACATTCTCTGCTCCTAAGTGCCCGGTTTACCAGAATGTAGACGGTAAGCCTCATACTGATCCAGCTGAGATTCAGCAGAACCTCATCGCACAGCTTACAAGCTCTGTACGTTGGACTTCATCTGTACAGACTATGATTGCTGATGGTGCTGATGACTTCACAGAGTGTGGTCCTGGCAAGGCATTGCAGGGCATGATTGGCCGCATCGACAAGAATGTTGCCGCTCATGGTATTGCTTAATCAACAATAAAACTATTCAACGTTTTATCTTTTCAGCAAAGGCGTTGTTGGAAAGGTAAAACGTTTCATTTTTTTTAGTAAAGCCGCTAAATGAAGGAAAAAGTTATTATATACCAGGTTCTCCCACGACTCTTCGGAAACCAGAATACAACCTGTAAGGAAAATGGTACCATCGAAGAAAATGGTTGCGGAAAGCTGAATAATTTCTCTGATGAAGTTCTGGCACGCATCCACGATATGGGATTTACACATATTTGGTATACGGGTGTGATTCGTCATGCCACTCAGACAAACTACTCTTCTTATGGAATTCCTACTCAGCATGCAGAGGTAGTGAAGGGAAAAGCAGGTTCGCCATATGCTATTACCGACTACTATGATATCGATCCAGACTTGGCTGTGAATGTCAGTATGAGAATGAAAGAGTGGGAGCAGCTGATAGAGCGTACTCACAAGGCTGGTATGAAAGTAATCATGGATTTCGTTCCGAACCATGTAGCCCGAGAGTATCATTCCATTTGCAAACCAACAGGTGTACGGGATTTGGGAGAAGATGATGATCCGAACATGCACTTCTCTACCAGGAATAATTTCTATTATGCATGGGGCGATTTGGATTTGAATGAAATCCGTCAGTCCAAACCAGAGTTCAAGGCTTTCTCTGCGAAAGATGCCAAGATTTATGAACCTTATACCGAGAGCCCAGCCAGAGCTACAGGAAACGACCGGTTTGATAACCATCCTGGCTGTAACGACTGGTATGAGACCGTGAAACTCAATTACGGTGTAGATTACTGTGATGCAGGAGGCAGAAGCTATCATTATGAACCTGTGCCAAACACATGGGGCAAGATGACAGATATCCTCCTCTTCTGGGCAAGCAAGGGTGTTGATGGCTTCCGCTGTGATATGGCAGAAATGGTGCCAACGGCCTTCTGGTCATACGCTACCGGAATATTGAAGGCGAAGTATCCTCACATCGTGGTTATCGGCGAGGTTTATGATCCTAACCAGTACCGCAACTTTGTAAAGGTTGGTTTCGATTATCTTTATGACAAAGTAGGAATGTATGATTGCCTGCGTGGTGTGGTTCGTGGTGAGCGTCCGGCAGCCAGTATCACTCACGAGTGGCAGGTAGTGGATGATATCCGCGATCACATGCTCTATTTCCTTGAGAATCATGATGAGCAGCGCATCGCCAGCGATTTCTTCTGTGGCTCAGCCATGAAGGCGATTCCTGCTGCAGCCATGAGTCTCTTCTTCCAGAAGAATCCTTTCATGCTTTACAGCGGTCAAGAATTCGGCGAGAAGGGAATGGATGAGGAAGGATTCAGCGGCACGGATGGCCGTACTACGATATTCGACTATTGGAGTCCGGAAACTCTGACACATGCCTATCAGGATTCATCTGACTCGGCATTGAGTCAGGAGCAGAAATATCTGGCAGCCACTTATCGTCAGCTTCTTCGCTTCGCCAATGAAGAGAAAGCCATCCGCGAGGGTGAGACCTTCGATTTGATGTATGTGAATCCGGGTTCTGAGAATTTCGATCCCCGTACCAATTTCGCCTTCCTTCGCAAGAAGGATGATGAAGCTATGCTGATAGTGCTCAATTTTGCTCAGGAGGCGCGCCAGCTGCAGGTTTGCATCCCTGGTCATGCTTTCGATTTCTTCCATATTGCTGAAGAGGAGGTGCTGGTAACAGAACTGTTCTCGGGTGGTAAGAAGAAGGTTGAGTTGAAGAAGGATGGCGTATTCCCGATATCAATGGATGCTAACGGAGTAAGAATCTATAAATTCAATGTCAAGATGGAGGAAAGTGATATCATATTGAATGAGCATCATAAGGAGGAATTCCCTCCTGCTCATACGGCTGAGCATCTGCTCAATCAGTTGATGGTTCGCCTGTTTGGCTGTGAGCGCAGCCGCAATGCACATATTGAGCGCAAGAAGAGTAAGATGACCTTCGTCGTCGATCACAAGCCTACCCGCCAGGAGGAGAAGGAGATTGAGACGGAGATGAATCGCCTGATAGAGCTTGATATGCCTGTTACTTACGAGTTTGTGGATCGTGACCATATTCCGGCTAACGTCAAGTTAGACCGTCTGCCGGATGATGCGAGCGAGACCTTGCGTCTGGTTCGTATTGGTGATTATGATGTTTGTCCATGTATCGGCAAGCATGTCCGTTCTACCGCCCAGATTGGCAAGTTCGTATTGCTTGGTACCAATTGGGATGAGCATGCGCATTCTTTGCGTATCCGCTTCAAGATTGTTCAGTAAATATAAAATAAGCAGCAATGGAGTAGTAGCCATTGCTGCTTTTTTCTTTTATAATTACTGCTTTCTTCTTGCCTTTTCTTTCGTGCACATAAAAGTTTTTTTTCTCGGAAAAGTCTCAAAGTCTCATTATTTGCGGATAAAACCGATGTATGCGATTGATATATAATGGTTTATAAAAATGAGACTTTTCTGTTTATTTTACAAAGAAGTATCATAGAAGTATCATAAATTCAATAGAAGTATCATAAAACTCAGGTAAGTTGCGTACAAAAAAGCCTTTTTTGAGGATTTATGTCTAGAAATACAGGCACAAAAACTAAGAAATGTCTAGTATTTCAGTTTTATAGAATTGATAATGTCTACTATTTCCGTTTTATAAAATTGATAGTGTCTACCTTTCTAGTTTATAAAGTATGCCAATATTAACTAGGAATAAGATGGAAAACACAGACAACTGTAGTTAGGAATAAGCACATAGGTTGGTCTCTTAGTGCCCCTCACACGGGCACTAAGGGATCAAGTGACGGGTATCGATAGACCAAGTGTTGGGTACTCATTGCCCGTACTGCGGGCATTGAATGCCCATTTCGTGGGGTAATTTTGGGGCACTATTTTGAGCAAGCAAATTGTTGTTTTTCTATATTTAGTTGACTATAATTTCGTGTTTTTTTATGATGCATCATGGTGATTTAATGATACTTCTATTGAATTTATGATACTTCTATGATACTTCTTTGTAAATATATTTGGAAGTATCATTTTGTAATTCATTATGTATCAGTGATATATTTGAAAATAATGATACTTTGAGACTTTTTTCAAGAAAAAACATTTATGTGCGAGGGGTAAAGGGAGGGGTGAATCAGCGTCATTTGTAAGCGACTCCGCATGTCATTTTCCTGTAAAATGCAGAAAGATAGAAAATAATCTCCAGAAAGCTTGCCAGTCTCATTTCTTTTTCTTATATTTGCAACCGTAAATATCAGTATATTGAAGATAAAGGCTGATATGATAGGTAAATATCATTGTAGTGATAGATAAATTTATAGAAGATTATGGCAGATTTATATGAATATTCTACTCCAGAGTTGGTACGCTTGCTGGGAGTAAGATTCAAGGAATATAGAATGAGATGCAATCTCACCCAGAAAGAGGTTGCCGAGCTTACGGGGCTTGGCTTGACCACCATCCACAAGTTTGAGAATGGAACGGCAGGTAATCTTTCGCTTTCCACTTTTCTCCTCTTGCTGAAGGTGGTGGGGCAGATTGATGCCATCAATGATGTGCTTCCAGAACTTCCTCCATCTCCTTATCTGATGAGAAAGGATGAGAAGAAGGCACAGAGAATTCGTCATACTAAATAATAACTGGTTATGGTAAATACTTTGAGAGTAATGCTTTGGGACGAAGAAATCGGTCGCTTGGCATGGGACAATCGCCGCAGGTTATCGTACTTTACATATAATCCTGAGTTCTTGAAGAAGGGAATTGATGTTTCTCCTCTTCAAGCTCCTGTGCGTGGTATTCGTGCAATGACACCCGTGTGGGGAGAGGATGCCAAAATGTACCAGAAACTTCCTGCATTTCTAGCAGATTCGTTGCCGGATGCCTGGGGTAATCAGCTTTTCGAGCTTTGGCGAATTCAAAATCATATTCCAAATGCTGATATAACTCCGTTGGATAAACTTTCTTTTATCGGTAAGCGAGGCATGGGTGCTTTGGAATTCTTACCAGAGGTGGCAAAGACGGATAAGGCAGAAATGATAGATGTCAAGTCGTTGGCAGACTTGGCTGAGCGCATTTTCATCGAGCGTGAAAATGCCCATATCATGCCAGAGGAATCTATCACGATGCAGTCCTTGCTTACGGTGGGAACATCGGCTGGTGGACGCCAACCTAAGGCTATCATTGCCATCAATAAAACTACGGGGGAGATACGAAGCGGTCAGGTGGCTGGGCTTCAGAATTATGATTATTACATATTGAAATTTGGCGATACGAAATATAGTTCTGCCGAGATAGAGATGACCTATTACGAGATGGCCATCAAGTCGGGAATAGATATGATGCCATCCCGACTATATGAGATAGATGGAAACAGGAATTTCATAACGAAGCGTTTCGATCGTGATGGTGAGAGGAAGTTGCATACGCAGACCCTTGCTGCGATTTCTCCGGAAACCGATAGCTATGAGGGACTTATTGCTGTCTGTAGAAAATTACATTTGCCGGAGACTGATTGTCAGGAAGTATTTCGCAGACTTGTGTTCAATGTACTTTCCAACAATACGGATGACCATACAAAGAATTTCTCTTTTGTGATGGACGAGGCGGGGATTTGGCGTTTGTCACCAGCCTACGACCTCACTTATATTATAGATACAGGAGGCTATTTACCTAATACGGGTCATTGTATGTATGTAAGGTCTAAGCTGCATCATATTTCTTACGATGATGCCATTCAGTTTGCCAAGGACAATGGCATTCGGCGTGCTGATGCAATCATTAGGGAAGTAGCTGATTCTCTGCGGCAATTCCGTGACATAGCCAAGCGAAATGAGGTTCAGGACAGATGGATCAGTTCCATAGAGTCAGCGATAAATGCTCATCTCGTATCATGGGGATTGGAGGATAAAGACAACAGTTCTGCTTCTTTTGAGATAGATGGCAAAAGTTGTACAGATGTTCGCATAGAGCAGGCTTACAAAGGCAACTTCCATTTGTATGCAAGCATAGATGGGCGAGAGTGTAAGTTTATTATTGGAAAGAACAAGCCCGAATATGCTACGATTCAAGAGACGGGATTGTCGAATCTTCCGGAATCGATGCTTAGAGATTTGATTGCGAAATATCTGGTGAGATAGAAGAGAAGTGATTCTTTTGTGTCCTTCTTTCTATGAAAATTCTTAGGATTTGCAAGAAAGTTAATGATTTTCTTGCCAGTCTCATTCCTTTTTGTTACCTTTGCAGTTGTCTTGTCGTGGATGGCTGGCATTGAGATGCTGGCTATGTAATGAAAGTCCATGGCTTGGCCTATCATAATAAGAAAGACGTTTGCTTTACGTTTTCTTCTGACTCTTCGAAACGTAGGAATTTTCATAGAGCGTTCAGTGGAAGACAGCGGTGGGCGTCTACCCATCGTGTATATTTACACGATTGCATAGGTGTGCCCTTTTCATTCGCATGGAGAGGGTGCATCCTGTGCCGTACACAAAATATATACCCATTGGCGTAGGCTTCTATTGCTTCTTATCTTTGACGCTATGGTTTCATTCCTAGGTACCTGAAGAGCAAGGATATTGATAGCAATATGATTCCTGCGCCTTTTCTTTGTAAATGATTGTGTGTAAGTGATATAGGAGTAATTGATTCTACTTAGGGAGTCGAGTAGATTAGAAATGAAAATCGACCTAAGTATGATCATCGACAACAAGCAAGATAGAGATCCTAATGACGGAATTAACACCAAGACAGTTTGGGACTACATGAAGTATTATACCGACCCCGAGAAGGATAGGGAAGGTGTACTTGATATAGTGACGGGATTCTTTTCGGTTACAGGTTTGGAACTGTTGGGCAAGCACTTCTCGCCCAACAATGAGTATCGTATGGTGCTGGCTCAGATGGTTGCCGACGATCAGTTCCAAGACCATATCCTCGACTTGCTCAATGATGACTGTGGCATAGAGAATGCGCTCCATCTGAGTGATGCCGCCAAGAATGCCCTTGTGTTCCTGCGCCGTGACAAGGTGCATGTCAAGGCAATCATCAATGCCTTTTGCCATGCCAAACTCTATCTCTTTAAGGATAATCATGACCCTGCCCACAATTATTATGTGCAGGGCAGCAGCAATTTGACTTATGCAGGCTTGGGATATACTCCTTCCTCTAATGTGGAGTTGAACCTTGCCGACACAGGCAACTCCGATACCTACCGCTCTCTCCGTTCCTGGTTTGAGGAACAGTGGACTTCGGTGGCAAAAGAAAAAATGCCAGAGGATAGAGAGAAACCTAAGGGTGCTCAAATAGATGTAAAACAATACTTTATCCAAGAGATAGAGAAGATTTTCCGAAAATATACACCAGAGGAAATCTATTATAAGATACTCTTCGAGTTGTTCAATTCCGATCTCGAATTGGATGGTGGTATTGAACACAGACAGGATATGCAGCTTTTGCAAACCAGTGTGATTTGGAACATGCTTTTCAATTATCAGCAGAAAGGAGTCATTTCGCTGATAAAAATGCTCCGAAAGTATAATGGAGCTATCCTTGCCGATGCTGTGGGTCTTGGTAAAACTTTCTCAGCATTGGCGGTAATCAAATATTTCCAAACTCAGAATTATCTCACAGTCTTGCTCTGTCCGAAGAAGTTGGAGCAAAACTGGGACCAGTACCTCCGCCGTCGCAACTCCCGTTTCGAGAAGGATGAGTTCGACTATATCGTCCGTTTCCATACCGATATGCAGAACGACCGAATGGAGGAGCGATACACCGATGCCAAGTTGAGCTATCTTCAGACGAGAAAGAAGATTCTGGTCGTGATAGACGAGAGCCACAATCTGCGCAATGAGAAATCTGGCAGATATCAGGAGTTGATGGCGAAACTTATCCAGAACAAGGAGGGACAGGAAAACCGGGATGTAAAAGTCCTGATGCTCTCAGCTACTCCTATCAACACCGGCTTGAACGATGTGAAGGGACAGTTCAACCTTATCGGTCATGGTAAGGATGATGCCTTCGACAACGATGACTTCGGTGTGGAATCGCTTACCAATCTCTTCAAGGATGCGCAGACCAAATATACCCAGTGGTGCAACAATCCCGACAGAACCATCGGTGGATTCATCGCCACCTTGCCTCCTAAGTTCTTCAATCTGACAGACAAACTTATCGTGGCTCGTACACGAAAGTTGATTGAGAAAACTTTGGGCGAAGACTTGGGCTTCCCAGACAAGGAGAAGCCTGTCAATATCTATCAGGGCGTGGAACATCTGGGCAAGTTGCAAACCACGGAAGAAATTTATCAGAAGTTCGATGAGCTGAGCCTTACTGCCTATCAGCCAAGTCTTTATCTCGAAGTGAATAAGAAAAAGGCTCGAAAGGGAGCGGCTAAGGATTGGGATGACAACGTAAACCGCGAACGTTTTCTGGTCAAGATGATGGGTGTCTTGTTTATGAAGCGTCTGGAAAGTTCCTGGTATTCTTGCATGACTACGGTGAAGAAGGTACTCGATGTGCATGAAAGCACCTTGAAACTTGCCTTGGAGTTCAAGGAAAAAGGTGGCAATGGAGCTATCTCTACTGGTGGAGGAGAAGGTAATGCAGATTTTGATGATGAGGAAATCGATGACCTGATGGACGAGACTTATTCCCTCCGTAAGGGAACCATCAAGCTTTCGGATATGCAGAATTTGGGTGGTTTCATCCGAAATCTGCAGATGGATGTCAATAAATTGAAGGAAATCTACAAGAACTTTGAGGCTTTTGCTGCTGACTATGAGGCTGGCGAGGAGAAAGACTTGAAGTTGGAAGAACTTGTGAGAATTCTCAATGAGAAGAAGAAAGCCAAAAACAAGAAGGTTGTCATCTTCACCGCCTTTGCCGATACCGCTCAGTTTATCTTCGATGAGTTGAAGAAGCGAGGCTTCTCTCGCATGGCTTCTGCTTCGGGACAGAATGTCTTTACCACAGGTGCCCACAGTACCAAGAACTTCACCGCTGTGCTTGAAAGCTTTGCGCCTTACAGTAAGCTTTACAAGGAGAAAGACTGGAGCGGCATGTATGCTGATGCCCAACTCGATAGAGCCAAATATTATGATGATGAGAAGCAACGTTGGAATGTAAGTTATGAGAAGTGGCTGGAGCTGACAGCGCAATATGATACAAAGACCTTGGAGCAGGTAAATGACGGCATTGATATTCTGATAGCCACCGACTGCCTGTCGGAAGGCCAGAATCTGCAAGATGCTGATACTCAGGTTAACTTCGATATCCATTGGAATCCGGTTCGTCTCATCCAGCGTTTCGGTCGTATCGATCGTATCGGTTCACCGAATAAGGTAATCCGGTGTGTAAACTTCTGGCCAGCCAAATCGTTTGAGGATTACCTTCATTTGGAGACCCGCATACAGAACCGTATGTCGCTGATGAAACTGGTGGATACCGAGACTCAGGAACTTGATGAGAAGTTCAAGAAGATGGTAGAAGACAATCCTCTGCAAGACAAGAATGCCGATCGTTTGCTGGAGGAACTCCAGAACAACAGCATCTCCGACATAGAGTCGCCAAAAACCCTGTCGCTCAAGGATTTCTCCTTTGAGACCTATCGACAGGACTTGCTCGATTTCCTTGATAAGAATCGAGATGTGTTCCGTCGTATGCCGAATGGTATCTTCTCTGGTTTCCGCTTTGGCGATACTCTCTTTGAGAAGATACCCGAGAGTCTGGTTGCCGTGGTGGGTTATCCTCGCAGAAAGCAGGGTAGCAATAAGCCATATACCGAGTTGTATCTGATGTGTCAGCCAGTGGATACCCATCTTCCTGCCACTTATCAGGAACTGAACAGAGCCGAGATTCTGGAGTTCCTGAGAACCAACAAAAATCAGGAGCGGTATGTGCCAGACTGGATAGAAAGCAATGACAACGAACGAATCAGCAAGCTTTCGGGAATATTGAAGGAGTGGATGAAAATGAAAGCCCCTAAGCAAGCTGTTTCAAATATTAAGAATATGCTTCGTTCAAAAAAAGTAGAAACAAAGCCGAAGATATCTTCTGAAACTGTTGAGAATAAGTTTAAGTTAGAGAATTTCGACTTGATTGTTTGGGAATATGTAACAAAATAAGTAAATTTACTATATATGATAAAGGATATCTTACAGAAATTTGCCAATACAGATTTGTATTCCGCAAGTTTGGTTTTACTAGAAGAGGTTGGTGTAAAAATCAACCAAGAAACTTGTGAGCCAATCGATATAGCTGATTTCTATGACGGGGAAATGCCAAAGTATTTGCAAAACGCTTTGACTCAGATAGGGAAAAGCTATTATATAGGTGTTGTTAACGATGAAACTTTGGCTAAGACTGTTTCTGCTGTTAGTTTGCAAGATGAACAGCAGAAGGTTCTTGATGCTCAGGGTAAGTATAATGGTATGTTTATATTTGCGATGGATGCTAAAGAAGGCGTTAATTTAAAGCGTTCGGAAGTGGCCTCTCTGACTCGTGCCATGAATCGTATAGCTTATGCTGTTCCTGTGATATTGATTGTGCGAGAGGGATGTCATTTGTCTCTTGCTACTTGCGAAAGAACCGAATATAATCAAGGCTGGAGAAAAGGTCTTGGTGAAAAATTGGGAAAGGTGAGCATTTTGCGTCATGTGGATTGTATGCATCCACATAGAGGTCATCTAGATATTTTGGAATCCTTGGGCAATAAAAAGTTCAATTCTTTTGATGACTTATATAGTCATTGGATGGCAGTATTCTCTAGTGAATTGCTTACCAAAAAGTTTTATTCAGAACTCTTCGATTGGTATCAATGGGCTGTCAATCCAAATAGCCATGTTTCATTCCCGGATGATGCAGATACGCAGGATGATGATAGGCAGGATATTGATACGAAGATAATTCGTTTGATAACTCGTCTGATGTTTGTTTGGTTTATCAAGCAAAAGGGGCTTGTTCCTGAGCAGATATTTGATGCATCATATGTCTCTCAAATTTTGAAGGACTTTGACTCTCAAAGCGATAATACTGGTAATTATTATCAGGCAGTACTTCAAAACTTGTTCTTTGGAACTTTGAATCGCCCCATTTTAGAAGATGGGGTGAAGAGAGGTTTTGCCAAAGCTTCAAAGATAGATTTGAGAAATCTGTATCGTTATGGTCGTGATGAAGAAGGTGGTCTTTTTGCAATTTCTGATGAGGAAGTGATAGAATTGTTTGCCAATGTTCCTTATTTAAATTGTGGCTTGTTTGAATGTCAGGATAAGTGTAAAACTTTGGATGGTGTAAGTAGACGCTATTATCATGATGGATTTTCTAGAAATCCAGCTAAGTTTAAGGATGGTACTTATCGTTATCGTGCAGTAGTGCCGAATGTCTTGTTTTTTCATCCTGAGAAGGGCTTGCTGGCTATATTCAAACGCTATGTCTTTACGATAGAAGAGAATACACCACAAGAAATACAAGTTGCTTTGGATCCAGAACTGTTAGGTAAGGTTTTTGAAAATTTATTGGGTGCATATAATCCTGAAACGAGAGAAACTGCTCGTAATCAGAGTGGTTCTTTCTATACGCCTCGTGAGATAGTGCAGTTTATGGTCAATGAGAGCCTTGTTGCTCATTTGAAAGCTACCGTGGGCGAACAATTGGAAGAACAATATAGACAACTGCTTGATTTTACTACAGAAGATATAGTATTGACAAAGCAACAGAAGGAGGCTATCGTCCATTCTATATTTACATGCAAGGTGTTAGACCCAGCTTGTGGCTCTGGTGCTTTCCCTATGGGTATGCTTCAACAGATGGTGCATATTTTGCGACAGGTAGATCCTGACAACACGCAGTGGAAAGAGGTGTTGGTGAATATGGCTTTGGAGGAGAGTCGCCATGCGTTTGGTATTCAAGATGAGGCTGAGCGCAAGGAAAAATTGCGTGAGATAGAAGAGACATTCGACAATGGGTTGAATTCTCCAGACTATACTCGTAAACTATATATTATAGAATCATGTATTTATGGCATTGATATCCAACCGATAGCAATGCTTATCACTCGTTTACGTTTCTTTATAACGTTAGTGAGTGAACAAAAGGATATTCAAAAGAATCGTCCAGACATAAACTTTGGAATCAAGACTTTGCCAAATCTTGAGTCGAAATTTGTGGCAGCAGATTCGTTGATTAGTGCGGATATTCACAAGTACAATGAAGATTGGACTCAGAATGAGGATTTGATGCGCATGAAAAATGAGTTGCTTGCCATCCGACGTCGCCATTTTTATACTCGAAAGAGAGGTGAAAAAATCAGATTGCTGAAAGAGGATGAGGCTAAAAGAGAGGAAATTCATGCTTTTATCAAGAAATTGGTGGGTGAGCCTAATATGGAAAAAATAGGTAAATACCAGCATGAAATTGAAAAATTACATAAGGAACTTGAGCTATACCAGGGAGAAAAGTGGGTAGAAGAGAATGTTGCTCAACCTGCAGATTTGTTTGATGAGAACCCTCAGGTTCAATTTGTTACAGTAGATAAGAACAAACGTGAACGTACTCGTATCAATGCGGCAATAAGCCAGTTTGAACAGGTTATAGAAAACGAAAAAAATAAATGTCTGCCACAAGGATTTGAGGCCGCTGTTTTACAGGTTACTGACTGGAATCCTTATGACCAAAATTCTGTATCCAAATTCTTGGATGTAGAATGGATGTTTGGTTTGACAACAGGCTTTGATATAGTAATAGGTAACCCTCCATACATTCAGTTGCAGAATGAAGGTGGAAAATTGGCAAAGAAGTATGAGCCTTGTAACTATAAAACGTTTGCTAAGACAGGCGACATATATTGTCTGTTTTATGAGCGTGCTTATCAGTTGTTGCATCAGGGTGGATTGCTTTGCTATATTACTTCAAACAAGTGGATGCGTGCTGGATATGGTGACAAAACTCGTGGATTCTTGACATCAAAGACCAATCCTATTATGCTAGTTAATTTTGCCGGTGTACAAATTTTTGAGAGTGCGACTGTAGATACAAATATTCTTCTTTATCGTAAGGAAGATTATTTGCATAAGACATTATGTGCCGTTACAACCAAGAAGGATAAAGATAGCGTCAAGAATTTGAGCGATTTCGTGAAGCAAGTGGGATGCTGCAACTCCTTTGAAGGTGATGCTGCATGGGTCATTCTGTCTCCTATCGAACAGAGTATCAAGCAAAAAATCGAAGCCGTGGGTACTCCGCTGAAGGATTGGGATATTCAAATCAACTATGGAATAAAAACTGGTTGTAATGAAGCCTTTATTGTCTCTACAGAGAAGCGAAACGAGATTCTAGCCAATTGCCAGACAGAAGATGAGCGTAAAAGAACAGAGGAACTTATACGACCTATTTTGCGAGGCAGAGATATCAAGAGATATGGATATAACTGGGCGAACTTATGGCTTATCAATACCCATAATGGTATTCGTGGAAAGTTGGAGCGTATTCACATAGAGAATTATCCTGCAGTAAAAGAACATCTAGACCAATATTGGGACAAAATTTCTAAGCGAGCTGACAAAGGCGATACTCCATATAATCTACGCAATTGCGCTTATTTGGAGGATTTTTCTAAGCCAAAAATCATTTATCCAAACATGACAAAGTACATGCCGTTTGTTTATGATGAAAAAGCATTATTGACGAACCAAAAATGTTTTATTATTACAGGTGAAAATATAGCTTATCTGACAGCTTTTCTTAACTCTTCTCTATTCAAATTTTGCTTTAGAGATAGTTTTCCTGAACTATTAGGCGGAACAAGAGAGTTAAGTAAAATTTTCTTCGATAAAATACCCGTCAAGAAGGTTTCACCAGAGATTGAAGTGAAATTTAATAACTTGGTTTCTGAACTGCAAAAAAGATTTGATGATCAGAAAACTAAAGATATTGATAATATGATATTTGACATATATTCTATCAGTACTAAAGAAAGAACTGAGATTGGGTATATTGAAATACAATAAGATCTACCGAGGTCAGCGTAATCTGACCTCGGCAATATAATTTTCTATAAGTTCTATCTCTTCGTCATTCAGTTTATACAGATTATAAAATAAAGAATCATCTGTAGTTAAAGAATTATCATATGAAAGTAATACTGGTAATTTCATGAGTGCATGCTTGTTGTATTGGTATCCATTTGCTCCAAGCTCAATACTTGAGAATATTTTTTATATGCATACTCAAAGAGTTTAGAGGATAATGTTTTTTGTAAATATTCTGCATTCTCAGATATTAATATAAAGCCTGTTTTATCTATAAAATAGGCATTACTATCAAGAGCAAAGTAAGCACCAAGAGTCGTTTCTAAGCCAAAAGTCATGTGGAAAATCATTGGTTGTAACATCAATTTTTCATTTGATGAAACGAACAAAGTTTGTAATAATGCTGTCGATATTATGACTGGTAAAAGAAATCAATTGTTGCAGTTCGTTGGACTTATGAACAGTAAACTATTTGAATGGTATTTGAAACTTACTACAGAAGCTGAAGTTCAAGGTGGGGGAATACAATTGTATGTAACCACATTGGAAAAGACTTTACTTAAACTCGATTTTCCGAATAATTTGAATGAAGTTACAGAGCAGCGTCTTAATGGTCTAGTTTCAGATGAAGATGTAGATAAAACTATTTATAGTTTATATAATCTTACAAAAGAAGAAATAGATTTTATTCATTTTTGCAAGCAAGTTAATCGTTGATAATCAAGGGTGGACACAAATATTTATGTCCACCCTGATAGTTATATTTGTTCTTCTATAAATGCTATTTCTTTTTTAGAAAATCCATAGGATTCGTACACGTAATGATTAATTTCATCATCAGATAGCGATAGATTTTCACAGGGCATATTGGGTATAGGAAATTTGGTTAGAGATTGAATATTTAGCATTATATCTCCAGCACCTGTAGTATCACTATTTTTATAAATAAAATATTTTCCAACGTTACTACGAAGATATGCTAATATTAAATTATTGTATATTCCAGCAGAAATAAAACTTGCAGGAGCTGTCAAAAACGTACCACTCTCAACTAATGCAAAAGCCAAATTTCGTCCAACCGCTTTCCAGCAAATATGTGGTTGAAAGAATAAGTCCCAATAGCTGATGCTATCTTGAGTTTCAAACCATTTATTATTGGTCTTCTTTCGAGCTTTCACCTTTTCTCCATTAACCGTATAAACCTTTCCTGTTTGTTCAAGACGCTCTTTACCAAACGACAAAAGATAATCTCTAACTGCTGGATATTGCTCTATATCATAATGGCGAGAAGGAAAAGTTGCGATGAGATATAAACCAGCCCAGTTATATCCATATCTCTTGATATCTCTGCCTCGCAAAATAGGTCGTATAAGTTCCTCTGTTCTTTTACGCTCATCTTCTGTCTGGCAATTGGCTAGAATCTCGTTTCGCTTCTCTGTAGAGACAATAAAGGCTTCATTACAACCAGTTTTTATTCCATAGTTGATTTGAATATCCCAATCCTTCAGCGGAGTACCCACGGCTTCGATTTTTTGCTTGATACTCTGTTCGATAGGAGACAGAATGACCCATGCAGCATCACCTTCAAAGGAGTTGCAGCATCCCACTTGCTTCACGAAATCGCTCTTTTTGTTTACTCTAGAAATGTCTTAATATATCGGTCTAATGTATTTCTGTCAACTTTACAGATTTTTGCTATCTGTCTTTTGGAGACCTTGTTTTTCAATAACTCTTGGATAAGTACCTCTTTTCCAAAGAGTTTGTATTTCTCCTGAGAACTCTTCTTACCTTTAGGTCTTCCAAGTATAACTCCCTCAGCCTTCTTTCGAGCCAAAGCTTCTTTAGTTCTTTGGCTAATCAGATTTCTTTCAATTTCTGCAGATAATCCAAAGGCGAAAGCTAGAACTTTGCTTTGTATATCATCTCCTAAACGATAATTGTCCTTGATAGTCCATACACGGCATTCTTTGGTCATACAAATATTGAGAATTTCCATTATCATAAAGAGATTTCTTCCAAGTCTTGACAATTCTGCGCAGATGATAAGGTCTTCCTTTTTCACCTTGTCAAGAAGTTTGCCTAACTCTCTCTTATTATATGCTTTTGTTCCACTAATGGTCTCTTCTATCCAACCATCGATTACCAAATTTTCACGCTTACAAAAGTTGTTTATCTCGAAGCGTTGATTCTCTACAGTTTGCTTGTCGCTACTTACTCTGATATATCCGTATATCATATTACTTGATGTTTTTGTGTTACTAAAGTATAAAAATAAGAAACTTTTTTGTATTACTCGCTAAAATATATTATATTTGCAATATTCTTTAAAGAAAATGGAATATGACATATTTAAATCCATTTTATAGAGTGCTGAAAGAATGCTCTGCAGGTTAAAGAATGACTTCCTCAGGTGTCTTATGTGCTGGTGGGCTTTACTGAGTATAGCGAGCGTTTGTGCATGGACGCAGAAATAAAAGTGAACTCGAATAAATAAAATAATATGGGTAAGATACATGAATACTATGCCTTGATTGATAAACTTGAGGCAATGTTTCAAGGTAAGTTGACGGAGAAACAAAGTAAACTGCTGGAGGAACTTGAAGATTCATTGATAGCAGAAGAAATCCTTCCTGCTATCAGTGAGTCGGTGGCTCCAGTGCTTGATATTTTACGTCGTCATCTGACATTGGTAGTTGATTATGATCCTCAGGCTGGCATCATCGTGAAGACTACCCGTGGAGAAGTGGTGGTGAAGGAGAATACGGCTAAGAAGTATGAGATTCCGAAGATCCATAAAGTTGTCAAGGTGGCGGAGGCGCAACATGTGGAAGGAAAAGAGGATGAACCACAAAAGTCAAAGAATATAAAGCGCAGTCCTAACACGGGACTTTGCGTCTGGTTACCAAATGGTGACTTTATACAAGCCAAGAAGGCAAACCTCACGATGGTTGAGGCTGTGAAATGGGCAGGGGTAAAAACTGTTGCTGCTCTTGGACTCCCTCATGATGGCGACTATCTCGTATCAAAGAAGGAGCATCCGAAATATTCTGGTGCGCAGCAATCTCTGCCCAACGGCTATCTCCTCAATACCCATTCTAGTACAATGACCAAGAAACAGCAGTTAGAGAAAATCTCCAAGGCTTTAAACTTGGGTTGGAAAGTGGAGATTGTCAAGTAAGAAGAAACCTCGGGAGCCTTTGCTATTTATAAGTGGGTAATCCGAGGTTTTATTTTATTTTTCTTGCTCAAAAGTTTGTATTATCAAAGATTATTCGTATCTTTGCAGCACGAGAACCCGCCAAGCCTCTCAACGATGCTCAAATGTGCGGGTCGTTTTTTAAGGCCGTTACCGCCCCGTTTCAAGCATGTTTTGTTGAATTGCGGTTCTATTTTTGCAGTGATATATTGTTAATAATCAGAAAAATGCTTGTTTTCTGAAATATTATCTGTATCTTTGTACATTAATTATTAAGAGTAAGATTATGGCTTCAAAGAGATATCCTTTGGGAATACAAACGTTCTCCGAAATCGTGAAGGGGAATTACTTCTATGCTGACAAGACGGCTATCGTCTATCAGTTGGCTCATTATGCCAAATTTCATTTTCTGAGTCGCCCACGTCGATTCGGAAAATCCTTGTTTGTATCTACTCTCAAGGCCTACTTTGAAGGTAAGAAAGAACTGTTCAAGGGCCTTGCCATCGAACAGATGGAGAAGGAATGGACGCCATATCCTGTCATCCACTTGGATTTGAGTTGTGGTAAGTATTATAGTTTGGAGAATACATATTCAATTCTAAACGGAATACTAGAAGTAGAAGAGAAAAAATATGGTTTAAAAGTTAATCCAATAGATGAGAAGTCTTTTGGAGGTCGTCTTAAGAACATCTTGCTTGCAGCTACTGCTCAAACAGGTAAACAAGTTGTCGTTCTCATCGACGAATATGACGCACCTATGCATGATTCTGTAAGTGACGAAGACTTACAGAAGACCATCCGCAACATCATGCGAGATTTCTTCAGCCCCTTGAAGCAGCAAGAGGGAAACATCCGCTTTGTATTCATCACAGGCATCTCCAAGTTTAGTCAACTCAGCATCTTTAGCGAATTGAACAATCTCAAGATTCTCACGTTGAAGGATGAATACAGTAGCTGTTGTGGTATTACCAAGAGTGAATTGACTCAGTATTTCCATGAGGGAATCGAGGAGATGGCTGAGCATAATGGACTCACTTATGAGGAGACCTTGCAGCAACTCAAGCAGCATTATGATGGCTACCACTTCAGTATCAATAGCGAGGATATCTTCAATCCTTACAGCATTATCAATGCTTTGGACGATAAGGAGTTTAATAGCTATTGGTTTACATCTGGTACGCCTACTTTCTTGATAGAACTGATGCAGCAGAAGAATTTGGATATGCTCAATCTGGACGATCTGTGGATACAGGCATCACGTTTTGATACACCTACGGAAAGGCTTGCTGATCCTATTCCTGTCCTTTTCCAAAGTGGCTACCTTACCATTAAAGGATATGAGAAGAAAGGCAAGTTGTATCATCTCTGTTTCCCAAATCAAGAAGTAAGACAAGGTTTCTCGGAAAGTCTCGTCTGGTATTATTCTGCGCAAGACATGAACAGATATGATGCCATCGTGTATGCTTATTCCAAGAATGTGCTCATCAATGATGACATGGAAGCCTTTATGCCTCATTTGAAGGCATTCTATGATAAGTTCCCATATACGATTATCAACAATAATGAGCGTCACTATCAAGCCGTGATATTCACCATCTTCACCATGCTTGGCGAAGATGTGAAGGTGGAGCATACCACTTCGGATGGAAGAATAGACCTTGTGCTCAAGACGGATAAGAGTATCTTTATCTTTGAGTTGAAATATAAGAAGTCTGCCGACATCGCCATGGCGCAAATCAGCGATAAGAACTATGCCAAGGCTTTTGCCGATGATGGGCGAAAGGTTGTGAAAGTGGGTATTAACTTCTCGGAAAACCAGCGAAGTATAGAGGATTGGGTGATAGAATAAATGAAATAGAAGAAAGTTGGTGACCTTCATCAGGTGTATGTCACTACAACTATATAGATAAAAATATGCTTGAACAGGGGCGGTAACTCGATTTTTTAGGTAGTTACCGCCCCATTTCATGCATATTTTGTTCTTTTGTACAGTCGCAGAACTTAGATAATCACCGCCGTTCCGCTGCATGTTACCATCAGCATGGAACCGCTCTTTCCTACGGTTTCGTAATCCAGGTCGATGCCTACGATGGCGTTGCAGCCCAGGGATGCGGCACGGTCGGCCATCTCTCTGAGGGCTGTATCCTTAGCCTCGCGGAGGGTGCTTTCGTAAGAACCGCTTCTGCCGCCGATTACATCACGGACACTGGCAAAGAAATCCTTTACAAAGTTGGTGCCGATGATGGTTTCGCCGGTTACTACGCCACGGTATTCACGGATAGGGTGGCCTTCTATGGTTGGAGTGGTACTTAAAATCATAGTCTTTTCCTTTCTTTTTTATGTTATTATCAATGTTATTTATAGCTTAGACGATAAAAGTAGAGAAAAGGTTGCAGAAAATCCAAAAATAATTGCTATTTTTGCATCGTAAATATAAATATTAATAGGTTATATGAACAAGAGATTGATGTTTTCGGCAGCAGTCGTGATGACGCTGCTTTCGGCAAACGCTCAGAAAAGGGCGTTTACCATCGAGGATTTGTACAGGGTGAAGGGCGTATCTTCGGTGAGCCTTTCGCCTGATGGTAAGACGGTTTGCTATACCGCCAGTTCTTCTGACCTGAAGAACCAGAAGTCTGGCTCCGATATCTACATCATGAATGCGGATGGCTCTCACGCCAAGGCTCTTACCGAGGATGGAAAGAGCAGTTCTGCCGTATGGAGCAAGGATGGGAAGAGTATCTTCTTTACTAATTATGAGAAAGGGACGGCTCAGATCTTTCGCATGGATCTGACTACCTGTGAGACGGAACAGGTAACTGATTATGAGTTGGGTATCGGTAGTCCTGTCATCTCTCCGGATGAGCGATACATTGCCTTTACCGCAGAAGTATATCCCGACCTGGGAGCTGATGCCAAGGCTAACAAGGCCCGGATGGAGAAAAAGGAGCAGGGACCTGTACAGGCGCATATCGCCGACAAGTTGCTCTACCGTCATTGGACGAGCTATAATGATGGCAGATGCAATCACCTTATCCTTTTCGATACACAGACGAAGACTTACAAGGATCTGACTCCGGGCAATTATTCGCTGATATTCGTGGTTGGAGGTGGAATCACCTATCAATTCTCTCCTGACAGCAAGGAGATCTGTTTCGTATCCAATCATGATGAGCATCAGGAGGCTAGCACCAATGCCGACCTGTGGACGGTATCTGTGAATGGGGGAGAACCGGTCTGCATCACGAAGGAGAACAAGGCTTGGGATGGTACTCCAGCCTATTCGCCTGACGGCAAGTATATCGCTTACCGCTTGCAGCAAGTGCCTGGTTATGAGTCTGATCGCTTCCGTCTTGCTATCTACGACCGGGCTGCAAAGAAGTCTACCGTCCTGACAGAGAAGTTTGACAACTGGGTAGATGATTACAAATGGGCTCCCGACAGCAAGAGTATCTTCTTCCTCGGTCAGGTACAGGGCGCTCAGCCGCTCTACAAGCTCGATATAGCCAGAAAAACCATCTCGCCGGTATTGACGGGCAAGGCCATCTCGGAGTTTGATTTCGACAATAAGGGTATGGTATATTATACCTATAGCACGACAGGCAAGCCATCGGCTCTCTATCGCCAGCAGATGAAAAAGTGGAATGGAACTCCTGTAGCAAGCGGCAAGGAACAGCAGATTACCTTCCTTAACCAGAAGTTGGAGAATGAGGTGGATATCCGTCCATCTGAGAGTATCTGGGTAGATGGCGCTGGTGGCGACAAGGTACAGGTATTCATCGTGAAGCCACACAACTTTGATGCCAGCAAGAAATATCCGCTTATCATCAATGTGCATGGCGGACCACAGATGCAATGGATGAATTCCTTCCGTGGCGACTGGCAGGTTTATCCTGCTGCCGGTTATGTGGTGGCTTATCCTAATCCTCATGGCTCTACGGGATATGGTCAGGCCTTTACCCGTGCCATTTCCGGTGATTGGGGCGGAAAGGTATTTGAGGATGTGATGAAGGTTACCGATAAATTGGCAACCCTGGAATATGTTGACTCCACGAGGATGGGAGCGATGGGATGGTCGTATGGCGGTTACATGATGAACTGGCTGCAGGGACATACCAAGCGATTCAAGTGTCTGGCTTCCATGATGGGCGTATATGACTTGCGCTCTATGTGGGGCAGTACTGAGGAAGTATGGTTTCCTAACTTTGAGTTAGAGGGACAGCCTTATAATTCCGATCTCTACGAGAAGTGGTCACCATCCTCATACATCAAGAACTTCTCAACACCAACCCTCGTGATGACGGGCGAGCTAGACTATCGTGTACCGTATACCCAGAGTTTGCAGTATTTCACAGCTTTGCAGACCCTGAACATTCCTTCGCGACTGATAGTCTTGAAGTATGATGGTCACTGGCCAAGCAACCTGAAGTCGATGCCGCTCTATTACAACGCGCACCTCGACTGGTTCCATCGTTATCTCGGCGGTGCTCCTGCACCTTGGGATACAGAGAAGATGGTGAATAATGAGATAGAGTACTGAAATGTCCTATATATAATAAGGTGTAGAAAAACAAAATAAAAAAGCTCCATTTGCAATCAGATGCGAATGGAGCTTTTTTCTGATAATTAAAAACTTACTTTGTTTCCTGTTCTTCCTGCATGTCCAGATACTGGTTGTCCTTGTCGTAGAATTCGTACTGGAGGAATGCCAGTTTCTGTGAAGGAATCACATTGAAGCCGAAACCATACTTAAACTGCCATCTGCGCTTCAGGGAAATGAAACCCTTGTTGATGAAGGCAGCCACGTAAGGATTCACATACAAAGTGAATTTCTTGACGCCAATCTTGTTGACTAGGCGGTCGATTTTTCTTTCCAACTGGTCGGTAAAGAGGATGCTAGACTTAATCTTGCCCGTACCGAAACAGGTAGGGCAGGTTTCATCTACATTCACATCCATAGCCGGACGTACACGCTGGCGTGTAATCTGCATCAGTCCGAACTTGCTCAATGGCAGGATGTTGTGCTTGGCACGGTCCTTCTGCATGTTCTTGCACATGCGTTCATAGAGCAACTGTCGGTCTTCGGCAAGATTCATGTCGATGAAGTCGACAACAATGATACCTCCCATATCTCGGAGGCGCAATTGTCTTGCCAACTCATCAGCAGCGCCGAGGTTAACATCCAGTGCATTTGCTTCCTGACCTTTCTCACGAGTTCTGTTACCACTATTTACATCGACAACGTGCAAGGCCTCGGTGTGCTCGATGATGAGATAAGCACCGTGCTTGTAGTTAACAACACGACCAAAGCCAGCTTTAATCTGCTTGGTAATGCTGAAATTGTCGAAGATAGGCACCTTACCGGTGTAGAGCTTAACTATGCCCGCCTTTTCAGGGGCTATTAGAGAAACATAGTTCTTCACCTCGTTCATCACATCTTCGTTGTTCACGTAGATGTTCTCATAAGATGGGTTAAACAAGTCACGCAAGAGAGCAACGGCTCTTCCGGTCTCCTCGAATGCAAGTTGCGGGCGCTGCTGGGTCTTCTGTACCTTGGCGATAGCATCCTCCCATCGCTTCACCAGGACTTTCAGCTCAGCATCGAGCTCAGCGACCTTCTTACCCTCAGCCACAGTGCGGACGATAACGCCGCAATTCTTTGGTTTGATGCTGTGAATGAGTTGTTTGAGTCGGGAGCGTTCTTCACCGCTTTTAATTTTCGACGAGACAGAAACTTTATCACCGAATGGCATGAGTACCAGGTATCGGCCCGCGAATGAGATTTCGCCTGTGAGTCGAGGTCCCTTGGTAGAGATTGGTTCCTTTACGATTTGTACCAGCACTTCCTGTCCTGCTTTGAGTACATTCTGTATGCTGCCGTCCTTTTCCAATTCAGGCATTTTGCTGGCTTTAGAGAATGGGAAAAGTTTCTTTCTGTCGCTCTGTACTTGTTTAAGATACTTCTGGTAGGAATTAAAATGACTTCCTAGGTCAAGATAATGAAGAAAGGCGTCGCGTTCATAACCTACATCCACGAAGCAGGCGTTAAGACCCGGCATCAGTTTTTTTACCTTTGCGATGTAGATGTTGCCCACAGAGAACGATGCCTCACGAGGTTCGTTCTGGTATTCCACCAGCTGCTTGTCCTCCATGAGTGCGATAGAGATGTCTTTCTGTTGGACATCAATTACAACTTCGCTTGTCATATCTTCAATAATCTTTTAACTTTAAATTAATACAAAAAAAGGGTATGTCATTCCATATCAGAACTGACACACCCCCTCAGTCACGAACTGACCGAGAGCTATAGTAAACTAGCTACACTGCTAGCTTACTTGCTCTTATGTCTGTTCTTACGTAATCTTTTTTTACGCTTGTGAGTAGCCATCTTGTGGCCCTTCTTTTTCTTTCCGTTTGGCATGATTTTAAAATTTTAAAATATTGTTATTATAAAAAATGATATTTCTCTCTTCCTGTCCAGCAGTATTACTGAGCGTTCTGCATCTCCTCGATGAAGCTCTTTGATGGCTTGAAGCTTGGTAAGTCGTGAGCTGGAATGGTGATGGTTGTATTCTTAGAGATGTTACGGGCAGTCTTAGCAGCACGATGCTTGATGTTGAAGCTGCCGAAGCCACGCAAGTATACATTGTCCTTCTTTTCGATGAGGCACTTCTTAACCTCTTCCATAAAAGCCTCTACTACAGTACCTACTTCTTTCTTAGGCATACCAGTAGCGATAGCTACCTCATTAATGATATCTGCTTTGGTCATTTCTTTATTTTTTACTAATTTTACTTGTTAATCTTTATTTCGGTGTGCAAAGATACAAGTTTTTTATGATATAACAAAATACTTAAGGCTTTTTTTGCAAAAATAATGCTCTAAGTATTTGCATATAAGGTTTTTATTGCGTATTTTTGCACCAAAATAGAGAAATTATGAGATTTAAGAGATATTTTTTGGCTTTGATGATGGTTGCCTTTCATGCATTGGCGTTGACGGCTGGGGAGGTCTGGACGGCGAAAAATGTACCGATTCCTTTCCTCAGGGATTCTACGCAATATGTTTCCGACCCGGATGGATATGTTGATAAGGCTCAGAAGGATTCTGCCAATTTCTATCTTCAGAAACTGAAGTTGGAGTGTGGCGTACAGAATGTGCTCATCATTGTGGGAAAGGTTGATAACCAGGATGCCTTCCGGATGGCGCAGGATGTGGGCAACCAATATGGTATCGGTTACAAGAAGAGTCGGAGAGGACTGGTTATTGTCATCGCGGTGGAGGACCATAAGTACTTTATTGCTCCAGGAAGCGGACTGGAGGGTGAGTTGACCGATGTAGACTGCGATGATATTGCCCGAGCTTGCATCGTGAAGTATATGCGCGAAGGCAATCCGGGCGAGGCAGTAGCATCTGTAAGCCGTGCTATATATAATAAGGTGAAAAGTGGACGGACGGGAATTGCGGATGTTGATGAAGGTTCGGTTAATGACGAAGAGGACTGGTTCCTGGTCATTATCCTGTTCCTTATCTTCTTCGGTATTCCTATCTATCTGTTTATCAGGTATATTCTGGAGATGCTCGGCATTGTGAAGCCAAGACCGAAGAGCAATCAGAGAAACCAGTCTCGTAGGAGAAACAATGACGATGACTGGATACCTCCTTTCTTTATGGGAGGTGGCGGTTCTTCCGGCGGCGGTTTCTCGGGCGGTTCTTTTGGCGGAGGTACCTTTAGCGGAGGTGGCTCTGGCGGAGGATGGTGATGCCTTTGATAGTTAATAGTTTATAGCTTAGAATTAATAATTAATAATAATGACAATGGAACAGACAATGAATTCAAACATGCAACCGGCAAAGAGAGGTATAAAGAAAAGCTGGATTATTCTGGGCATCGTAGTTGTGCTGATACTATGGATGTTCAGTGGTTATAACGGATTGGTAGAGAAACAGGAGTTGGCTACCACAGAGTTGGCTAATGTTCAGACTCAGTATCAGCGTCGTGCTGATATGATGCCACAGTTGGCTAAGATTGTAAAGGCTTATGCCAAGCATGAGAAAGAAACCTTCGCCGAGGTGACCAAGGCTCGTGCTGCTGTAGGTCAGGTAAAACTGGATGCCAATAATCTTACTGAGGCTAGCCTGAAGAAATATACTGCTGCACAGGGCGAGTTGGCGAATGCATTCTCCAAACTGATGGTAGTAGCCGAGAAATATCCTGAGTTGAAAGCCAGCGAGAACTTCAAGGCTCTTCAGGTTCAGGAAGAGGGTACGGAAAACCGTATCAGCGAGGCACGCCGCAAGTATAATGAAGCCGTTCAGAACTATAACCAGACGGTTAGAAAAATGCCTAGTGCCCTTATCGCCGGCCTCTTCAATTTCAATGTGATGCCTAAGTTTGAGGCAGCAGCAGGAGCAGAGAAGGCGCCAGATTTGGATATCTAATTTAGAATTGATCATTAAGAATCCTGTTTTTCAATGGGATTAATAGATTTGTTATCTAGTCAATGGGAACGAGAAGTGTCCCATTGGCTAGATTTTCTGTTTTATGCGCTTTCAATTTGAAAGTTACTCAATATTTTATATATATTTTGTATTTCAGATGTTTTTTATTTCAGAAATTCTTTGTATCTTTGCACGCAATTTAAGAAATATGGTAGAAATACCGCAAACATTGAAATTTCAATAAGGTAAATTACAAATATGAAACAAACAAAGATTGTCGCTTCCATCAGTGATCGTAGATGTGATCAGGATTTTATCCGAAAACTGTTTTTCGCCGGTATGAACGTTGTTCGTATGAATACTGCTCATGCCACAGAAGAGGGTATACGCACCATCGTAAAGAATGTAAGAGCCGTGTCTCCACATATTGGTATTATGATTGATACCAAAGGTCCTGAGGTGCGAACTACAGGTGTGAAGGAACCTATCCACTACAATGTTGGTGATGTAGTGAAAATCTTTGGACGTCCGGAAATGGAGTCTTCTCATGATATTGTGAATGTGAGTTATCCTGACATCGCAGCCGATGTAAAGGTAGGTGATGATTTGCTCTTCGATGATGGTGAACTCGATATGAAGATTATCGACAGCCAGGGTCCTATGCTGGTTGCCGAGGTTCAGAACGAGGGAGTGCTCGGGGCTCACAAGAGCGTGAATGTGCCGGGAGAGCATATCGACCTGCCTGCACTGACAGAGAAAGACCGCCGAAATATTGAACTCGCTATCGAGTTGGATATTGATTTCATCGCTCACTCTTTTGTGCGCAATGCAGCCGATGTGAAGGCAGTTCAGGATATCTTGGACGCTCACAACAGTGATATCAAGATTATCTCTAAGATTGAAAATCAGGAAGGTGTTGATAATATTGACGAGATTATTGATGCCTGCTATGGTATCATGGTTGCCCGTGGTGACCTGGGTATCGAGGTGCCAATCGAGAGAATTCCAGGCATCCAGCGCCGCATCATCTCTAAGTGTGTGAAGGCGCAGAAACCGGTAATCGTAGCAACACAGATGTTGCATACCATGATTAAAAATCCACGTCCTACCCGTGCTGAGGTAACTGATATTGCCAATGCTATCTTCTATCGCACCGATGCGCTGATGCTTTCTGGTGAGACAGCAAGCGGAAAGTATCCTGTAGAGGCTGTGCAGACCATGGCCCGTATTGCTGAGCAGGCAGAGAAGGATAAGTCTCCACTGAATGATATTGATCCAATGGAAGATGGTAAGATTGACCAGAAGCTCTTCCTGGCTCATGCTGCCATTGAGGCTACAAAGAAGTTGGGTGTTGCTGGTATTATTACCGATGGCGAGACCGGTCAGACTGCACGCGACCTGGCAGCCTTCCGTGGTCCAAATCCGGTATTGGCAATCTGCTATAAGGAGAAACTCCAGCGCTGGTTGAATCTGAGCTATGGTATTATTCCAATTCATCAGAAGGATCAGGTTTCTACCAAGGCTATGTTTACCGCAGCGGTACGTATGCTTCGCCAGAAAGGCTACTTAGGTGAGGAGGATAAGATTGCTTATCTGAGCGGTAGCTTTGGAGAGGGGGGAGGCACAACCTTCGTTGAGATTAATAAAGTGAAGAAGATTTTCGATAACAGTTATAGCTTTAATTTGCCATCAAATGGCATCGAAGATAAGTAAAAAAGGCTATTATTTCAAAAAAAAATAGACGTAAATAGAATTATTGGTGCAAAAATTTGCAGTATTCAAAAAAATACCGTAATTTTGCACCAATATTTTAAAACGAAAATTTTAGAAAATGAAAAAACTCGTTAGTTCAGTTTTAGTCGCTTTGACTATGCTCTTAGTACTTGGCAGTTGTGGAAGTACTAAGAATGTAGCTTATTTCCAAAATGCAGATTCTATCAGTTTGGCTGCTTCAAGAATGCTTTATGAAGCTAAGATTATGCCTAAGGACGAACTTACCATTACCGTGATTACGACAGATCCAAAGGCTGCCATGCCTTTCAACCTTTCTGTTTCTCAAACTTTGGGAAACAGCGGGCAGTTGAGTTCTGGTACTGGTTCTTTGCAAGGTTATCTGGTTGACAATTCCGGTAACATCGAGTTTCCTGTTGTTGGAACATTGCATGTAGGTGGTTTGACCAAGAAACAGGCAGAAGATCTTATCAAGAAAAAGGTAAAGCCTTACTTGGCTGCAAAGGAAAATCCAATCGTTACAGTTCGTATGGCAAGTTATCATGTTTCTGTATTAGGTGAAGTTACCAAGCCGGGCATCATTTCAGTACCTCAGGAGAAAATGAGTATTCTCGAGGCTTTGGCTCAGGCAGGCGACCTTACTATCTATGGTAAGCGCGACAATGTGTTGCTGATTCGTCAGGATGCTGCAGGAGAGAAGCATACCTATCGTATGAACTTGAATGATGCAAATATCATTAATTCACCTTTCTATTATCTGCAGCAGAATGATATCATCTATGTAGAGCCAAATAAGGTGAAAGCTCAAAACTCAGCCATCGGTTCATCTACCACATTGTGGTTCTCTGCCGTTGGTACATTGATTTCTATCGCATCGTTGATTGTCAATATCTTGCGATAACAGATCATCGAAGAGGATAAAATCAGGATACTATATAATAAAATTAAAGTATATATATGTGTGGCATAGTAGGATATTTAGGTAAGGGCGAGGCTTATCCCGCTCTTATCAAGGGTTTAAAGCGCTTGGAATATCGTGGATACGATAGTGCAGGCGTGGCTCTAATCAGTAATGATGGAGCTTTGAACGTTTACAAAGCAAAGGGTAAAGTGGCAGATCTCGAAGCGTTCTGCTCTGATAAGGATATTTCGGGACATGTGGGTATTGCTCATACTCGTTGGGCTACCCATGGAGAGCCTTCTGCTGTGAATGCTCACCCGCATTATTCTTCTAGCAAGAACCTTGCCATGATTCATAATGGAATCATTGAAAACTATGCCGATATCAAGAAGAATCTCATTGCCAAGGGAGTAGAGTTCAGAAGCGAGACAGATACAGAGGTTCTTGTCCAGCTGATTGAATATATTCAGGTTAAGAAAAAACTTGACCTGCTGACTGCCGTTCAGGTGGCTCTCCGGCAGGTAATCGGAGCTTACGCTATCGCAATTCTTGATAAGCGTAACCCTAATCAGATCATTGCTGCCCGTAAACAGAGTCCATTGGTTGTAGGTATCGGAAAGGATGGAGAGTTTTATCTCGGTTCTGATGCCAGTCCTATCATCGAATATACAGATAAGGTGGTTTATCTGGAGGATGGTAACATCGCTGTGATGCGCCTCGGTGAGGAATTGCAGGTGGTGAACATCCAGAACGTTAAACTCAACCCTGAGGTACAGACCGTAGACATTGATCTCGGTCAGATAGAGAAGGGCGGTTTCCCTCACTTTATGTTGAAGGAAATTTTTGAGCAGCCAGAGTGCCTTCGTAACTGTATGCGTGGCCGTGTAGTTAGCCGCACAGTGGAAACTCGCGTAATGACTGATGGCGACGATACAACCAGCAAGAAGGAGACTGAGATGGGTGTCGTGCTCAGCTCCATTACCGACCATCGCCAGCAGCTTCTCAATGCCAAGCGAATCATCATCGTGGCTTGTGGTACATCATGGCATGCCGGACTTATCGGCAAGCAGATGATAGAGAACTATTGCCGCATCCCTGTGGAAGTGGAATATGCATCTGAATTCCGTTACCGTAATCCTGTGGTAACGAAGGATGATGTGGTCATCGCCATTTCCCAAAGTGGTGAAACCGCTGATACCCTGGCTGCCATCAAGCTTGCCAAGGAGAGCGGTGCGTTTATCTATGGTATCTGTAACTCCATCGGTTCTTCCATCGCACGAGAGACAGATACAGGTACCTATATTCACGTAGGTCCGGAGATTGGTGTTGCCTCTACCAAGGCGTTCACTGGTCAGGTTACCGTCCTTATCCTCCTGGCACTTGCCATCGGTAAGGAGAGGGGAACCATCAGCGAAAATGAATATCAGAAGATTACAGAACAGCTTTGGAACATTCCTGCCAAGATGAAGGAAGTGTTGAAGCTCAACAATAAGATAGCTGACTTGAGCCGTACGTTTACATACGCTCGCAATTTCATCTATCTGGGCCGTGGATTCCAGTATCCTGTGGCCCTTGAGGGTGCATTGAAGTTGAAGGAGATTAGCTACATCCACGCTGAGGGTTATCCTGCAGCGGAGATGAAGCATGGTCCTATCGCATTGATTGACAGCGATATGCCAGTGGTAGTTATTGCTACCCACAACTTCATGTACGAGAAGGTCTTGTCTAATATTCAGGAGATCAAAGCTCGTCAGGGTCGTGTTATTGCTATTGTCAGCAATGGCGATGAAACCATTTCCAAGATTGCCGACGAAGTGATTGAACTCCCTGAGACCTTGGAGTGCTTGGAGCCATTATTGGCTACCATTCCTTTGCAGCTCTTGGCTTACCATGTAGCTGTATGTAAGGGCAAGGACGTTGACCAACCTAGAAACTTGGCCAAGTCAGTTACTGTAGAATAATATATAAAGGGATTCGTCATTTCTTGACGTTTCCCTTTTTTTGGAGGGGGATCCCTCGGATAGGTATATTCAAATTTAACTAAATAAGATAAGGATAATAGAGAGATGGAACCATTGAAACATGAGTGTGGTGTAGCAATGATCAGATTGCTCAAGCCACTGGAGTATTACCAGCAGAAGTATGGTACTTGGATGTACGCACTCAACAAACTCTATCTGATGATGGAGAAGCAGCACAACCGTGGCCAGGAGGGTGCTGGTATGGCTTGTGTCAAACTGGGCGGTAAGCCTGGTCATGAGTATATGTTCCGTGAGCGTGCAGAGGGCAAGAATGCCGTGACCGAAATCTTCGGCAAGGCGAATGCCAACTTCAAGAGCCTGACTCCCGAGCAGCTTGCTGATGCAAAGTTCGCTAAAGAGGAACTGCCTTTTGCAGGCGAACTTTATATGGGACACCTGCGCTACAGTACCACCGGAAAGAGTGGTATTCAGTATGTGCACCCATTCCTGCGACGTAACAACTGGAAGGCGAAGAATCTCTGCCTTTGTGGTAACTTCAACATGACCAACGTAGATGAAATCTTCGAGGAACTTACCAAGCAGGGCCAGAGTCCTCGCATCTACAGCGACACCTACATCATGCTTGAACTGATGGGCCACCGTCTGGACAGAGAGGTGGAGCGCAACTTCGTAGCTGCAAAGGCGATGGAGATGCAGAATACCGATATCACCAACTATATAGAAGACCACGTGAAGATGAGCAATGTACTCAAGACCACGATGAAGAACTTTGATGGCGGTTATGTGGTTTGCGGTATCACCGGTTCGGGCGAGATGTTCTCTATGCGCGACCCTTGGGGCATCCGTCCTGCGTTCTATTATAAGAACGATGAAATCGTGGTAGTAGCCAGCGAGCGCCCTGTACTCCAGACCACCTTCGACCTGGAGGCAGAGGAAGTGCAGGAACTGATGCCGGGCATGGCGCTTCTCGTGAAGAAGAACGGAGAGTGCAGCATCGAGCGCATCATGGAGCAGAAGGGCGATTCAGCCTGCTCATTCGAGCGCATCTACTTCAGTCGTGGTTCCGACAAGGATATCTATAAGGAGCGTAAGCAGTTGGGCGAGCAGTTGACCCAGCCTATCCTGAAGGCTGTGGATTACGATGTAGACCACACCGTGTTCAGCTATATCCCGAACACTGCCGAGGTGGCTTACTATGGCATGTTGAGCGGTTTCAAGAAGTATCTTAATGAGACCAAGATTGAGCAGATTGCCAACCTAGACCATGTTCCATCAAAAGAAGAATTATACGAAATCCTCGGCGACTTCGTCCGCTCAGAAAAGATAGCATGGAAGGATATCAAACTCCGTACCTTCATCACCGAGGGCAACAGCCGTAACGACCTGGCGAGCCACGTGTATGATGTAACCTACGGAAGCATCGAGCCGAATGTGGATAATCTTGTCATTATCGATGATAGTATCGTGCGTGGTACTACCCTGAAGGAGAGTATTCTCCGCATCCTCGACCGTCTGCATCCTAAGAAGATTGTAGTGGTTTCCAGTGCCCCTCAGATCCGATATCCGGATTACTACGGCATCGATATGGCAAGACTGGAAGAGTTCTGCGTGTTCCGTGCTGCTATCCAGCTTTTGAAAGAGCGCAAGATGGAAGACCTTATCGAGCAGACCTATGAGGCTTGCAAGGCAGAATTGGCAAAGCTAAAGGAGGAGCAGATCAATCCGGTACGCTCCATCTACAAGCCATTCAGCACCGAGGAAATCAACGAGAAGATTGTTGAGATGCTTCGCCCAGAGGGCATGACCACTCCTATCCAGCTTGTATTCCAGAGCATCGAGGGCTTGCGCGAGGCGATTCCAAACCACAAGGGCGACTGGTATTTCACCGGTCATTATCCAACCCCAGGCGGCACGAAGCTCTGCAACCAGTCGTTTGTAAACTACATCGAAAACGTTTATCATAAATAAGCGAATAGAGAAGAACGAAAGAATTCATTTGCTCTTATAAGTATGAAATAAAAGAATCAAATGTCAGATATGAAAAAAGTAACCTTAGTTTTGAGCGATGGAACCAAGTTCCATGGCAAATCTTTTGGATATGACGCTCCTGTAGCGGGCGAGGTTGTGTTCAACACAGCCATGATGGGATATCCAGAAAGTTTGACCGACCCTTCTTACGCCGGTCAGTTGATGACACTTACATTCCCTCTCGTGGGCAACTATGGTGTGCCACCATTTACTTTCGAGGAGAATGGTTTGCCAACCTTCATGGAGAGTGACAAGATTTATGCTTCTGCCATCATCGTGAATGATTACAGCGAGCAGTACAGCCACTGGAATGCAGTGGAGAGTCTTGCCGACTGGTTGAAGCGCGAAAAGGTGCCAGGAATCACAGGCATCGACACCCGTGAGTTGACTAAGGTGCTTCGTGAGCATGGTGTGATGATGGGTAAGATTCTCTTTGATGATGAGCCTGACAACATTCCTGAGGCTAACTATGAGGGTGTAAACTTTGTTGACCAGGTAAGCTGCAAGGAAATTATCCGTTATAACGAGGGTGCCGGCAAGAAGGTGGTTCTCGTTGACTGCGGTGTGAAGGCAAACATCATCCGTTGCCTCATCAACAGAGGCGTAGAGGTGATCCGTGTGCCTTGGAATTACGATTACACCGATATGGACTTCGACGGATTGTTCCTGGCCAATGGTCCTGGTGACCCAGATATGTGCGAGGATGCCGTAAACATTATTCGCAAGCAGATCAGTCAGAGCCGCAAGCCTATCTGCGGTATCTGTATGGGTAACCAGTTGCTTTCTAAGGCAGCCGGTGCTACTATCTACAAGTTGAAGTATGGTCACCGTTCACACAACCAGCCAGTGCGCATGGTAGGAACCAACAATTGCTACATCACCTCTCAGAACCACGGTTATGCCGTTGATGCCAAGACATTGGGCAACGATTGGGAGGAACTCTTTGTAAATATGAATGATGGCTCTAACGAGGGTATCCGCCACAAGGTGAACCCTTGGTTCTCAAGCCAGTTCCACCCAGAGGCTTGCTCAGGCCCTGTGGATACAGAGTTCATGTTTGATAAGTTTGTAGAAACACTAAAATAATTAGGAAAATAATGAAAGACGAAAATATAAAGAAGGTGCTCCTCTTAGGTTCTGGAGCCTTGAAGATCGGTGAAGCAGGTGAGTTCGACTACTCAGGTTCGCAGGCCCTGAAGGCATTGCGCGAGGAAGGTATCGAGACTGTGCTCATCAACCCGAATATCGCAACCGTACAGACATCAGAAGGTGTTGCCGACCAGATTTACTTCCTGCCAGTGCAGCCATACTTCGTAGAGCGTGTTATCCAGAAGGAGAATCCAGACGGTATCCTCCTCAGCTTCGGTGGTCAGACAGCCCTCAACTGTGGTGTGGAACTCTATCGCCAGGGCATCTTGGAGAAATATAATGTCAAGGTATTGGGTACTCCAGTACAGGCTATCATGGATACTGAGGACCGTGAGCTCTTCGTAGAGAAGCTGGATGAAATCAATGTGAAGACCATCAAGAGTGAGGCTTGCGAGAACATCGAGCAGGCCCGCAAGGCTGCTGCCGAACTCGGCTATCCTGTCATCATCCGTGCTGCTTACGCCTTGGGTGGTCTCGGTTCCGGTTTCGCAGACAACGAGGAGGAACTGAACAAGCTCGCAGAGAAGGCCTTCTCTTTCTCTCCACAGGTATTGGTAGAGAAGAGTTTGAAGGGCTGGAAAGAGATTGAGTATGAGGTAGTTCGCGACCGTTACGACAACTGTATCACAGTTTGTAACATGGAGAACTTCGACCCACTGGGCATCCATACCGGTGAGAGTATCGTCATCGCTCCATCTCAGACCCTGAGCAATTCTGAGTATCATAAGCTCCGTGCCCTCGCCATCAAGATTATCCGTCACATCGGAATCGTGGGTGAGTGTAACGTGCAGTATGCCTTCGACCCTAAGAGCGAGGATTATCGTGTTATCGAGGTGAATGCCCGTTTGAGCCGTTCATCAGCCTTGGCATCTAAGGCTACTGGTTATCCTCTTGCCTTCGTTGCTGCCAAGCTCGGTATGGGCTATGGTCTGTTCGAGTTGAAGAACTCAGTAACCAAGACCACATCTGCCTTCTTCGAGCCAGCATTGGACTACGTAGTTTGTAAGATTCCTCGTTGGGATTTGTCTAAGTTCCGTGGCGTAGATAAGGAGTTGGGTTCATCTATGAAGTCAGTAGGTGAGGTAATGGCCATCGGCCGCAACTTCGAGGAGGCTATCCAGAAGGGTCTTCGTATGATTGGTCAGGGCATGCACGGTTTCGTAGAGAACAAGGAACTTGAAATCGACGATATCGATGCAGCTTTGCGCGAGCCAACAGATAAGCGTGTGTTCGTGATTTCAAAGGCAATGCACAAGGGCTATACCGTAGATCAGATTCACGACTTGACCAAGATTGACAAGTGGTTCCTTGAGAAGTTGAAGCACATCATCGACATCGACGAGGCGATGAAGAAGTGCAACATCAATACTCTTGACCAGGATTTGCTCCGCACCGCTAAGGTCTACGGTTTTACCGACTTCCAGGTAGCCCGTGCCGTGGGCTTGGAGCAGGAGTTGGGCAACATGCACAAGGCTGCCCTCCTGGTTCGCAACAAGCGCAAGAGCTATGGCATCCTGCCTGTAGTGAAGCAGATTGATACCCTGGCAGCAGAGTATCCTGCTCAGACCAACTACCTCTATGTAACCTACGCTGGCGTGAAGAGCGACATCACCTTCGAGAACGACCACCGTTCTATCATCGTACTCGGTTCAGGTGCTTACCGCATCGGTTCTTCTGTAGAGTTCGACTGGTGTGGCGTTCAGGCATTGAACACCATCCGCAAGGAAGGCTGGCGCTCAGTGATGATCAACTACAACCCAGAGACCGTATCTACCGACTACGATATGTGCGACCGTCTCTACTTCGACGAGTTGACCTTCGAGCGTGTGATGGATATCATCGAGATGGAGCAGCCTCATGGCGTCATCGTATCTACCGGTGGTCAGATTCCAAACAACCTGGCTATGCACCTGGATGCACAGAACGTGCCAATCCTGGGTACTGCTGCCAAGGACATCGATAACGCTGAGGACCGTGCCAAGTTCTCTCAGATGTTGACCAACAACGGCATCAACCAGCCAGAGTGGAGCGCCCTGACCTCTATGGAGGATATCGACAACTTCATCGAGCGTGTAGGTTTCCCAGTATTGGTTCGTCCTAGCTACGTGCTTTCGGGTGCTGCGATGAACGTATGTTCTAACGAGGATGAGCTGAAGCGATTCCTGCAGTTGGCTGCCAATGTAAGTGAGGATCACCCAGTGGTAGTAAGTAAATTTATCGAACATGCCAAGGAGATTGAGATGGATGCAGTGGCAAAGAATGGCGAGGTGATTGCCTATGCGATTTCCGAGCACATCGAGTTTGCCGGTGTTCACTCAGGCGATGCTACCATCCAGTTCCCTCCTCAGAAGTTGTATGTTGAGACAGTTCGTCGTGTGAAGCGAGTAGGTCGTCAGATTGCGAAGGAGTTGCACATCAACGGTCCGTTCAACATCCAGTTCATGGCTCGTGACAATGATATTCTCGTTATCGAGTGTAACTTGCGTGCCAGCCGTTCATTCCCATTCGTGAGCAAGGTATTGAAGATCAACCTCATCGAGTTGGCTACCCGCGTAATGCTCGGTTTGCCAGTAGAGAAGCCACATAAGAACCTCTTCGATCTCGACTATGTAGGTATCAAGGCATCTCAGTTCAGCTTCAACCGTTTGCAGAAGGCAGACCCAGTATTGGGTGTGGATATGAGCAGTACGGGTGAGGTAGGTTGCTTGGGCGACGATACATCTACCGCACTTCTGAAGAGTATGCTTTCTGTGGGTCATCGTATTCCTGCCAAGAACATCCTGCTTTCTACAGGTTCTGCCAAGCAGAAGGTAGATTTGCTCGATGCAGCCCAGATGCTGGTTAAGCATGGTTACAAGCTGTATGCAACCGGTGGTAGTAGCAAGTTCCTCACCGAGAATGGCATTGAGAACACCCGTGTGCTCTGGCCATCAGAGGAGGCAGAAGGCGGTGCGCCTAAGGCTTTGGAGATGCTCCACAACCATGAGATTGATATGGTAGTGAATATTCCGAAGAACTTGACCAGCAGCGAGTTGAGCAATGGTTACAAGATTCGCCGTGCAGCCATCGACCTGAACGTGCCATTGATTACCAACAGCCGTCTGGCGAGTGCGTTCATCTATGCATTCTGCACCACCAAGCTGGAGGATATCGACATCAAGGCTTGGGGCGAGTATAAATAGTTGATAGTTAATAGTTAAGAATTGACTGTTAAGTCATTCTTGATGATTCCCAATAGAAAAATCCCTGCTGTAGGAAAGGCTTCCTATGGCAGGGATTTTTATTTGAACAAAAAAGCCGTGAAAACTTTGGTTGTTTCAAAAATAAAGCCGTAACTTTGCACATGTAAACTGGTTAAATTTCATTGCATGATGAAAATGTGGTGTTCTTGTGAATTTTAACACAGATAATCTTGATTAGAATGGCTCGTATGAGTCTGATAACTCTATCTTTTATCACAAAACATGTCTTTATAACTCTATATTTTAGGATTATTAACATAAAGCTCTAAAGCAGCCAAAGGAGAATAAGAGAGGTTGGAACGTAAACAGTTGGGAATGAGCAGATTTGCACAAAGTTGCCAAATCGGCATAAAGCAAGCGAGTGAGGAATATTGAAGTAGTTCAGTTACTAAATCGTGAGCC
>ERZ780208.106-NODE-106-length-91225-cov-6.595327_pt1 | contig 91225 bp, 71 predicted proteins | sample MGYA00511167_ERZ780208 | MGnify/ENA primary metagenome ERZ780208 (study PRJEB29588, sample SAMEA2159202) | human gut metagenome | biome: human gut; feature: human-associated habitat; material: faeces | place: Denmark | collected 2008/2010 ...
AATTTTCGCTAATCACCAAATTTCCAAACACTTATAATTCGTCGAACTCACGTTATTTAGTTCTTCCTGCATCATGGTTACACCATTTTGGGGTAGTAGCCCTCTGGCTACCACGGAAGTTTTCAGCTGCGCCCAAAATCCGGAAATTTCGGACCGCAGAGAGATTTTTTCAAAAAGTTCCTAAGGATTTTATGCTGACAGTAAGGTGTTTCCCGAAAATGTAAACGGTTCGTAAAAATCCTTTAGGTATAGCCTCAGTATTGGTTCGAAAAGCCATTTCTGATATGATAAAAGAAAAGAAGTCGGAAACATTTGAGCCTTTTTTAAAGCCAGATAGAGCTTTTTGAGATTTATTATGTACTTTTGCAGCAACAAATATCATACGAGATTTCCTATACATGAAGATTACACCTAAGAGATATCAGCAAGGATTTGTTGCTGCAGTCGTTATTTTGGCTATTATAAGATGTGCCTTTCCAGACATAGCAGAAAAAAGCGATGACCGGAGTATGGCTATTCTTGTTTCGCAGGAGCATGCAGAGAAGGAATCCAAACAGGCATTGCCGGATGGCTCGTCAATATCGTCATCATCTTGTCAGACGTGTTTTTTCAATCCTGACGGCACTCTACGGAAGAACCGTATCTATAGCGTTAGTTCGTTCAAGGGTGTCTTTCCTGACAGCAACAATGTTCAGCTGGCCGCCGCCACGCGCTATGGTGTGTCACCGGTGAAGGACCGTAAGGAAGCGGAGCACCGCATGAAAGAGCTCGTCTATGTTGGCAGCAACCCCTACTTTCATGTTGACAAGCTGAACAGCAGTATTCCTTATCTTGTCCCGCGCGCGGCCGTTCTGTTGCAGGACATTGGCCGGGCCTATTTTGACAGTCTGCAGATAAAGGGTATTCCGCTCCACAAAATTATCGTGACAAGCGTCCTGCGCACACGCGACGACGTGCAGAAACTGCGCAACCGCAACGGAAATGCCACGGAGAACAGTTGCCATCTGTATGGCACCACGTTTGATATATGCTATAACAGATATAAAACGGTGGAAGACCCTGACGGCCCGGAACGCCGGCGGGTCCGCAACGATACCCTGAAATGGGTATTGAGTGAAGTCCTGCGCGATTTCCGTGAGCAAGGCCGCTGCTATATTAAATATGAAGTGAAGCAGGGCTGTTTCCACATGACCGTCAATTGACAGGACGTTGAAATCAGGTTATGTCTTTATAGAAATAGAGTTCATCCAATTTGGATGAACTCTATTTCTATACCATCATGACCACGTATTTATAATTCCGCCGTATATGTAAACATGCCGGCAAATTCATCGGCGATGTCTACGGGTGAACGGAACAGTCCGAACACGCTGCTGCCGCTTCCGGACATAGCCGCGTATGTTGCGCCCATGTCATAAAGCCGTTCCTTAATGCGGCCTATCTCCGGATGAAGAGCAAATACGCTCTTTTCAAAATCATTTGTCAGGCAGTCGCGCCAAGTCTCGACAGGCTGATTGACTATGTCACGGCAACACGTGGCGGGCTGTTGCGGCGTTATGAGAGAGAACGCTTCGGCAGTGGAGACGGGTATGTCAGGACGTACGACGGTGATGTGCCATCCGCTGAGATCAAGTTCAATGGGCTGCAGCTGTTCGCCGATGCCTTCAGCGTATGCCGGACGGCTGAGAATGAAGAAAGGACAATCGGCGCCAAGACGTGACGCATAGTCAATCATCGTGGCTGTTGTCATACCGAGAGAAAAGGTGTCATTGAGCAGCCGTATCATGTAGGCGCAATCGCTGGAACCGCCGCCCATTCCCGCTTGTGTGGGGATTCCTTTGTAAAGATGAGCATGAATACGGGGTAGGGGGTAGTGTTCCGCAAGCATGCGATAGGCGCGGACAACAAGATTGCGCTGCTCGTCGCCGCCGATACTGATGTTTGTCACTTTCAGATCACAGTCTACCGGTGACGGAAAACCTTCGTCCATGGGATGGATTGCGAGCGCGTCCTTTATGGGAACAGGGTAGAACACGGTTTGCAGATTATTGTATCCATCAGGCCGTCGGCTGATGACATTGAGCCCCAGATTGATTTTTGCTATTGGAAATACAATCATGTTTTTGAATTGAAAAATTGATATTGAGTCTGTAACACAGGCAAAGTTACGAAAAAAAACTGTAATTTTGCAGCACAAGAGGGAAAAAGACTGACAAAGACGGCATGCGGATGTAGATGGACACCGGAAACGGTGCGAAAGTCCGTGAGCGGTTGTGGAAGACGTCTTTTCTTCTTTCAAAAAGGATATTATGGCAGAACAGAATACCAATCAAGGACGACGGCCGGCACGTAAACCTGCCGTCATGGACAATACCTACGTGCATCTGCAACCACAGGCTCCGGACGTGGAGAAGGTGGTGCTGGGTGCGCTGATGATTGACAAGGACGCATACGCCGTGGTTTGCGAGATGCTCTATCCAGAGAGCTTCTATGAGCCGCGCAACCAGATGATTTATTCGGCTATACGCGATTTGAGTATGGCCGAGAGGCCGGTGGACGTGCTGACCGTGACTGATCAGCTGGCGAAGAACGGCCATTTGGAGGAAGTCGGCGGACCGGTCTATATATCGGAACTGAGTTCGCGCGTGGCGTCGTCGGCAAACATAGAATATCACGCGCGCATCATCGCACAGAAATTCATTGCGCGTCAGCTGATATCCTATGCCAGCGTTATCGAGACAAAGGCTTTCGACGATACGACGGACATAGACGATCTAATGCAGGAGGCCGAGGGTTCACTTTTCGAGTTGTCCCAGCGCAACATGAAGAAGGAGTACACCCAGATTGATCCCGTGATAAAGAATGCTGTTGAGGTAATCCAAAAGGCTGCCGCGAACAAGGACGGTCTTACTGGCGTACCGACGGGCTATCATAAGCTGGACGACATCACGAGTGGATGGCAGGCGAGCGACCTCGTCATCATAGCCGGGCGTCCGGCCATGGGAAAAACTTCGTTCGCCCTGTCGATGGCGAAGAACATTGCGGCGGACTTCAAGGTCCCGATGGCTTTTTTCTCGCTTGAAATGAGTAACGTCCAGCTGGTGAACCGCCTAATCTCCAACTGCTGTGAAATTCAGGGCAGCAAGATTTTGAACGGACAGTTGCAGCCGGACGAGTGGGAGAGATTGGACAAGCGCATGAACGGACTTATAGGTGCGCCACTGTATGTGGATGATACGCCGGGGCTCTCTGTGTTTGAGTTGCGCACAAAGGCACGGCGTCTTGTGCGTGAGCATGGTGTGAAGATAATAATGATTGACTACTTGCAGCTCATGAATGCCAACGGTATGCGTTTCAGTAGCCGTCAGGAAGAGGTGTCAACGATATCGCGTTCACTGAAAGGTCTGGCCAAGGAGTTGGATATACCTATTCTTGCACTCAGTCAGTTGAACCGTGGTGTGGAGTCGCGTGAGGGTCTGGAAGGCAAGCGCCCGCAGCTGAGTGACCTGCGTGAATCGGGTGCCATCGAGCAGGATGCGGATATGGTGCTCTTCGTTCACCGTCCGGAATACTATCACATCTATCAGGATGACAATGGACGCGACCTGCACGGTATGGCGCAGATTATCATAGCTAAGCACCGTAAGGGTGCGACGGGTGACGTACTGCTGACTTTCCGCGGTGAATTTACACGTTTTGAGAACCCGGAGGACACAAGGCTCAAAAAGAATGCTGTACCGATGGGTGGAGAGATTATGGGGTCTAAAATCAATGGAGACATTGGCGGTGGAGGTGTTCCGGACTTCCCCGAGGATTATGACCCGTTCTCAGGAGGTGCTTTTCCTCCGCCGGGTGGTGACGGACCGATGCCATTTTGACACGGCAGAAACTAATCAGGGGCAGATGTACAACGTATGTTGCATCTGCCCCTGATTGATTTCGTTATATATAATAATGTGTTATTTCAGTTCAATGAGCTTGACCGGTGAGTTCAGACCGCTCTTTACGGGCAGCCAGTTTCCGTATCCGGTTTTCTTATAATTGATGCTGACAACATTGATTTCGTTGAACTTGCGCCATTTTACGTTCTTGCGGTCAAGATCGGCGATGCGGTTGGCAGGCAGGTTGGTAACCTCTATGCGAACGGTATTGTCTCCGGCACGGAATGTGTTCTTGCAGTTGAGAATGAACGGCACGGACCATGCGCAGCCAATGAACTCGTCATTGATATAGACACGGGCGCTCTCGCGGACATCACCAAGATCAATCATCCACTGGCTTTGAGCTTCCTTCTTCGTCATTTTGATATGGGTGGTATATGTTCCTGTACCCATTGTCACTTTGACGGAATCGTCATCCAATGTCTCCCAAGTCTGCAAGTTGTCGAGGGTGAAGGTCTTTTCGACTTTCGGCGCACTGCTTTCAAATGCGAGCTCCCAGCTTCCACTAAGTTCTTTTGTCACTCCGGTCGTCTCAAGCCGATGGAGTTCGCTTGCATCATTGACTTCGTGGTCGTATGTCTGGAGTATCATAGACTCACCACTCTTCAAGTCTATCTGCAAGCCGGCGGCTGTCACATCGGCCTTATAGATTTCTCCGTTAAGCGGGTTGAACCATCTTGCATCCTTGAAATCTATGCTCAACGGGAAGCGTGAGCTGACATCGTTGGGTGAAAGATTTGCTATGAAATAGTGGTGGCCTGTGGCATTTGCCCTTCTGATGGCACGCAGTCCGTGACCGCATCTCATCTGCTCGGCCTTGGCATACTTGGCCATATCAGCGGCAGATGTTCCATAGATGATATTTGCTCCTTGTTTCTTCAGCTCGTCAATATGTGCCTTTACGTTGGCCGGCATGTTGCCGGTGCCAGGTATGATAAGCGCATGGTAGCGTATTCCTGCGGCCGTTTCAAGCATACCGTCCTTATATGAAGTTGTAAGAAGGTACTTCTCGCTTATGTAGTCGCAGTCGTATCCGGCTTTATCTATGTCGAGGATGCTCTTGATGAATCCCGGGGCCTTCTTGGCCATCGAATGGATGTCGAACTGCATGAGGAGAGAACCGGCTCCTTTGCCCTTGCGCTCTGCCCACATGTCACGTACCGGAAGGTAGACAAGGAAGTCGTTGTCTGGCTGTCCCATCTGGAGGAAGCTCTGGCAACGCTCGATATATTTCATCAGATAGGGGGCGTCATGCCAGATGCTGTTGGTCGGGCTCATATCAATGGAGGCATAGAACTTCCATCCCGGCCATGCGTCTTCTTTAGGAGAATAGCATGTTCCGTGGAAATACATATTGTTGACGCCGCATGTGAACATTAGGTCAATGTCCGGTTTGCACTGGGACAGTGATGTGCGGAAGTGTTCTGTCAGCCATGTGAAAGTCTCGCTGCTGGTAAGTGTCTTACCGTTGATGTGAGCGGCTGATGATGCGTATTTTAGCATGGAGACGTCACTGTCGTTCTTTCTTGTGAATCCGCTATCAGTGCGCAAGCCTTTTATGCCGAAGTCAGACAAACCGAAGCCTTCGATTTCCGGTATGTCGACGGCAGAATATACATCAATAAGATTGGCTGGTGAGCCATGAGCCTGATTGCGGGTCTTTACTCCGTGCTTGTGAGCCCATGCTGTCCATTGTTCAGTGAAGTTTTCAAGAAGAAGCTCGCCGAGCGTCTCCCGGTAGTCGACAAGTACCTTATTGCCGTTGTCTTCTACCTCACCAAGGAGTTCAAGAAGATGCTCCTCCAACTTATAACCTCTGCGCTTTTCAAATTCTGCGAAAAGATTTGGAGTCCAGTTGGCTTTGTAGACTTCATACGAATCATTGAAGAATGTGTGAGGGTAGGGGGTGTCGGTTTTGGCAAATGCGTCTTCAAAGCGTTGCAAGTAGTGCGCAACGGCATTCTTGTCGAAGTGGTCTATTACATAACCTTCGCCACCGGGGGCCGCGCGCTTTACCTGTTGGCGTGTTCGTGAGCAATAAATGGCGATGATACGGTAGCTTTCCTTTTTCTGCGCTTTAGTCCATTTGACAATACCATTGACGTCGGTCATTTCTGTGAGGTCAGTAACACCGTTTGTACTGTATGCCATTACCTTGCTGAGAGTAGCATACTGTTTCTCTTTCTTGTCTGTTATGCTGATGTCAATACCGGCCCGCAACATCTTGCCTGTTGCAGTCGTATCTGTATATGCAAGTTTGGCCGCAGCTTCGCTAATTGGAACCTCCGGTCCACCGAAAGGCCATCCTGTTCCATTGTTCATGTCTATCAGGACACCGTTCTTTCCTCCTTCTGCCTCCGTAAGATCTAATGCTTTCATCCACTGAGCAGAGAGGAATGACAGATTGTTCTTGTCATTGCCTTGTACGCCATATATCGGTGTTATTTCCAAAGCTCCGATGCCGGTCTTTGCATATTCTCCGATATTCCATTTCAAGTCTTTTTCTGTTACAGCCGAACCTAACCACCACCATCTGGCACCCGGTTTGGCTTCAGGATTGACCACAGGCCATGATTGGGCAGACAATTCACAAATCCCCAACATGACTATGGCAATAGCAAAAAATCTTTTATCCATAATTTGTTTTAGTATTTAAGTATAATACCTGTTTGATATGTTTCAGTTACCGTCTGGTTTTATTATATTAACTTTTGAGGCCGGTGTCCACTCAAACTTGTCCCATGCGTCAGGCATATTTGGATTGAAATCCGTGAAATCGCTTCTTAATTCTTTTACAATAGGAAGGTTATTTTTTTTCATTCCCATGACAACCATCTTGGCAACTTCGTATGCTCCATACGGATTAAAATGTGTATTATCTGCCAACTCTCTATCCTGTCCTGGGAATGTATTGGCTGGATAGTGCACCAAAGCACGTTTGCTATTTTCATAGCCTAATGCTTGAAAGAACTCACGTGTCATGTTGTGTAAATCAATGACAGGAACATTTTCGCGCTCTGCTACTGCTTTCATTGCTGCAGGAAAATCGCCATGGGTGTCACGTATTGTTTTCTTATCATCATTAAAATGACGTCGCTGGGTCGGGGTACAGAAGATAATTGTTGCTCCTTTAGAACGTACATTATCTATAAAAACCTTCAAATTACGAGTATAATGATACCACGCTCCTGAACCTGGGCCTTTCTCTTTTTCATCATTATGACCGAATTCACATATAACATAATCTCCCTTTTTAAGAGTTGACATAATTTTTGCCAAACGATTCTGTGCTATGAAAGTACCTGCAGTAAGTCCGCTCTCTGCGTGATTGGATATGACTGCATTTTCATTGAACCAACGGGGAATCATTTGTCCCCAACTTGCCCATGGTTCATCGCTCTGATCTACAACGGTTGAATTACCGCACAGATAGATAGTAGGACAGTTCTCATCTCTTTCTATATGGATGCTTTTGACAGTAGGCGCCTTACCGTTAAACTCCAGTGTCAACTTATCATCCCAGTTGAGATATTCTTTTTCACGCGGTTTTATCTTTACGCGTTCCTTATCATTAATCTTTGGAGAACGCTTGTTGACAACAAATTCGTATGTCACAAACTTTCCTTTGGGCGTTTTCGCATTTTCAATGAAAAGCCTACGGTTTTCCGCACGTACGACAGTGTTGCCTGCCTGTTTCTTTGATCCTAATTCAACCTTGACCTTGTAGTTACCGTCAGGTACTTTAACAGAAAAATAAAAAGGCGAGTTCCTTTTCAGTTTTCCTTCTGATTTGGATGTTGCCATCTCTAATTTAGTACTGTTTGATAACTTAGAACTTGACTTGGATTTGGACTCTGAGCCTACTATTGGAGCTGATATTATATCAAATCCATAACCAAGTTCGTCAGAATAGACAGGTTGCGAAGCCGTCATATCAAAATCAAATGTTTGCGCTACAGCCATATATGGCAATAAAAGCGCTGCGAAAAATAAATGTTTTCTCATCAATATTTATATTATATTATTTATCATAATGCTGATTATGTAATTTCACCATAGTTCTTTCAGTATCCGTTTTAGGCATTCGGTATTACCAAAATCAAATTGCGGAGTGTTGATGATGGTTTTAAAAATGCGCCTTTTGTCCCGCGGTAAGATTTTGCTTATTTCCCGTTCATGGACATGGATTATCTTATTGTTTATTTCAAAAAAGAAATGATTAACCAATGGATAACTTTTATTCTCATCACTGACTATATTATCTAAAGAAGTTGTATTCACATAATTACCGCTCAAATCAAGACTTGTCAGTAATTGAGAATTGGTCAATTGTGCATTGTACGAATCAATGTCAATTAGAGTTGCACATAATAATCTATTGCTCCCAATTGTATCGACGACATAAGCTAACAGTGTGTCTATGCGTATGTATTCACGGTCTGCGAATCTCACAGATTTAATGTTACGCATGTTGGCTTGCATTATTTTACTGTTTCTACTTTTATATAGCAGCGCACCGTTCTTAAGGAATACATTTACATTCCTTTCCTTTATAACGTTTCCGTTGTATAATTCAATAAGTGCAGGCTGAAATTCTTTATACATCATTATTGTCTTGCCTTCGCCAGCAAAATTTTGAGCAGCGCAATAAATGCCATGAATAACAAATAATATTGTTATTAAAACATTCAATCTCATTGTTTTTAAGATATTTAATCTCATTGTTTTTAAGCTTTGTCTATACAAAAGTATATATTTTCTTTAAGATAAGGAATAAACAATGGTTCAAAAAAGCCGAATTAGTTGTTTTTAACATAAAATCCCATTTATAAACAAACAAGATATTCTTTTTTTTTGTAATTTTGCAGCGCTTTTTAAAGACTTATATTTATAAATCTGATTATCAAGTAATTATAAGAGGAATGAGACAATTAAAAATTCAAAAGAGTATCACCAATCGTTCGAGTGAAGCATTAGATAAATATCTTGTTGAAATCGGACGTGCACCTCTAATTTCCATTGATGAAGAAATTGAATTGGCCCAGAAAATAAAAAAAGGCGGTCCTGAGGGAGAGCGCGCCAAGGACAAATTGGTGACGGCAAACCTTCGTTTCGTCGTTTCTGTGGCAAAACAATATCAGCATCAGGGACTTACATTGACAGACTTGATAGATGAGGGTAACATCGGCTTGATTAAGGCTGCTCAGAAGTTTGATGAAACACGTGGCTTCAAATTCATTTCCTATGCAGTATGGTGGATTCGTCAGAGCATATTGCAGGCAATTGCCGAGCAGAGCCGAATTGTTCGCCTACCGTTAAACCAGGTTGGTTCCTTGAACAAGATTAATCATGAGATCAATAAGTTCGAGCAGGAGAACCAGCGTCATCCCTCTGTTGCGGAATTAAGTGCGGCAACCAATCTTGATGAAGACAAGATTGGCCAGAGTCTTATGGCCGACGGTCATCATGTTTCAATTGACGCACCGTTTCAAGATGGCGAAGACAACTGTATGCTTGATGTCATGGCCAGCGGTGAAGACAGCCGTACGGACAGATACGTTGACCATGAATCAATGGCTCAGGAACTCAATACCGTATTAAATAAGGTATTAAAAGAACGTGAGATAACCATTATACGAGAGTGTTTCGGTATCGGCTGTCACGAAAAAGGACTTGAGGAGATTGGCGATCAGCTGGGACTTACAAGAGAACGCGTGCGCCAAATTCGTGAAAAGAGCATCGCAAAGTTGCGTGATAGCGGCAATGCAAAGATTCTTATGAAATATTTAGGATAAATATCTTTAATATTTTTGCGTTATCGAATAATTCTTGCTACTTTTGAACCATGAAGAGTAGATGGTTCATAAAAACGATAATACTGGGCATGTTTTTTTTCATGCCCAGTATTATTTTATCCAAGGTAAAGCAAGACACTTTACTCTTGGATCTTCTATTCAGATACAAGGATATTCATGCAAAAGAAATAAGTGGCGTTTCGGATAATATTTATTTAAGATATAGCTTTCAAACCAAACGTCGCAACCCTACCCTCTTTCTTATTCCCACCATGTACACGATAGCCAAAGGCCAACGTGAATACATAGGTGAAACATACGGAAGAATTATTTTCAATAAGATAGGTGAATATGACATAAAGCGTCTGGTCGTTTCCGGCAGTTTGCCTAATTACAGGAAGACAATGCCAATTCTTCTCAATTATATCATACCTGACTTGTATAATGTGGCATTGTTCGATGAACATATTCTGTCGCCGTTTAATAAAACCAACCGTAGGTTCTATCGCTATCGTATAAAGGAATTGAGTTCTGATGATGCTTACATTTCATTCCGGCCGCGTATCCAGAATACACAGCTAATACGTGGTTCTGCCATTGTTGACCGACAGACAGGGCGAATCAAGAAAGTCAATATCCGTGGTGAATATGACTTGCTCAAATTTGAGATAAACACGGATATGGGCGACGGTATAGTGAATAATCCGTTACTTCCCGTATCAAGTAATACAAAATCGACATTCAAGTTCTTAGGTAACAGTATTATTGCCAATTTCTCCGTGCAAATAGGCAATCTTACAGAAATGCCGGATACCATGTCTACCGTCTCAGATATAGCCATGATGGACAGCATCCGCCCCTACCCTCTCAATGATTTCGAAAAGAATATATATCAAGCGAATGAAGCCAGCAAGACCCGTCGTGACACATTGAGAAAGTCGAAGACGCGTAATGACAAGATAAAAGAAATAGCGTGGGATATAATAGGTGATCACATGCTCAACAGCATGGGGGCTGAAACCTCAAAGGCTTCAATCCGCTTTTCTCCGCTTCTCAATCCTCTTTATCTCAGTTACAGTCATAGCCGTGGACTGTCTTATAAGATTAAGATGGGAGCCAGATATAATTTCTCAGAGAATCAGAATATGACTTTTACTCCACACTTAGGATATAACTTCAAGATAAAGAAACTCTTTTTCTGTACCCCATTGCGCTTTACATACGATACGGACAGAAATGCCTGGGTGGAAATCGAATGGAGAAACGGAAACCGGATAACAAATTCAAGCGTATTGGATATGATAAAGAATGAGAACTGTGATACGATTGATTTTTCCGCTCTCAATCTTGATTATTTTGATGACGAAATGCTCCAGTTACGGCACAATATATCTATCGGTAAAATGTTTGATTTGACTGTTGGCACCATCTACCATGAGCGTAGGGCTGTGAATAAGAATGAATTCGAGCTTTTGGGTAAACCGACGGTCTATCGCAGTTTTGCTCCCCAGTTGACCATAGGATTTCATCCTTCTCCCACGTGGCCTGTCTTCACGGCGAACTACGAACGTAGCGTGAAAGGAATTTTGAAGTCAAACATAGAGTATGAGCGTTGGGAGTTTGATGCTTCATTCAAGAAGAAGCTGACCGGTCTGCGAAGTTACAACATACGGGCCGGCGGCGGTTTCTATACCAATAAGTCCAGTGACTATTTTGTCGACTACTCCAATTTCCACGAGAACTATCTGCCTGACGGCTGGGATGACGATTGGACCGGAAACTTTCAGTTGTTGAACAGCCAATGGTACAACGCATCCCAGTATTATATCCGTGCTAATACCTCATACGAATCCCCGTTGCTTCTGCTCACATGGCTGCCGTTAATCGGAAAATACATAGAGACGGAACGCGTCTATGCCAGTGTCCTACAGATAGAGCATATCAAACCCTACTTTGAAATAGGATACGGCATAACCAACCGCTATTTCTCCATAGGCCTGTTCGGCAGCATTGTGAACGGAAAGTTCAATGAGTTCGGCAGCAAGTTTACTTTTGAATTATTTAGAAAATGGTGATTTCATCATGAGCAGCAAACCACTGACAATATATAAGGCGAGTGCCGGAAGTGGAAAGACATTCACTTTGGCCACAGAATACATAAAGCTTCTTATTCAAAATCCTCAGAGCTACCGCAATATTCTTGCAGTGACCTTCACCAACAAGGCCACTGAAGAGATGAAGATGCGAATTCTCAGCCAGCTGTACGGTATATCCTGCGGGCTTGCCGATTCTTCCATGTATATGGATAAGATATGTGCTGAGCTTGATGCCTCACCGGCTTTTGTAAGCCGTCAGGCCGGTATTGCGTTACGGCTGCTGATGCACAACTACAATTACTTCAAGGTCGAGACCATTGATGCCTTTTTCCAGAAAGTCCTACGCAATCTCGCACGCGAACTCGACCTCACGGCAAATCTTCGTATCGAGCTTAATGACACACAGATAGAAGAACAGGCTGTCGACACACTCATACAGGAACTTGACAGTCAGAACGAGATTCTCCGGTGGATATTAAGCTATGTCAATGATAAGATATCGGATGATAAGAGCTGGAACGTCATCGGACAGATAAAGAGTTTCGGTCATACAATCTTTAAAGATTTCTATAAGGAGAAGAGCGACATGATTGACGCGGTACTTTCCGACAGAAACTTTCTGGACCGGTATATAAAACGCCTCAGACGTGAAGCTGATGAGGCAAAGGAGCGTATGGCCGGATTTGCGACGGCGTTCTTTGACACCATTGCGGCCGAAGGACTTGAGATCGGGGACTTCAGCAATGGTAAGAGTGGCGTCTGCGGCTTTTTCCTTAAACTCCAGAATGGTATTTTCGATGAAAGCATTGTCGGCAAGCGGGTCGCAGACTGTCTGGAGTCCGCCGACAAATGGGTGACGAAGACCAATCCGCGGCGCGACGAAATCAAAGCTGTCGCAGAGACGCGTCTCATCCCCATTCTTCGGCTTGCCTGTGATGAACGTCCGGACAGATGGCGCTGTTATAAGTCTGTCGACGTCACCTTGCGCCATCTGAACCAGCTTCGCCTCCTTGGAAGCATTGAGGGCAAGGTAAGGGAACTCAATGACGAATCAAACCGTTTCCTGTTAAGTGACACCCAGCAGCTTCTCCATTCTCTTATACATGAAAATGATTCGCCGTTTGTATTCGAAAAGATCGGAGCCCAGCTGAAGCACGTGATGATTGACGAGTTTCAGGACACGAGTTCCATACAATGGCAGAACTTCAAGATACTTCTCAACGAGTGCATGAGCCATACGGACACCGGTAATCTCATTGTCGGTGATGTTAAGCAGAGCATTTACCGTTGGCGTTCCGGAGACTGGCGACTGCTGAACAATATCCGGAGCGAGTTCAGCATGCCTGACAGCCAGCTCGACATCCGTACGCTTACGTACAATTACCGTTCCTGTCATAATATAATAAGGTTCAACAACGCCTTCTTCACCCGTGCTACGGAAATCGAGCACGCAAATTTCGCGGAAATCAGTGAAGACTATGCCGTTCAGATTAAGAACGCCTATTCTGATGTCTGCCAGAACTATGTTTCGATGACAGAGACCGGTCCTGAGGGTCTCGTCAGTGTTGAACTTCTCCCAAAGGAGGATTATATAGAGACGACACTTTCGCGCCTTGTCGACATCGTGGCTGATTTGTCCGGCCGTGGCGTCGCCCCCGGCAGCATGGCAATCCTCGTCCGCAACAATGACAAAATCCCGCTTATAGCACAGTATTTCGCCGAACAGCTCCCTCAGGTACAGATTATTTCCGACGAGGCGTTCCGTCTTGATGCCTCTCTTGCGGTCAATATCCTCATCAACGCCCTCAACCTTCTTGTCTGCCGTACCGACCTTCTTGTCATGGCGACTCTTGCCAAGGACTACCGGCGTGTGATTTCTGCTGAAACTGCAGACGACAGAATCTTTCTTTCCGTCGATGACATCATGAGCCTTCTGCCCCGTGACTATGCCGAAAACATGGACCGTCTGGCCGTCATGCCACTGTATGAACTGACCGAGAAACTCTATTCCATATTCCAGCTCAACCGCATAGAGGGACAGAGCGCATATATCTCCACATTCTACGACAACATGCTTTCGTTCATACAGGACAATTCGGCCGATATTGCCGGATTTGTGGAAGAATGGAAGTTAAGACTTTACAGCAAGACAATCCAGAGCGACCAGATAGACGGCATACGCCTCATATCCATTCACAAGAGCAAGGGCCTTGAATTTGACAACGTCATCATTCCTTTCTGCGACTGGGTACTGGAGAAAACCAACGGAAACATCATCTGGTGCAGTCCGCAGCAGAAACCATACAGTGAGCTTCCGCTTGTCCCCGTTGACTATAGCCGCAAAGGAATGGTGGGGACGATTTATGAGAACGACTATTTTGACGAATATCTCCAGAATTGCGTGGACAATCTCAACCTCCTGTATGTAGCTTTCACCCGAGCCGGCCACAATCTCTTTGTCATAGGCCGGCGTGACGCTTCCGGTTCCCGGTCGTTGCTCATTCAGGACAGTCTTCCGGCATTAACGGAAAGGCTCGGCGATGTCGAATTCAACGAGGGAGAGGATAAAGGACAGCCTGTTGTCTTCAGCTATGGCCAACTTCGCGTGGACAGAAAGACCAGATCAGATGTCCGCTCTGCCAATGTCTTCATCCAGCCAGTCACCAATCTTGATGTCTCCATCGAGACATTCAGCAGCAAAGTCGGTTTCAAGCAGAGCAACAAGAGCCGCGAGTTCACCATGTCCGACAACGATATTGACGCTGAGCGCCAGGAATATATCAACACCGGAAGTATTCTCCACAACATATTTTCTTCCATACGTACGGCTTCCGATATCGACGGCGTGCTGAAGCAATTTGAGATTGACGGCATCGTCAGCGATCCTGAACGTATCGGCGGCATGCTGCGCAAGCGGCTGGCCGACCCGCGCGTTGCCGAGTGGTTCTCCGACCGCTGGGAACTCTACAACGAATGTTCCATCCTTACCGTCGACGCAGCTTCCGGCGAGGTCATCACGCGGCGTCCCGACCGGGTCATGACCGACGGGGAAAGGATGATTGTCGTGGACTTCAAGTTCGGCTGCCCGCGTGATGAATACTACGCCCAGGTACGTGAATACATGTCCCTTCTCGCCGGAATGGGCTATCGGGACATAAAAGGTTATCTGTGGTTTGTTTACAGCAATAAAATCGAAGAAGTAGAATGAAGACATTTCTTGAATATGTGGCCGGTGACATTATCGCGAAACATGGCACCAACCTCTCCCGTATAGCAGTCGTATTTCCGAACAAGCGCGCCTCACTTTTCCTCAACGAACATCTTGCCCGTTATGCCGGCCGCCCCTTGTGGAGCCCGGTCTATATGACCATCAGCGAGCTGTTCCAGAGCCATTCCGACCTGCGGCTTTGCGATTCCATCAAGTTGGTGGCCGATCTCCACAAATGTTTCACGGCCTGTACCGGAAGCGGCGAGACTCTTGACCACTTCTACGGCTGGGGCGAGCTGCTCCTGTCCGACTTTGACGACATTGACAAGAACATGGCCGATGCCGCCAAGGTGTTCATGAACGTCCACCATCTCTATGAGCTGGACGACCTGTCATATCTTGATGACAGCCAAGTAGAGATTCTCCGCCGGTTCTTCAGCAATTTCTCCCGCGAGAACAACACCGAACTGAAGCGGCGCTTCCTCGAACTTTGGAACAACATGTACGAAATCTACAGCCGCTTCAACGACCATCTGCGCCGTCAGGGACTGGGCTACGAGGGTGCTATCAGCCGCAGCGTCGTGACCGACGATAGTGTCACCTTTGAATATGACACATACATCTTCGTCGGTTTCAACCTCCTCAACCGTGTGGAGCAACAGCTCTTCACGCGCTTGAAAAAAGACGGGCGTGCCCTATTCTACTGGGATTTCGACCACTATTACATGCCCCATGCCCCCTACCCCGCCCTTCACAACGAGGCCGGTCACTATATCTCGTCATTCCTTTCCGCTTTCCCCAACGAGCTGGACAACCGCGACAGCGACATCTATGAGAATTTCTCAAAGCCCAAGACCGTCACCTACATCTCGGCCCGGACGGAGGACATACAGGCCCGTTACGTCAGCACGTGGCTGCGTGAAGGCGACCGGATTGCCGCAGGACGGCGCACTGCCATCGTGCTCTGCAACGAGGGCTTGCTCCAGACCGTTGTCCACTGTCTGCCGGACGGTGTCAACCATATCAACATAACCACCGGATATCCGCTCATCCAGTCGCCCGTGGCGTCATTGCTCCGTCTGCTGATTTCGCTGAAGACGACGGGATATGTCGCCCATGCGGACAAATACCGCCTCAATAGTGTCAACGCCGTGCTCAATCATCCGTATATGCGGTATATCTCCGATGGTTACGGACAGCTTTATGACAGGCTCAACGTCGAGTCGAAGGTCTATTATCCGGATGTCTCGCAGCTTGTCTCCGACGAGGGAACGGCTCTGCTCTTTGCCAATCTGACGGTCGAGGACGGCCCGTCCCTGACGGCCAAGCTGTCGCGCTGGCTCATGAAGATAACCGAAATGATAGCCCACAATGCGGCCGGTTCAGATGACCAGTTCTTCAACGAGGCCATTTTCCGTACCTACACCATCCTCAACCGTGTGACCTCGCTTCTCGAAAGCGGCGACATTGACATCGACATCGTCACTTTCCAGCGGCTGCTCAACCAGCTCATAAGAGCGACATCGGTTCCTTTTCACGGCGAACCAATCGCCGGTATCCAGGTCATGGGCGTACTGGAGACGCGAAACCTTGATTTCGACCATCTCCTGATTCTGTCCGCCAACGAGGGCAACATGCCGAAAGGAATCAACGATACGTCCTTCATCCCCTACAACATACGTAAGGCTCACGGTCTGACCACCATAGACAACAAGGTCGCCATCTATTCCTATTATTTCTACCGTCTTCTCCAGCGCGCCGGTGACGTCACCATAGCCTACAACAGCGCCACCGAGAACGGTTCTACCGGCGAGATGAGCCGCTTCATGCTTCAGATTCTTGTGGAGAGCGGCCATACCATTGCCCGCCGGTCACTGCAGGCCGGCCAAAAGTTGGTCTCGTTCTCCTGTCAAGAAGTGGCGAAGACGCCCCGCATAATGGAGCTTCTGCTCAACCGCTTTGACAAGTTCCGCCGCGAGCCGTCCACGGACATGCCGCTGTTGACGCCGACGGCCATCAACCGCTACATGCGTTGTCCCAAGCAGTTCTACTATAACTATGTCTGCGGCATACGCGAGCCTGATACGACCGATGAGGACAAGATTGACAACCGTATCTTTGGAAACATCTTCCATTCCGCATCACAGAAAATCTATGAGCGTCTCACCATCCGCAGCCCGCATATCCATGCCACAGACATACAGAAACTGCTTGACAGCCGCACCGAGATTGCATCTGTTGTGGATGAGGCGTTCCGTGAAGAGCTTTTCCGGCTACCGCCCGACTCCCGTTTTCGTCCCGAGTACGACGGACTGCAGATTATCAACCGCGAGGTCATCATCACGTATGTCCGCAAGCTGCTTCTCACGGACTTGCGCCTCACCCCGTTCGACATCATCGGACTGGAGATAGACGCCAAGGAGGAGATGGACATACGTACGGAAGACGTCACCTTCACGACAATCATCGGAGGACGCATCGACCGTCTTGACTGTATCAACGACGGCGAAGGAGAGCGGATCCGCGTCATCGACTATAAGACCGGCGGCCGTCTGATGAGGCCGCTCACGGTGATTGACGACGTTTTCGATACGTCCAAAATCCACAGCAATCACAGCGACTACTATCTTCAGGCGATGCTCTACAGCGGCATTGTGCGCAATTCATCCGACAACAATCCGCGCCGTCTGCCGGTCAGTCCGGCCCTACTCTTCATCCAGCGCTCGTCGGGTGAAGACTATGACCCCACCCTGTGTTTCGGAAACGAAAAAATTACGGATGTTGCGAAGTTCAAATTTGAGTTTGACGGTATGTTGCGGACAACAGTAAACGAGATTTTCAGCGCTTCCGTACCATTCCGTCCGACACCAGATGAGGACATTTGTAGAACATGTCCGTACCTCAAACTGTGCGGGAAATAGCATGTATGACTGTAATATCATGATATAGCGGATTTGCAAATCACAGCTGTTCTGATTTTCTTCCGAACAGTTGTGACTGTAAATTCGCGCGTATGGCCGCACCATACTTTTTGCTTCCATTTTCCTCCGAAGCAATAAATGAGCATGGAGACGCCACGGTGTGACGTCTCTACAAATCCCTTCCTTTTCTTCCGAACGGAGCATGACAGCAATGAGCCGGTCGCATATTATTAATCAAAGGAGTCTGCGTCTTTTCGAAGTTCTGTTTCACTACTTCATATTGCTCCTCCGTAATAAAAAATCTGATTTTTACCCACGCGAGAAGAGGGACTTTTCAAAATAAATCGTCCGCGGGGCAAAATATCGCAAGCATGCGCGTATCAAAATTTAGGGGTTTTGACGGGACGAAATGACCGGTTTTTTCAATCTGCTTATTCTCAGTGACTTACAAACGGACGCTGTTCCGTCACATTGTGATGGAGCTGCGATTGTCTTGTCGTAAGGGCCTCCTTAGGTTGTCGCGAGGGCCTTATGGCAATGCAACAAGGGCCCCGCCGCACTACGAAAGCGGCCCCGCGGCAACCCAAGGAGGCCCTTACGGCAAAAAAACAGGAGCTTTTTCGGACAAAAACAGCAATCATAAAGTGGCACAGATTCTTGCTCCAGAAAAGCTTTAAGGCCCTTACTGGTATGTAATGACGCTGAAGCGCTGTCAGTTGTGTGTGAAGGATAAAAGCCGGGAGGCCCTTACGGGTGCAAAAAACACTCAAAAATGAGCTAAAACGGAAGTTTTGGAAGACTGGTTTTTGTAAAGAAAAGGAATGATAGGTGAATATAGATAATCAGCATATATAATTCAAACGCAAAGACGCCAAAACGCGAAGTCTTATTTACGGCAGAATGAATACCACAAACAAGAAACTTTGCGTTTTGGTGTCTTTGCGTTTATACTATTTCCAATATCAGTTTACCGGAGATAAGGATTGAACTGTTTCTCCTGCTGCATGGTTGTCTTCGGGCCGTGTCCCGGATAGATTACGGTTTCTTCGGGGAGTTCGCGGGCCACACGCTGCAGACTCGTCATGATGTCACGGTAGCTGCCGAAATCGAAATCGGTGCGGCCGATGCTCATATTAAATAGGGTGTCTCCGGAAAAGGCGATATGTTCCTCCTCGCAATAGAAGAAGACGGAACCGGGAGAGTGGCCGGGTGTCGGGATGATGATCAGACGGTGGCTTCCGAAGCTGATGACGTCGCCGTCGCTGAGGAAGCGGCCGACGGCCGGCATCTCATAGTCCAGCCGGATGTTGGCCAGCTGCATGGCCTGTTCCCGCAGACGGTCCATGAGAGCCATATCAGCCGCGCTGACCTCCGGCGACAGGCCGAACTCTTCTTTCATCGTGTCGTTGCCGAAATTGTGATCTATATGCGCGTGTGTCGCCAAAAGGTGCTTCACGCTGAGACCGTTCGTACGTATATATTCCGTGACGGCCTTGCGCTCTTCCGGAAAGAAGGCTCCGCAGTCGATAACGACGGCCTCCTGCGTATCGTCACTCACCACATAGCAATTCTCCTGGAAGGGATTGCAGACAAAACGTTCTATCTTCAACATAATCAGACGATAAGTTTAAACCGGTACATAGATGATGTGCTTGCCCTTGAACCATTCCTCTGAGAAGAAATCGCTGATGTCGGTCACTTCAGCTATGTTGCGGTATGGATGGACCTCCGCCTGAACATCTCCGCCTTTGAGGCATATAACGCCGTTGGGCAGGGCGTTCTGATGTTTGTTCGAGACGTTCTTACGGACGATTTTCATAAGGTCGGGCAGTTGCATGACGGCGCGGCTGACGACGAAATCGAACTTGCCTTTCTCTTCCTCGCCGCGCAGCTGGACGGGAGAGCAGTTTGTCAGTCCGACGGCCTTGGCCACTTCCTGAGCCACCAGTATCTTCTTTCCCGTACCGTCAATCAGCTTGAAGCGGCACTCAGGAAACATTATCGCCAACGGTATTCCGGGAAATCCGCCTCCCGTTCCGAAGTCCAATATGCTCGTTCCGGGTCTGAACCTCACGGTCTTGGCTATGGCAAGAGAGTGGAGCACGTGGTGTTCATAGAGGTTTTCGATGTCCTTTCGGGATATGACGTTTATCTTGGAGTTCCAGTCCAGATACAAATCATACAGGGCGGAAAACTGGGATTTCTGGACATCCGTCAGTTCCGGGAAATATTTAAGAATCTGTTCCATTATTGTTTGGGTAATAAATCATTTAGTTCTGAATAGTCTATCGACAGTTCCGTCATGCCCTCGGCGAACGGAGCTATCTCATACACATTATATATAAAGGTGATATTGTCCTCGCCGATGATGAAGTTCTCGGGCGTGAACATGTCCATCGAATAGAGATAGCCCTTGTCGTGAAGCTCCGTCATGTTCTTCGCTCCGACCTTTTTCTCAAGCGCTTTCAGCAACATCTCGTTCAGTCGGGGTTCATATCCCGGGACAAGAATGTCGGCAAGGGCCAGCCGGCGGCCGGTCTTCATGTCGAAGTTGACGACGTGTTTTTGGGTCAATCCGTGGGCGCCGCCTTCGTACCAGTCTGACTTCATCGTATAGACAATGACCCCGTCACGGCCTTCGCTGACTTCTGTAGTCACCGTATAGTGGTATTCGTACCACGAATGACGTGTCTCGTCGGCCTTGTCCTTGTCGTAAAGCGGACGGAGAACCTCCATGTAGTTGCGTACGTAGGCATTGGCAAAAGAGTCGGCCGCCTGACTTAACGACAGGTTATCATAACCGAAAAGGCGTTCGCTGATAATGCTGTTTATGTTTTTTGATTTTTCGGAATTGTCTTTTGCTGTCTGCAATTCCATCTTGATTCTGCACCGTGGGGCGCCGGTGGCGTCTGTCAATGGGACGTCCCGCGACACCGTAATACAATCAAAGTCGGCCCGCACGGCCTCCTTTGTTTTCTTCGCGCATGAGATAAGCCCTCCGGCCAGAATGACTGCGACAATCACGGATATGGATGTAAAACGCATGTGATATTCCATTTACATTGAAATGCAAATATAGTATAAATCCGCTAAATACGGAACAAAACGGGCCTTATTCTGAATAAAATTAGTAATTTTGCACCCGCTAAATGAAAATAAACAGCGAAATGGATAAACTGAAAGCAGCATTATTTGACCTTGACGGTGTGGTGTTCGACACGGAACCGCAATACTCGGAATTCTGGGGCGCTCAAGGCCGTGAGTTCCATCCAGAAATTCCCAATCTGGAAAACGCTATCAAAGGACAGACACTTACTCAGATATATGATAAATACTTCAGCGGTGAGCTGGAGCCGAAGCAGGCCGTGATAACGGCGCGGCTCAATGAGTTTGAAAAGCATATGGCCTTTGACTATATAGCCGGATTTGAGGCGTTTGTCAAAGAGCTGCGGGCGCATGGCGTCAGGACGGCCGTTGTGACAAGTTCAAACGTCCCAAAGATGAACAGTGTCTATTCCCGTCATCCCGAATTCCGCCAGCTCTTCGACGCTATTCTTACAGCCGAGGATTTCAAACGGAGCAAACCCGATCCAGACTGCTATCTTACGGCCGCGGCGAAGTTTGGTGTCAGCCCGGAAGAATGTGTTGTCTTTGAGGACAGTTTCAATGGGCTGAAGTCCGGACGGGCTGCCGGAATGACCATCGTGGGACTCGCCACGACAAACCCGGCAGAGGCCATACAGCCGCATTCCGACATCGTCATCAACGACTATGATGGTATGGACTTTGAGAAATGCGACAATCTATTGTCTTAACCAAATCAAAATACAATATCTATAATGGCAGGTTATTTAAACAGTGACACACGCAAGGTCACCACTCATCGTTTCATCGAGATGAAACAGAAGGGAGAGAAAATCTCCATGCTCACATCCTACGACTTTACGACAGCCGGAATAGTGGACAAAGCCGGAGTTGACGCGATATTGATTGGAGACTCCGCATCGAACGTCATGGCAGGCAATTCGACGACATTGCCCATCACCGTCGACCAGATGATATACCATGCCCGCTCTGTTGTCCGTGCCGTCAACCGCGCGCTCGTTGTGTGCGACATGCCCTTCGGAAGCTATCAGGTCGGCTGCACCGAAGGCGTCAAGAATGCCATCCGCATCATGAAGGAGAGCGGATGTGACGCTCTGAAGCTGGAGGGCGGCGTGGAAATCATTGATACGATAAAGCGCATCCTCGACGCCGGCATACCAGTGATGGGCCATCTGGGCCTTACGCCGCAGAGCATCAACAAGTTCGGAACATACGCTGTGCGTGCGAAGGATGACGCCGAGGCCGAAAAGCTGCTGAGCGACGCCGTCGAGCTGGACCGCGTGGGATGCTTTGGCCTCGTGCTTGAAAAGGTTCCAGCTGCGCTGGCAGCACGTGTCTCAAAGGAAATATCAATTCCGACGATTGGCATCGGTGCCGGAAACGGAACGGACGGACAGGTGCTCGTCGTGGCCGACATGCTCGGCATGTCCCATGACTTCAGTCCCAAATTCCTCCGCCGTTACGCCGACCTCAATACGGTTATGACGGAAGCTATCGGCCATTATATCACGGACGTGAAAAGCGGAGACTTCCCCAATGAATCGGAATCATATTAAATGAAAACAACAGATAAGGGTGTGCAGGAATTTCGGCACACCCTTATTCTTTGATATAACGTGCTTTCTGACATATTTCAAAGGCCGGACGGAAATATCTCAAGAATGGACATTCTTAAAAATAAAGTCCTCTGATAGTGATGATTTTTCATCGAAAAGCATTAATTTTGCAGCATAAAGTTTCAATAAGGTAAACAGGTAACAATACATGGGTGGTTTTTTCGGAACTATAGCAGTGAAGAATTGCGTAAACGATTTGTTTTACGGCACTGACTATAACTCGCATTTAGGTACAAAGAGAGCAGGACTTGTCACTTTTGACAAGGAAAAGGGTTTCACACGTAGCATACACAGTCTTGAGCGCGACTACTTCCGTTCACGCTTTGAAAGCGAACTGGACAAGTTCACCGGCAACTCCGGCATCGGTGTCATCAGCGATACAGACCCGCAACCGATACTGATCAACTCGCATCTCGGCAGATATGCAGTCGTGACGGTGGCCAAAATCAACAACATGCGTGAGATTGCCGGAGAGTTGCTGGCCAACCGCATGCACTTCAGTGAGATGAGCGCGAACAACATCAATCCGACGGAGCTAGTCGCATTGCTCATCAACATGGGAAACTCTTTTGTCGAAGGCATTAATTTCGTCTATCGGAAGATAAAGGGCTCGTGCTCCATTCTCTTGCTCACAGAAGACGGTATTATTGCCGCGCGTGACGCTCTTGGACGTACACCGATTGTCCTTGGACAGAAAGAAGGTGCTTTTGCTGCCACGAGCGAGACCACTTCCCTACCCAACCTCGACTTCAAGCGTGTGCGTGACGTCGGTCCGGGAGAAATCGTACGCCTACGGGCGGAAAGCATGGAAGTGCTTCAGAAACCTTTCACCCGCTGTCAGATATGTTCTTTCCTTTGGGTTTATTACGGATTTCCGGCCAGCGACTATGAAGGCATTAATGCCGAATATGTGCGCGAATACGCCGGAACGGTTATGGGAAAGGAAGACGATACGGATGCAGATTGTGTCTGCGGAGTGCCTGATTCGGGCGTTGGAACGGCGTTGGGATATGCCGAAGGTCATAAGATTCCGTACAAGCGTGCCGTTCTGAAATATACTCCTACGTGGCCGCGCTCATTCACTCCGGGCAATCAGAGCCGCCGCGACCTTGTGGCCAAGATGAAACTGATTCCCAATCCGGCCATACTGAAAGACCAGCGCGTTGTCTTCTGTGACGATTCGATTGTCCGTGGAACTCAGCTCAGGGACAATGTAAGGACGTTCTTTGAGTACGGTGCAAAGGAAGTGCATGCCCGCATTTCCTGTCCGCCGCTGGTCTACGGATGTCCGTTCATAGGATTTACGGCGTCGAAAAGCGACCTCGAACTGATTACGCGCCGCATCATACAGGACTTTGAGGGTGATCCTAACAAGAATCTGGAGAAGTATGCCACGACGGATAGCCCCGAATACAATCACATGGTGGAGGAAATCGGCCGCCAACTCGGTCTCAGCAGCGTGAAGTTCAACAAGATTGAAACGCTCATCGAGGCCATTGGACTCCCAAAGGAACAGGTCTGCACCCACTGCTTTGACGGTTCAAGCTATTTCTTTCAGGACAAGCAGGATTGATTTTCAATAACACATAAGACAACAAAGGAACAATTCTTATAAAACAAAGGGATACATTATAAAACGAAGGAATGACATTATAATACAAAGACGGCCCGCATGAAATCTCCATGCGGGCCGTCTTTGTATATCAGTGGACTGCTATTCAGCCGGATAGGCGTATCTGTCGCCCGTCTGCCGAATCAGTTCACGGGCATAATTCTCGGGGAATCCCGGGCGCTTAACCTTTGCTCCGAGGCCTTCTTTCGTGCGGATGAAATTGCCGTTGGCATCCTCCGGCTTCACAATCATATCGTTGTATTTCACTATCAGATGGAAAGCCAGCTGCTTCCAGCGTGCCAGCATCTCGGCGGCTTTAGTGCCGGTATATTCCGTAAGATATTTGGCAGCCGCTTCAGGGCTTTGGCTGTACATCGTCTTTGCCTTCTCTTCTATTTCCGGTTGCAAAGCCATGTAAGAGGCATCAAGCGAATCCCTCACTTCTTTGAGCGTGGGGAACATGAGGCTGTAGCGCGGATAGACCATGTTGCTGACCCAGTTGCACACCCAATAGGCGTTGTCCATACTGAACGTGAGAGCGTCGGCTCCAGGTGTGGAATAGCACTCCGGTATTGTCGTTGTGCAGCAGTAGACCGGCGTGAAGGCAACCATGTTACCGTCGTCATTGCCCCACCACAGAACGCCGCCGATTTCACGCGGCAACCATGAACGCATTTGGCTGACATAAACGAAACCCGGCTGCTGTGTCGATACGGGCCGCTCATTGAAATACTTCTTTCCGTCTACCGTGAAAGACAGCGGTGTGGGACGGTAAGGCATCTGCCATATACCACCTCCGATGTCGCTGTCGAGCGCGAACGGTGTACCTTCGTAGTGGTCACGCATGCAGTCCTTGACATCCTGAACGCTAACCTTGCGCTCCGGAACAATCCACAAAGGCATGGGCTTGGCGTCTTTCACCTTTCCTGCTGCATAGGGAACATACTGTTCCATATCGCTGCTGAAATGGTTGAAGAACGTCCAAACGCGTGCCTCACAGAACCGGCGACCTTCAAAATCGGGTGCCGCGTATGTTTCGCAGAAGCTGAAATCGGCATCCTTGCCAGTGAACCATCCCATTTTCCGGGCATATTTCACCACGTTCTTCGAGTACATCACGTTCTCCTTGTCTTTCTGATTGAACGTTCGTATGCGGCTTTGGTTGGCATGGGCGCAGATTGCGTCATCGGGCACACGCAGAGCCACCCAGACAACAGACTTGCTTCCGGCACCACATCCCATCATTTCCATGATCCAAGCCTCGTTCGGGTCGCAGATGGTAAAGGTCTCTCCTTCGCTGTTATATCCATAAGTCTCAGCCAGTCCGGTCATTACGGCGATTGCTTCACGTGCCGTGCGGGAACGCTGCAAGGCGACGTATATCAGCGAACCGTAGTCCATTATGCCCGTTGAATCGACCATTTCCTCGCGTCCGCCGAATGTTGTCTCGCCTATGGTCACCTGATATTCGTTGATATTTCCCACCACGCTATAGGTCTCGGCCGCTTCCGGTATCTCCCCGTGATAAACGTTTGTGTCCCAATCATAAATCTTGCGCATCTCTCCTTTAGCATGTTTTGCCGCCGGGTAGTGGCATAGACTCTGGAACATTCCATAGTCGTCGGCACTGTATGAGCAGATCACGGAACCGTCCGTGCTTGCCTTTTTTCCGACGATGAAGTTGGTACATGCCAGCACGTTGCCTGCCGCGACAAGCATGGCTGCCATTAATATCTGTCTTTTCATATAATAAATAATTAGTTGTTTCGTATCAGATGCAAAGGTAGTTATTAAAAACCGAACCTCCAAATATATCCGAACATATACCTGAAGGGCTGGTTTGAACGGTCCAAACGAAAACGGGCATGACCGAAGAATTGCCACATTGCCTTCTTCAGAGGCTACGGCAGTTCTCCGGTCATGCTCGTTTTGCTTGTCTATTCCCTGTTCCTGTCTTACAGAATGGACTTATAGATATTGATGATGTCTTCCTTTGTTACCTCGCGCGGGTTGCCGGGAGTGCAGACGTCGTTGATGGCCTGTTCGGCGAGAGCGGGGATGTCGGCCTCGTTGATGCCCAGCTCGCTGAGGTGCTCGGGGATACCGACGATACGTGAGAGGTTTGCAATCTCGTCGCATGCGGCTTCCACAGCCTCGTCAACGGTCATGCCGTCCTTGTAGACACCGCAAGCCTTGGCAATTTCCACATATTTCTCCTTTGCGGCGGGAGCGTTGAAGCGCATCACTGTCGGCAGGAGGATGGCGCATGCCACACCGTGGGGAACGTCATGCAGGGCGCTCATCGGGTGAGCCATGCCGTGGTCAACGCCGAGACCGACGTTTGAGAATGCCATACCGGCGATATACTGAGCTACGGCCATACCGTTGCGTCCCTCGGGATTGGTCGGGTCGTTGACGGCGATGGGCAGATACTTGTGTATCATTTCGATGGCCTTGATCTCAAACATGTCGCTCATCTCCCATGCAGCCTTTGTGATATAACCTTCGATGGCGTGGGTCATGGCGTCCATACCGGTCGAAGCAGTGAGTCCCTTGGGCAGGGAGTACATCAGCTCGGCGTCAACGATGGCGACGGCGGGGATGTCGTTGGGATCCACGCAGACCATCTTTTTCTGATTCTGCTCGTCGATGATGACATAGTTTATCGTCGTCTCGGCAGCCGTTCCGGCCGTCGTGGGCAGCGCGATGATGGGCAGACTCTTCTTCTTTGTGTCTGCCACGCCCTCAAGCGAAACGATGTCGGAAAACTCGGGGTTGTTGCAGACGATGCCGATTCCCTTTGCCGTGTCCATGGCAGAGCCACCGCCGATAGCAACGATGAAGTCTGCGCCGGACTTCTTGCAAGCCTCGATTCCGTCCTTGACGTTTGTCACCGTGGGGTTGGGCTTGACATCATCGAATATGTCGTATGCGATTCCGGCCTCATCCAATACGTCGAGTACCATCTTTGCCACACCGAACTTCATCAGTCCTTTGTCCGTTACGACCAGTGCTTTCTTATATCCGAAACGGGCCACTACTCCCGGGAGTTCCTTGCGCGCTCCAGGGCCGAAGTATGAAACTTCATTCAAAATAAATCTGTTTACCATGTATTTGTTCTATTTGATTAGTAATAACTATTGCAAAGATAGGCATAATTTTTCATATTATGCGATAATGTGCTGATTTATTTGTATTGCAGCCAGCCAAGCAGCATCAACGCGACTACGGGATAAACCGAAAAACCTTTCATATCTCTAAACGTATGAATCGGAATGTCAAACAACATTCCGATTCATGCGTTTATGTTTCTTCCCGGACAGAAGAAACACATGTCACCTATTTTATATTATGTCAGAACATCGGCACTACATATTTGGCCATCAGATAGCCGGCAGTCATGAGCCACAGAAATAGAATGAAAGCCAAGACAAACGGTTTGAGACCGGCCTTCTTGAACTTCTCGATGCTCGTCTCAGCTCCGAGGGCGGTCATGGCCATGGTGAGCAGGAAAGTGTCGAAAGTGTTGATGAAGTCGACAAGCTCCGTTGGAAGCAGGTCGAGGGAGTTGAAACCGATGACGACAAGGAAGAGGATGGCGAACCAGGGAATGGAGATTTTGCCTCCGTCAGCCTCCTGTTTGCCCATTCCGGCCTTCACGGCGGCACGGGCCACGCTGTAGCTGAGAACCAGCAGTACGGGCACGAGCATCATCACACGTATCATCTTGACGATGATGGCCGAGTTAGATACTACCGGTCCCATGGCATTGCCCGCACCTACGGCATGGGCAACCTCGTGTATCGTCGAACCGGTGAATATGCCCATGGCCTCCGGTGAAAGGTCGATGACGCCGCTGCGGTAGAGCGCGGGATAGAGGAACATGGCCAGCGTGCCGAAGATGACCACCGTAGCCACGGCCACGGCCGTCTTGTATGGCTTTGTCCTTATGGCCGACTCAGCGCCGAGAACCGCCGCTGCTCCGCATATTCCGCTGCCGACGGAGGTCAGCAGGGCTATGTCACGATCCATTTTCAGCAGACGGCCGATAATGACTCCGCCGCAGATTGTCGTCGTTACGATGACGGCGTCAATGCACACCGCCGACAGGCCCACGGCCGTGACGTCCTGAAAAGTGAGCCTGAAACCATAGAGAATGATGCCGATGCGCAATATGCGCTTGGAGCAGAAGAGGATTCCGGGCACCCATGTCTCGGGGAGATTGTTGCGCAAACTGTTGGCGTAAAGCATGCCGAGGATTATGCCGACAATCATCGGACTCAGTGACAGGCTCTTCACCATGTTCATGTCGCCGATATAGAACGCGGCACATGAAAAGAGCGTGATGAGAAGTATTCCGTGAAGCATGCTGCTCCTGTTCTCTGATAGTTTCATCTGTTATGTATTTTAAATTAACGTTCTACTGTATCTATCTGTGTCGTAATATGTTATCCCTCCATGAGGTGGCTCGCGAGAACCTTCACTCCTATGAGTATCAGGATTATTCCGCCGACGAGTTCAGGACGCAACCGGCGGGAGATTGCCCGTCCGCAACGTACGCCGAGCACGCTTCCGACCACACCGAAAAGAAACGATACTGCGCCTATGACGGTCAGCGGGACAGCCAGTTGCGAGCATCTCGAATATCCGAGACAGGCAAATGAGATTCCGATGGCGAGAGCGTCGATGCTGGTAGCCACGGCGAGATAGAGCTGGGTGCTGAGCCGTGTGGGAGAGAAATGGATTTCTTCCTCCGGGCCGAGGGCTTCCTTAACCATCCGCCCGCCGATGAAAGCGAGCAGACCAAAGGCAATCCAATGGTCTATAGACTCGATATAGACACTGAAGTAGTTTGTGCCGAGCCATCCGAGGAGTGGCATTATGGCCTGAAACTGGCCGAACAATACGCTCATTCTCAATATCACCGGCCATTCGCATCGCCGCATGATCACACCGCTGACTATGGATATTGTAAAGCAGTCCATAGCCAAGGCGATTGCAAGAAATATAATATCAAAAAGACTCATAATCAAGATGCAAAGGTAGTAAAATTTAAAACTATATGATGTAAATGACAGGCAAATTTTGATTCAGACATAAAAAAGTTGTGCCGTTCTAGTTGTCATCCCGTTGTTCACCCGTGACTTCAGCACATGCAAATGCCGTTATCATGTTATTTCTGGCAACACCCTCCAATATGAGATAATGGATATGCAATATATATGTCACGATGGCTGAGTATTACTCTGAAACAAGTTTACTTTAACGAAGGTTAATTCGCTCCCGATGTCTAATTCCCGTACAACGACGCAAAATAGCGCATTTTTGCGCAAAAATAGGATGCGCTGACAGTCAGCAACTTACGCACTGTTGTCTTTCCTCGACATTTCCGCCGCGAGCCGTAAGGGCCTCCCGAGGTTGCAACGGGGCCCTTATCTCACTGCAACGGGCGCCCCATCGTCACCTGACGGCGCCCTTATTGCGCCCCAAGGAGGGCCTTACGGCTCGCGGTAGCGATGAAACGGTGATGGAAAAAGACAGCGGTTAACAGTCGTTAACTACTCGTTTGCGATTTCAAAAGTGCGTGTTTTTGTGAATAATAGAGACATTTTCACGTTCTTTATTATTTGTAGCAGAGGTTTTGTTGTATGATTCGTGTGTCGTGGATGTCGTAATGGGGCCATGAGAGTGTAGCGATATGATTCAAGCATAGCGTTCCTGCAGATGCCCGAACGCTATGCTTGAATCAATTCATTTAAGCCCTGACAGTCAGTGCATTACCTCCTCATTTCCCTTGCCTCTGTCCTGGCAGGAAGCGTTCCTGAATGTATTGACAGGCGATGAAGAGCGAGGGGACGACGAACAGCAGTCCGGCCGTACCGAAGAGCATACCGCCGACCGTTCCAACACCTACGGAAATATTTCCATTGACCCCCACTCCATGGGCGAACATCAGCGGGAGCATACCGAAAACCATTGTCATGGAGGTCATGAGAATCGGACGCATACGAGCTTTGGCGGCTGACAGGGCGGCCGTGGTTATGGACATGCCCTGACGGCGGCGGTCGGAGGCATATTCCGTGAGGAGGATGGCCGTCTTGGCAAGCAGTCCGATGAGCATGATGAGACCCGTCTGCATGTAGATGTTGTTCTCCAGTCCCCACAGCTTTGCGAACAGGAAGCTGCCCGCAAGTCCGAACGGGATTGAGAGAATGACGGCAAAGGGTATCATAAGGCTCTCGTACAGGGCACAGAGGATGAGATAGATTAACACGATACAGACGACGAACACCATCGTTGTGGTTGAGCTGCCGGTGGAAGCCTCCTCGCGTGACATGCCGCCGAACTCATATCCGTAGCCTTCGGGCAGTGTCGACGCGGCCACTTCGCGGATGGCCTGTATGGCCTGACCGGAGCTGTAGCCGTCGGCCGGAACGCCGGAGACGCTGATGGCGGAGAAGAGGTTGAAGTGGGACAGGCTTTCAGAACCGTAGACCCGTGTCAGCGTGAGATACTGTGAGATGGGAGACATCGCTCCGTCGCTGCCGCGTACGAAAAGATTGTCCAGAGCCTCCGTGTTGAGACGATATTCCGGTGATGCCTGTACCATGACGCGATAGAGCTTGGTGAAGCGGTTGAGGTTGCTCGAATAGCTGCCGCCGACATATCCCGTCAGCGTGCTGAGCACGTCGGAGGGTGATACACCGTTGCGCTTGCACAGAGCGGCGTCAACTTCGATCATATATTGGGGATATTTCGTGTCGAACGTGGTGTAGGCGCGTGATATTTCCGGCCGGCGGTTCACCGCGTCGATGAAGGCGTTGGTGTATTTCAGCAGGTCGTCGACGCTGCCGCCCTTCTTGTCCTGCACGTAAAGCTCAAAACCGTTGCTCGTTCCGTAGCCGGAAATCATGGGCTGGGTGGAGACGCGGATGGACGCCGCCTTTATGCCGTCCGTGCGGCGGTAGATTTCATTCATGACCGAGTTGACGTCGTCACCCTTTCCGGTGCGTTCGCTCCAGTTCTTCAGACGGATGGTGAACGAGCCGGCGGAGGCAGACTGGTTGTGCACGGCGTCCTTACCCGTTATGCGCGAGTATATTTTTATCTGCGGGATGTCCCTGATGGCTGCCTCAATCTCGTCCATGATGCGGCCCGTCTCGTCGAGGTTTGTTCCGGCGGCGGTCTGGACGTTGACGTTGATGGTTCCCATGTCCTCCTGCGGCACGAGGCCGGTCTTCGTCGTGTTCAGCAGCACGACGAGGGCGACACACGCCACTGCGAGGCTGCCGAAAGCAACGGCCCTGTGGCGGAAGAGAAACGAGACACCGCTCATATATTTCTGGAGCACGTGGCGGAAGGAACGGTTGAAGGCGTAGTGGAAACGGTCGGAGAAGCCGGGTTTGCGGTTGTTCGCCTGACCGGCGCGCGGACGGAGGATTAGGGCACACAGGGCGGGACTGAGCGTCAGCGCGTTGAGCAGCGAGATGGCGACGGCGACGGCCATCGTCAGTCCGAACTGGGTATAGAACGTGCCGGTCGTTCCGCCCATGAAGCTGACGGGAATGAAGACGGCCATGAAGACGATGGTCGTGGTCATCAGTGCCGAGGTCTGTCCGCCCATAGCTTCGACCGTAGCCTGATAGGCGGAGCGGTAACCCTCGTCGAAGCGTGCCTGGACGGCTTCGACAACGACGATGCTGTCGTCGACCACCGTACCGATTACCAGCACGAGGGCGAAGAGCGTCAGCAGATTGAGGCTGAAGCCAACGGCGTAGAGGAAGGCGAACGTTCCGAGCAGCGAGACGATGATGGCCAGCGAGGGGATGAGCGTTGCGCGCAGGTCGTGGAGGAACAGATAGACCACGAGCACGACGAGCAGGATGGCGACGACGAGCGTCTCGACGACGTTGGAGATGGAGGCGTCGAGGAAGTCTTTCGTGCTCGTGATGTCGGTCAGCACCATGCCCTTCGGCAGCGAGGCGGCGAGGTCAGCCTGAACACGGTTCATCTCCTCGATGGTCTCGTTGGCGTTTGAGCCGGAGGTCTGTGCCGTCATGCAGTTGGCACCCGGATGGCCGTTCGTCTGGCTCAGCATGTTGTAGTTCTCGGCTCCGAGTTCGACCTTTGCGACGTCGCCGAGCCGCAGCACGCTGCCGTCAGGAAGCGACTTGATGACCATGTTGGCATAGTCCTCCTCGTTTTCGTAGCGTCCGCGGTATTTGAGGACGTAGCGGAACGTGCTCTTCGACTCCGCTCCGAGCGTGCCCGTGGGCGATTCTATGTTCTGTTCGTCGAGCACGGCCCTGATGTCAGACGGCATCAGACCGTATTGAGCCATCCGTTGCTGGTCAAGCCAGATGCGCATGGAGTAGCTTGCGCCCCAGATGTTGACGTCCCCCACTCCGGCGATGCGCGAGAGCTGCGGCTCGATGTTTATCTTCAGATAGTTGGTCAGGAAGTTTGAGTCATACGAGTCGTCAGGCGAATAGAGCGATATTGACTTCAGCGTGTTGCTCTGACGCTTTCGCACGGTGATTCCCGATTTCGTCACCTCGGCCGGCAACAGTCCCTGGGCCGAGGCCACGCGGTTCTGGACGTTCACGACGGACATGTCGGCGTCCGTGCCCTGCTTGAAGTAGACGCTGATGGTGGCTGCGCCCGTGTTTGTGGCGGTCGAAGTCATATACATCATGTTCTCCACGCCGTTGAGCTGTTCCTCCAGCGGCGTGATGACGCTCTTCATGACGGTTTCGGCGTTGGCTCCGGTATATGTCGCCGAGACGCGCACGGTAGGCGGGGCGATGTCGGGGAACTGTTCGATGGGGAGCTGGCTCAGTCCGATGATTCCGACGATGATGATTGTCACGGAAATCACGCCCGACAGGATCGGGCGGTCGATGAATGTCTTTACGTTCATGGCGCTTACTGCTTTTTTTCGTTTGACACACTGACGGCCGCTCCCTCTTTCACCAGTCCGGCACCCTCGGCGATAATGACGTCGCCGGCGCTCAATCCTGTTTCGACGACATATTCCGTGCCGTTGTTCAGCCGGAAGAGAGTGACAGGAGTTGACTGTGCCTTGCCGTCCACGACCTTATATACGAATGTCCTGTCCTGAAGCTCGTAGGTGGCTTCCTGCGGGATTACAATAGCGTTGGCGCTCGTTGTCGGGAGTATGACGGTGGCGTTGCCTCCGTCGCGCAGCTGTCTCTGAGGATTCGGGAAGTCGGCACGGAGCGTGACCGTTCCTGTTGCGGCGGTGACGATTCCGCTCACGGCTGAGATACGGCCCTTTTCTGGATACATGGTGCCGTCCGACAAACGCAGCTCTACTTCCGGCATAAGGCGGATAAGCTCATCGGGGGAGCCGTCACGGCCGACAAAATTGGTGATGCTGTTTTCGGTCAGCGAGAAATAGGCGCAGACGTGGATGTCATCCGACACGGTGACAAGCGGTTCGCTGATGGTGCTTCCCACCAGTGAGCCGACACGATAGGCAATCATGCCGGTAACGCCGTCGACGGGACTTTTCACTTCGGTGTAGGAAAGGTTGTTGCGGGCGCTGGTCTCTCTCGCACGGGCCTGTGTCAGCGTGGCTTCCGCCGCGGCAAGCGTGTTCCGGGCCGTGCGCAGTTCGTAGTCGGATATGACGCGGCCCTCAAACAGCTGCTGCTTGCTCTGCAGGTCGAGCCGTGCCGTGGCCAGCTGCGCCTCGGCAATCTTGACGTTGGCCACGGCATCGTCCAAAGCAGCCTTGTATGGCACTTGGTCGATGACGAACAGTACCTGACCGCGGCGCACGGCCTGTCCCTCGCCGATGCAGATACGGGTGATGAGCCCGCTGACCTGCGGCCGTATCTCCACGACCTGCAGACCCTGCAGCCGGGCTGTGTATTCTGATTTCAACGTGCGGTTCTCCGCCTTTACCGTCATTGTCCTGTAGTTCGCAGCTTCCTGCGGTGCCGGAGTCTGGCGGCAGGCGCACAAGGACAGCCCGATGAAGAGGGCAGCCAGCGTGTTCTTTCCGATTCCTGTATGTTCCATAATTGTTTTATGCTTCAAAAAAAATATTGTTATGCTTGATGAATGACATCTTAATGTCGTCATGCTTGGTGAAAATCGGATGCAAATATAATGAGACGCAACGACATGGACGCCCTGCTGCCGGGGGTGGTGGCGGACAGCGGGAATATGGGGACGAACGGAGTGCTCCGGATTTTTTGTTTACGGGAAAAAGCTGTATCTTTGCAGAAGATAAGCGGCACTCGGCAATATGGAAGCAAGCTTCCATTGCGCTCATTTGCAGTATCTTTGCAGTGGATAAGCGAGTCCGATAGGAATGTATTTCCAAAACAAACTATATCAAATAACTCTCACATCCGATGAAGAACGTTTCTCTATACATCGACATCACCTTCTGCTTCGTCTTTCTGCCGTTGATGCTGTTTGCGTTTCCGGTGGAAAGATGGTGGGGAACGCAGCCAGTCTACTTCGCGACATTCACCGGGTGGCTGTATGTCACCTATTTCGCATACAGATACTTCATCATCCCCGGCCTGTTCAACGCCGGCCTCCGCAGGACATGGGCGTTGGCCGTGCTGGCGGTATCGCTGGCCGTCACTTTCCTGTTCTCGTCATACGAAATCACCTCGCCGTTCTACCATCTGAGGCAGCAGATGGAGGATGTATCTGTCGTGAAATGGGGTATGAGGCAGAACCGGCAGGCCGTCTGGCTCCACTACATCGTGGTCACGGTGTTCTGTTTTGCCGTCGGGATGCTGAACGAGGCGTACCGGCAGCGGATGGCGCGCGAGGAGGTGGAATATGAGCGGAACAAGGCGGAGCTGGCTTTGTATAAGGCGCAGATCAATCCTCACTTCCTTTTCAATACGCTCAACACCATCTACGGACTGCTCATAACCCGCTCGGACCGGACGGAAGCGGCGCTCGAACGCTTCATCAACCTGACGAAATATATGTATAGCAACGCCAACCGCGAATTCATTCCACTTGAGGAAGAGGCGGAATATATCGGTCAGTATGTCGCCCTGCAGAAGCTGCGCCTTAACGGCTTTGTCGAAGTCAGCTTTACGTATCGGGCGGAGAACGCGGCGATGGCCGTTCCGCCGATGATGCTGATCACGTTCGTGGAGAACGCCTTCAAGTATGGCATCTCCTCAAATGAGCCGTGCTTCATCCGTATACGTATGACACAGGCCGGCGGAACGCTCCGCTTCGAGGTCGAGAACTCGGTCTTTGAACGCAGGACGGAGGCGTCGAAGCGCATGGGAATAGAGAACTGCAGACGCCGTCTGGCACTTCTCTACCCGGAAAATCACACGCTGGAGGTCGGACCCACCAAGGACGGGACGTTCCGCGTATGTCTCGAACTGAAATCAGAAAGTATATGCTGAGATGTGTAGCCATTGATGACGAGCCTATCGCACTGGATATCGTCAGCCGTTATTGTGAACGGCGTGGAGATGTGACGCTGGAGACATTCAGTTCTCCGCGCCTCGGGATGCAGCGCATCCGGGAATGGAAACCCGACATTGTGCTGCTTGACATAGAGTTGAACGGTATGTCGGGCATTGAGCTGGCCCGCCAGCTTCCACAGCCGTGCTGTCTGATTTTCACCACCGCATACGCACAATATGCGCTGGACGGATTTGAGGTCGACGCCGTTGACTTTCTTCACAAACCTTATTTCTACGAACGCTTTGAACGTGCCATGCAGAAGGCTGAGAGGTGGCTGAGGATGCACGACCTGCTCCATGTCTCGGAATCGGTAGCGCGCCAGATTGTGCTGAAATCCGAATACAGGAACGTCACGCTGTCGGTGGACACCATCATCTACGTCGAATCTATCGGCAATTATGTCAAGGCTCATCTTGCCGACGGCTCTTCCGTTTTCTCCAAAATCCCTCTCCATAGCGTGGAGGAACAGCTTCCGCAGGGCGAGTTCATACGCATTCACCGCTCGTTCGTCGTGGCGAAGAACCGCATTGCAGGGTTTACGCGGTCGGAAGTGTCGCTGGGAAAGACGGACAAGCGGCTGCCTATCGGAAAGAAATATGCGGAGAATGTGATGAACGCTCTCGAAAAAGAAGACTGACGGCCAATCCGCTTTGTCTGAAGCCTGACAGCATTTTGAATGCTATATGAGAAAGGAAATTTTCGTGCGTAGAAAAAAGATTTTCGTGCGTAGAAATTTTATTTTTGTACGTAGAAAATTTATTTTCTCATATCAAAAAAAATATTTTTGTGCGTAGAAAAAATATTTTCTCACGTGAGAAAATTTATCTGGTTCATCCGATATTTGAAATGACAGCTCAAATATATCGGAAAATCTAATCTAATTATTGCAGTCTATACATTATAAACTCCGATTCTTATATATAAATAATGTACGCGTGTACATTATTTGTAATATGGCATAAGCGCATCCGGCGGCCGGCGCAGAGAGTATTTTCGGAGAAAAAACGGAAAAGCATCCGTTTACTCGTTATTTTGTTGTACTTTTGTCTGCGCTATGGAGAAAATAATACTCGGCATAGATCCGGGAACCAATATCATGGGCTACGGCGTGCTGAAAGTCGTGGACAACAAGGCATCACTGATGACCATGGGCATCATCGACCTGCGTAAGTTCGGCGACGCCTATCTGAAACTCGGCCATATCTTCGAGCGTGTCACGGGTATCATTGATGCTTTTCTGCCTGACGAGATGGCCATCGAAGCCCCGTTCTTCGGGAAGAACATCCAGTCGATGCTCAAACTGGGACGGGCACAGGGAACGGCCATTGCCGCCGCTATCAACCACGGACTTTCCATCCATGAATATGCCCCGATGAAGATAAAGATGGCTATAACCGGCCAAGGCATGGCGTCGAAGGAACAGGTGGCGGGGATGCTGCAGCGCATGTTGCACATTCCGGACAGCGATATGTCCGACTTCATGGATGCAACGGACGCACTGGGAGCTGCCTATTGCCACTATCTGCAGATGAGCAGACCGGAATCACAGGCACACTACAGGGGCTGGAAAGATTTCGTGAACAAGAATCAGGGAAGAGTATGCAACAGAAAATAATAAGTATAACCAACGGTGTAACGCGCATGCCGGAATGGCGCATGGCCCGGCCGGTCGACTTCGAACTGCTCGACGGCGAACACATAGCCATCGTCGGTCCGAACGGTGGAGGCAAGTCGATGCTCGTGGACATCATCATCGGCCGCCATCCGCTGCTGATGCGCGACCCTGAATACGACTTTTCGCCGAGCACGAAGGAGCTTGCAGCTGACAATATCAGGTATGTGACGTTCCGTGACTCCTACGGCGACTACGACAGTACGTACTATCTCCAGCAACGGTGGAACCAGCAGGAGATAGACGAAAGTACGCCGCGGGTCGGCGAACTGCTCGAACGGGCATACAACGTGACCGGCGCCGACACGCCGCAGCGGCAGGAACGCCGGCAGCATATCTACCGGCTGTTCCAGCTGGAGCATTTGATGGACAAATATGTCATACTGCTGTCAAGCGGCGAGCTGCGCAAGTTCCAGCTGGCGAAGACATTGTTGGCCGAACCGCGGGTGCTCATCATCGACAATCCTTTTATCGGACTTGACGCAGGAACGCGCGCCCAGCTGAATGAACTGCTTGCGGCAATAGCTTCGGAGGGAACCTTACAGATAATCATCGTGCTGTCGAAAGCCTCCGACATTCCACCGTTCATAACCCATGTCGTTGAGGTCAGCGGAATGACGGCGGGCGCGAAGAGAACTCTGGCGGACTTCAAGGCGGAAAGACCGGCGCTTCCGGAACATATACTTAGCCCGGAAAAGGAAAACGCTATCCTCGCCCTGCCCTACCGCGACAATGACTACAACGCTGGCGTAGTGGTTGACATGAAAGCGGTGTCCATACGATACGGCCGGCGTGTCATTCTCGACAGTCTCGACTGGACGGTGGCCAACGGTGAACGGTGGGCCTTGGGCGGACAGAACGGCTCGGGCAAGAGCACGCTGCTGTCACTCGTCTGTGCCGACAATCCGCAGGGATACGCCTGTGACATCGCTCTGTTCGGACACACACGCGGGTCGGGCGAGAGCATCTGGGACATCAAGCGCCACATCGGATATGTCTCTCCGGAGATGCACCGGGCTTACCGGAAGAACCTTCCGGCCATACAGATTGTGGCCAGCGGGCTGAGCGACTCGGTGGGACTTTATGTCAAGCCGAAGCCGGAGGACTATGAGATTTGCCGTTGGTGGATGGATGTCTTTGGTATCGGCGAGCTGTGCGAACGTCCTTTCCTGAAGCTGTCAAGCGGCGAACAGCGGCTTGTCCTCCTGGCACGCGCTTTCGTGAAGGACCCGGAACTGCTCATCCTCGACGAGCCGCTCCACGGTCTGGACGAACAGAACGGACTTCTGGTGAAGGACATCATCGACGCGTTCTGCCGCAGAAGGAACAAGACGATGATTATGGTGACCCACTATGAGGAGGAGCTGCCGTCGTGCATAACCCACCGGAAGAATCTGATACGTCATATCTGATTCGCCGGTTAACGTACAGAAGAGTTTAACATATCATATATAATAATATAGGAAAATATGAAAAAGATTTTTGTTTCAATGATGTTGGCGTTCCTGACGTTTGCCGACATTGCCGCACAGGATGTCTACACCGAAATCAGGTCAAAGGCAACGGAGCAGATCGGTGACCCGCTGGTCAACGACGTGGTCAAGCAGATAAACCGCTTTAAGGTGGACGCTTTGGACTATATGCTGATAAAGATGCGTGAGCAGATGCCGGACTCGACGGCGACGTTCCTTGACAAACAGGCACTTGCCATGAACAACTTCGTCAGTCTGTATCTCAAGAAGGTGCTTGAATACCGGACGATGCCGCAGGCTCAGCAGGTGAAGATACTGAAGGCGTTCATGGATGCCTCCTATTCAAATTCTCTCTTCAATGACCCTGACAACGAACTGACGCTCGGCTATTATGTCAACGACGACTGTCTGACGCGCTTTTCGCTCGACACTGACTGGCGCCGGGCCTATCTCGCCGCAAATGCGATGCTGAAAAAGATAGAAGGAAAGTAGTCCGGAACATACGCAAGGGATATATAAAACGCAAAGGACGCAAAGACGCAAAGTTTTGTTGGGTGGTACAACGGCCACTGACAAATGCTTTGCGTCTTTGCGTCCTTTGCGTTTTATATAATCTGCGTCCTCTGTCTTATGATTACCGGAACTTATATTATATTAATGTACGCGCGTACATTATATATACTTGGCTTATTCCGCCATTTCATTAATGGTAGCCGGGTGATGTGCGGGCCTGACTCTTAGCATACATGTAATACCACCAATATGTCCCGGCATACATCTCGTTGACCGCAACGCTGCGTGCCGCCTCCGTCTTATACTTCCTTTCCAGTGCCTGAAGGTCTGAGAAATCGGTGTCCATGACGGAGTTGTGGTATATTATGTATGGTTTTGACCTCAGATGAGTGTATAGGGTCAAAGCCTCGCGGTAGTGTTTCGGCAATTTATCGTCCACTTCATAGAATTTGGGCAGTGCGTGTGCGAAGGAATCAAGGTCTCTGTCAATCAGATAACCGCAAAGGATATAGTCCTTCACGGCCGGTGTCGCCATTCCGAGCCGCAGCAGCGCCTTCATATAGGGAATGGCTCTGAAACGGCCGCTGGGTTTTGCACCGATGAATCTGTAGATACTGTCGTTAGGATACATCATGCAACGGGCGTCACCTGAATACGGCAGCATGTCGTCGCTCGTGCCTTCAACCGGATAGGTGAACAGCTTTTCGCCGAGCATCCCCTCACGTGCAAGAGCATAGACGCGTATCATCGTGAGATTGTCATCCGTCTCCAGCGATTTCATTCCGACGGCAAGCGCCTCGCCGTAGTTGCCCTCCAACAGACATTTCTCGGCCTTCATGCGATAGTGGAACACGGCATTGCCGTTGCTCGCAAGCCCCGTGAAGAGGAACAGCAGCGTCATGATGGACATGTTTGACCACATCGCCCGTGAGAAAATCCCGTAAGAAGAAACTCTGGAGTACATCTGATAGTTGCGCACGAATATGCTCAGTCCGCCCCAAAGCAGCAATAGCAGCGGGAAAACCCACAGCCATGCGCCGAAGCTGAAGCCCCGGTCTATGTCCTGACTGACATCGGTTATGACCGTCAGGAGCAGCAAAGAGGGGAAATAAGTGAGGGCGTGACAGTGTTTGTCAAGCCGGAAAAGCACGTAGACACCTATCTGAAGCAACAGCAAGGAGAACGTTATGATCACGCACCCTATCATCCTGTCATAGTGAGTGGCGCCTCCACTCAGCACATGCTGCCCCACGGCGAGCACATCCGCCTGATAGAAATAGAGATAGACGAATGTGAATATGCAGAAAACAATAGCACAGACCGCCCTGATGACGGCTGTGCTATTCTTGGTATTCGGATTGTTGAAATTCATAATATAAGAGTATGTAAATCCTCTTTATATTCATTGTTTGCATAGGCAACGGCCCCGACTTTACGTCGGAGCCATCCCTACCGGGTTATCAGTTTTTCTTCAGTACTACAGCGGAGCGTGCCGGAACGTACAGTTTCAGCCATTCCTTGTGGTCTCCTACGTAAAGCGGATCATAGTTCGTGACGTGCGTCATGCTGTCATCGGCCAGGCCGTTTCCGCCGAACTCCTTGGCATCAGTGTTCAGGACGACGTCATACGACCCCGTGGGAACGAGGAAGCCGTAGTCCGTGAACGACTTTGTCGGATTGAAGTTGAAGACGAACAGCAGATCGCCGCGCGTGAACGCCAGAATTTGGTCGCCGTCGTTGTGCCATATCTCCTGCACCGGCTTGTCCTGGAAGTTCCGGATGCTCTTCATGACAGACAACATCGCACGGTCGAAATCACCCAGATAATGGTAGTCCAGATTCTTGTTGTCCACCAGATTCCACTGACGGCGGGCGTACTTGTGGCTCCATCCGTTGCCTTCGCGCGGGAAGTCAATCCATTCTGGATGTCCGAACTCATTGCCCATGAAGTTGAGATAGCCGCCGTTGATGGCCGCAGCCGTCACAAGACGTATCATCTTGTGGAGAGCAATGCCGCGGTTGGCGACATCATTCTCGTCACCCTTCTTGAAATGCCAGTACATATCGGCGTCGATAAGACGGAAGATAATGGTCTTGTCGCCCACCAGTGCCTGATCGTGGCTCTCGCAATAGCTGATGGTCTTCTCGTCCGGACGTCGGTTCTTGACCTCCCAGAAGATGGAGCTGGGCTTCCAGTCCTCGTCACGGAGCTCCTTTATGGTCTTTATCCAATAGTCGGGAATATTCATGGCCATGCGGTAGTCGAAGCCGTATCCGCCATCCTCAAACTTAGCCGCCAGTCCCGGCATGCCGCTGACCTCCTCGGCAATGGTTATCGCGTTGGGGTTGACCTCATGAATAAGCTTGTTGGCCAGCGTCAGATAGCATATCGCGTTGTCGTCCTCACGGCCGTTGAAGTAGTCGGCGTAACCGCAGAACGCCTCACCCAGTCCGTGGCTGTAATAGAGCATTGAGGTCACACCGTCGAAGCGGAAACCGTCGAAGTGATATTCTTCAAGCCAATACTTGCAGTTGGACAACAGGAAGTGGAGAACCTCATCCTTGCCGTAGTCAAAGCACAGGCTGTCCCATGCCGGATGTTCGTGGCGGCCGCCGGGATAGAAGAACTGGTTCGGGTCGCCGGCAAGATTTCCGAGTCCCTCGACCTCATTCTTCACGGCGTGGGAATGAACGATGTCCATGATGACGGCGATGCCGTTCTTGTGTGCCGTATCAATCAGCTCCTTCAGTTCCTCGGGCGTTCCGAAACGGCTTGACGGAGCGAAGAACGAGCTCACATGATAGCCGAACGAACCGTAATAAGGATGCTCCTGAATGGCCATCACCTGTATGCAGTTGTATCCGTCGGCAATCACGCGCGGCAGGATATTTTCCGTGAACTCCTTATACGAACCCACCTTCTCGGCGTCCTGAGACATTCCGACATGGCATTCGTATATCAGCAGCGGTGACTTTGACGGCTTGAACTTCTTTTTCTTGAAGACGTATGGCTGTTCGGGGTTCCAGACCTGTGCAGAGAAAATCTTCGTGACCTCGTCCTGAACGACCCGGCGGCACCATGCCGGAATGCGCTCTCCCTCACCGCCGTTCCATTTCACCTTCATCTTATAGAGGTCACCGTGCTTCAGAGCCTTCTCGCTGAGTTTCAGTTCCCAGTTTCCGGTGCCCTCGATGCGCTTCATGCGATATTTCGGATTCTCCTGCCAGCCGTTGAAATCGCCGATGAGATAGATCTCGGTGGCGTTCGGCGCCCACTCGCGGAAAACCCATCCGCGGGCTGTCTTGTGAAGTCCGAAATAGAGATGGCCGTCGGCAAAGTCCGACAGAGTCTTCCTGCCGTTGCGTGTCAGCTGGCCGATTTTCCACACGGCATGTTCGTGACGTCCCTTGATGGCGTCCTCAAACGGCTCCAGCCAGGAGTCGTTCCGAACGAGTCCGATGTGCTGAGGTTCTTTCCTGCATGCCCTCCTGCATGGCGCCTTGGCTCTTGTCTGAGTCTTGGTGCCCGGTTTCTTCTCAACCATAAGCCGATGTCTTTATGCTAAAACCTTGAATATAGCCTTTTTGATGGCTGGCTCTTCCGAAATACACGGAGCATGTCCGTCCTGCGGGAAGAAGATGGCGAACATGCCGGGACGGCAAGTCACGTAGCAGTCGGCAACGACATCGGGAATCTTCGTGATGTCCTTCTCCTCGTTATATTCAGCGACGGGCAGCGTGCATGCCGGTGAATATCCGTAAGTCTCAGACACCGACAGCGGTATCTGGATGTCAATCATCTTGTTGTGCGTCTCCATGACAGCCTCTTTCGGGGTCTTGCCCTTGGCCGTGGTTATGTTAAGGAAGAGGTCTCCGCCTTTAATCTGATGCTTGCCTTCCTCAAGAGTGTTGAGGTCATTGTTCTTGAGAAATTCAACTACATCCTTAAACAACGGGTTCAGAGACTCGTATTTGCTCAAATTGTCAAGTGTGTCGATTACCATAATAAATAATAGATTAAATGTTAATATATTCTGTTCGTTAATTGATTTTTCGTTTATTACCGATGCTCAAGCCGCATCATTTGTCAACCTGACGGCGTCCGCGGGTGTACATACCCTGTGCCGTGACATTTCCGTTGCGGTCTTTCTCCACAAACCGACCGTCACGACGGTCGTCCGCGTATGAGCCTTCAAAACGGTTTCCGTCCTTGTCTTCCTCTATGGCCGGGCCGTTGCGCTTGTCATCCTTGAACGAGCCTTTGAATTTCCGGCCGTCGGCATAACGTTCGATGCCCTGCCCGTCTTTCTTTCCGGCCTTGAAGTGACCCTCATAGACGTCGCCGTTCTTCATCGTCAGCTTGCCCTGACCGTCGAGCCGGTCTGCCTTCCACTGGCCGACATACGTGTTTCCGTTTTTCCAGACGAGCGTTCCCTGACCCTGCTTTTCGCCTTCGAGGAACTGACCCGTATATCTGTCACCGTTGGCATACCGGAAAATGCCCATTCCGGTACGTTCGCCCTGAACGTAATCGCCTTCGTAGACATCGCCGTTCTTGAACTTGTAGATGCCCTTACCGTTCTGTATGTCGTTCTTCCACTGGCCTGTATAAGTGTCACCGTCGGCATATTTGAACGTTCCACGGCCTGACCGCTGGTTGTTCTCCCACTGGCCATCATACGTCGAACCGTCACCCCAGTCGAAAAAGCCGCGGCCGTTCTTCTTGTCGTCAAGCCACTCTCCTTTATAATACGCCCCTCCGGCAAAGGTATATGTCCCCTTGCCGTTGCGGTGGTCCTGTTTCCATTCGCCGTCGTACTTGTCACCATTATAATAATACATCACGCCATGGCCCTGCTGATAGTCACGGAACCACAGTCCCACATATTTATTATTGTTGGCAAAATAGTACGTTCCCTGACCATGCTGCTGATCCTGAAACCACTGGCCTTCATACTTCTCGCCGTCAGAGAACGTATATACCCCGAAGCCCTGACGCTTTCCCTTCACATAATTTCCTTCATACCAGTTGCCGTTCTTGTACACGGCCTTTCCTTTACCCTGTGGTTTTCCTCCCACCATCTCGCCCTTATATTCGCCGCCATCCTTCGTCGTGCATGAGCCCAACGTTATCTTCTGGGCGGAAGCCAAGGAAGATGCCAATATGAGGAATATTGATATTAATTGATATTTCAAGTTTTTAAATATTAAATTGCAATGCCAAAATTAGCAAAAAAAACTCATACGGCAAAGAAAGATTAGATTTTTTAACTGAATATCACGTCATAATCCCCCATTCCGCCCAATCCGCCCGCCTTTCCTCCGGCGCTCACTGCGAATGTCTGATGCGAATGACCGTCTCATGGATTTTTACAAAACTCCATCCGAAAAAATTTCCGTTTTAGAGCGTTTCAGAGGCTATCGGAGAGCAACGGGGCCGCTTTTGCTCTCTTTTGGGGAACACGAAAATACCGGTTCGGACGCCGTCGGTCATCCGTAAGGCCCTCCCGGCTTTTCCAGAACGAAGATTCCAGCCGTTTTGCGGCTGCTGTTTTTGTCCTGAAAAGCTCCCTTTTTCTTGCCGTAAGGGTCTCATTGGGTTGCGACGGGGCCGCTTTGACAGTGCAACGGCGGCCCCGTCGCATCGCCGTAAGGGCCTTATTGCAACCCCGGGAGGTCTTTACGGCAGAATCATCGCAACCCCGTTGCGAAATGGAGGGGAAACTGCCGTCCGTAAGTAGCAGTATATCAGCCTATTGAAAATTATGTAAATTCATTTTATCCGACACCCCTAAATTTTGATACGCTCATGCTTGCGATATTTGCGTACATGGGCGATTAATTTTGAAAAGTCCCTCTTCTCGTTGGCTTTAAAACAGGAATATTTTCAACAAAACATGATGTGATTTCGACATGTCGCGCCCATACGAGGGGCAGAGTTTCCACATTAATGCGTTTCGTTAAATGGAAGAACCGTGATGTTGTCTTAAAATAGTAAAGAGCTGTTTTTCTCCATCTCATATTTTTATCGTACCTTTGCATCACTGTAACAATAACATTAATATAAAGGCAAGATATGAAGTTTATAGGAATTATTCCGGTAAGATATGCCTCTACCCGATTTCCTGGCAAGCCGCTTGCCATGCTCGGTGGACAGTATGTGATAGAGCGCGTCTATCGCCAGGTGGCTTCGGTGCTTGATGATGTCTATGTGGCGACGGACGACAAGCGGATCTATGACGCCGTCGAGGCGTTCGGAGGGCGTGTCGTCATGACATCGCCGGACCACAAGAGCGGAACCGACCGCATTGAGGAGGCAATGGAAAAGATTGGCGGTGACTTTGACGTCGTGGTCAATGTTCAGGGCGACGAGCCGTTCATCCACTGCTCGCAGATTGAGACCGTCTGCCGTTGCTTCGACGACGCGGAAACGCAGATTGCCACTCTCGGCAAGCCGTTTGGCAGCAACATGGCAGCCATCAGCAATCCTAATTCTCCTAAAATCGTGGTCAACAACAACGGATATGCCATGTATTTCAGCCGCAGCGTCATCCCGTTTGTCCGCGGCAAGGAGCAGGAGGAATGGTCGTCGGTCTATCCCTTCCTGAAGCACATAGGCCTGTACGCATACAGAAGAAATGTTCTGGCGGAGATAACCGGTTTGCCTCAGAGCTCGCTTGAGATTGCCGAAAGCCTCGAACAGCTGCGCTGGCTGCAGAACGGCTATAGGATTAAGGTCGGACTGACGGATGTTGAGACCGTCGGAATCGATACACCAGAAGACCTTGAAAGAGCTGAGCGGATGTTCAACGAAAATGCAGAATGACAGTTTAACGACAACTTCATCCGGTGTCCAATAATTATTTCAGATTCAAGCAGTTCACCGTCTGGCAGGAACGGTGCGCGATGAAGGTGGGGACGGACGGCACGCTGCTCGGAGCATGGGCCGGCGTGCCGGGCGGAGTCCCACACCCACGCATCCTCGACGTAGGAACCGGAACGGGACTGATTGCCCTTATGATGGCCCAGCGATTTCAGCTGGCGGACATAACGGCTGTCGACATTGACATCGAGACGGTGGAGCAAGCCGCAGAAAATTTCGCCGCCTCTCCGTTTGCCGGACGTATCAAGGCTGTCAAAGTCGCCGTTCAAGAGATAATGGAAGGTATGTTTGATGCCATTGTCTGCAATCCGCCGTTCTTCACGGAGGCCCTGATGTGTCCGGATGACAGGCGGACGGCTGCACGCCACACGTCGTCCCTGACATACGGAGAGCTGATGACGGTTGCCGGCAGGCTGTTGTCAGACGCCGGAGAGATTTCCGTCATCGTCCCGACCGACTGCGCCGGCGACATGGATTCAGCCGCAGCCATAGCCGGACTTCATCCGAAGCGCATCTGTCACGTCAGGACGACGGCACGCAAACCGGCCAAGCGCGTTCTGCTGGCATATTCGCAGCAGCATCCCGGACGTGACGTAGAGGCAGACACAATCGTCATCGGGGATGAAAGATACAGCCGTATGACAGGCGCATTTTATCTCTCGCCGGAAGAAAAGGCTTTTGGGAACAAGGACGGAAATCGCTGATGAAAGCATGCAATATGGCAGTGATGGGCTTCGTTTACGGGAAATATGAGTCGTTATCTTCAAAAAGTCGGGAAAAAGTTTGGTGGAACGAAATAAAGTGACTACCTTTGCACCCGCAAAACGAAAGATGCGCTTGTAGCTCAGTTGGTAGAGCACCTGACTCTTAATCAGGGTGTCCAGGGTTCGAACCCCTGCAGGCGTACAATGCTATGGAGGTGACAACGGGTCATCTCTTTTTTGTTTTATATACGCGTACATTATAAAAATAAGTGCTTCGGCTTCTACTTTTCAATTTAATTGCGTAACTTTGCACCCCAAAAGATAAAAACGTTAATGGATAGTAAGCAAAATAACAAGGCTTTTTCGATGATTGCGGACATTGAAGGTGACTTCGGTGATCTGTCAGACATGAATCTGCCGGATACGACCCCGGTACTTCCCGTCAGAAATCTCGTGCTCTTTCCCGGTGTTGTCTCGCCGATAATGATTGGCCGGGAATCAAGCATAGCGCTGGTGAAAAAGGCGGAGAAGAACGGGACGATAATCGGAATAATATGCCAGAACGACCCGGAGGTGGAAGAGCCGTCCAAGAATGACCTGTTTGGATATGGCGTATATGCCCGCGTCGTTAAGATACTGACACTGCCGAACGGCACCATGACGGCAATCGTGCAGGGTCTGGGACGCCTGACGCTGGAAAGTGTCGTGCGCCGCAAACCTTATCTCGTGGGTAAGGTTGTGCCCGCAAAGGAGATTCTTCCGGACAAGGGCGACACGGAATTCATGGCCGCTATGGAGGACCTGCGGCAGACGACGACGGAATATGTGAAGATGAACGACGATATTCCGGAAGAGGCATCGTTTGCCATAAAGAATGTCCACAACGATGTCATGGCACTCAACTTCATCTGCTCAAACATGCTGTTCTCCATCGGTGAGAAGGTGTCGCTGCTCGCCATGGATTCCATCAAGGAGCGACTGTTCAACACCCTGCGCATCATCAGCCGCGAGCTGTCCCTGCAGAGTCTCAAACAGGACATAAAGAACAAGACCCGCGACGACATTGACGAGCAGCAGCGGAACTATTTCCTCCAGCAGCAGATAAAGAACATGCAGGCCGAAATCGGCAACGGGGAGAGTTCGCCGGAACGGAAAGAGCTTATGGAGAAAGCGTCGGAAATGCTTTGGTCCGGCGAGACGGAAATGATTTTCCTCAAGGAGCTGGACAAACTCGACCAGCTTAACCCGCAAAGTCCTGAATATAATGTGCAGCTGACGTATCTCCAAACTTTCGTCGCCCTGCCGTGGGGAAAATACACGGAGGATGACTTGAATCTGAACCGTGCCAAGAAGGTGCTTGACAAGGACCACTACGGCATGGAAAAGGTCAAGGAACGCATACTCGAATATCTTGCCGTGCTGAGTCTGCGCGGTGATCTCAAATCGCCCATCATCTGTCTCTACGGCCCTCCGGGAGTCGGAAAGACAAGTCTTGGAAAGAGCATCGCGACGGCCATGAAGCGCAAGTACGTTCGTATGTCGCTGGGCGGACTTCATGACGAGGCTGAGATACGCGGTCATCGTCGTACGTACATCGGAGCCATGCCCGGACGTATCATCAAGAACATACAGAAGGCCGGCTCTTCCAATCCCGTATTCATTCTCGACGAGATTGACAAGGTCACGCGGAACACCGTCAACGGTGATCCTTCGTCGGCATTGCTGGAGGTTCTCGACCCGGAACAGAACATGGCATTCCACGACAATTACCTTGATGTCGACTATGATTTGTCAAAAGTTCTCTTCATAGCCACTGCCAATGACCTCAACACTATTCCACGGCCGTTGCTTGACCGCATGGAAATCATAGAGGTGAGTGGATATATCACTGAAGAGAAGACGGAGATTTCGAAACGTCATCTCATTCCTAAAGAGAAAGAAAACACAGGACTTGACGACGAGAAGAGGCTGAACTTCAGTAAGCCGGCCATAGAGAAGATCATCGAGCAGTATACTCGCGAAAGCGGTGTGCGTCAGTTGGAGAAGCAAATCAACAAGGCTCTCCGCAAACTGGCGTTCATGAAGGCTAAGGACGGAGCACTTCCGTACAGCAAGATTACGCCGGCTGAGATTGAAAGTCTGTTGGGCAAGCCACCGTTCTACCGTGATATATATCAAGGTAATGATTATGCCGGCGTGGTCACGGGACTGGCATGGACAAGTGTCGGAGGGGAGATTCTCTTCATCGAGACAAGCCTGAGCAAGGGCAAGGGCTCAAAACTCACGCTGACGGGAAACCTCGGCGACGTCATGAAGGAGTCGGCTGTGCTCGCACTGGAGTACGTCAAGGCTCATGCCGACACGCTGAAGATAGACTACCGCATCTTCGACAACTGGAACATCCATATCCACGTGCCGGAGGGAGCTACGCCGAAAGACGGCCCGTCGGCCGGTATAACGATTGCGACATCCATTGCTTCTGCGCTCATACAGCGCAAGGTGCGCCGCAATACGGCAATGACCGGAGAGATAACCCTGCGCGGAAAGGTTCTCCCTGTCGGCGGAATAAAGGAAAAGATTCTCGCCGCAAAACGCGCCGGCATTACGGATATTGTGATGTGTGCCGAGAACCGCAAAGACGTGGAGGAAATACCAGAGGAGTACCGCCGTGGAGTGGAGTTCCATTATGTTGAGAACGTGACTGATGTTTGGAATTTCGCATTGACGGACGAGATGGTCGACAATCCGTTGAATTTTGAAATCGAGGAGGAGGAAAAGAAGGCATGAGGTTTGAATTGCAATATGAAGACAATGCGTCGGATGCCCGTGCCGGACTTATTGCCACTGACCACGGACAGATAAAGACCCCTATCTTCATGCCCGTCGGAACATGCGGAAGCGTAAAGGGTGTGCATATCGCCGAACTTGAAGAGCAGGTGAAGGCGCAGATAATACTGGGAAATACGTATCACCTCTATCTGCGCCCCGGACTTGACACGCTCCGCAAGGCCGGAGGACTGCACCGTTTCAACGGCTGGAACCACCCTATCCTGACCGATTCTGGCGGCTTTCAGGTCTTTTCTCTCACTGGAATAAGGAAGCTCAGGGAAGAGGGCTGCGAGTTCCGTTCCCACATCGACGGTTCAAAACACATATTCACACCGGAGAACGTGATGGACACCGAGCGCATAATCGGTGCCGACATCATGATGGCTTTCGACGAATGTCCTCCCGGGCAGAGCGACTATCAGTATGCAAAGAAGAGCCTTGGGATGACGCAAAGGTGGCTCGACCGCTGCATCAGGCGCTTCAATGAGACGGAACCGCTGTACGGCCATAGCCAGAGCCTGTTCCCCATTGTACAGGGATGCACGTTCAAGGACCTCCGCCGTGAGTCCGCGAAGTTCGTAGCAGACAAGGGCGCGGACGGCAACGCTATCGGAGGGTTGGCTGTCGGAGAGCCCACGGAAGTGATGTATGAGATGATTGAGGTCGTCAACGAAATCCTGCCGAAAGACAAGCCGCGCTATCTGATGGGCGTCGGAACGCCGTGGAACATCCTCGAAGCCATCGAACGTGGCGTCGATATGTTCGACTGTGTCATGCCGACACGCAACGGCCGCAATGCAATGCTGTTCACTTACGACGGTACGATGAACATGCGCAACAAGAAATGGGAGAACGACTTTTCGCCGATAGACCCCAGCGGATGCGTCACTGACCGCATTCACACAAAGGCATATCTGCACCATCTCTTTAAAGCGCAGGAACTTCTGGCCCTCCAATTAGGCAGCATCCACAATCTGTCTTTCTATCTCAGGCTTGTTTCTGATGCGAGAGAGCACATCATCAACGGTGACTTCACGCAATGGAAGCGCAGCGTAGTAGAGAAAATGATGAGACGAATATAAACCGGAGAGATGAAACAAGGCAAAACTAATCGGCTGAGAGCGATATTGCGCAGGCGGCATCTCGCGGGAATGCGCAGATTGCGGTCATCCGGAATGGCATCCAAAGCCATGCGGATGATGCGGACGTTTAATCCACTCACACATATAAAGAAGCTCGACGGATATATAATACGGAAGTTCATCGGTACGTATATCTATTCGATAGTCCTTATCATATCCATTTCCATCGTCTTTGACGTCAATGAAAATCTGGCAAAGTTCACAACCTATCACGCTCCGTTGCGCGCGATAGTATTCGATTATTATGCCAACTTTGTCCCCTACTTCGCCAATCTGTTCAGTCCGCTGTTTGTATTCATTGCCGTGATATTCTTCACATCAAAGCTGGCCGGCAACTCAGAGATTATCGCCATGCTTGCCTGCGGCATGAGTTTCAAGCGTCTGCTGCGGCCCTACATGATTTCGGCGGCCATGATCTCCATCCTCAACTTCTATCTTGGAGCCTACGTCATACCGCAGGGAACCGTCGTGAGACACAATTTTGAATCGCAATACAAGAACAGCAAGAAGAACACGACGGCCAGCAATGTGCAGCTGCAGGTGGACAAGGGCGTGATTGCATACATCAGCCAGTATGACGACAAGCACAAGACGGGCTACGGCTTCTCCCTTGATAAATTCGAGAACAAGAAACTTATCAGCCACATGACGGCAAACGTCATCAAGTATGACACCATTTCTGACAGCCGTTACCATTGGAAAGCTATAAACTACAAGATCAGGACACTAAAGGGAATGCGCGAAAACATCACGTCGGGTATGGAGATCGACACCATGATTATCATGGAGCCGATGGACCTCGTCTTCAGCAAAGGTCAGCAGGAGACATTCACAAGTCCGGAGCTGAAACGCTACATATCCAAACAGAAAGACCGCGGTTCAAGCAATGTGGTCCAGTATGAGGTTGAATATCACAAGCGCATAGCGACCAGTTTTGCGTCGTTCATCCTTACGGTCATCGGTCTGAGCCTGAGTTCGCGCAAGCGGAAGGGCGGCATGGGACTCTACTTGGGTATTGGTATGGCCCTCAGCTTCTCCTACATTCTGCTGCAGACAGTTTGCGCGACGTTCGCCATCAATGCCAACACTCCGCCTATGCTTGCAGCGTGGATTCCCAACATATTATATACATTCATTGCATATTACTGTTATAAAAAAGCACCCAACTGACAAATGAGATTTGAAGATACATATCTAAACGACAATATCCTCGACGCATTGGACGACATGCACTTCGAGGAATGTACACCAATTCAGGAAAAATGTATTCCGGAGATACTTGACGGCCGCGACATTATCGGAGTGGCGCAGACCGGAACAGGCAAGACGGCAGCCTATCTGCTGCCCATACTGAGCCTGCTTGACGACGGCGGCTTTCCCGGCGACGCCATCAATTGTGTCATCATGTCGCCGACCCGGGAGCTGGCACAGCAGATAGACCAGGCCATGCAAGGCTTCGGCTACTACCTCGACACTGTGAGCAGCGTCGCTGTCTATGGCGGCAACGACGGCAACAGATACGATCAGGAGATGAAGAGCCTGAGAATGGGCGCCGACGTGGTGATTGCCACACCGGGCCGTCTGCTCAGCCACATCCGTACGGGCAATGTTGACCTCAGCCGCGTGAGCTTCTTCGTGCTGGACGAGGCCGACCGCATGCTTGACATGGGCTTCAGTGACGACATCCTTCAGATAGCCAAGGACCTGCCGAAGGACTGTCAGACAATCATGTTCTCAGCCACGATGCCCGACAAGATACAGCAGCTGGCGCGCAGTCTGCTTAATGACCCAGTGGAAATCAAGATTGCCGTGAGCAAGCCGGCCGAAAAGATAAAGCAGTCGGCATATGTCTGCTACGACACCCAGAAACTCGGAATAATCCGCCATCTCTTCAGCGCGGGCGAGCTCCAGCGTGTCATCATATTCTCGGGAAAGAAGGACAAGGTCAAGGACATCGACCGGGAGCTGCGCCGCATGAAAATCAACTGTTGCGCGATGCATAGCGACCTCATCCAGCAGGAGCGCGACGTGGTCATGTATAACTTCAAGACCGGCCATAAGGACGTGCTCGTGGCCACTGACATCGTTGCCCGCGGCATAGACATCGACGACATACAGATGGTCATCAATTATGACGTTCCCCACGACTCTGAGGACTATGTCCACCGCATCGGCCGCACGGCCCGTGCCGACCGCGACGGAACGGCAATTACGTTCATCAGCGACCGCGACATCAGCAGATTCAAGCAGATAGAGCAGTTCCTCGGCAAGGAAATCGAAAAGAAGCCGCTGCCTGATGGATTGGGTGAGGCACCGGAATATAAAGCGGCAGGACGCAGCAAGTCTCAGCACGGACGCAACCGCGGTGACAGTCATGGCCGGCGAGGAGGACACCGAGGAGGAAAAAACAGACGCGGCGGCAAAGACAAGAAGCCAGCAAAGGAATAGAAAAAGAGACTGTATGATATAAACGGAATGAGGTTCATGCAAACGTTGCATGAACCTCATTCCGTTTATATATCCTCATCTCACCGTTTCCATACAGACACCTAAATATTTATTCGCCGTCAGTGGTGTCATCCTTCAGGACCGGAAGCGAGATATGGTATCTGACGGCAAGAAACCTTATGGCACACGTCACGGTAAAGCCGGCCACGGCCGTAACGCCGAGCGGAAGTCCTGCTTCCTGCAATCCCCAATAAGTCACACCGCCAAGAACGGAGGCAATGGCATAAATCTCCTTACGGAAAATCACAGGCTCATTGTTCAGCAGTATGTCGCGTATGACTCCACCCGCGGCTCCCGTGATACATCCCATGATGACGGCGACCCAGAACGGCTGGCCGAAAGCAAGGCTTTTCTGCATGCCGGCGATGGTGAAGAGAGCCAGTCCGAGGGTGTCGAAGACAAACCATGCATTGCTCAGAAACTCCATGTAGCGGGCAAAGACAATGACGACGCCGAGCGCCACGGCCGTACAGATGAGGTAGATGGGGGTCGTCATCCAAAACGGCGTCGTACCGAGAAGCACATCGCGTATCGTTCCGCCGCCGATAGCCACGGCCACTCCGCAGACATAGCCGCCGAACCAGTCGAAATGCTTGGCGGCGGCATGGCGTATTCCTGAAATGGCAAAGGCAAAGGTTCCGAGCAGCTCGATGATTTTTATAAGCGGTTCAAGTGCGATTTCCTGTTCCATCCGTTCCTATCCGTTGACGACGTTCTGAGGATTTCCTGCGATGAACATGCGCACGTTGGCCACGGCCGTGTCCATCAGCCGCTGGCGTGCTTCCAGCGTAGCCCATGCTATGTGCGGAGTTATGAATGCGTTGGGGGCAGAGAACAGCGGATTGTCGGCAGATGGAGGTTCCGAGCACATCACATCGGCCCCGTAGCCCCCGAGCTGGCCCGAGACGAGCGCGTCGGCGACAGCCTGTTCGTCGACCAGCGGGCCACGGCCAGTATTGATGAGTATGGCTCCGTGTTTCATCCGTCCGATTGTTTCGGCGTTAATCATATTCCGCGTCTTTTCCGTCAGCGGACAGTGTAGCGTGAGGACGTCACTTACGCCAAGCAGTCCGTCGAGCGTTGTCTTCTGTATGCCGTCGGGCAGTGTGGCCGAGTCCTTTCCCGTCAGGGCGAACACGTCCATTCCGAGACAGCGCGCCATCGAGGCCACCTTCATACCGATATTTCCTAGTCCGACAATTCCGATAGTCTTGCCCGACAGCTCCGTCAGCGGCGTGTCCCAATAGCAGAAATCGGGATTCCCGCTCCACCGGCCTTCACGGTTGAGACGGGCGTAATGGGCGACCCGTCCCGTGATGTTGAGAATGTGCGACAAGGTCATCTGTACGACGCTGTCTGTGCTGTAGGCCGGGACGTTGGTCACGGTCACGCCATGTTCTCGTGCCGCGTCGACGTCCACCACGTTATAGCCCGTGGCCAGAACGCCGACATAGCGCAGCTTCGGCAGCGCCGCGATGGTCTCACGTCCTATCACAACCTTGTTCGTCAGCAGTATCTCCGCATCACGGCTGCGCTCCACAACCTTATCAGGCGAAGTGCGCGGATATACCGTGACGTCCCCCAGCTCCTCAAGCCCTTTCCACGAGAGGTCACTGGGATTCATTCCATATCCGTCTAAAACAGTTATCTTCATTTTATTTACACCTTATATATATAGGGACATCGTGGAGGCATGCCTCCGGTCCCGGATTTCGTCAGTTGCTGTATCTCTCTCCCCATAGGCCGGCCATCCGCTGGCAGAGCTTTTCCTCCGCAGGACTGTGCTGGCCGTGCCAGATGCGCTCCGCCGTCAACTCGTCGGGCATATACTGCTGCGGCGTGAAGTGGCCGGGATAGTCGTGGGGATATTTATATCCGTCGTTGTAGCCGAGGTCTTTCATCAGCTTCGTCGGCGCGTTGCGTATGTGAAGCGGAACGGGTTGGTTGCCGGTGCGGCGCACGAGGTCGAGTGCTTTGTCGATGGCCAGATAGGCCGAATTGCTCTTCGGGCTTGTCGCCAGATAGACCGTAGCCTCGGCCAGCGGTATCCGTCCTTCGGGCCATCCTATCTTCTGAACGGCGTCAAAAGCCGCATTGGCCAGCAGCAGGGCGTTGGGATTGGCCAGCCCGATGTCCTCAGCCGCACTGATGACAAGCCGTCGGGCGATGAATTTGGGGTCTTCCCCACCCTCAATCATCCTCGCGAGCCAATAGACGGCAGCATCGGGGTCGCTGCCACGGATGCTCTTGATGAAGGCGGAGATGATGTCATAGTGCATCTCGCCGTCCTTGTCGTATGCCAGCGGATTCTGTTGCAGACTGCGCACGACAACTTCGTCGGTTATGACAGCCTTCGGTTCGCTGGCCAGCGATTCGACGACAAGTTCGAGGATGTTGAGCAGCTTGCGGGCGTCACCTCCGCAGTAGCGAAGGAGAGCAGCTGTCTCGCGTAGCTCTATGTCACGTTCGCGCAGGACTACATCCTGTGTGACGGCGCGCCGGAGTAATCCCTCAAGGTCTTCCTTTTCGAGCGGCTTGAGGACATACAGCTGACAGCGGGAGAGCAACGGGCGGATGACCTCGAACGACGGGTTTTCGGTCGTCGCTCCTATCAGCGTCACCGTTCCGCGCTCGACAGCCCCAAGGAGGGAGTCCTGCTGCGACTTTGAGAAACGGTGGATTTCGTCGATGAACAGGATTGGCGAGGCTTCGTTGAAGAAGCGGTTCTTCCCCGCCCGGTCAATCACGTCGCGCACATCCTTGACACCGCTCGTCACGGCACTCAGCGTGTAGAACGGGGTCTTCAGGCGACCGGCAATAATCTGGGCCAGCGTGGTTTTACCGACGCCGGGAGGCCCCCAAAGGATAAAAGAAGAGATGCGCCCGGCGTCTATCATCCGGCGCAACACCGCTCCCTCGCCCACCAGATGTTTCTGGCCTATATAGTCGTCGAGCGTCCGCGGTCTGAGTCTTTCTGCTAATGGTTGTGACATAATCTGACTACAAAGGTAAGGAGAAATCGGGGATAATCCAAAAAAATAGTCCGCGATATTTGACAACAGACAACAGTCCGGAAGTGACGTGTAAATGCCATCCTTCCTGTCGCTGAATGTTTTATTTGCGTAATGGACATGGAGACATGGCTCTGCACGAACAATAGCCGCATATTGAAACACACTATTTAAAGATATATGGTAAAAACTGAGACCATATCCGTTATGCAAGAAAATTATTAAGAATTTAACACTTCAGAAATCCACTGAATATGTTTTTGCAAAGTACGAAAAACACTATTTCACTTCATTTTTATGGAAACCGTGGCGGTAGACCAACGAGGGCTTTCTGGGGTTGCAATAAGCACGCCGCCACGTTGTAACAGGCACGTCGTTGCAATGCAGCAAGGTACTAGTTGCAACCTCGGTATGGCCTTATTGCAAACTAGAAAAACGCCTTCGTCATCTTATTATACAGAATACATTGATTATCAGTCAATTGCAGATTGTGTGAAAATTCAGCGCTTTTAGGACCAAAATAAGGCCTCTGCCGAATAAATTCGCATCAATACTTGTGGAGGTAAACTTGAGTGATACCACTGTAACATCATTTTCAACGCCATAAAAATTTACGCTTGTCGTCAGGAATGTACCATAATGGAGTCTCCATGCCGATATACGCCACTGATATTTTTTGTCGTTATCGTAAAATCCAAAATCGCTTATGTCAAGCCTACACATTGATATATAAAGAACTGGAAAATTAGAAGTACCGGCCGAAAAGTTTGTCACAGTTGTTCGGAAGACAGCCATTGGATGCAAATCCGCCACTGCACTGCATGAACGAATATCCCGAGCACCCGCGAACATTTATCGGACTTTTATTTTGTCAGTTTAAAAATATTCATTACCTTTGCATCGTCTTTGAAACAGCGTTTCCGTTCGCGAAACGTTCCTATCTCAAAAAAATCCAAAGCAAGAATTTAAGTATACTCTGATAATAGTATGTACACGAAAGAAGAACTGGAGTCCATGGATATCCCTCAATTGATGGGTATCGCGGAACAGATGGGTGTGAAAGTATCTCCCGATGACGAGTTGGAGACAGTGGTCTATGCCATTTTGGACAGAGCGGCCGAAGAAAGTGCTGCCAGCGCCATGGCTACCCCAAAACGAAAAAGAACAAGAATAGTCAAGAAGGATACGAACAAAGTCTATACCGTCAACGGTAAGGAAGGTGAGAACTTTGACTTGAAGAACAGGCAGGGAAAAGTTACTGAAGCTAAACCCGCGTCACTGTTCAGCGATCTGCCGGTGACAGATTTGGAGGACATCGTGGCACAGACAGTCGCAACGTCCACGCCACTTGAAGCTCCGAAGACTCCTGCCAAAAGAGGGCGTAAACCCAAGCAGCCCAAGGTTGAAGAGGAGGTTCCTGTAGAAGCGCCGCAGGCAGAGAATACATCCGAAGTGGAAACTGTTCCCGAAGTACAGACGCAGACGGAAGAGACACCAGAAGCGGAAACGGCCACTCCCGTTGTTCCGGAGGCAGAGTTTGCAACTGCTGTCACAGGAGAGGATGCGACGGAAGACAAAGGCCTTTTGGCGCAACTTCAGGAAAAGATGGCCCAGCGTAGTCAAGATGGCATGACTCAAGATGGTGTCTGGGATGGCGACCCCGGTGACGGCACCGACTTTATAACGATGGTCGACATCCCTATTGAAGATCAGGGGGCCATGCCGACACTTGACATATTCGACCGTCCGACAATACATCAGTCAAACATGGAGTTCCCACATGCTCCACAGTCTGCTAACGCCCAAAATGCCATGTTTGATTTTGCTGACCTCATTCCCGGTAATGGTGTTCTCGAAGTGCTTTCTGACGGTTATGGTTTCCTGCGTTCAAGCGACTACAACTATCTGTCTTCTCCAGATGATATCTATGTCTCGCCGCAGCAGATAAAGAAATATGGTCTGAAGACGGGTGACGTCGTTGACTGTACCGTGCGTCCGCCGCATGAGACCGAGAAGTATTTCGCCATGAGCAACGTCAATTCCATCAACGGACGTGATCCGGCAGAGGTCCGTGACCGCGTGTCTTTTGAACATTTGACACCACTTTTCCCTGACGAGAAATTCCGACTCTGTGGTGATGCCGCCACTACCAACCCTAGTGTGCGCATTGTCGACCTCTTCTCCCCTATCGGCAAAGGCCAGCGTGCGCTGATTGTCGCACAGCCGAAAACGGGTAAGACCATATTGATGAAAGACATTGCCAACGCCATCGCCGCCAATCACCCTGAGGCTTATCTCATGATGCTGCTCATCGACGAACGTCCGGAAGAAGTCACTGACATGAGCCGCACCGTCAACGCGGAAGTTATTGCTTCAACGTTTGACGAGCCGGCTGACCGCCACGTAAAAATTGCCGGCATCGTTTTGGAGAAAGCCAAGCGCATGGTGGAATGTGGCCATGACGTGGTCATCTTCCTCGACTCCATCACCCGTCTGGCCCGCGCCTACAACACGGTCAGCCCGGCCAGCGGCAAGGTCCTCACTGGAGGTGTTGACGCCAACGCCCTTCAGAAGCCCAAGCGCTTCTTCGGTGCTGCGCGTAACATTGAGAACGGTGGTTCGTTGACCATAATCGCCACCGCCCTGATAGACACAGGCTCGAAGATGGACGAGGTGATATTCGAGGAGTTCAAGGGAACTGGAAACATGGAGTTGCAGCTTGACCGCTCGCTGAGCAACAAGCGCATATTCCCGGCCGTCAACCTCGTACAGTCAAGCACGCGCCGCGACGACCTGCTCCTCGATCCGACAACACTCAACCGTATGTGGATTATACGCAAGTTTATCAGCGAGATGAACCCGATGGAGGCCATGAACACTGTGCGGGACCGCTTGATACATACTCGGAACAATGAGGAGTTCCTGTTGTCCATGAACGGATGACACACTCCGTAATATATTGAACAAACTATCCAATGACCACTCGGTAACTACCAGATTTTCTGAAAGTTATGGTGTGGTCTCTGTTTTATGGCAGGCTATATTCTGATAAAGAAAAAGACACTGACCCGATGGACCGTCATCATTGTTCTTACCATCGTGACCGTGGCGTTATGGAAGTTCGTTTCGCCGTATTTCCATCGCGCTCCACGTATGATTACGTCATGTTCCTACAACATCATGCGGGCTGACGGGAAAGATATATTTTATTTCAGGAGCATTGGAAGAGACTCCATGCTGAACGGGATAGCATATCACCGTGACTCCATAAGATACGGTGTGGCGCCGAAACGTACAGCTGCCGACCTCCACGCCATCGTGAAGCGCAATCTTGATGCCGCCATATACCGTCTGCGGCAGCTTGATTCCATTGCAGACGAAATGCGCTATTATCTCGAAGTCCACAATGTTCAGGATGAGGGCTATGACATGGTTGTCGCCCATCAGGACTATATCGACATGCGCATTTCAGAAGAAAGCAGAATCAAAGAGATATTGGAAAACGCGGCCGGAAGCGACAGGCTCGAAATAAGACATATCAGCGTGAGCACCATTGCTGACAGTACGGCTGTTCCTCCGGTATTCATGGAATGTGAAGGAGGCATTTGGAAGGATGGCATCTGGCTGAAAAGAGCCAAAAATGGTGTCGGAGTAGCTTTCGACCACAGCGGAAGACCTGTGAGCGGAATGTGGAACGCCGACACAATCGTGTGCGGCCGGCGTGTCGGACTCAACGGGACTTACAGCGGACAGTTCGCCCGCGGACTGTATGCGGAAGGCCACGGAAGCTACACTTACAATGATGGCAGCGTCTACGAAGGCCACTGGAGAAACGACAGACGTGACGGTTTCGGATTTGCAGTCAGCCCCGGCAGTATCAGGGCGGGTGAATGGAATGCCGGAGATTATAGGGGCGAACGGATGAACTACACTTCCGACCGTATATATGGCATAGACATATCGCGCTATCAGCATGGAAAGGGACGCAAATATTATCCCATCCACTGGAACAGACTGAAGATAACGCAACTCGGTAAAATCAACAGTAAAAAGTTGAGCGGTAATGTGGATTATCCCGTTTCGTTTGTCTATATCAAGTCAACGGAGGGTGTCTCGATAAGAAACAGATATTATGCTGCAGACTACAGACAAGCACGCCGGAATGGAATAATCTGCGGGGCCTACCACTTCTTTTCCACCAAGTCTGACGCCGCAGCACAGGCTCACTATTTTCTTCGCCACTCCTTTTTCAAAAAAGGTGATTTCCCGCCAGTGCTCGACGTAGAACCAAGTCATACACAAATTGAGAAAATGGGTGGAGAGCTGGTTCTGTTCAGGGCCATCAGGACATGGATGGGAATTGTCGGCAGACAGACAGGAGTGCGCCCGATACTTTACGTCAGCCAGACTTTCGTCAACAGATATCTGTGCAAGGCCCCCGATATAAAGCGCGATTATAATATATGGATTGCGAGATACGGCGAATACCGCCCAGACGTGCGCCTTGTCTATTGGCAGCTATGCCCCGATGGACGTGTCGACGGCATACACGGTGACGTGGACATCAATGTCTTTAACGGCTACCGCGACAAGTTTGAACAGTTTCTGAATACAGAAAGGATAAAATAAATGACCGCCACTGACAAGCACAACCATACTGTCATCATCGCGTTGGGAACAAACATTGACCACAACTGGAACATGACTAAGGCCATGAACCTTATTCGTCGCATCATTGGAAACGCCAAGTGTAGCCGCCGAATGTGGACAGAACCAATCGGCATAACCTCTGGTATGTTTCTTAACATGCTGGTTTCCGGTTCGTGCAGACTTTCACGGCAGGAACTTAAAATGGAAATCAAGTCAATGGAACGCGAATGTGGACGGACAGCAGAGGAGCAGCATAAAGGCATCGTGAGGATAGACATAGACATACTGAAGTATGACAACGAGACGGAGCATGCCGATGACTGGAACAGAGAATATATAAAGGAACTAATAAATGAATTATGAAAGGTTTACGTAGTAAGCTACTGATTGTCACGATATTATTGTGCGGCAGCATATACGCACAACAGTTTGATAGCTATTTTACGAACAGCACTCTCCGGCTTGATTATATATTTGCCGGAGACGCGGAGCGGCAGGCAATCTACGTGGACGGCCTAAACAAAATACCTGGATGGTTCGGCCGCAGACAAAGGCTTGACGAGCTGCCGTTGAAAGGCAACGGACAGATTACGGTGAGAGACAAGAAGAGCGGTATGGTGATATACCGTCACTCATTTTCCACACTTTTTCAGGAATGGCTTGCGACCGATGAGGCTAAACGAGTGCCCAAATCGTTCGAAAACATATTCTCTGTACCTTACCCAAAGAAATGTGTTAGCATCACAGTTGAACTGACAGACTATCATAACAGCATTGTCGCCTCGATGACTCACGACGTCAATCCAAATGACATTCTGATACGACATATCGGTGAGCGGAATGTTATGCCATACAAGACTCTGCAACAGGCTGCAGATACAGCGCATTGCATACACATTGCCTATATAGCAGAAGGATATACAGAAGGAGAGATGGAACAGTTTGTTAACGACGCCGGTGAGGCAACGGAGGCTCTGTTCACCCATGAACCGTTCAAGAGCATGCGCGACAGATTTAATATCATTGTAGTAATGTCACCTTCAAATGACAGCGGCACAAGCGAACCAGGCAATGGAATATGGCGGAAAACGGCTCTGAACTCACATTTCGATACTTTCTATTCGGACCGTTATCTAACGACACTGCATCTTAAAGAGCTTCACAACCTTCTGGCCGGAACCCCATACGAACACATCATCGTATTGGTCAACACCGACAAATACGGCGGCGGAGGCATTTACAATTCCTATAACCTGTCGTACACAAAAGGTAGCAATTTCCGCCCCGTTGTCGTTCATGAGTTCGGACATAGCTTCGGCGGACTTGGTGATGAATATGATTACGGCAATGATGATCCCATGTATTTTACAGACACGGAACCATGGGAACCTAACCTCACGACAAAACATGATTTCAAAAACAAATGGGAAAATCTCATTGCAGAGGGGAAAGCCGACATGATAGAAGGTGGAGGATATCAGAGCAAAGGCGTTTTCCGGGGAACAGAAAACTGTCGGATGAGAACAAATGACGTTCCGGATTTTTGTCCGGTATGCCAACAGGCTCTGGCACGGATGATAAAGTTCTATACGGAATAAGCGGCAGTGCCCCACCCGATTGGGACCGAAAGGATAAGGAAACGGGGTAATAAAGAAATATGTTTGTGGAAGTTGTTGTCTTCAACGCAGAAAAACCATATGGAACAGTTTTCACAACTTATTTTGGAGATTCTTTAGCTATCGGACACGTCATAAAGCGATCAAGCACCTCGACACCTTTGACCGTACAGATTCCACGCAGCGAAACGAATACGAGATTTCGGAACACTTCTTCCATGGAATAGCGCATGTAAAGCTGGTTTGACATGATATATTTGCCCAATGCGTCAAACATGCTCATAATCAGATCATAGTTAATGTCGCTAAGGAAATGGCCTTCGGCGACACCGCGGCGGAGAAAATTCAGAAACTGGCTACGGGTACATCTGTGCTCATCTTCGAGATATTTCATGACTTTGGGATAACGCTCTATGTCTGAATAAAATCCAGGATTGGTTTTCTTAAACTCCTCTACCTGTAACATATAGGCATGCAGAATTATATCCATAACATTATCACTGTTCTGAGCTATCATACTCATGTGCTCACTTCTTAACGCTCTATACTTCTTCACTCCCTCAAACAAGAGTTCCTCTTTGTCGCTATAAATCTCATAGAGAGTCCGTTTGGATATGGAAAGCGCATTGGCAATATCATCCATTTTGACACCTTTTATGCCTTTGTTGGCGAACAGTGCCATGGATGTTTCTAATATTTTGTCCTTCAAAGAATGCCTGTATGTCGAAATACTTTTTATTTCTTGCATATCTAAACAGTTTCTAAACGGTTTATGATGCAAAGTTACTAAAATTCTAAAAAAAACTATCATATTCGGTTTGTTTTTGGTAACTTTGCCTTCCGAAAATGTCAGACTGTAAGACGGTTGTGGCATTATCATGACAGTTGGATAGCAAAAGAGATAACAATAACAATATTAATAATACAACTATGGTAAAAATATCAAAAGAAGCCGCTCTCGAATATCACGAGAACGGCAGACCGGGTAAGATTGAGGTGAAACCGACCAAGCCCTACCGCACACAGACAGACCTCAGCCTTGCATATTCGCCGGGTGTGGCATATCCCTGTCTTGAGATACAGCAGAACCCGAATGATGCTTACAGATATACCGACAAGGGCAATCTGGTGGCCGTGATAAGCAACGGAACGGCCGTGCTCGGCCTCGGTGACATTGGCGCGCTGAGCGGCAAGCCCGTAATGGAAGGCAAGGGACTGCTCTTCAAAATTTACGGCGGCATCGACGTGTTTGACATTGAAGTTGCCGAGAAAGACCCGGAGAAGTTCTGTGAGGCCGTGGAAAAGATAGCACCGACATTCGGCGGTATCAATCTGGAGGACATCAAGGCTCCGGAGTGCTTCTATATAGAGGAGCGCCTGAAGCGGACATTGGATATTCCGGTGATGCACGATGACCAGCACGGAACGGCCATCATTTCGGCCGCTGGTCTGAAAAACGCGCTTGAAGTGAACGGTAAGGATATAAGTAAGGTGAAAATCGTCGTCAACGGTGCCGGAGCCGCAGCCATCTCATGCACGAAACTGTATATGGCCCTCGGTGCCCGCCGCGAGAACATCGTCATGCTTGACTCAAAGGGAGTGATCACCAGCGACCGTCCTAATTTGACAGAGCAGAAGAAGTTCTTCGCAACCGACCGCCGTGACATTCACACTCTTGAAGAGGCTATCAACGGAGCAGACGTCTTTGTCGGTCTGTCGAAAGGCAACATCCTTACTCAAGACATGATTCGGTCAATGGCCGACCAGCCTATTGTCTTCGCACTGGCTAACCCCGTTCCGGAAATCAGCTACGAGGACGCTATGGCAAGCCGCCCCGACGTGCTCATGTCAACAGGCCGCTCCGACTATCCCAACCAGATAAACAACGTCATAGGCTTCCCCTATATCTTCCGCGGAGCGTTGGACGTTCACGCCAGCGCCATCAATGAGGAGATGAAGCTGGCTGCCGTACACGCCATCGCCAATCTGGCCAAGCAGCCTGTTCCTGACGTTGTCAACGACGTCTATCAGGTGAACAATCTCACGTTCGGACCACTGTACTTTATCCCCAAGCCCGTGGACCCGCGTCTTATCACCGAGGTTTCCGCTGCCGTGGCAAAGGCCGCTATCGAAAGTGGAGTTGCAAGAAAGACCATCACAGACTGGACTGCTTATAAGAATGAATTGCGCGAATTGCTCGGTCAGGAGACAAAGCTCACACAAAAACTGTATGATACCGCACGCGCACACCCCCAGAAAGTCGTATTTGCCGAAGGCATCCACCCCACGATGCTCAAAGCCGCCGTTCAGGCAAAGGCCGAAGGAATCTGCGCCCCGATACTTCTCGGCAACGATGAGCGCATCATGAAACTTGCAAAAGAGCTCGATCTTAATCTCGACGGCATCGAAATCATCAACCTGAGACATGACAATCAGGCTGAACGGCGTGAACGCTATGCCAGACTTCTGGCCACAAAGCGCCAGCGGCAGGGCTATACCGTTGAGGAGGCCAACGACAAAATGTTCGAGCGCAACTATTTCGGAATGATGATGGTAGAGACGGGAGAAGCCGATGCGTTCATCACTGGTCTTTACACCAAGTACTCCAACACCATTAAAGTGGCTAAAGAAGTCATCGGTATCAAACCGGAATATAAGCACTTCGGTACGATGCACATCCTCAATTCAAAGAAGGGAACATACTATATTGCCGACACACTGATTAACCGCCACCCGGACAAGGAAGTACTGAAAGACATTGCGAAATTGAGCGCAAGGTCTGTCAAATTCTTCAATGACACTCCCGTTGTAGCGATGCTCAGTTACAGTAACTTTGGAACAGACGAGACAGGAAGTCCCGTGCAGGTTCATCAGGCCGTAGAAGAACTACAGAACGAATACCCCAATCTCGCCATTGACGGAGAAATGCAGGTCAACTTCGCCCTTGACAAGGGGACGAGAGACAAGAAGTATCCGTTCTCGCGCCTCAAAGGCCTTGATGTCAACACGCTGATATTCCCGAACCTGAGCAGTGCCAACGGCTCATATAAGCTGCTTCAGGCACTTCATCCGGAGACGGAAATCATCGGTCCGATACAGATGGGACTCAACAAGCCGATACACTTCACCGACTTTGAATGTTCCGTGCGCGACATCGTGAACATCACAGCCGTTGCCGTTATCGATGCTTATGTGGACAAGATAAAGAACAAGCTGGGTGGAGACGCCCACTGATCTTGACCAGCTATATATAATAATGTATGGGGACAGACATGCCGGCGGCATGGTTCTGTCCCCATATTGTTTTTATAATGCCATCCGGAAAGCGGTCCGGATGTACAAATATCCAACTGTTTTTCAGTAAACACCGCACAAAAGCGACAAAAAGACATTAATTTGATATTTTTATTGATAAAACGTTGGTTATTTAAAAGAAATGCTTTACCTTTGCACCATCAAACAACAATAGTAAAGTAAACACCTAAAAGGAAAAAAGATTATGAACGCAGCGCAAGTCGTAGAGGAACTCAAAAGAAGATTTCCAAACGAACCTGAGTACATTCAGGCAGTAAGTCAGGTTCTTCCTACAATTGAGGAAGAGTATAACAAACACCCGGAATTCGAGAAATCCAATCTCATTGAGCGGCTCTGCATACCGGATCGTGTCATCGAATTCCGTGTCACATGGGTAGACGACAGCGGCAAAGTCAACACAAACATGGGCTACCGCATTCAGCATAACAACGTGATAGGTCCGTACAAGGGCGGTATCCGTTTCCACAAATCCGTAAACCTCGGTATCCTGAAGTTCCTCGCTTTCGAGCAGACATTCAAGAACTCACTCACGACATTGCCTATGGGCGGTGCAAAGGGCGGTTCCGACTTCTCTCCGCGCGGCAAGAGCGACGCTGAGGTGATGCGTTTCTGTCAGGCTTTCATGAACGAGCTCTACCGTCATATCGGTCCCGACGTGGATGTTCCTGCCGGAGACATCGGTGTCGGCGGACGTGAGGTCGGCTATCTCTTCGGCCAGTACAAGAAGCTCACACACGAGTGGAGCGGCGTGCTGACAGGTAAGGGGCGCGAGTTCGGCGGTTCTCTCATCCGTCCCGAGGCAACAGGCTACGGCACTGTCTACTTCCTGCTCTCAATGCTTGAGACACGTGGCATAGAGCTGGCAGGCAAGAGCGTTCTGATTTCCGGTTCAGGAAACGTGGCTCAGTATGCAGCCGAGAAGTGCATCCAGCTCGGTGCAAAGGTTCTCACCATGTCCGACTCTGACGGCTATATCTACGATCCGGACGGAATAGACCGCGCAAAGCTCGACTACGTGATGGAGCTCAAGAACATCGAGCGCGGCCGTATCAGGGAGTATGCCGAGGAATATCCTAACGCTGTATATCATGCCGGAGAAAGACCTTGGAACGAGAAGGCCGACATCGCCCTGCCCTGCGCAACACAGAATGAAATCAACGGCGAAGAGGCCAAGGCTCTCGTCGCAAACGGCATCATCGCCGTCGCAGAAGGTGCAAACATGCCTTCTACGCCTGATGCCGTCGCAACATTCCAGGCTGCAAAGATTCTCTATGCTCCGGGAAAGGCTTCAAACGCCGGCGGCGTGTCCGTATCAGGTCTGGAAATGAGCCAGAACTCAGAGCGTCTGAACTGGACAGCAGAGGACGTGGACAACCGTCTGAAGATAATCATGAAGGACATCCACGACAACTGTGTCAAGTATGGAACGGAAGATGGCGGCTACATCAATTACGTAAAGGGTGCCAACGTCGCCGGTTTCATGAAGGTTGCCAAGGCCATGATGGCTCAGGGCATCGTCTAAGAAATGATATTATACAAAACATAACTGAAGTAAGCTATCTTTTCAGGCTTACAACGAAAAATCTCAGACGTGAAGTCTGGGATTTTTTTATTGACGTATAATGAAGACTACTACAATCATACTCAATATATTTTCCTGACTGCTTATGAGTTCAATATGGCCAGGCCGATAAAGTAAAACAATCCATTTAGGTCGGTAAGATGAGTCATATTGTAAATTGGAACAGACTCTTTTACTTTCTAAAACATGTTATATTGGTAGTTAAAATAGCCTATTTTATTTTACAATATAGACCTATTTTACGCTGATATGAAGACTTCACTTTACTGTAAATGGCTGACGGAATACTCCTTTCCTGGCCATTGAACTGTCAAAGACGGGAATATGTTAACAGGGCCATACAGCCCACGCGTCTCATTCACGATGCAATCCCACCGTCGGCCAGTTTTATGGCTATGACAAAATGGGGTGTCAAACCGCTCACTCCAAGATTCTGATTACGAACAAACAATATTGCCGGTATAATTGATGATGATTCCATGGAATATTCCTGAAATAAGGGTATTCCCAGAGGTGAATGAGTTTTCTGAGTAGACAATATTCCGCATTTCCCTTGCCTCCGAAAAAATGGTATAGGAAACGGCAATCCGTATAACCACCATTAGGAGAAATATCCATACCTTTGTTGTCAGCAAATCAGATACAACATATGAAAGTACCCATAACGGAAAAAACTACTGCGGAAATAAAAGCATCTGATTGGAATGAAGTATCAACAAAAGCAATAAAAAAAGTATGGAATTTGTAACACTGAACAACGGCATCATAATGCCACAGATGGGATATGGCGTCTATCAGGTAACGCCGGAAGAATGTGAACGTTGCGTAAGCGACGCCCTCAGCGTCGGATACCGCATGATTGACACAGCACAGGCATATCACAACGAGGAGGGCGTGGGCCAAGCCATCAAAAAAGCGGCATTAACCGGAATGAGCTCTTCATTGTCAGCAAGGTGTGGATTTCAAACTATGGCTACGAGCGTGCGAAAGCCTCCATCGACGAGAGTCTGCGTAAACTGCAAACGGATTACATCGACCTGATGCTGCTCCATCAGCCGTTCTGCGACCGCTACGGTGCCTACAGAGCTCTGCAGGACGCCTATCGCGAAGGCAAATTGAGAGCCATCGGCGTCTCAAACTTCTATCCCGACCATTTCATCGACATTGCGTCGAACATGGAAATCGCTCCGGCGGTAAATCAAGTTGAGACCCACGTCTTCAACCAACAGCGTGAACCGCAACGCATAATGGCTGAGTTCGGAACGCTCACCATGTCATGGGGACCGCTCGCCGAAGGTCGCAACGGCTTCTTCACTAACGAAACATTGGCCAATATCGGTGCGCGCCACGGCAAAAGCGTGGCTCAGGTTGCCCTTCGCTGGCTCATCCAGCGTGGCGTCATCATCATACCGAAGTCAACCCACATCGAACGCATGGAACAGAACATCGACATCTTCGACTTCCATCTGACCGACGATGAAATGGAGGCTATTGCTGGACTTGACACCGGACACAGCCTCTTCTTCGACCACCATGACGCCGAGACAACGCGCATGTTCATGGGATGGAAGTAGTTTGGCCGCACGCCACAAATCTTTCCCTACTGAAATCAAGAAATCCCGTAATGGAAACCAAAAGAGGGTCTGCCATTACGGGATTTCTTTGTATATCGTATATATCTTCGTAATACCGGTCTGTGTTCAGTGTGCTGTCTGTCACAGACATCTGTCCTGCTCTTCTATCTATATAATATTATAATGTACGCGCGTACATTATAATATATAGCATATAGGAAAGCCTTACTCCTGCAGCATCTGGTTTCTGACACGGCTCAGCGTTTCCGGCGTCATCTGCAAATAACTTGCAATATATACCAACGGGGCTCGCAACACAAGCTGAGGGTGCATCTTCACGAACTTTGAATAGCGGTCCTGCGCCGTCTCGAAGCGAAGCATATCGGCATGAATCTGGCTCAGGATGAGCGATTCCTCCAGTATCTTTCTATAAAGAATCTGTATGTTCACACTTCTCATGGCCACCTGTTCAAGCAACCTGCGCGGCATGGCGTAGATGACAGTCGGTTCAAGAGCGTGTATCTGCATACGGGCCGGCTCTTCCTTGAAAAGACTCTCTATGCACATCACGATATGGTTTTCCACCGCCATATATTCCGTGACCTCCTTGCCGTTCTTATGATAGAACTGCCGGACAAGCCCCTTGGCAATCCAGTAGATGTGCTCACAGGTCTCACCCTCGGTAAGAATCTTTTCCCCTTTCTGAAATTTCATTGGCACAAGAACACTCTCCAGCACATCCAGCTCGTCATGAGTCATTGTACTGTAACGGCGGGCAAGTTCCCTGGCCACATCACGTTTCGCAAGTCCGATGTTTGGCATACGATATCCTCCTTTGATTTTGTTTTAGTGTCCGGTTACGTTTTTATTCGAGTTTGAGCACAGCCAGAAATGCCTTCTGCGGCACTTCCACATTGCCGATCTGCTTCATGCGCTTCTTTCCACGCTTCTGCTTCTCCAGCAACTTACGCTTACGGCTGACATCACCTCCATAGCATTTCGCCGTGACGTCTTTTCTAACACATTTTATAGTCTCCCGCGCAACAATCTTTGCCCCGATGGCAGCCTGAATGGCTATATCGAATTGCTGGCGCGGTATAAGTTCCTTTAGTTTCTCACACATCCGCCGTCCGAAGGTCACGGCATTGTCCTGATGTGTCAGCGTCGAGAGGGCATCGACAGGCTCACCGTTCAGCAGTATGTCCAGCTTTGCCAGTTTTGACGGGCGGAAACAGTCCACATGATAGTCGAACGACGCATATCCCTTCGATATACTCTTCAGCTTGTCATAGAAGTCTATCACAATCTCGCCCAACGGCAGCATGAAGTGAAGCTCCACACGGTTGCCACTCACATACTGCTGGTCCAGCAGCTCACCGCGCTTGTCGAGACACAGCGTCATGATGGGGCCGATATAGTCAGCCGCCGTTATGATGGACGCTCTGATATACGGCTCCTCAATGTGGTCGATGAGCGTCTGCTCCGGAAGTCCGGACGGATTGTGAACCTCCTTCACCCCACCCTGCTTGTCATAACACATATATGACACGTTCGGAACGGTCGTGATGACATCCATATTGAACTCACGGTCGAGACGCTCCTGTACGATTTCCATATGCAGAAGTCCGAGGAAGCCGCATCGGAAACCGAATCCGAGCGCGACGGACGACTCCGGCGAGAAAGTCAGCGAGGCGTCGTTCAGCTGAAGCTTCTCCAGCGACGCCCGCAGGTTCTCATATTCCGATGGGTCTATCGGATAGACACCGGCAAAGACCATTGGTTTGACTTCCTGGAATCCGTCAATCGCTGCATCACAGGGATTGGCGATATGTGTGATGGTGTCACCGACCTTCACTTCCTTGCTGTCCTTTATACCGCTGATGATATATCCGACATCGCCCGTTCCGAGTTCCTTGCGTGGAATCATATCCATCTTCAGAACACCGATTTCGTCAGCCACATATTCCATACCGGTATTGAAGAACTTCACTTTGTCGCCCTGACGCAACACGCCGTTCTCAATCTTGAAATAAGCGATAATTCCGCGGAAGGAATTGAAGACCGAATCGAAAATCAGCGCCTGCAACGGTGCTTCGGCGTAGCCCGTCGGATGGGGGATGCGCTCCACCACGGCATCAAGGACATTCTGGATTCCTTCACCCGTCTTTCCGCTGGCCCTGATAATGTCGGAACGGTCACATCCGATGAGATCTATAATCTCGTCTTCCACCTCGTCAGGCATGGCGCTCGGCATATCAATCTTATTTATCACGGGGATTATCTCAAGATTGTTGTCTATGGCCATGTATAGATTGGAGATTGTCTGCGCCTGTACTCCCTGTGTGGCATCGACCACCAGCAGCGCGCCTTCACAGGCAGCTATGCTTCGTGACACTTCATACGAGAAATCAACATGTCCCGGAGTGTCTATAAGATTCAGTATGTATTTCTCGCCGCCATGTACGTATTCCATCTGTATGGCGTGGCTCTTTATCGTTATACCGCGCTCACGTTCCAGATCCATATCGTCAAGCATCTGTCCACCCGTAACCTGTATTGTCTTGGTGAACTCCAGCATACGGTCAGCCAAAGTCGACTTTCCATGATCTATGTGAGCGATGATACAAAAGTTCCTTATATGTTCCATTTACTTGTGTCTGCTTTAAAGTCGCAAAGATAGTTAAAATCATGCTAAATGCAAAATAAATAGGACACATTTTTTATTATATAGACGCAAACAGTGGCATAACGGCGGCCGCTGTCTTCGCATGCGTCATAATCAGGGCTCCATACATGGCCATCAAAAGAAAGGAAAACACCATAAAAGAAAACAGGTAATCTATCTTCACAGACAGATTACCTTTAGGAAAATGATAAATATAGATTAAAATTACTAGTTGTACGGTGCAAAGGTACGCATTATATCCTAATGTGCAAAACATTTCGCCATTTTTTTCGGCCTTGTTTTCATTTTTTCACTTATGCCGACATATCTTCACGTTACGTCTACACCTATTTTTTTCTGCCTTCCACCGCTGAAATGTTTCAGTTCGCTGTATATTCTCTGAACCGGAAGCCCCATGACGTTGAAATAGCTTCCGTTCAATCCTGTTACACCGATATAGCCGATCCATTCCTGAATACCATACGCTCCAGCTTTGTCGAACGGTTTATATTCGGTCACATAATAGTCAATCTCCTCGTCCGTCAGCATCTTGAAAGTCACACCCGTAGTTACGGAGAAACTGCGCTGCATGTCAGCCGTTGTCAGACAGACACCCGTGACAACGCTGTGTGTCCGGCCGCTCAACTTGCGGAGCATGCGCACGGCATCGGCCGCATCAACCGGCTTCCCCAACACTTCGTCATCCACGATGACCACCGTGTCGGCCGTAATCAACAGTTCATCGGCTTTCATAAATCCGCGATTCCCCTCCGCCTTTTTCGTAGAAATATAGATAGGTACTTCCTGCGGTGACAGACTGCCCTCCGGATAGGTTTCGTCGATGTCTTTCAGGACTCTCACTTCAAAATCTATTCCCAGTCCTGCGAGCAATTCACGCCGTCTTGGCGAGTTGCTCGCCAATATTATCTTATAATTCTTCAGATTGTCCAACATGTCCATACCTTATTTTATATATTACCACCCAAATGCCTTGGCGTCACTCAGCCATTTTCCTTGAGCTCTCAAGACTTGTTCTATCACGTCACGTCCGCAGCCATGTCCTCCACTGCGGTCGCTGATATATGTGCTCAGTGACTTTATGTCCGGACAGGCATCAGCCGGACATACCGGACATCCGCAACGCTTCATTATCTCATAATCGGGAATGTCGTCCCCCATATAGAGAATCTCATCGTCACTGAATCCATACTTCTGAAGAAATTCGTCGTACGTCTTTATCTTGACAGCGCACCCCATATAGACGTCCTCCACGCCGAGGTTTGTGTATCTCCGCCGGACACTTTCCGTCGTTCCGCCGGTGATGATGGCGACGCGCAGTCCCAGCTTGCATGCCAGCTGTATGGCATATCCGTCCTTGATGTTCACGGTCCGCATTGGCTCGCCACCCGGATGCAGCGTTATCGTCTCGGCGCTCAGCACCCCGTCGACATCGAAGATGACGGCGCGTATCTTTGTCAGATCATAATTAATCATTGCGTTCTGCTTTACGGTGAATACTCATGCTCATCCGTTCATATATGTCTTTCACCAACGGATTGCCGCGCAGGAGCATGCTTTGGTTGCGGATGACATTTCCGTCATATCTCACGGCCGGACCTGTCTGGGCTTTCGCCGGCTCCATCTGGTGGACCTTGCGGACGGTCTCGTCTATCAGCGGATACATGACGTCAAACGACAGCCCATGTTCAGCAAGGATATCTGCCGAGATGGCGTAACAGTGGTTTACGAAGTTGCATGCAAAGACAGCCGCGAGATGCAGATACTTGCGGTCCTCAGACGATAGTTCCGTGACCTTACTGCTCACGCTTCCGGCCAATTCGCCTATAATCCGCATTGCACAATCGTCGTTGGCTTCAATGAAACAGGGAATTGTGTTGAAATCAACCTCACGGCCCTTTGAAAACGATTGCATGGGATAGAACACGCCGTAATGAAGCGCCATGCCGCTGAAAACATCCATCGGCATGCTGCCGGCAGTGTGCATAAAGACTTTCTGTTCCCTACCCTTGCATAGCTGCGGAATAAGGTCCGGCATAGCTGCGTCAGAGACTGCAATGATATATGCGTCAGCCTCATTGCTCAGAGTGGTTATATCCGACGTCGGCGAACCTCCGACTACCGCAGCCATTTCCGAAGCCGCCTCAATCGTTCTGCTGTAGACCTGCACAACGTCATGGCCGGCCTGAAGCAATGCCCGTCCGAGATTGACGGCCAGCTTACCGGCACCTATAAAAACAATCTTCATCTTTCCGACCTGTTCAGAATTTGTTGATGTGCACGTTCTCCCATTTGAGCCGTTCCTCGTTCTGCGGCTTGCGCTCGTCAGCCTTATGACCTACAGCCAACACACACAGCACGTCATAGTTGTCCGGCATGCCGAGTATTCCGCGGATGATGTTGCCGGCCGAGGTTCCGTCGCTCAGTCCGCGTCCGCGCATCTGAACCCAGCACGTGCCGAGCCCCAACTCTTCCGCCTGAAGCTGCATGGAGATTGCCGCGATGGAGCCATCCTCCACCCAACAGTCATTCTGTTGCGGATCGCCGATGACCACGATGGCCAACGGCGCACCTTTCATGAACTGTGAGCCCATATCCTTGGCGTCCGCCAGCTTCTCGATTGTGTCCTTTTCGTCTACTATGATGAAATGCCAGTTGCGCTGCCCTTTTGAGGTGGGAGCCATCAGACCTGCCCTCACAATCATTTTCACGTCATCCCCATCCAACTCACTGTCAGTAAACTTACGGTGACTGCGGCGTAACTGTACCAAATCTTTAAAGTCCGTCATTATAAATCAAATTTTGTTGCTGATGTTAAAAACATTGCAAAGGTAGGAATTAATATCCAAAATACTTTGCATGTATGATATTTTTAAGAAAAGATTTCGTATTTTTGCGGAATGAAAGAGCTTGTTACCACGATATACCAACATAGTGGTGACTTGCCGGACATGGAGTACCACAATTTTTTCCATAGCAAGTCGCTCTTTATGCTATACGAACAGACGCCGCGCCAAAAACCTTACATGGCCGTAGTCAGGACGTCTGACGGTCGTGTTGTGGGCCATCTGCTGGCCGTTGTCAGACAACGGGCTTCTGTTTTTCCACCTTATATATATAGACACTGCCGCATCATGGGCGAAGGTGAATATACCGGAGACGCTCATGACGCCGGATTTTTTTTCGCCGAAGCCATCCGGACACTTACACGGGAGCTTCATGGCCGCATACTCTACATCGAGTTGAGCCATCTCAGCCAGAAGATGTTCGGATACGGCCAGCTGCGCCGATACGACTATTTCCCCGTCCATTGGATGAGCATCCACAACTCCCTTCACAGTCACGCCCCCGAGGAACGGCTATCGGAAAAAATGCTCCACCGCATCGAATCGGCATACGCCAAAGGTGTCATCACCCGCGAAGCAGAAGGAGAAACAGAGTTGAAGGCCTGTTGCAAACTCCTTCGTGAGCACAATCTCTTCAAACCCAAACGCTATATTCCAGACGACAGTTTCTTCTGTGCTCTCATTACTTCCGGTCATGGCCGCCTCTTTGTAACCGTCTATAAGGACATCATTATCGGATGTTGTGTCTGCGCCTATTCCGAAGGCAACGCCTATCTGTGGTATGCCGCTTTCCGACGCAAGACATTCATCATGCTCCACCCTGACCTTCTCACCGTCTGGCACGCCATACGTGACGCCTATGGACGCGGATGTGCTCACATCGAGTTCATGGACGTCGGACTTCCGCTACGCAAGAACCCTTTCCGCGAATTCATCCTGAGTTTCGGCGGCAAGCCCATCAGTACATACCGCTGGTTCCGCTTCTCCCCATCATGGCTGAACAACTTCCTTTCTTGGATTTATAGAAATTAATTCACATGTCTTTGACACGTAATAATAATATCACGGAATTTAACATTTGAAAATTCTCAAACCAGAGAGCGGCAAAGCCGAAATCCTGACATTCAGCCGCCGTCATCATCATGTTTTTGGTCCGTCGCCGACCAAGGAGGGCCTTCCGGGGTCGCAATAAGGCCGCCGTTGCATGACAGCGGCGGCCTTATTGCAATGCAACAGACGCCCCGTTGCAACCCCGTGAGGCCCTTACGGCAAAACAATGCGCGACAAATTATTGCACACTTCAATCATTTTATCCGTAACTTGCTGATGCTCAGACAATAAAAGATGCACGCGCTATTTTCACGAATTTGCGTCCAAATGATTTTAATTTCTGAATATCGCAAGGATTTTAAGGTGTTTGTCGGGATAATTCTGAGTTTTTAACAGTTAGCTTTGTTCAGAGTGAACACACATTGAGGACAGCCTGTTGTTCGTACACCCGAAAATAAACGCTCGTTCCGCCTGTTCGATGCATCGCGGACATTGACTGTACATCCGTGGAATGACAACCTGTTGCAATCTGTCACACCGCTCATGCAACGTTATTTCAGCCGCGACAACAGCTCTCAACTTGCTAATGGAACAATCCCGATAACTAAATGAATATATGTTTCCGTAGGAAAAAGCGCATCATTTTCGTGATACTTTGAGATTTATATTGTAATTTTGCGCTGCAATAAATCTGGCATTGAAGATTATCTGATATATATATTGACTGCGATAAAAGAAAAAAGCAAATGACGAATGACACAATCTGCGCACTGGCTACACCGGCAGGCGGCGCCATCGGCATAATCCGCATCTCCGGAGAAAAAGCATTGGAAATAACAGACTCTATCTTCCGTCCCACACGTCAAGGCATAGCGCTCCGAGACGCACGGACACAGACCGTTATGTATGGGACAATCATGGACAGCGACGGAAATGCGATGGATGATGTGCTTGTGAGTGTGTTCCGCGCGCCTCACTCATATACAGGCGAGAATTGCGTCGAAATATCGTGTCACGGTTCGCGCTATATATTAAATAAGGTGTTGCAGCTGCTCATCAATGCCGGTTGTCGTCAGGCCAACCCGGGAGAATACACTCAACGTGCCTTTCTCAACGGAAAGATGGATCTGAGTCAGGCGGAGGCCGTGGCCGACCTCATCGCGTCAACCAACAGCGCCACCCACCGCCTGGCCATCGGTCAGCTGCGCGGGAACATCAGCACCGAGATGTCGCGTCTACGCGACCGGCTGCTGAAAATGACGTCACTCCTGGAACTGGAACTGGACTTCAGCGACCATGAAGAACTCGAATTTGCCGACCGCACCGAACTGTCCGACCTCGCGCAGACAATCGACACCCATATCATGCGCCTCGCCTCTTCCTTCTCTTCCGGACAGGCAATCAAGCAGGGCATCCCCGTGGCCATCGTCGGTAAGACCAACGTCGGCAAAAGCACACTGCTGAATCTTCTCGTCGGTGAAGAGAAGGCCATCGTCAGCGACATCCACGGTACCACGCGCGACGTCATCGAAGACACTACCGACATCAACGGCGTGACTTTCCGCTTCATGGATACTGCCGGATTGCGCCACACTGACGACGAGATAGAACGTATCGGCATCGAACGCACTTATCAGAAGCTCAACGATGCGACGATAATCCTTTGGCTGCTCGATTCTCTCCCGACAAAAGAAGAATGCGATGAGATCATGTTACTATGCCGAGACGGAAATGAGGATGACGATGATACGTTATCTGTATATCATGATAAGAAACTTATCGTTGTGAACAACAAGATTGACGTAACGGACCAAACTGTTCCACTTCGTCAACTTCTCCCCTCTGCCGAAATAATCGGTATAAGTGCGCGTCACGCAACAAACATCGACGCCCTTCGTTCCACCATATTCCGTCTATCTGACGTCCCTTCCTTCCACGAAAATGATGTCATCATCACCTCCACCCGACATTACGAATCTCTTCTCCAAGCCCACATCAGTATCTCCCGTGTCCTTGACGGCCTTAACGCCGACCTGAGTGGCGACATTCTTAGTGAAGACCTCCGTGAATGTCTCAGCCATCTTGCTGAAATCACCGGCGGACAGATTACGACAAACGAGGTTCTTGGAAATATCTTCAAACATTTCTGTGTGGGCAAATAAACATTCTGCATCGAAAAGTAATTAGTCGGCCATTAAACTTTTATATCAAAAGAGGGCGCACCAAAATACGAAGGAAACACACTGCAAGGACATATTTTCCATATGTCCAACAACTCGTCTTCTGACTGCATAATACATACTATCTTATACCTGTACAAATGTTGAAAAGCCCTGTAAACAATGGCTTTTCAACATTTGTACATTATCAAATCAACATTAATACATACGGTTTTCATTGTTTTTACCCTACCTTTGCAGTTGCCTTTTGACAGTGATGGAGAACATGATGATGGTGGTGATTGTAAATACGTCGGAACTGTCACGGAATTGCAAAGGATATGACTAACCCAAAGAATAGTAATAATAAAATGAATCAAGCAAAGAAGATTGTAATGGCGGCGCTGCTCACATTCGGAGCAGTTGCCGCCGGGGCGCAGGAAAGCGGAAGACAAGTGACTGATGTGACCGGTTCGCAGGAAGCAGCCGCTCTTTCTGGTACCTCCAATGACGCTGACGGCGTTCCAATGTTCCGCAGCTGGGCGCAGACACCGCCCATGGGATGGAACTCGTGGGACTGCTATTACTCTACGGTGAACGAAAAGCTCGTGCTTCAGAACGCACGCTATCAGAGAGACAACCTCTTGGAATATGGCTGGGAGTATGTTGTCATTGACATACGCTGGTATGCAAACCACCCGTCGCTCGGCGGAGGATGGTACAATCAGGAGCGAAATCCCGACTGCCAGCTCGACGAATACGGCCGTTATGTGCCGTCGCCGCGCCGCTTCCCTTCGGCCATGAAGGACGGCCGCAACGAGGGTTTCAAGGCTTTGGCCGACTCCATACATGCCATGGGCATGAAGTTCGGCATCCATATCATGCGTGGCCTGCCGAAGTATATCCTCGACAATCCGTCGGCATACAAACTGAAGGGAGCCGAGTCGACCGATTGGAGCAAGGTGTACAAGAGCACCACGCCGGAATGTCCGTGGCTTCAGGACAACCTCACACTGCGCAACAACGAGTTCGGACAGATGTACTATAACTCCATCATCGAGCTGTATGCCTCGTGGGGAGTTGACTTCATCAAGGTCGACGACATGAGCCGCCCCTATTATAATAAGGAGATAGAGATGCTGCGCAAGGCCATCGACAACTGCGGCCGGCCCATCGTGCTGAGCCTCAGTCCGGGCAAGACGGGTTATCAGTATATCGACCATCTGCACCAGAACGCCAACATGTGGCGTATGATGGACGACCTCTGGGACCGCTGGGGCGACGTGAAGGCCGTATTCGCCGAGGCCGACCACTGGAGCAAGGAGCACGTTACGGGCTGCTATGCCGACTGCGACATGCTTCCGCTGGGTCAGATATCCATGACAGTCAAGGACCCCGGCTATGCCAATGCCGACAAGGGCCGCTACACAAACCTCACCCACGACGAGCAGCGCACGCTTATGACGCTGTGGGGAATATGCCATTCGCCGCTGTTCTTCGGCGGTGAGATGACCAAGAACGACGAGTTCACCAACTCGCTGCTCACCAACCGCGACTATCTGCGCATGCACGCCTACGGAGTCGATGCGCACCAGGTGTCTAACGATAAAGGAAATATAGTATGGACATCGCTCGACCCCGACAACGGCGACCGCTGGCTCGCAATGTTCTTTACCGATGCCGGCAACGGATGGATATACGACGACCAGGCGCTCTACGCATCGGAGACGGTGGCCTACACCACCGGCGGCCATAAGGTTGACGTGGACATCACTCTGCCCGAAGGTACTACAGAACTGGCCCTCGTGGTCGACGATGCCGGCGACGGCTTCAACTACGACCACGGCGACTGGATAAATCCCGTGTTCATATCGAAGAACGGATACGAGGTGCCCGTGACGGGAGACTTCATCAAGGAGAAATACACCAAGTCATACTATAATACTATCAACGAAAACACCAACGTGCTCGGCAACGGCAAGATGAGCGTGCTGGGCACGCAGTACGACCGCGGCTTCTCGATGGATGCCAACGCCATGATTCTCTTCAACGTGCCCGACAGCATCGTCGGTTTTCGCGCCATGGGAACGCTCGACGATAGCGGCATCGGTCAGCCCGGCTCCACTACGAGCATCCGCTTCTATGTCTTCAACTTCGACCCGCGCGTGTCGTCGGGTTCAGGCCCCGCCACGTCCACAGTGTCGTGCGACCTTACGCAGTTCGGCTATGCCACCGGCAGCGACCTGACCGTCCGTGACGTGTGGAGCGGTGAGACCGTGACGACGATGAAGCCCGGGGTGCTGTCGATGGAAATCCCGTCGCACGGCGTACGTCTGCTGCGCATAACCGACGGCAAGGGCCAGACGGGTATCAAAAAGACGAAAGGCGGCCGCCCTTTTGACTGTGCCGCCCGGGGTGTATATACCTTGGGCGGCCAGAAAGCCGGAGATACCGGCAGGGGAGTACGCATCGTAAATGGGAAGAAAGTGATTAAATAAAACAACCATACCTATGAAAAAGAGATTATTCAGACTCCTCTCCGCTGCGCTTACGGCAGTGGCGGGCATGGCGGCGGTGTCCGTTCAGGCGGCTCCAGGCCGTTACGGCGAGGCCGAGTTGACGGAGACGCTGCCGGAAAAGAACATCGTGACGGAGATTGCCTTCTTCACGGAGGACATCGTGAACGTGCGGCACTACGTCGCCGGCACGGAGATTGACAAGCGCGACCTCGTGGTGACGCTCCGCAAGCAGGATGTCAGTGTGAACCGCACGGACGATGATGCCGCGGTGACGCTCAGCAGCGGTGCCGTGACCGTGACTTATGACAAGCAGACCGGATGCGTGGCGTTCTTCGACCCCAGCGGACGGCAGATGATTGCCGAGCGCAGCGCGGCGGCGCTCACTGCGGTGAAGGACGGCCCGTTCGACTCTTATCGCGTCGGACAGACGTTCAAACTGGAGAACGGCGAGCGCCTCTACGGACTGGGACAGCTGCAGAACGGCAACTGGAACCAGCGCGGCAAGACGTACAACTACATGATAGAGGGCAACACCTCCGTGTGGATACCTTACGTACACTCGTCGAAGGGCTACGCCATCTTCTGGGACAACGCCGCGCCGACCACATATAAGGACAACGCCGCGGGCATGTCGTTCGAGAGTGCCGCTGGCTACGGCGTCGATTACTTCTATCTCGGCGGCTCATCCAGTGACGGACAGGAGGCCACGAGAAACATGCGCTGGCTGACGGGTCAGGTGCCTATGATTCCGCTATGGGCCTACGGCTTCTTCCAGTCGAAGGAGCGCTACGAGAGTGCCGACGAGACGATGGGCGTGGTCAAGCGCTACCGTGAGCTGAACGTGCCTCTCGACTGCGTCGTGCAAGACTGGCAGTACTGGGGCACCAACTCATGGTGGAACGCCATGGAGTTCCGCAACCCCAAATTCAAGAACTATCAGCAGATGATCGATTCCGTTCATGCCATGGACGCCCACCTGCTCATCTCCGTATGGGCCAACTTCGGACCGCAGACCGCGCCGTATAAGTACTTCAAGGAGCACAACCAGCTGATGAAGCAGGGCGACAACATCATGACCGACACCTATCCTTCGAACGAGGGCGTGGCCATCTACGACGCCTACAGCGAGGATGCCCGCAACAACTACTGGCGCTTCTTCTACGACGGTGTCGTGTCGAAGGGTGTCGATGCCTACTGGATGGACTCTTCCGAGCCCGACCACTATCAGGGCGGCGAGGCAATGGAGGAGACGTTCGACTTCGTCACCGGCATGGGATGCACGTGGCGCAGCGTGCGCAACGCCTTCCCGCTCGTGCATGTGGGCGGTGTCTACGACCATCACCGCGCCGAGACATCGCTCTCCGGCAAGCGCTGCATGATTCTCACCCGCTCGGGCTATGCCGGTCTGCAGCGCTACGGCGCAAATACGTGGAGCGGCGACGTCACGGCCTCGTGGCAGACGCTCTCCAACCAGATTGCGGCCGCGCTGAGCTATTCCGTATGCGGAAATCCCAACTGGAACTCCGACATCGGAGCCTTCTTCAACGGCGACCTGAAAGGTCCGGGCAACGACGAGTATAACGAGCTCTATGCCCGCTGGTTCCAGTTCGCCACGTTCTGCCCGATGATGCGCAGCCACGGTGCAGGCACGGACAAGGCCATCTACGTGTGGGGCAAGCAGGGCACGCCTTTCTACGACAACGAGGAGCGCTACATCCGCATGCGCTACGCGCTCCTACCTTATATATATAGTACGGCATGGAGCGTGCATAGCGACGGCAGTTCGTTCATGAACCCGATGCAACTGATGTTCCCCGGCGATGCCGCCACCGAGCTTCTGAAAGACCAGTATATGTTCGGAAACTCCCTGCTCGTGGCTCCCGTATTGAAATACAAGGCGGCTAACCGCAGCGTCTACCTGCCCGCCGGCCACCGTTGGACAGACTTCTGGACGGGCGAACAGACCGACGGCGGACAGAAAGTGACAAAGGAGACCGAGCTCCAGACCCTCCCGCTCTACGTGCGTGCCGGCTCTATCCTCCCGTACGCCCTTCCCGCGCAGACGGCCAAGACCGCCAACTGGGACACCCTTCAGATACGCATATATCCAGGTGCCGACGCCACCTTCACCCTCTATGAGGACGAGGGCGACTCTTACCGCTACGAGCAGGGACAGTACAGCACCATCACCTTTACGTGGGACGATGCCTCCGGCAGTATCACCGTAGGGGCGCGCGATGGTAGCTTCGCGGGAATGAAGGACAAGCGCATCTTCGACATCGTCGTCGTTGACGGCAATACAGGCGCTGGCGACGGTCTCTCTCCGCGCATCCACAAGCGCATCGAATATGACGGAACGGCGCAGACGGTGACCGTAAACACAGCCGAGACCATGCCCGCAGAATACGCTCCGTGGCCGGAACCGGCCGATGACGGTACCAGCCTCTACACCTTCACGGCAAAAGACTGGATGACGGGTGACGAGGGCCGCGTGAGTCAGCGCAACATCAGCTATGACGAGACCGCCAACACCATCACCCTGAAAGCCTCGGGTGCGCAGAACGCCGCCCTGCAACTGAAGACCGCGCTATCCGGCCGGTACTACATCATGAACGACCAGCACTATCTCTGCGTGCGTGCCAAGGGCGTCAGCGCCGCGGCCGAAGATCATCACCTGTGGTTCCTCGCCGGTCAGCACGTTGGAACAATCCCCGCCACGCGCACCGTCACCCTGCCGTCTTCCGATGGCGGCGACCCCGCCGATGCCGAAGTGCTGGTAATCTGGGATACCGCCGACCTGATTTACAAGGGCAACATCATCTACTTCAACTTGTCCGGTTCGTTCATCACCTGCTTCGGCCTCACGCCCGATGCGGGCAGACAGGTTGTCGTGAGCGATATCAACCACTATACGGAGGCCGGCCTCGAGGCCATCACTACAGGGATAAAGGACATCGCCTATACACGCGACGGCAACAACGCCTCTACCGTCTACGACCTGCAGGGGCGCATGGTAAATGGCACTCCGGGGCGGGGCGTATATATCAGAAACGGCAAAAAGTTCGTTATAAGGTAAAGGACGGATAATAATGTAAACAATCAAACAATAAATATCTATGAACAGACAATCATCAACAACCAAAGCATTTCTTGCAGCGATGCTGCTGATGCTCCTCCTTGCTCCCGCCGCTTGGGCGGAGGGCGTTAAGGTGCAGACAGGTAAAGGTGTTGTCGGCGTGACGTTCTATGCCGACGACATCGTGCGCATAACGAAGACGGCGACCGACGGCGCGGCCATGCAGAAGAGCCTCTCCGTGACCATGACGCCGGCGAACGTGAAGGTGACGCGCCGCGATGATGACGGCACGGTGAGCGTCGGCAGCCGCAAGCTGACCGTCAGCGTGGACAGCCGTACCGGCTGCGTCACGTTTACCGCAAAAGATGGCGGCGCGCTGCTCGCCGAGAAGGACTTTTCGCTTGAGGCCATCACCGGCGGAGCTGATGCCGGCGGCTTCAGGGTCAACCAGTCGTTCACCCTCGGTGCCGACGAACCCATCTACGGCCTGGGTATTCTTCAAGACGGCAAGATGAATCGCCGCGGCACCCACCGCTATGTCATGCAGTCGAATCTGGAAGACTATCAGAACGTCATACAGAGCATAAAGGGCTGGGGACTATTTTGGGACAACTACTCGCCGACAAACTTCGATGACGACGAGAACGGCATGCAGTTCCGTTCAGAGGTGGGCGACGGCGTTGACTACTACTTCATGTACGGCGGCTCGCTCGACAAGACCACCGTACTCATGCGCACGCTGTCCGGCCGGGTGCCGATGATGCCGCTCTGGTCTTACGGCTTCTTCCAGTCGAAGGAGCGCTACAAGTCGCTCGACGAGACAGTGGGGGTGGTGCGCAAGTACCGCGAGCTGGGCATACCGCTCGACTGCATCGTGCAGGACTGGCAGTACTGGGGCTCCCACTATCTTTGGAACGCCATGGAGTTCCTCGGCGAGGGCTTCGGTAACGCTCAGAACTATATCGACGACATTCACCGTCAGGACGCCAAGCTGATGATAACCATCTGGAGCAGCTTCGGTCCGCAGACCAAGGGCTACCGCGAGCTGGCCGCCCGCAATCGCCTCTTCAAGTTCCAGACATGGCCGCAGAGCGGCATCGAGAGCCAGTGGCCGCCGCGCATGGACTATCCCAGCGGCGTTTGCTGCTACGACCCGTACGCCACGGAGAGCCGCGACATCTACTGGCAGAACCTCCAACGCCTCCACAAGATGGGCATCGACGGATGGTGGATGGACTCTACCGAGCCCGATAACGTCGACATGACGGCAGCCGACTTCGACACGAAGGTGGGCGACGCGCGCACCGCCACGTTCCGCCGCCTGCGCAATGCCTACCCGCTGGCAACTGTCGGCGGCGTGCACGACCATCAGTTGGCTACGGACTCAAGCAAGCGCGTCTTCATCATGACCCGCTCTGGCTTCGCCGGACAGCAGCGCTATGCCGCCAACGTGTGGAGCGGCGACGTCGGTTCGTCGTGGGAGAGTCTGCGCGCACAGATTCCCGCCGGACTGAACTTCACCCTCACCGGCAACCCCAACTACAACAGCGACGGCGGCGGCTTCTTCGCCGGAGCATACAACAAGACATGGAACGACGGCAGCGGCGCCCGCAACCCGCTCTACCGCGAGCTCTACGTGCGCTGGATGCAGTATGCGATGTTCTGCCCCGTGATGCGCAGCCACGGTACTGAGGTACCCCGCGAGTTTTACTATTACGGCACTGCCGGCGAGCCTGTCTACGACGCACTGGTCGGTGCAGTCAAGCTGCGTTACCGTCTCCTGCCTTATATCTACAGCACGGCATGGCAGGTGACAAAGAACGACGACAGCCACATGCGCCCCCTCTCGGCCGAGTTCCCCGGCGACCGCCGCACGTGGGACATGGCTCATGAGTTCATGTTCGGCCGCAACATACTGGCCGCTCCCGTGGTGCACGCGCAGTACACGCCCGAGAAAATCGTGAAGACCGACGAGATGAGCGGCTGGGACAAGAAGGACAATGCCGACAGCGGAGCCGACATCAGTGTCGATTTCTCCGAGCAGAAGAAGGCCAAGGTCTATCTGCCGTCCGCAGGCAGCACGCCGGCGGTATGGTACGACTTCAACACCGGCAAGCGTTACGCCGGCGGTCAGGACATAACCCTGACTACCACCATCGGCACCATCCCGATGTTCGTCCGTGCCGGTGGCATCGTCCCCGTGGGCCGCGAGATGCAGTCGACCGCCGGGCGCGACTGGTCAGAACTTGAGCTCCGCGTCTATCCTGGTGCCGACGGCTCGTTCACGCTCTACGAAGACGAGGGCGACGGCTACGGCTATGAGCGCGGCGAGCGCATGGAGATACAGCTCACATGGAGCGACGCCCGCCGCACCCTCACCATCGGCCAGCGCCGCGGAACATATCCCGGCATGCCTCAGAAGCGCAGTTTCACCGTGAAGCTGCCCGACGGCACGTCTCGCACCGTGACTTACACAGGGAAGAAAGTAAGCGTGAAGATGTAGAGGCATAAGTAACACAAAGATTTAAATATAGATTCAAGACAGAAGCGTTGCGCTTCTGTCTTGAATCTATAACTCTTTACTTGGGATTGTTCCTAGTCAACAACAGCGCAAAGCGATGTCATGACATCTGTACCCGACATTTGCAGAGGAATATTAAATCAGCATAATGTACCAGATATACAATATTCCGACAGTTTCTCCGTTATCATAATTGATGATGAAGACTATAAACATATACCGATATATACTCGTTGCCGTCATTGCCTGTATGACATGCGGACGGGCGGCGGGACAGACTTTCACGCTGACGGGAAAGGTCGTTGACGAAGAGAACAACCCCATTGAGCTGGCTTCCGTCTCATGTCTGGAGCAGGGCAAGATGGTCGTCACGGACCTAAAGGGGCAGTTCTGCGTACAGCTGAAATCAACTGATAGCGTGACGGTCAGGTTCTCCATGGTCGGATATAACGCACGCAAGAGAACATTCAAGAATCCGCGTGGAAAGATTTCAATTGATATAAAACTTCCGTCCATGCAGGCACTCGGCGAAGTGGTCGTCACGGAGAAGCGGCGCCAGACCACCGGGACGGAACGGCTGGACATCAAAGACATCAAGGGTGTTCCGTCGACATCGGGCAACGCCGTGGAAGAGCTTATACAGCAACAAGCAGGAGTGTCGACACACAACGAAATGTCGTCGCAGTATAACGTGCGCGGCGGAAGCTTTGACGAGAATTCCGTATATATAAATGATGTGGAGGTCTACCGTCCGCTGCTCATCAGAAGCGGACAGCAGGAAGGCCTGAGCGTCATCAACCCGGACATGGTCGAAGCCGTCGGGTTCTCCACTGGAGGATTTGAGGCAAAATACGGTGACAAGATGTCGTCGGCACTTGACATCACCTATAAGCGCCCGAAAAGATTTGAGGCCAACGTGGCCGCCTCGCTGCTTGGAGCGAGCGGATATGTGGGAATTGGCGGCAAGAAGTTCTCCATGAGCCACGGCATACGCTACAAGACAAACCGCTATCTTCTCGGCTCGCTTGAAACGAAAGGAGAATACAAACCGAATTTCCTTGACTATCAGACATATATCAGCTATTCGCCGAACCAAAGGTGGACGATTGATTTCATCGGCAATATATCGGAAAATCATTATAACTTCACGCCGACGGACCGCGAGACTTCTTTCGGAACGATGGAGAACGTCAAGTCGTTCAGGGTCTATTTTGACGGTCAGGAGAAAGACATCTTCCGTACCTTGTTCGGCTCGCTCAGCATCTCACGCCACTTCGGGCCGAACACGACGCTGTCGCTGCTCGGCTCAGCCTTCCACACAAAGGAACAGGAGACGTATGACATTCAGGGACAATACTGGCTGGACGACACCCAGACGGACGTCAATTTGGGCGTCGGTACGTACATGGAGCACGCACGCAACTATCTGACGGCCGACGTCAAGAGCCTCAAACTGATGTTCAAGCACCGGATGAAGCGCCACGACATTGAGGCCGGAGTGGTCTACAAGATGGAGGACATAAAGGAAAAGTCACGCGAATATGAGATGCGCGACTCAAGCGGCTACTCCATCCCCCACTCTGCCGAACGGCTCGACCTGATATATTCGCTCAATTCACGGAACACGATGAGCAGCCACCGCACGGAGGGCTACATACAGGACACCTACCGTTTCAGCAGCGGCAGCGAGGAGCAGACGCTCTACACGCTGAACTTCGGCGTGCGCTTCAGCAACTGGTCGTTCAACAAGGAGACGGTCATCTCACCGCGCGCCTCGCTGGCCATCATACCGGCTTTCAACCAGAACATAACGTTCCGCGTGGCGACGGGTCTCTACTATCAGACGCCGTTCTTCAAGGAACTCCGCGACACGACCAAGGTCAACGGTACGACGATAGTCACACTGAACGAGAAAATCAAGAGCCAGCGCTCCATCCATTTCGTGACGGCATTTGACTACCGCTTCAAGATGAAGGACAGACCTTATAAGTTCACGGCCGAGGCCTACTATAAAATCCTCGGCAATCTGGTGCCGTATAATGTCAACAACGTCAAGGTCACATACTACGGCAGCAACATGGGCAGCGGCCATGCCGCCGGTCTGGACCTGAAGCTCTACGGCGAGTTTGTTCCGGGAACAGACTCGTGGGTGACATTCTCGCTGATGAGCACGAGACAGAAGGTCAACGGCGTATGGATTCCCATGCCGACTGACCAGCGCTACGGCATCAATCTCCACTTCACTGACTATTTTCCCGGTACGGACCGCTGGAAGATGACGCTCCGTCTGGCCTTTGCCGACGGTCTGCCGTTCGGCGCTCCCCACAAAGGACTGGAATATCAGGACTTCCGCGCACCGGCATACAAGCGCGCCGACATCGGCATGAGCTTCCGCGCATACGACAACGACGACCGCAAGAAAAAGAGCATACTGAGGAACATCTGGGTGGGGCTGGACTGCCTCAATCTTTTCGGAATAAGCAACGTGAACTCCTACTATTGGGTCACGGACGTCACCAATCAACAGTATGCCGTCCCGAACTATCTCACCGGACGTCAGATAAACGGCAAGGTGCAGATAGAGTTCTGACGGACTGCCGGATGGAAGAGCCAAGGCGTCCATCCGGCGGCCCGCACACCAGACACAAAAAAGAACATGGCTTAACGCCGACCAACCATATTATCAACATTCATAAATATATAACGATATGAGAAGCATATTGATTGCGATAACGGTTCTGATTTCCATAACATGTTGTACTGATCAAAAACAGAAAGAACTCATGCGTCACAGTCTGCTCACCGCAAAAGAGCAGAACGAGAACAATCAACCTTTCACCACTGACAGCGTGATGAAAGATGTGACTAAATATTATGACCGCCATGGTTCCCGTAATGAGCAAATGCTGGCTCACTATCTTTTGGGGTGTACATACCGTGACCTCGGGGACGCCCCTCGTGCGCTGCAATGCTATAATGATGCGGTGAACAAAGCTGATACAACAAATCCCGACTGTGATTACGCTACGATGAGCCGAATCTACGGACAGATGGATGATTTGTTCAACAAAGAACTGCAACCGCACAATCAACTGAAAGCACTCGAACTTTGTCACAGATATGCAATGAAAGCCGGTGACACCTTGATGGCCATCATTGCATACGACAGCAAAAGCATCGCATATCATCTCCTCGATGATATTGACGCCGAGATTGCCATATCGGAGAAAGCATCACAAATGTTCAAGAAATATGGGTATAAGGAATTTGCAGCCATGTCGCTTGGGATGATAATCCAACGATATGTCGAACTTGGAGATTGGAAGAATGCAGAAAGATGTATAAGAATATACGAAAAAGAATCCGGCGTGTTTGACAATGATGGAAACATAGAGCCCGGACGCGAGATTTTCTATTTTGAAAAAGGGTTGTATTTTCTGAATATAGCAAGAACCGATTCTGCCGAATATTATTTCAGGAAACTGCTAAATAACCATAGAGAAGACATCAACAATCGGATTGCCGCATACAGAGGATTGTCATTGCTCTACAGACAGAAATGTATTCCTGATTCAACAGCCAAATATGCGATATTGGGTTATGAAGCGAATGACACGATGTGCATAAACATAATGAAAGCGAGTCTTCCCAAAATACAGGCTCTATACGACTACGGACATTACAAGGAAGAAGCATTGATAAAATCTGAAGAAGCAAACCGGGCATATATCATCACATCTGCACTCATATTTATATCAGTCATTGTCCTCATTGTGCTCGGCATGAAGATATATTTAATCCGACGAAACAGAAAGGCCGACCTTGAACGTCAAAAAGCAGAGTATGAGCATAAGATTGCGATGCTGAAAAATATACAGAATGATATGAATGTCATGCTCACTGAGAATAAGGAAAAACTAAAAGAACTCATTGAAGAGAAGCAAGACATCATCAGTAAACTGGAAAAGGAAATAGCAAGTTACTGTACTGACAATAATTTTCAGGAAGAGCAACTGATAAACGCAGATATAATCAGGCATTTTCAGATGCTGGCAAAAGATGCGACACTTCCAACATCGGATGACTGGCATGAAATCCGTAATATGATAGATGATATTCTGCCGAAATTCAAAACTACACTCAACAACGGCACGCATACGCTTCGCATGGAAGAATATCATATATGTATCCTTGTACGTCTTGATTTCAAACCGCTCGAAATAAGCAATCTGACAGGACTATCTCAGGCCAACATAACCGCAATACGCAAAAGAATGTTGAAAAAACTATTCGGCATTGACGGGAAGCCCAAAGAATTCGACACTATCATATCTAAGATTAAATAAACGAAGTCGATACAAATCCCTAACAATAAGCACCTTACGACTTTGTTGATTTTTGTTGAAAATCAACAGGACGTCAATCGCTTCCTTATCTGGCTTTTTGCATATCTTTGCAAAAGAGAGCATGCCATCGGCATCAGCACCATGGTAAATGCACTTACATTAACTTTGAAAATTTAAATAAGGAAACGATATGAAAAAAATCTCAGCAACAGTAATTGTTGCATGTGTCACGTTGGCAATATCAATGCCAATAAATGCGACCTGCAACTCTCTATCAACACGCAAACCAATAGAAATCAGTGTCCAGATTTTCAACCCAGGAGGATTGAAGCCTCATAAACCGAAATCACCAGTACGCAAGCCAAATGTCTACATAGAAGACAATATTTTATACCTTGAGAGTTTAGTCACAGATTGTACCTTGCAGTTAAAGAGCGGAAACGATGTCATTTATGAAATGCCCATACCAGCCTACAATCAAGAAGTGCAGCTACCTGAGCATCTTACGGGACATTATGACATATTATTAATAATCGGTGACTATTGTTTCATCGGAGAAATAACTTTACAATAGAATGAAAGATCTGAACGGATGTTATTATGACTATAATAAAAAACAACTAATATGGAACAACATCAATTAAGTATTCACGAGATGATTTTTTATAAGACTGATGTGTCTTTACCGTCCCAATCAGTTTCTATATGTTACGTTAAGTACTTAACGTGAGTTCGACGAATTCAGAAAAATGCAAGCTGTGTGTCTAATGTACGTTGTA